>FLSB01002869.1_pt1 | contig 45061 bp, 62 predicted proteins | sample 1550551 | NCBI WGS metagenome assembly FLSB01 (sample SAMEA4031774, study PRJEB14383) | metagenome | biome: human; feature: oral; material: saliva | place: Philippines | collected 2014 | reverse complement strand
TATTGCAAGCGTTGAAGCAGAGTTTGAAACGGCAACCGTAGCAAAGAAAATCGGTAACGTGTACAGAGAGGAAACGAAAGGGAGTTTTAACAACGATTTTAACACAGATTACACACAATCTAAATTATAAAGATTATGGCAAATTACGAGGAATTAAAAAGAGCCGTTAAGCAGGTTATAAAGCCTAACGGAGTGCAAGAGATTACGGGAGAAATCTTGCAAAACGTGTTAGTTAAGATGATAGACACGTTTGGCGATGAGTACAAGTGTAAAGGCGTAGCCGTTCCAACTACAACCCCGCAAGTAAGTGGCAAGACGCTTTATTTCGCTTCAACGCCGGGCGTTTACGCTAATTTTGCAGGCTTATCCGTTGTAAAAGGTGAGTTTGTAGCCTTTGTGTATGACGGTACAAGTTGGACTAAAACCGTACTTTTAGATGTGACAAATCTTGCAACGGTTGAACTATTGGGAGATTGCGATGTTAGTGCATTGAATAGCGGTCGTATGTATGACATAAACGAAGCTATACAAGCCGTACCAACAGACAGAAGAAAAGGCGGTCTTATCTTGAAGTTCGTAAACAAGAATACGAGCAAGTACGATGTATATTACAACGTAAACGAGCAATGGAGTACACAAGCAAGCGATTGGATACCGCTTAACTTGTTGCCATTCATTACAGAGATTATAAAGAGTTACGGAACCTTTCAAAAAGTAGTTGACGGTACGATACAGATACACAACGGTTCGCCAAAGGGGGAACTGAAAACGCTTGAAGCAGTGTTAACAGAACTTGAAGAAAAAGGCGAAAACGTGTTTAACAAGCGTTTAGCGGTTAGTTTTGTTGATGTAAAAACAAGGCAAAGGGTTATTTACTTTTGCAAGGTAGGGCAATTTTCTGACAATGCAGATGATTGGAGCAAAAGCCTATCCGGTGCAGGTGGTGTGGCTTTGTTGCCTTTCCACGAGTATGTGAGAAATGCAAGTTTAACGCTTTCAACGGCAACAGAGGGTAACGTTGTTTATGACGAGGTAACAAAGCGTTTTCTTTGTCGTGCAGACGGTAACTATTGCCCGGCGTGGATAGGGCAAGAAGCATACGGAACACCGTCTAACAGTGGTGTTGAACCGAAAGAGGGTGTAATTTATTTCTTTATGAATGACGGCAGTTCCTACACATGGACAAAGGGGCGTATGGTTCGTTTGTCAACCGGTGACGGTTCAGAGTTGCCCGACATGGTAAAGCAAAAAGTAGATGAAGTAGTAGAGTACGCAAAACGTATTAATAAGGGCGACAAAGGCGAAAGAGGAGAAAAGGGCGAGCCGGGTTATTTTAAGTTGGTTAATCATGGAACAAATGACACCACTTTTGCGTTAACGCCTAATACGATGCACGTGTGGGGAGAAGTGCCACGCTTAACGCTTACCTTAGCACCAAACCCCGACAACAGATTTGTTGCAGAGTATGCTTTTCAATTCACTTGCCCGGCAGCGAGTGGGACAGAACTTTCTCTACCAAGTTCTTTACAGTGGATAGGCAATGTGTTCAAGCCGCAAAAGGGGCAGACATACCAAGCCTATGTCATTAACGGTTTTTTTGTAATGGGAGGAACGAGATGATTTTGTTTGAGAAACTACTTGCAAAAGATGCTAATACGTATATACGTTTTAGTGATGAGAATGTAGAAGAGTTTTGCGCTAACTTTGACAAAAACAAAGACGGTCGGGTGTCTTATGATGAAGCGGCAAGCGTAACAGTAAACGAATTTAATAGCGCAAATCATAACAGTTCAAAGAGATTAACGCTGTTTGATGAGTTTCAATTCTTTACAGGACTATCTGAGGGTGTGGTAAATACGCAACGTTTTAACTTTAACGTAGGCGGTAGTATAACAATTCCAAACATACCTATCTCTATAAATAATTTAAGATGTTCAACTATAACGGTACGTAACACGTTAAACGGTTCTATTGCAGGAAACACCCTAATTCTAAAAGAGAAAGCGAAAGTAAATGTAAGAACTGGCAACTTTCAAAATTATGTGATAGATGAGAATTGCGAAACCCTTTGTAAGGTTGGCGATTTTGTCTTATCAAAGGACAAAAAAAGTTTGTTGGTTTCTGATTTGACAGGAGCGCAAACCGTTATCCCTCAAACAGTGGAAAGGGTTGAAGATATGGCTGTTTTAGGTTCTACCTTTACAAGCATAAAAGTACCAAACAACGTGACATTTATAGGTTCGCACTTTAGCGGTATGCAAATGGAAACCGTTGATATTGGCGAGAATGTCGAAGAAATTAGACATTATTTTTGCTATAACAATGTAGCGTTGAAAAAAGTAATTTTCAGAGGGCGTGTAAAGATTATTTATAGTGCCTTTGATTGGGGTAATAGATGGGGGGAATTTGCTATTTATGTGAGAAATGAAGATATAGAGTATTATAAATCTCTTTTCAAATCTCCATATAACACTTATGTTAAATCAATAGACGAAATGAAATGAAACAATACAAGAAAGGAAACGACACCTATAATGGTATTTATATCGAGGTCGGAGGGGTTAGAATTATCAACCCAACAGCAGAAACGCTCAAAGCAAACGGTTATGAGCAAGTAGAGGAAGTGCAGACAGAGGAGCAAATGCTACAAGCTGCAATAGATGCAAAGGTAAGCGAGATAAAGGAGTACGATAGTAGCGATGCAGTTAACTCTTTTTCTCTCAATGGTCTGTCGGTATGGATAAACAGAGAGGACAGAATTGGAACACGTAGGGCGATTGAGTTAGATATTGCAAACGGTCAGACAGATAGCGAAATATGGTTAAACGGCTTCAAACTTGTTGTAAACTCTCAATTAGCTTTGCGCTTGCTTGATGCTGTCGGACATTACGCTTATAAGGCGTATAACATAACGCAAGAGCATATCGCAGCCGTTAAGGCATTGCAGAGCGTGGAAGCGGTAAACGCTTATGATTACAAGAAAGGCTATCCAGATAAGTTGGTACTTAAAACGCAATAGTTATGACAATATTAGTTTTGATTAGTGCCGTTATAATGCTTTCTTATCTCTCTGTAATGGGTTTTAAGTATGGCGTTAAAAACTTTGTAAGTGATAACTACTACATAGGGCGGCAATCGTGGTTATTTTCGTTTGTCATAGGTGTTGCAGGTGCTTTGCTTTTACCCCCGATGTTGGAGAAAGGCGGTAACTTTGGCTTTTTAGCTTTGTTTGCCGTGTTTGGTCTTGCGTTGGTAGCGATTGAACCACATTACAAGATAGAGAAGATGCACTCAATCGGAGCGTTGACGGCTTTAATTTGTGGTGTGCTGTGGGTGGCAACATTCAAACCTATATTAGTAGCCTTTGCCGTTGTGCTTTGGTTTGGTTATAAAACGCTGAAATTTCCAAAACCTTACTATGTCGGTGAAGTGTTAGCATTTTTGTTGATATATATAAATCTTTTGTTGTAATATGTTAGATAGATTAATATCCTTAGAACAAAGTAGGCTTATAGTAGTAAGCACCCTTTCCCCGGTGCTTGCTTACTATACCGCTACAAACTCATATATTTACGCCTTAGCGATTGTTTTCGGTTTCAATATATGGGCAGGTATGAGAGCGGACGGGGTAGCGATTAAGCGTTGTCGAAACTTTAAGTTTTCAAAGTTCAAAAACGCTTTAAGTGAGTTCTTTCTGTATATAGCGATTATATACGTTGTTTACTCTGTAATGAGTTTGCAAGACGACAAAGACGCTTCTTTGTTAGTGGTTAAAACATTAAGTTATATCTTTGAGTACGTGTACTTACAGAATGCGTTTCGCAACTTAGTTATAGCGTACCCCCGTCGTATGGTATTTCATATCCTTTACCACGTTATACGCTTAGAGTTTACCCGAGCATTGCCCGAGAATGTAAGGGAGATAATCGAACGTTACGAGCGAGAACACCCCGAAGAGGTAGGAATTGATAACAAAGACAATAATGTAAAATAGTTATGGAAAGAAAAGAATTAGAAGCGTACATAAAGACGCAATCATGTAGCAGAAATATAAAGTATTTAATCGTACATTGTTCAGCGACCCGCCCTGGCGTGGTTGCTGATGTTGAAGCGATAGACAAATGGCACAAGGCACGAGGGTTTAGCCGTCAGAGCGAAAGCGGTCACTATTGCGGTTATCATTTTGTTATAGCACAAGACGGCACAATCGAGGTCGGGCGCACGCTTAACGAGGTCGGCGCACACGTGCAGGGGTGGAACTCTAATAGCATAGGAATATGTTACGCCGGTGGCTTGAACGCACAAGGCAAGGACGAGGACACACGAACGCCAGCGCAAAAAGAGTCCCTTTTGTGGCTTATCTCTCAATTAGTGAAGAGATTTCCAAGCGTTCAGAAAATAGCGGGACACCGAGATTTCAGTCCCGACAAAAACGGCAACGGCACAATAGAACCTTATGAGTACTTAAAGGCGTGTCCGTGCTTCAACGCAATACCCGAGTACAAACACCTTATCAAGTAGTAGCGTATGAGTTGGTTTCTGAAAATTAAACGCTATGCGTATTTATTTACGCTTATAGCCTTTATCGGTTTATTGGTGGCTAATTGTATAGGTTGGCGCAAAGCAAGCCACTACAAAGACAGAGAAGCGGCACAGCGTGCAAACGTGGGTGTGCTTATGCAAGACGTTGAACGGTACAAGGTAGACGACAGCCTTAACGCCGTGCGTGTGCATGGTCTTTCTCTCACTATTGACGACTTAAAGAGGTACAGAGCGGAGGACGCAAACCTTATAAAGAAGTTAAGCGCAAAGAGTAAAGACGTAGGCAGCGTGTCAAGTATGACAACGCAAACCGTTACACGTATTAAGACGCAAATAAAAGATAGTATTAGATATTTGCCGGGCGATACGGTTTATAAAGTAGATACTTTGAAATGTTTGCACGTGTCGGATAAGTGGTACACGCTTGACGGTTGTATTAATAATGTAGGCGGCTTTGACGGCTTGCTTGAAACCTATGACAAAATAAAGATTATAGAAACCGTGAAGTATAAGCGTTTTTTGTTTTGGCGTACCCACAAGGTAAAGAGCAGAAAGATAGACGCTATTAGCTTAAATCCAAACACGGTTATAACAGATGTTGAGTTTATAAGTATAATTAGATGAATGAATGTACTGCAATTAATGTTTATGTAAATCGAAGCGGGCGTGTCGTGAGATACCCCCGCTTTTTTCGTTTACGTATTTTCAAGCCCGACACGGCTTTGTTTTTCTCTCAACCTAATAACTACACCTTAGAGCAATAAAAAGGCGTTAGACGCAAAAACTCTCCAAAATAACTAATTATAGGGGTTAAACTTTTTGTTTTGGTTAAAATCTATTAAAAACAAGAATATTATAACTAAAAGTTTTGGTACTTAAAATAAAAGTGCTATCTTTGCAACGTGTTAAGGAAACAACACAACCGACAGGGCGGTTACTCTGAAACAATAAAACATAAAAACAATGAAAAAGCAAATAACACTCACTTATAGCACGACAGTTATTAACAAGAACTTTCGTTTGAAAGTTAAGGGCGTTGATAACAACGGTAATAAATTAAATAAGTTGGTAGGCGTTAGCGGTTTAATCTCTCTAATTGGCGAAGAATTATTAAACAAGTTTTTAGACCGTGCTTTTGCTTGTATGGACGATGTTTGTGTATGCAAGTTGCGCAGAGGTTTGAAAGTTAGTTTTTATGTAAAATAAATATAAGACAATGGAAGCAACAATAACACTAATAAAAACCGATATGGTTACGGAAGCTATCAACAACGGTAATCTCACAGAAATAGAGTACATTCTTTCAGTAAAAGAAAAGGCGTTAACAAATGCTATTGAGGTAGCAGAGTTTAACAGAAGCATAGGAAACAACGAGTTTGCAGAAGTCGAGGAAAGCAGAGCAAGGAAATTAAAAAGAGATATTGAAAGGTTGAAAAAATACGCAATGAAATAAGAACCCGACCGGGCGGTTTCCCGGTAACATTAAAACACTATATAATTATGAACACTTACAAAAAGTATTGCCCAAATGTATATGTCGCACAATGTACAGAGCAGCACACAAAGGGCGAAATTATCGAGGTGCAAACCAAGTACGGCAAAGTTAACGAATGTGTAGTATATAACAAAGTTGCAGAGGGCAACGGCTTTTATTACTATTCCATTGTAAGGGCGGACGGTTACAACGCACAAGAAAGAGCAAAGGCAAAGGCGGAACGTCTTACAGAAGCAGCACAACGCCAAAGCGAGAAAAGCAACGAATATTTTGCAGCAGCTTCAAAGAATGATGATTTTTTGAAGTTGGGAGAGCCTATAAAGATAGGACACCACTCTGAACGCCGGCACCGCAAAATGTTTGAGGATAAAGACCGCAATATGCGTAAAATGTCCGAAGCAATGGACAAAGAAAAAGACTACAAAAGGCGTGCAGAGTATTGGGCAAAGCGTGAAAATGATATAAACCTTTCTATGCCCGAAAGTGTCGAGTATTTCGCACACAAATTGGAGCAAGCGACAGAGTACCACGCAGGTTTGAAAAGTGGTAAATATCCAAAAGAACACAGTTACACGTTGGCTTATGCGAAAAAGGAGGTTAACGACTTAAAGAAAAAGTACGATATTGCGATTAAATTGTGGGGAAACAATGAGTAATACGATAAATTATATTAAGAACTTATGTCGGGTTTCAGAGGGCGAAACCCGGCAAATGTGGAACGAGTATAAAAGACGTTCAAAAGTGGTAAAGATAACGCCTATTAGGGAGGTGTTAACAGACGAGGAAATCAACTTTATATTAGAGTACATCAGACCGAGAAAACACGAGTGTTACAGAAATGCACACGAAGCGACCCGCATATTAGGCGTTAAGTACGTGGAGGGGTTCGTTGAGGTTGGCGGCTTGCCAATAGACCACGCATTTAACAAGCGAGGTGACAAATATTTTGATATAACGACCGAACTTGTATTAAAAGAGCCATGCAAAGAGTATGTAAGTACGTGGGAGTTGGAGGGTTTAGAATGTGCGAGAATATCGCTTGTAACCGGCGTATATGGAAGTTACGGTCGTTTCCTTTTTGATGTAATTTTACAACGTAGAAAGGAAAGACGCAAGCGAAAGGATAGAGAGCGGTACAAACTTAACAAGGTGTTGAAGCGTTATACGGTTGAATGGAACTTATAAGAAAACGCCCGGCGTGTGTATATTAGCACATTGCCGGGCGTAACGCAATAAATCGAGAGCGAAAAGGTATTGCGTGTTGCAAAATTACGCAGAAAAAGGGGTATTTTGAAAAAAATACGTAGAAAATTAAAAAAAAATATGCTTTTTGTTTTGGTAATTAAATAAAAAGTTATACCTTTGCATTGTGTTAAGGTTAACACACCGACTAAGCGGGTACTTAGAAACAAAAAATTAAAACAATGGAAACAAAAAGATTTTGTGTTGCTTGCAACAACCATTACGAGACATTAACAGTAGTTCAGAGTTTCGACACTATCGAGGAAGCTACAATCTTTGCAAATGATGCAGTCGCAGAGTATAACGATATTGACGAGGACGAGAAAGATTACAATCATCATGCGTTTTGGCTTGATGTTTTCGACACAGAGATTGCAGGTGTTGAGGTTGTTTTAGACGGTGGTTTTATTCGTGTTAATACAACAGATGAGAACGAGGAGTTCCCTATTGTTTACACTACTTGCGAAAAATATACGCATGACATTGAAAGTTTGACTTTCAAAGGCGAATACAGTTACAACGAGTTAGAGCAACTTAAACTAACTTATAGTAAGTAACAACGTGCGGGGCGTTTGCCCCGCCTAATAAAGCAAACGTATGAAAACGAGAAAGAACACCTTTTGGCAGCGCAAAGCAACGGCAGAAGATAGAGTAATATTTGCAGAAGAAGCAGCGTGCAGATATAGCAATTATATAGAGTGTGCAAACAAAATGACATTAAGGTCTTGTATCATTGATTTGTTTAATTGTTTTCGCATTAAGTGGACGAGTAAAGACATAGCAGCTTCAGCGACTTTGGCAATGAAGATGTTAAATATTAATGGTTAAGGCTATGATGTTATATATAGATAAAAACGTAAAGAAACTCGCAGCGGTGGCAAATTGCCCCGCTGACGTGGTAAGCCGTAAAGTAGTAGAATATATCGAGGATAACGGCTTAATAGATTGCCCGGAGTGTTATATCGGTTGTTCACTTTCTGATACGTTTGCAGAGCAAGAAAAAACGCCTATTGTAAAGGTGTGCGGTGTTTTCCACGAAATAGGTATAAATAAACCTACTTACAGAGAGTTTGAAACCCTTATGCAATGCGTTTTGTTTGGTGACGGAGATTGCCCGGATTGCGGGGGTAAATGCGAGGTAATAGACGGAGAATATCGCACACACCAACACGATCGAGATAGCGAGCCGGAAACGGAAACTATATGGGAGGAAAAGCAGTGTTTAAGCTGTGGTAATAGATTTTATAACTAACAAAAAAGAATAACTATGTTGAGGATTAATGAAGCACTCGCACGTTGTGAGCGCAAAGGAAAGAAAGTGTTTAAGAAAGATTTAGCCGCTTTGTTGTGGTCTGAAAGTAGCGAGGGCGCACAGCAGGTTAATATGACAAAACTTGTAAGCGGGCGGGCAAAGAAAATTTCAATCGAATGGGTTGAGATACTTTGCAGAGAGTTAGATTGTAGTGCAGATTATCTTTTTGGCTTGAGTAATGAATAAGTTTTACAAATGGCTATTAGATAGCCGTGCGCAATTAAGGTTTTTACGTGCGTTTTTATTTTACTTTGGAACGCTTTGCCTTATATTGTGTTTTAACAATATCTTTTTTTTGTGTTTAGGGTTGTGCAGCTTTGCAGGAATTGCGCTTGTAAACTCACAACTTAAAGACGAGGAAGAAAACAACAATTAATTTTACAGAGATATGAAAACAAAAGAGAGCGATTACATAATACCACCTTTTGAGGGTGTAGAGGTAGAGAATAACGAAAGCGGTGCTTTTGAGTTATTGCCCGGTGTTACGGTTGAGGAAATGAAAAGCGTATTTTTCGATGCAGACGCTTTGATAGAACCGCCTTACCGTGTATATCAGCTTAACAGCAAAGGACACCGCTACTATTACCGTTTTAACGAAAAAAACGAGCCGGAGTTCTATCCAAGTGTAACTACAATTTTAAGTCAAACTATGCCGGCAAATCCTTTCCTTACAAAGTGGATAGCGGACAAAGGTTTCGAGGAAGCGGAACGCTACAAAATGGAGCGTGCAAGCTATGGAACGTTTATGCACTCGCAGTTTGAAAAACTGATTATAGAACGTACTTACGATTTGGACGGCTTGAAAACCGATTTAAAAACGTACATAGACGTTAACCACTTGCCGGAGGAGTTCATACACTATGCAGACGAGTTGAAAAAAGATGTACTTTCGTTTGCGCAGTTTGTTCTTGATTACGATGTAAAGCCGTTGGCGGTCGAGATTGCACTTGTACACCCTACTTACAATTATGCGGGTATGCTTGATTTGCCGTGTACAATGTTGGAGAAGCCGGGAAGCGATAAGCGTATAACGGCAATAGTTGACTTTAAGAGCGGACGCAAGGGGTTTTGGGTTGAACACGAAGTGCAGCTACATTTGTACAAAATGATGTGGGAAGCAAATTTCGAGCAACACCCGGTGGACAAAGTATTTAACTTTGCGCCTAAAGATTGGAGGAAATACCCTACTTACCACCTCAAAGACCAAACAGACAGTACAGAAGCAAAGAAAATTCCTTATCTGTTAGAGTTAGCAGCTATCGAGGACGCAAAGCGTGACAATAATTTCACGGCTTGCAATGGGTTTATAAATCTTGATGATAAAGACTTAACACCTAATGTTATAAGTTTAACCCTTTCGGAGTTGGTAAAGACAAAGGCAAAGAAAGAGGAAACGGCACCAACGGAGGAAGCAGGGGTAAACGAACAAGATTTAACACCGGTTGAGGCTTCAAAAGTTGAGGGCAACAACGAACAAGGCGGCAAAAATACGCAAAAATGCAAATTAAAAGCCGCGTCAACGCCTAAAGCTGAAAGTGTGGTAAATTTACCACAAAAAGAAAAGAAAGCCGTTAAAAGCGAAAATACGGCAAAATTACTCAATAACGAATTAGATATGTAAGCTATGGACGGAAGAATAAAAAGACCAACACCCGACAAAAGGCTTGCTTTGCCACGTATAGGCACAATCAAGGTCGGCAAAAAGGTTGTAGGAAAGAACGGCAAAGAGTACCCAACAAGTACAGATTATTTCATACCTGGCGGCAAGTACGCCGGTATGTTTACAAAAACGTTCGGTGACAAACCGTCAACTATACAGATAGTTTTTCCTGATGACGACCCGTCAAAAGTTTGTGCAGAACGCTATGAGTATAGGGACGACGCGGGCGGGTTGGTTGCGTATGGTGACGGGCAAACGTTCAACGTGTGGAACGGCAAAGCATACCAAAGCTACACAATAGAGCAATATCCTAACCTTATGCAAGGAATAGCACAGAAGCACCCTAATAGGGCGGTAAGAGCAGGATATGACGGTTGGAGTGTTACGCTAACTTTAACCTTTGTCGTGCCGGCTGTGCGTGGTGTAGCAGGCGTGTGGGCGTTTACCACGAAAGGGGCGGCAAGTTCTATCCCACAAGTACGTAACGCCTTTGACGCTGTGCTTGAAAATAGGGGTTTTGTTCGTGGTATAATCTTTGACTTAAACGTCAAGTTTGCCACTACACAGAAGCCGGGAGATAATAGCCGCTTTCCCGTTGTGTCTTTAGTGCCAAACGAAAGCGAGGAAAACGTGGCTATCGTAAAGCAAGCATTTGTACCAATTAACCCGCCGGTCGTGGGTATTGAACAAAAAAAATAAGAAAATATTTTGTTTTCATAAAATAATTTGCTACATTTGCACCGAGATAAATTATAATTAAGATTATAGGGTTTCCAACCGGGGCTGCCTATGACACCTCCGAACTTATATGTTCTTTCTTGCCCCGGTTGGTTTTATTTGAGATTAACAAGCACTTTACCACAACAAAGTCGCTTAAAAAATATAATAGCTATAATTTAGCACCCCCGCCTTTGGAATGTGTTGTGGCTTCCATTGGCGGGTCTTTTTATTTATGAAAGATGAAAATTATATCCTCGTAGCAGGGTGGATGAGAAACCGATTAGGGTTAAAAGGTACGCAGTTGTTACTTTATGCAACTATATACGGGTTCAGTCAAGACGGAGAAAGTTTTTTTGACGGTTCAACCGAATATCTTGCTGAAACGGTAGGGGCAACAAAAGAGAGTGTACGGCAAAATCTTATTAAGCTATGCGAAAACGGTTATATCGTAAAGCGTACAGAAGTAAGGCAAAAAGTTACATTCAATAGCTATGCAGTTAATTTTGGAGGGGGTACAAAAATTTTGGCGAAAGAGCCAAAAAATTTGTTTGAGGGCGACCAAAATTTTTGGTCTAATAATATAGATAATAATAATATAGCAGAAAATAAAGAAAATAATATATACGCAAAACCAAAAAAAAGCGTCTATGACAAAACAAAAAAGACGTTAATGTCAGAAAACCCGGTATTAGCAGATATTAATTACGTCTTAAAAAAATTCAGTTCAGACGATTATAAAGACATTGATGTTGCGTATTATTATCACGCTGTTATGGACTGGAGCGAAAGCAGTAACACGAAGCGACATGAAAATGGTTGGATTTCAACAATGCGTAACTTTATGCGAAAAGACCGAGAGGAAAACAAGTTACATTTGAAAAACCAAACAATGCAGCCAGGCGGCAAAGTAAACATAGACGAAGCAATGCAATATCTTAATATGTAGTTATGAGTAACGAACTAACAAAAACAACGAGTATGCCCGCATTAATGCGCAAAGCCGCTTTAATGTTATACAACCCACAACCGGGTGTTAAGGCGGTAGAGATACGCCGGGCGTTGGTTGAAGTGCCGGAAGTCTTTGCAGGACTTACCAATGTTGAAAAGAGTGTTTTTGTAGCAAGCACAAAACGGCAATTACAAGAATACGAGGACAAAGAGGAATTAGTCCGTAACGCTCGCACGCTGTTTAGATACATAGCTATGGACGTAGGTTATACGATACCTACCAATATAGCAGATTGGCAATACACACAAACCCGCCTTTTAGATGTGCTTTGTACGTACTTTCCACAAGTTACGCTAAACGATATTAAAATGGCTTTTGAACTCGCAGCCGTTGGAGAATTAGACCAATATTTGCCACGAGATAAGAACGGCAAGGCGGATAAAAATCATTACCAACAGTTCAACGCTGATTATTTCTCAAAGATTTTGCGAGCATACGAGCAACGACAAAGCGAAGTAATTTACAAAGCGTTTGAGAGCATACCACGCCCGGCGGTTAGCGCAATAGAAAACAAAAGAGCGACAAACAAGTTCAAACAAAAACTTATATACGCTTTTCTATATTACAAGTATAAAGGCGTAATGTGTAAATTAAGCGACACGCAGGAATTTATGTGTTATAAGTTGCTTTCAGATTGCGGTCTAATAGAAGCAGAGATAACGGAAGAAGATTTGCGTTTATCAATGTTAGAAATACGTAAACAGATTGCAACCGGTTTTATAAAGCCTTTCCAAGCTGGCAACATTCGCATACATGGAGAGCAACACGAAGCAGTCAAAACCGGCGCATACAAGTACGCACAACGTAGGGCGTTAATTGAGTGCTTCGATACAATGGCAAGGGAGGAAACGCAAATAACAGATTATATTAAGTTGGGAGGTTGTTATGAAACGTAGGTGTATAAATTGTAAATACGGTTATAACCCTATACCGAGCAATAGCCGTGATGATTTTCAGTATTGCGGCTTTGGACTGAAAGACGGTGCAGTACTTGTTGGCGAATTTTGCCCTATGGACGGAAAGAAATTACAGAATTTAATTAAAGAAGTAAAATGAAAGAAATAACATATAATTGGACGTTAAAGGACGCACAATTCACGAAAGACAAAGGCACCGTATTTAGTTGCTTTTCATGTGGGGGGGGCAGCACAATGGGTTATAAATTAGCAGGTTACGATGTTATAGGCTGCAACGAAATAGACCCAAAAATGATGTCTATATATAGGGAAAACCACAACCCAAAGTACAGCTTTTGCGAGCCTATACAAGACTTTAAGAAGCGTAAAGACTTGCCAAAAGAATTGTATAATTTAGACATATTAGACGGGTCGCCACCGTGTAGCAGCTTTTCAACCGTTGGCAATCGTGAAAAAGATTGGGGCAATGAAAAGAAGTTTAGAGAGGGGCAACAAAAACAAGTTCTTGACACGCTTTTCTTTGACTTTATAGATTTAGCGAAAGAATTGCAGCCAAAGGTTGTCGTGGCTGAAAACGTGAAAGGGTTACTTTTAGGCGAAGCGAAAAACTATCTAAGAAAGATTTACAAAGAGTTTGAGGACGCAGGCTATTATTGTCAACATTTCTTGTTTGACGCTTCTAAAATGGGAGTACCACAAAAAAGAGAGCGTGTGTTCTTTATCTGTTTAAGAAAAGATTTAGCCGGTAGTTTTTTGTGTCAAAAAGACCTTTTTACAGAAATTCCAAAAATAGATATGGAGTTTAACGAAAAAGAGGTGACGTTTGGAGAAATTGAAGATAAAGGTAATTTTGAAAATAAATTATCAAAAATGAGTTTACGTTTATGGAAACATAGAAAAGAGGGGGACATAAATATGTCAAAAGCTAATGAAAGGGTTTACAATAAAAAAACTTATTTCAGTAGTATGTATAATTATAGGCATAATGTTTTATACACTTTAACGGCACACATTGAAGCGAACGTGTCATTTTATGAACCACGTTTTTTGTCTAACAAAGAAATAATAAAAGCAGCGTCTTTCCCTAATGATTATAACTTCTTAAAGTGCCGCCCTGTTTATGTCTGTGGAATGAGTGTACCGCCCCTTATGATGTACAGAATTGCAAGTAATATTTATAATCAGTGGTTAAGTAAGTTAAAGTAATATGAATAGTAAGGATTTCTTCAACAAGGTTGCTTTGATGAGACGGCTTCAAAAAGAGTATTTCAAAACACGGAGCAAGTCGACACTTTCAGAGTGTAAAGCAATAGAGCGAGAAATTGACACAGAGATAAAGCGTGTAAACGCTATTATTCAGACAAAGGAACAAAATCTATTTAAGTAAACAATATGAAAAAAGAAATGACACAAGAAGAAATGAACGCAACCTTTATAGCCACTTTGGAGGGTATAAAGAGCGTTTGCGAGAAAATTACAAGTGGCAACGTATCGCACAACGTGGCAACTATTCGTTGCAAGTGTTCAGAAATGTTACAATTCTTTGAAGAATGGAACAAGTACATACCAAGCGCAACGGACGAGGTTTTAAGCCATGTTCCCGAATTGCAGTGGAAAGAACACGGTTTCGGTTTGCTCGCAAATACAGACTTATGCAGTTATAGCATAGAGGATTTGCAATGTGGAGAAGTATATGTATATACGCTTTTTACAGATGATTTTGAGGAAGCCGCGGCAAACGTAGAAGAAGCAAAGCAGCGGGCAAATAGACACTACAAAGAACAGATAAGAAAGCTATTGGGCGTTTAACAAAAACAAAAAGTAGTATGAAAGAAAATACAAATATAAACGAATTGAAGCAAGGTGACGAGGTTCTGAATGGTATAAAACCTTTGCAATGGAAAGAAAACCCAACCTTTGGTTTACTTGCAAAGACAGAATTAAACGCCTATTGCATAGAGGACACAAAGCAAGGTATATTTGTCTACACGTTGTTAATGTCTGATTTTTACAAGCAGGCTTCAAGCGTTGAGGAAGCCAAAAGATTGGCAAACGAAAATTTTAGGGGAAAGATAAAGAAAGTGTTAGGACTTTAATTAAAATCAAAGTAAGATATGGAAACAAAGAAATTAAAAGTTAATTGTATTATAGGTATAGACCCGGGCGTAAGTAACGGAGGTATATGTATCTATCGCAAAGATGAGCCTAAAAAAAAGAAGTTAATGTGTAAAAAAATGCCAAGAGATTTACTCGAATTTAGAGATATAATCTATAAGTACAAAAAAGAATATAATATAATCGCTTTTGTTGAAAAGGTTAATCTTCGCCATGATGATATGGAAACAAAAGACGGTAAAAATAGGGGCAAGATATTCAATGTGCAAAAGATGTTAGCACAATTAGAACAAATAAAAACTATATTAAGTTTGTTAGATGTGCCGTTTGTGCTTGTACACCCGACAAAGTGGCAATACGGGTTAAAGTTGCGAACACCTAAACAAAAGGAAGATTATAGCGTGCGCAAAAGACGTTATAGGCAAGTAGCACAAGATTTATACCCAGATGTAAAAGTAGTGTTGTGGAATGCTGATGCAATGTTGATAATGCACTATGGGCGTTATATGCTTCAAACCGATTTAGATTGGGTATTGCAGAACGTACCGCAAAGGGCGAAAGGCTTTTTATTTTAGTTCTAAGGGGAGATAATTATAAAACCGTGAACTTATGGGCAAAAAGACTTTAAGCCAGCAGGCGCAAAATTTTGACGAATTAACCTTTAACGAACTTTGCAACGTGTGTCGTAACATTGTAGAGGGCGCAAAGGTTACAGAGGATAAAGGCGTGCCTACTTTTGCGGAGTTCTTAAATAAGGTTAGGCAGTTAAGGCACACGCAGAAGCGTGCGACCTATACGCCTAATCTTATAGATAAGAAAGAGCAGCAAGAACGAGAGATTGACGACATAATACAAAGGTATTTCAATAGTCAGTTAACCCTTTTCAAAAGAAAATAAAGAAATTCGCAAAAAAAATACCGAAAAGTTTTGGTAATATAAAATAAAGTATTATCTTTGCAACGTGTTAAGGAAATAACACAGCCGACCAAGCGGTTTACTTGGAAACAATAAAACAATAAAAAACATGAAGAATTTAGTTAACACAGAGAGTTTTAAGGCAGTTACTATTGCAGAGGTTGAAGCACAAGTAAAGGCAGAGTTAACACAGAACGGCTTTATCGTAGTTGAGGATAAGGCAGCAGCAGAGCAATATTTTAAGGACAACTTCGAGGAGGAGGGTTACGTTGGTAGCGAAACCGCACAGCAGTTCGATATTATCAGCGAGGTTGACGGAGGTTGGGCAACAACCACAACCGTTAAAATCGAAGCACACTACATTGACGCAGGTTCTGACGATTACGTTTACACCGTAACAGTAACAGAAGATTAAGATGAGAGATACAGCTTCCCGGCACACAATGAGCCGGGAAAATCTAAACGACCTTTATAGAGGGTTAGAGAACTTTTTGGCAGATTTAACCCTTGAGGAAGCACAGAGAAGCAAAGCGAGTTTTACAGAAATATTCACGCTTATACATCAGAGAATAAGACAAACCAAATAATAACCGGGAGGGGCAACCCTCCCACAAAGAGAGCGAAATATGTATATTAAAAAATTGGAATTGCTAAATTTCCAAGTTATCAAAGAATTTAGCGCAGATTTTACCGGTAACGTTTATTTTATAACCGGTGATAATGAGTTGGGAAAATCAACCCTTTTGAAAGCTATTGGTGCTTTACTTACCGGAGAGCGTGACGCAGTTTTGCGCAATGGAGAAGAAAAAGGCTTTGCCAAAATGGTTGTCGGTGACGACGGCAAAGAGTACACAGTATCTTTGAACTTTACGAAAGCAAACCCACGTGGAGTTTTAAGCATTAAGGGCAAGACGGTACAGAGTAACAACGTTTCAATGTTACAACAACTTTTCGGTTATCAAAACTTTGACGCTGTGGACTTTTGCAGTTGGTCAGAAACAGCAGAGGGCAGGCGCAAACAGATTGAGGTCGTTAAATCTCTATTGCCAAAGGAGGTGCAGAAACGCATTGAGGAGATAGACGCAGAGGTTAAGGCGGCAAAGGAGGAAAGAATCCAACTTAACCGAGATATAAAAACTTTGGGCGCACAAGTTAAGGCGGCAAAGGAGGGGTTACAGCCGGGAGATATAACTACCTATACAGAAAAGGTTGATATTTCCATATTAATGGAAATGCAGAACGTAAGGGCGCAACTTGATGCAAAGGCGAAGACGGTGCAGGAGAAGTTGGAGGAACGTATCTCGCAAATTGAAGCTATACCAACAAGGCAGCAAGAAAGCGAACGCAAGTATCGTGAAGATACAGAGCGCATCAACAACGATGTTGAAAAGGCGCAAAAGGTTTACGAGAAAGCGGTCGAAGATGCAAAGGCAGCGTATGATAATCAGTTGCGTATTGCAAAGTCAGAGCGTAACAATATTGAACAGCGTTACAAGGAGGATAAGGAACGTATCGAGCAAGAACTTGCAGAAGTGGAGAAGCGCAAGGCAAATTGTGAAGCGTGGCTCAAAGAGTACGAAAGCAGCAAGGAGGAAACAAACCCTGCAGAGGAAATCAAGAAAGCACAGGCGCACAACGAAAGGGTTGTGCAAGTTGAAGACTACAACGCACGTGCCTACCAACTCGCAGAAGTTGAGAAAAGTTACAATGAGTTTGGCGCAAGGGTTGACACTTTGCAGAACGAGCGCAAGGAACTTATCGAAAAGTCAGAGTTACCGATTGCCGGTCTTTCGTTCAGTGATGAGGGGTTGACGCTTAACAACGTACCATTCGTTGACGGTATCGTATCAGATAGCCAAAAAATGGAGGTCGCAACTAAGCTAATTATTGCAGCAAACCCAACCGTTAAGGTTTTCAGAATTGCACGAGGTGAGAGTTTGGGCGCAAAACGTCTTAAAGCAATTTTAGACGTTGCCAAACAAAACGGTTTCCAAGGCTTTATCGAGAACGTGAAGCGAGGACAGGAAGAAATGCAAGTCGAGGAGTACACAGAAGATTAACCAACCCGGGCGGGGTTAATTGCCCCGCCTACTAAATAAAAACTATGACGAGCAAAAGAAAACAAAAGAAAGAGCAGGCGAAGCCTATGCAGGCAAGGCGCAAAAAGAGTGTAGACGAATATACGGTGCGTGATTTGCTTCAAACAAGGCAGTTTACAACGAACGCACAGAACATTATCAAGGCGTTAAAAAGTGAGCGCAAGGCGCAAGCAATAAAGGCAAACATGGGCGGAAACGAGTTAAAGCGACACCCTATTGACTATTTGAATTTAACGCCGGTTGAGTTCGTGAAGCAGTACGCAGCAATTTTGAACAAGAACAGCGATTTGTCAGCAAACGCACGCTATTTCATTAAGGCGGTAGGCGATGACGCTGCAAAGTGCACAATTAAGCAACTAAGAGAGTATGAAACCGAGAGAAATATCAGCGACCGGAGTAGTAAACAATAAAGGCGGTTTATCTCTCTATATGGGAGAAGTCAACGAGTTTCTGAAACTACACAAGGGCGAACGTGTTACGGTGCGTTTCATTGTTGCACCCAAAGGCAGCAGCGAAGCATTGAAAGGCTATTACTTTAACTATGTTGTGCCAACTGTACGCCGGGCGTTGTATGAAACCGGCGAACGCCTTACAGAGGTGCAGACAGAAAAGTTTTTGCGTGAACAAAGTCCCGTAATGTGCGTCGCAAATTTTGATATATCAACAAGCAAGTACACAACCCATATTAAAGAGATTGCGGAGATTGGAAACGCTGAATTAATAGAACATATCGAGTTTATAAAGCAGTTTGCAGCAGAGGAACTCAATACATTTATCGAAAATCCTAAAACAATATGAAGATAGAAAACATAAACGAAGTTATGCACTTAACGAAAGAGTTTACCAAGTTGAAAGAGTATGATTGTATGTTGCATGAGGGTGGCGTGCTTACTGTACAAATCAACGGTAAAGATATAACGATACCAAGTGACTTGCGTAAACTCATTCGCAAAAATTTAACAGAGGTAGTTCGAGGAAGATGTGATGAGATAACAGAACAACTTGAAACACTCTAATTATGTTTTGTAAGTGTGAACGTAGACCACGATTTTATCCTTTGTCAACGTGGCGTATAAACCGTTATAGGTACACACCGAAAGGGTTTAGCCGGGTAAGGTGTTTGCGTTGTGGGTGCGAGTGGTTGACACGCAAATCATACGCAAAGAAAATAAAGAATTTAGATTTAACATTAGATTTATAAAATTATGCAGTACGGAATTAAAGACGTTTGTTTCTTTGATACAGAAACAACCGGTGTACCCGCAAAGGGTTTAGATTGGGAGAAAGATTGCGACCAATTCCCTTATGTTGCGCAATTAGCGTGGCTTAAAGACGGGGTTTTGAAGTCATACATCATTAAGCCAATAGGGGCAGACGGAAAGCCTTATGAGATACCCGAAGCAACGACAGAGATACACGGTATCAGTACAGAACGAGCAATGAAAGAGGGCGTACCGTTTGAAACAGTGGTGCAGGAGTTTATCAAAGATTGCACGCTATCTCCTTTAATCTGTGCGCACAACATTTACTTTGATACGTCTATCCTCAAGGCTAATATTATGCGCTATTTAGGGCGTGAATATTACGATAGCAAGGCAGACCAAGCACTATTCAAGGGCAAGCGTATCGACACAATGATGAAAACTATTAAGTTTGTCGGTGCGTGCTTTGCAGACGGACGCCCGGGCAAGTTTCCAACGCTTGAAGAGTTGTACGCAAAATGTTTTGAGGGAAAGAAGTTCCCGGCACATGACGCAGGCGAAGATGTAAAGGCGTTGGCGGCTTGCTTGCCGGTATTGGTTGAGTTGGGTTTTGTTGAACTTGCACAAAAAGAGTATGACGAGGACGGCAAGCCAAAGAGAGCAACAAGCGCAAGGGCAAAGAAAACCGCCCCGGCAATCAAAAAGACAAAGATTGTAAAGGCAAAGGCAATCTTTGACGATGAGCCGGTAGAGTTGCCAAAGTCAAACCATTACGAGGGAGAGGAAACGAAGTCGACTACAACCGAGAAGTCAACTACTACACAACCCGTTTCAAATCGTAACGCTTTGTTAGAAGAGGAGGACTTTTAATTATGGTTAATATTATATTAGGCTTTCTTATTTGCTTTGTTATCGTGCTAATTTTCCTTATCTTTGTGCTTGCAAGTAGTATCGCAGAGAAAAAGCGAAAATACGAGATTACAGATAAACAACAAATTGCAGACGTGTTACTTAATGAGTGGCTTAATATGCAATTTGAGGACGAAACGAAAGAGGAAAGCGAGGAGCGCAAATTCTACACGCTTGTAGATGAAGCGGCAAAGTTAAAGTTAAAAGTAGATAGAAAAGACAACCCGGGCGAAAGCCTATAAAACAAAAAGATATGAAAGAAACAAAAGAAGTAACAGAAGTAAAGAATATGCCTATCCCAAGCGAGAGCGCATTTTCTTTGAACAAAGTTAAGACGCTGAAAGACGGCGGTCTTGATGTTCATTACGAGGTAGTGGAAACAGTGGGTAACGAAGTTTATACCAACAAGTACCACATTGAGAGCGCAAAGGACATACACCCCGATTTGCGCAAGTTGTTTACACAGTTACGCCCGATTATGGGTCGTGTGTTCAACATTACAAGTTTTAAGACACTTGTAAGTACAGACGAGTTCAAGGCAAGACCGGCGCAGGTAACTTTGGCGGAAGAGTTTGCCGAGCAGTGTTTGAAGAATATTGAGGTACGAGGTATCAGTCTAAGCGGCAAAGACGACAACGTGGGCGTTGTGCTTACCGGTTTGTTTGAAGTTGCAAACGGTCAGAAGTCAGCAATCAACACACCACGCCTTAAACTTGAAAACGAAACGTGGGGTTTTGAGGAAGAATTGGAGTGCATTATCGCAGACATTGAAACCGAGGTGTACGCCTTTTTGTTCAAGGGCAAGAAAGCAGAACTTTCTCTATTTGGAGAGGGTGACGACGACGACCAAACAGAGGGTACAGAGGAGCCGGAGGAAACACCGGAGCCGGGCGAAAGCGAAAGTTTCTAACAACATAGGCGGGGTATATTGCCCCGCTTATAAACTTTGAAAAAATGGCAATTCTGATAGAGGACTTGGAATGTTACAAGTATGCGAAAAGTAAAGGTTACGAGCCTTTGACTGATAAACGGTTTGAAATGCCTATAAAGGTGCGTATAGATGTGCAGCGTTATTTGTTTGGTGTAGGTCATACCCCGGCAGAGAACGAAAGGTTTTACCGCTATTGTTGGGAGTTGTACCCACATATCTGTGAAGAGTGTATGCGACCTTTAACGCAATTTTCAGCGACCTATATATCGCACATTCGCACACGTGGAGCGTTCCCCGAAGCAGCACACGATGTTAGAAACGTTAATATACTTTGTTTCAAGCACCACAACCAATGGGAGACCGGCAACCGTAAAGCAATGAGGATATACCCGGGCAACGTTCAGACTATCGAGCAGCTAACAAAAGAGTATAACGAGGTATGGAAAGATAAGACAATCTTATGAGAGTAAAGCGAAAAACAGATTATAGCGAAATATCAAGGCGTAGCGTGCGGTCAGACTTTAAGCCTTATAATCGTACCCCCGAAAGGGAGAAAGGGCGACAGACGCAAAAACAACCGCAAATAAATGCAATTAGGCGTATAGCGTTTGTTAACGAGAATAGCGGATATTACAAGTACCGCAATTTGATATTAGGCAAGCAAGTGCGGTTAATACGTGAAGCGTCTGTCGGTGGTTGGTTTTGTACGTTTGTTTTTGACGAGGACAGACGGGCGTTGAATAGGGCAGCAGATTGGAGCGAGCGCAAAGACGAGTATCTGTTGGACGGTGTAAAATTTAAGTAATTATGAACGATAACACTATGGGCGTTTTGATTGCTTTAATAAATGCCTTTTTTATTTATTTAATCATTAAAGATAAGCGCAAAAAATGAAAGCAAGTACAGGTTATAAAATCGTGTTCTATACGTTTGTAACGTTGACGGTTTTATCTTATATTCATTCAGCGGTAAGCGTTGTTAAGTTTTTAATCAATCTTTTTTAATATGGCAATAAATAGAGTTACACTTTTGGGCAATGTAGGAGGAGACCCAAAGGTTTATACGTTCGAGAATGGAGGGAAAACGGTGTCTTTGTCTTTGGCAACATCTACACCAGAGTATAAGAGAAAAGACGGCACAACCGTGCCGGAGCGTACAGAATGGCACAACGTAGCGTTATTCAATTCGCTTGCAGATGTAGCGGAGAAATTCGTACATAAGGGCGATAAACTCTACATAGAGGGCGAATTGCGTTACCGCTCGTATGAGGACGAAGCGAAAATAAAACGCTATGTAACGGAAATATACGCTTCACGTATGGAGTTGTTAACACCAAAGCCAAAGACGGCAGCACCACCACCTCCACAACCAACAGCAGCACCGAAAGGCGTAATTAACAGAACGCAGCCGGCAGCACCTCAACAGACAGACCAATGGAACGGCACGGTGCCGCCTAACAAAGAGGAAGACGATTTACCATTTTAACCAATAGGCTATGCAGATAAACATCAAGAAAGATTACGATGCAACTAAACACGAAGCCTACAAGGCGTTAACGGTTAAACAACCGTACGCAGACGATTTGGTTAAGGCAGCTTACAAAGATATTGACGGTAACGTGTACGGTGTTAAGAGTATCGAGGTAAGGAGCAAACCCACGCAATATCGAGGGCGTATTTTGATTTGCAGTAGTCAAAAACCAATCATACCGGGTAAAGAAAGCGGTTGTATAATGGGTTTTGTCGAGTTGTACGATATTAAGCGTGTAGAGGAGTTCACGCCCGAAGATTGGGACAAAACGAGAATACCAAGAAGCAAGCGTGCAGAGATAAAGACCGGTTACGGTTGGTTGATGCGCAACCCGGTGCAGTGTGTAGAATTGCCGGTAAAAGGGCAATTAGGTATTTACAACATTGCATTTGAAAAGGGCGATATTGTCGAGTACCCACGAGTTTGCAAAGTAAGCCGTGAAGATTGGTTGTTGCTACAAAAGACCGATAACAATGTATGACAGAGTAAAGAAGATAATTAGCCGTACAAGCGTCTTAATTTCTTGTGTCGAAGCTATGAGCAAGGAGTTGCAAGAGATAAAAGAGTGCGAGGGGCGAAACTTAACACAGAACGAAGAAGCGTTGAGCGAGTACGCAAAAGTTATGCTTCATAACCTTTACAAGGTTGAGAATTACGCAAAAACAGCGATTAACAAAACAACAAAGAAAGAAACTATGACAGAAGAAGAGTATTACAAGCGTTCAAAAGAGATTGAGAACGAGCGTACCGGGTTGTTGTATGAACAGAAGCTATTAGATGCACAGTACATCAAAGAGTTTGCACCGTTCAAACCCGATACGAAGTTAAAAGTAAAGCGCAAAGGCAGAAACGGGTCTTTTGTGTGTTGGGTCAAAGGGTATCAAATGAGATATAACAAACTTATGCTATTGTACAACAAAGCAAAGTTAGACGGTGACCGCTCTATGCGTGAAAATATGGACTTTATGTCAGACTTGGAAGTCGAGGAACTCAATGAGAAGTAAAGTATTTCATACCGGGCGTTTAGGCGTATGCTTTTACGCCCGTAGCACGTGGCAACATAGGGAGTTTTTAACGCCGTGCGTATCTGTAAGTTGCCTAAATGACAAAGACGCTTACGTTGATGTAGAATTGCGTGCGTTATGCTTTGGTATTGGGTTTAGAATTATTTTCCTAAAACATTTGCGAAAATAAAAATAATACCTTATATTTGCAAGTAAATTAAAACGATATGGAAAAGCGATACGAAACATCAGTTTACAAAGTGGGACATCTTCAAGAAGAAGCACCGCTATACGATTGCGAGATAGCAAACGTAGCTATAACAGACAACGAGCGTGCGGAGTTTGTCGCAATCGGTGAGCCGGAGCGATTAAAGGACTTGTTTTCAAAGTGTGGATTTGATGGTGACGTGTAGCGAAGTAAAGAACGCAGGCGGGTGTTGCCCGGGTTGTGAGTTGTTTATAAACGGAGATTGCCCCGAAGCAGCAGCACAGAACAAAGGGTTAAGACAACGTTTGCAAAAATTAGGAGATAAAGAAAATGAAAAATAAGTATATTTTCAAGTTTGCTGACAACGGTGTAATAGTAGGACAACCCGAACACGACACTTTGGAGGTCGTAGAGTACGGAGAGGGTAGGCACAGAAATGCGCCGGTCGCTTTCTACTTGGGTACGGAGTTGTTGGCAGACATAGAGGAAGCGGCTAAACAGAAAGAAGAAGCCGTGCAGGAGTGGGAGATTGAGGTCACCATTAAACCGAAAGAGTAGCTAACATAATGTATATTTGGTATTAGTGTTTTTCATTGTTTGCCCGGGGCGTTCAGATACGTCCCGGGCGTTGGCGTTCTTATAAGAAACGCAGAAAGGCAAAAATAAAGGCACACAAAAGGCTGAAATACGACAAACGATAAATTACACCACAAAAGAAATAAAAGGCTTTAGACGCAAAATTTAACCAAAATAACCAATATGAAAGAAACCGGAGATATAGAAATAAAGTTTGTACCCGCTAATCTTGTAGAGTACAACGAGGGGCAAATCGAGGGCGTACCCGAAAATTACATGATACGCACAGAGGAGCAGGAAGCAGAGTTGCGCAAGAGTGTTGAAGCGTTGCCCGAAATGACGGTCGCACGTGCTGCAATGGTGTACCCGCTTAATGGTAAGTACGTGGCAATTGGAGGAAACGGACGAGTTAAGGCGCAAAAGCAGTTGGGCAAAGAACTAATACCGGTTATATTGTTGCCCGAGGACACACCGGTTGAGAAGTTGCGCCGTATGGCAATGTTAGACAACGACATCAAAGGTACTGTCGATTGGGAAAAGGTTGCACGAGAGTGGGACAAATCAGAGTTAAAAGAGTGGAACGTTGCCACACCCGAGGATTGGGATAAGGCTATAAAATTAGACGTATCAGAACAAAAGGAACGGGCAGAGTATGAAAAGAAAATGCAAGAGTTTCGTGAGAAGTTAAGCACCGGAGAAATAACGGAAGACAACGAGGAATATCTTGCATTTATCGAGAAGTTCAAGCCAAAGAAAACGACCGATGATTGCTATACACCGCAAAACATATATGACACAGTTGTCGATTGGTGTATATCAGAGTACGGCATAAAGCGCAAGGACATTGTAAGACCTTTCTATCCGGGCGGAGATTACAAAACGTTTAATTATCCAAAGAATTGCGTTGTATTAGATAACCCGCCTTTTTCAATATTAGCGGAGATAATGAGATTTTACAAAAAGAACGGCGTTAAATTCTTTTTGTTTGCCCCTACTCTCACTTTGTTCTCATCTTCACAAGATTGCACGGCTATCAGTTTAGGCGTAACGGTTACTTATGAGAATGGAGCAAACGTAAACACATCATTTGTTACCAACTTAAACGGAAATGTGAGATTTAGGTCTGTGCCTAAGCTGTACAAGGTTATTAAGGCGGCAAATGATGTTAACCTCAAAGAGATTAAGAAACAACTACCAAAGTACACGTACCCTAACAACGTAATGACAGCGGCAGCACTTGCAAAGCTATCAAGGTACGGTATAGAGTTTGAAGCAGAGGTGAGCGAAACGCACAAGGTAGACGGTTTGGATAGTCAAAAGGAGTTGGGCAAGTCTATCTTTGGAAGTGGCTACCTTATGCCACAATATAAAGCAGAGGAAAGAGCCGAAGCAGAGGAAAGAGCCGAAGCAGAGGAAAGAGCCGAAGCAGAGGAACGAGAGGGTATCGTGGTAACGCACGAGTGGGAGTTGTCAGAGCGTGAACGCATTATAATTGAGAACTTAAAAGCATAGTATTAACGAGCAATAACAAAGGGTTAGTTATGGCAAAGTATAACAAGGAGGTAAAGCGAATTATATTTGAGTGTATCTCAAAGGGAGATACGCAAAAAGAAGCAGGTTTTAAGGCGGGTATCGGTGAGAACACTTTTAACCGTTGGACGCACGAAAAAGAAGAATTTAGAGAACTTGTTGAAAAGGCAAAGGCAAAGTATAGAGAAACTTTGCGTATAAAGTTAGAAACAGCCTTATACAAAAAGGCTACCGGCTATGTTGAGGAAGAGGTTGAAACAGAGTACAGAAGCGACAAAGACGGTAACCCACAAATCAAGTATAAGCGAGTAAAGCAAAAGCACTTTTCGCCCGATACCGGTGCTTTGGTATTTGCGCTTTCAAACATTGCCCCGGAGAAGTGGAAGAACCGTCAACAAGTACAGAACGAGGATATAACGGGCAAGCCAAAGGACGAGCCGCAAGAATATCACTTTGAGGGCGTACCCGATGATGTGTTGTTCAACATTGCGGACGCTATGCAAGACAGCAGAGCAGAGCAAGAACGCAAGTTAAAAGGTGTAGGCAATGGCAAGGAAAGCAGCACAGAAAGCGAGTAAAGCGGTACAAGTGGCAAAGTATTGCCGTGAGTGTGCGTTGGCAACGTGGGTAATGGAGTGGCGACACATAGACATTAAGGGTAAACCTATATGTTTAACGTGTCAACACGTCAAACACTACATATTAAGGGGCAATAACGCAAAAGATTGCGCCTATTATAGGCACGGTGTGCCAAAAGTAGGCAAAAAGGACTATTAGGAAAATTGTTTACAACGTGTTTTTATATCTCCCTTGGGGCAAATGATACTAAAGTGCTGATAATCAGTACTAAGTATTTTTGCCCCTTTTTAGAAATAAATTTACAAAATGAGCAAAAATAAAGCATTAGAGTACTTGAAACGCAACCCGGAAGCGTTGATAATAGCAGCGGCACGCAAAAGGTTACTAAACTTTGCACGCTATATGCAGGTAGATTTTGACGCAGACGAGTTTCACGTTAACTATTATCGTGTGTTAGATTTGTTTGCAAAAGGATATATTCGTAAACTCATAGTACAAGCACCCCCTCAACATGGAAAGTCACAAGGTAGTAGTCGCTTTTTGCCTGCCTTTATATTAGGGCGTGACCCCGATAAAAAAATATGTATCGGTTCATACGCTGCAACGGTGGCGCAAGATTTCAACCGTGACGTGCAGCGCATAATTGACACAGAGCGTTATAACAAAGTGTTTCCAGACACGTTCCTCAATGGTTCAAACGTGGTAACGGTTGCAAACAACTATTTACGAAATAGCACCGTATTTGAGACGGTAGGACATAAGGGGTCGTTACGTGTTGTTGGTCGTGGTGGTGCTTTGACGGGAAAAACGGTTGATGTAGCGATACTTGATGACGTGTACAAAGATTATGCAGAGGGCAACAGCCCAATAGTACGTGAAGCGGCTTGGAAGTGGTACACCACGGTTGTGCGTACACGTTTGCACAACAGAAGTCAACAATTAATCGTATTTACTCGTTGGCACAAAGAAGACATTATCGGTCGTCTTGAAAAGAGCAAGGAGCAAATAATTGACGTAGAGAAATGGAGCGATTTAGAAAACGTGCCGCCGGGTGCTTGGGTGCGTGTAAACTTTGAAGCTATAAAAACAAGCGACCCGACAGAGATAGACCCACGTCTGAAAGATACCGCCTTATGGGAGGAGCGACACAGCTTGGCAGAACTCAAAGAGCAACAAGCATTAGACCCGGTGCAGTTTAATTGCCTACATCAAGGCAACCCCGGCGGCGTTGAGGGTTTGCTTTACCAACCTTTCAAGACGTGGGTAAACAAAGAAGATTACGGCACGTATGTACGTAGTGGCAATTATACAGACGTAGCAGACGAGGGTGACGACATGCTGTTTAGCGTATGTTATGATATTTATCTATCCCCTAACAAAGCATACAACGAACACACCGGCACGTTTGAACCAATCTTGTTTGCGTTAATTACTGACATGATAGCAACGACAGAACCAACAGAGGTGACGACCGTAACGGTGCCGGAAATGATAAATCGCAATGGAGTACAAAAAGCATGGATAGAGAGCAACAACGGCGGCTCGCAATTTGAGAAGATAATCAAAAGCAAGGTTAAGGCGGTAACGTTTCCATTTCATCAGAGCAGCAACAAGGAAAGCCGTATTATAACATCTTCTGCAATGGTTAACCAGTGTATTATAATGCCTTATGGGTGGGAAACACGATACCCACACATATACGAACATCTTACAGACTTTTTGCGTAATTTCAGCGCAAACAAGCACGATGATATAGAGGACGGTTTGACGGGTGTGTATGAGAAAGAGATTGCGACAAAGAACGTACAAGCATACGGCAGGCAGCACCGAGGGGTAAGGCGTAGGAACTGACAGAAATATAGCACGGCTTAATTTCACGCCCGACACGGCTTTGCCTTTATTGAGGTGTAAAACTATAAGGAAAACAAATTATAAGCCGTTAGACGCAATATTTAAGTCAAATAACGCAAATAATCTCTCAAATACTTTTCGCACATAAAAAAAATAAGTATATTTGTCGCACGTTACGCAATGGGTTAGCGTAATAGTGTTATAGAATTAATATTAATTAAACTTTTATCAGATGTCAAGATTTTGTCAGTGTCCGGGTTTAGCAGCACTTAAAACAATCCCGGCGGCTAATTGTTCAGAGGGTTTCGGACAGTTACAAAAAGTAATCTTTCAGCGTTTGCGCAAAGACGACGGCAGCCTTAACGGCTTTAACAACACAAAGCCTATTACCAAACTTGCAAGTATTACGCCTTTGCTTGCAGCGGCAGACAGCACAAAGTTGGTGGTTTCTCCTTACTTGCAAGCACCGTCAGCAGAACCCGGCAAGGCTCGCACCTTTGGAGGTGGTAACGACACGTTGGGAGGTATTGAGATAACAATCGGTAGAGAGCCAACCGCTTTCACGTCTGTTATCCGTAACGCACCACAGGCGCAAATCAAGGCTATGAAATATTTGTCTTGTGAAGCAGACGTGTTCAACTTGGGTGTATATCTCATCAACGAGGACGGAGCGATTGGAGCGTTGAAAGACGAAGCCGGCAACGTTCGCCCTATTCCAATCCGTAACCTATTTATCAGCGATAAGGGTTTGGGCGGCTTTGAGAACCCCGATAACAACAGTGTTAACTGGTCGTTCTTGCCTAATTGGAGCGATGACTTTGCAATCATTACCCCCGATGATTACAACCCGCTTACAGACTTAAAGAATGCGTAGCGTATGAGTGGAAAAACAACGCTCGTTACGCTTCAAAACGATAGTTTAGGCGTAACAGAGGATTTCGAGATAAGCCACGCAGAACGCCTTTTGAGAATGCAGAATAACGGCGGGTGGTTTATTCCACAAACAAGTAAATACGAGTTTAACGGTTATGATATTAACATACGAGCAAATCAAGGAAGCGATGACGAAGCCAAAGAACCGGCAGACGTTAGCGAAAGCGAGGGTACAGCAGGACAGAATTAAGTTCCACGCTTGCACGCAGGTTGTACCAACGCTTAACCAACCTTTGACGGATTTCCTTTCAATGGTTGGCAAGTTGTTGCCCGCTGATAAGTTTCGTATGTTCAAACTTATGTTTCGTTTCCCCGTCCGTACCAATCGGACGGCGGGAACGATTTTCGATAAGTTAAGCCGTGTATTTGACGGACGCAATGCAGCTTTTAACTATCAGTTTGTAAACCAAGCAGAGAGAGAGGACTGGGAAAGCTATCGCAAAGACGTTTTGAACGAGCCTAAAATTTGGGCGACCAAAGGGTGGGAGTACTTCAAAACTGAAATTAACTCGGTGTTGGTTGTTGATATGCCAACAGAACCAAGCGAAAGCGATAGATACGCCCGACCTTACTTCTATTGGTTGACGGTTGATAACATTATCAGTTACGAAGCAAACCCAACGACCGGGCAAATGGAGTTTATAGCGTTCAAGCAGCCGGGCGATAAAGTTGCCGTGATTGATGATGCGTTTTATAGGGTGTATCAGACGAAAGGCGGTGTTATCGAGGGTATGCCTATTGTAGAGGTAGCGCACAACTTGGGTTACACGCCCGCCCGTTTCTTTTGGAACGAGCCGTTGAGTATCAACACGCCCGATATTAAGAAAAGTCCTTTGTCTGTAGAGTTGGAAGCGTTGGACTGGTTTTTGTTCTTTCATTTGTCAAAACGCAATCTCGACCTATACGGAGCGTACCCAATTTATAGCGGCTATGAAATGGAGTGCGATTTCCACAATGACGAGACCGGCGAATATTGTGACGGTGGTTTCTTGAAAGACAAACAAAACAACTATATGTATGACGCTAACGGCTTGTTAATGCGTTGCCCGAAATGTGGAGACAAACGTATTGCAGGCGTTGGTTCGTTTGTGGAGATACCTATACCCGGCACGAATGCAGGCGGAGAGGAACAACCCGATTTACGCAACCCGGTGCAGATGTTAACCGTAGACCGTTCGTCTTTGGATTACAACACAGAGGAAACAAAGCGGTTAGAGACTGAAATCATACAAGCGTGTGTCGGTACAGATAGCGAGGGTTTAATCAATACGCAAGCACTCAACGAAGCGCAAGTAAACGCAAACTTTGAAAGTCAGACTACAATCTTAAACACAATTAAGAAAGGGTTTGAGGAAGCGCAAAAGTGGGTCGACTCAACTATTTGCCGTTTGCGTTATGGCAAAGGCTTTTTAGGTGCAAGCGTAAGTTATGGCACAGAATTTTATAATTTAAGTGCAAACGACTTGCGAAAGCGATACAAGGAAGCAAAGGACAGCGGGGCAAGCGATGCAGAACTTGACGCAATGCAAACGCAGATACTTGAAACCGAGTACAGAAACAACCCGGCAGAGTTGCAACGTATGTTAATTCTTAGAGAATTAGAGCCGTACCCACATTTAACCCTTGGAGAGGTGCAAACGTACCACGAAAAAGGAATAATATCTGATAGGGATTTGGTGGTAAAGCTAAATTTTTCTAACTTTGTCCGCAGGTTTGAGCGTGAAAATACTAATTTATTAGATTTTGGCAGCGCAATAGATTTTAATAAGAAAATAAACATCATTAACGAAAAATTTTCAGAGTATGGAACAGACACATCCATTAGACAGCGTAACAGCGGATAACTACAAAGTACCGCAGGGTGAAGAGGGTATCTACCACGTTGTATTAGAGGTTAAAGAGTTTGACAGAAAGACCGGCGAACGCACTTCTGTGCCACGTGTGCAGAAATTTGGCGTTAACGCCTTTGAGACAGCTTTTCCAAACCTCAAGCGTTTAGGCTATGACGTGCGTGTTGTTTACGACCCAACATCTTGGCTTGAGGAGCAGGCAAAGAAAGCAGAGGAGCAGGAACAGCAGAGCGCACAGAGTGCAGCAGAAGCACAGAAAGCAGCTATCGAGGAAGCATTGGAGAAGCAGCGCAAAGAGTTCGAGGGAAAGCAGCAGGCAGCGATTGACGAAGCCGTTGCAAAGGCTTTGGCAAAGGTGAACGCAAAGCAGCCTAACAACGAGGAAGTAGCAGAAGCAGCACCTCAAAAGGGCGCAAAGTAGTAATAAACCGAATTAAAAACAAATAACAAAGGGTTAGTTATATGGCATTAACGAGCGAAACAATTAGAGGTAATGCGGATTTAGCAGGGTTGAACGACCAACAAGTTGCGGCACTTGTGCAGATGAGCCAAAACGATGAGAACGACGTTATAGGTCGTAGAATTGGCGAGGTTTACCGTACAATGGACGAAAGCATTGCAAGCGCAACAGGCGTGAAACGTGACGGTGACGAAAAGACTTACAACTATCTGAAACGTGCGGCAACAGAGTTGAAGCAGAAAGCAGACGGAGCAAGTAAGTACACAGAGGAAATCGCAACGCTGAAAGCAGAGAAAACACGCTTGGAGGGTTTGGTCGCAAAGGGCGGCAGCGAGGAAGCACAGAAGCAACTCGCACAAGCAAAGGCAGACTTGGAAAACGTACAAAAGGAGTACGCAAGTTTGAAGAAGCAGAGCGAGAAGCAAAAGGCAGAGTACGAAACACAAATTTTCGGTGTACGTGTCGACAACGAGATTAACAACTCATTAGGTGGTATCAAGTTTAAGACAGAGTTGCCGGAGAGTGTGACAAAGGTGCTTTTACAGCAGGCTGTTGACAAAGTAAAGAGTTTCAACCCTCAATTCATTGACGACGGTAAGGGTGGCAAAGTCTTAGGTTTCCACAATGCAGACAATAGCGTGATGAGAAACGCCGCTACCAACTTACAACCATTTACGGCACGTGAATTGGTAGAGCGTGAACTTGAAACGTTGGGCGTTTTGGCAGGCAAGGCAGCACCCGGAGCAGGCACACAAGCACCGCCGGCAGGTGGTAGCGGTAGCGGTGTTGTCGTTGACGTTTCAGCAGCACGCACCCGAAAGGAGTTCACAGAGATAGCGACACAAACGCTATTACAGCAAGGCAAGACGGTGGGGTCTAAAGAGTTTGACGACGCTTTGCAAGAGATTTACAAGTCAAACGAGGGGTACAAAGACCTACCTCTTAAATAAGAATTAACCGGGCAGAGGGTTAGCCCTAATTAGTAACATATCAAAATTAATTAAATTATGTCATTAGTAGCAACACGAGTGCAGGATTGGCGTATCAGTGACCCAAATTTCGACCGCAATATGGTACGAATGGGAGAGTATGGAGCAATCGACTTCTTTATCACACAGACAGACGCACCAACCTCAATTATTTCGCCCGAATTACGAGACAGAGCGTTTCAGAGTATGGGCAACGATGTAAAAGTGCCGGTACTTGATTACAACGGCAACGTAACAGTAGCAAACCAAAGAAGTTGCGTTATCGCTGATAACGAGAACACCTCAAAGTTATATACTTTGACTTGGGCAACGCTTGCCGTAGGCTTTACAATGGTGCCGGCGGCGTACATGAACAACGAAATAGGTTACGAGCGTGACTTTAACCGCAAAATGGCTAATATCACACGTGCGTTACTTGAAAAGTTGGATTCTTATGCGGTTGCCGCTTTGGAAGCAAACAAGACGCAGGTATTTAACAACTTGCTTTATTACACACAGACCGGCAACGTTATCAACGTGCCTTGGTTGATGCGTAACAGTATCTTGGGCGATAGCGCACCAATGATGAGAGCAAACAAGTATTACAGAGAGTTGCACGTAATCGGTAACAGTGGTATTGACGCACACGTAAGACAGCTTGCACAAATGGGCGTTTACAACGAGCAGAACCGCCGCTTGGAGTATGAGGGCAAAATCTTGCATTATACAAACTCAGTAGCGAACGAAAGCGGCAAGTTTGCGACTGGTTTTGTTGTTGAAGACGGTAATTGTGCAGTTGTTACACGTGTAGACCGTGAAGCGTTGCGCCGTGCGTCTGCAAACTCTCACGAGTGGGACGTTGTACGCTTGCCAATGCTTGACTTACCGGTGGGCGCACACTTCTACACAGAGGTAGGCGACCAGAGCGCAATAGCAGGAGCGGCAACCGCTGACTTGACTTGTGGCGTTAAGGAGTTCTACGGGTTCAGTGTTGACGTTTGCTTCTTGGTGGCTTACAATAGCGCACCAGCAACAATCGCAAACCCAATTATCAAGTTTAGCATTGCAAACCCTGTCGGAGGTGTACCAACAGCCAACCCGGTTGTAATTACCAACACGGCAGCCAACCCTGTTTCTACAAAGGCGGTGTAGTGCTTTTCATATCTTTAATTTTGGGGGCGGGGGTTTCCCCTCCCCCTTTTTCATTTTAACGCAAATGTATAGATTAACGCAAATAGAAGATAGCCTTTTGCATTTGGTTGGGTGGGAACAAGACTACAACCCCGAAAAGGCAATCAACAAGGATTTAACACAGAGCGAAAGCGGCTTAATGTTTCAAGATGCGCACCCGCTTTTGACGCTTGAAAACATACGGGCAATTATACCCGAAGATTTTTTATACAAGTACCCCGAATATACAGAGTTCAGAACGTACACGAGGGGGCAAAAGGTAAGGCACGCCGGGCGTGTCTATGTTGCGTTAAAGACGGTTAGAGGTTTAGAACCCGATAGCAATGTAAGCGACTTTAACGATGATTACTATATGCAAGACTATGGAGCGAACCCGGAGGATAAACCGTGGGCAGGCTATGACATAGTTAACGACTACTTACAGACACTCACAAGAAGCGGTATCAGAAAGCTATTACAAACCTTTATGCAAACAAAGGTAATAGGGGAGGAAACACGCCCGCTACTTGATAGAGTTACGTTCTTTGACGGTGCCGGTCGTATTCGTAACGTAATAGACAATAAAAAGTCATTCGTTGGCATGGAGATAACGCCGGTTAGGTCTATGGGTGTAACGGCAAAGATTGAACGTATAGGTTTGCAGGTAGCAGGCGCAACCGGTACAATACGCCTTTATTTGTTTCATAGTTCACGTTATGAGCCAATAGCCTACAAAGATGTTGAGATAACACAAGACAACGGGGCGTTTGTTTGGGTAAACGTAAATGATTGGTTTTTGCCTTACATGGGAGGGCGCACAAACGCCGGCGGGTCTTGGTTTATTGGTTACGACCAAAACGCCCTACCTTTGGGAATGGAAGCTATTAACGTGTCGAAAGACTGGAGCCGTGAACCGTGCGGTACGTGTAACATAGGCAGCGTTAAGGCGTGGCGTGAACTAACAAAGTATTTACAGATTAGTCCTTTCCGTGCAGGCGTTGACGCTAAATGGAGCGACAACCCCGAACTATTCGACAACGGGTCGTTAATCTATGAGAGTACTTGCAATTATGGTCTTAACGTTGAGGTGTCGGTCGGTTGTGACCTTACCGATTTTATCATAGAGCAAAGGCACGTATTTGCGACCGCCTTACAGCGTCAAGTTGCCGCTATTGCTTTGCGTACAATGGCAATGAACCCCGAAGCGAGAGTAAACAGAAATCAAACAAATGTTAGCCGTATGGAAATTCTGTACGAGTTGGACGGCAACACAAACGGAGTACGCCCGGGCGGCTTAGGCTATGAGTTAAAACAAGCGTATGCAGCGTTAAGGATAAGCACGCAAGGGATAGACAGAATTTGTCTAACTTGTAATAACCACGGTGTAAGGTATAGAACGGTGTAAAAAGTATGAGCGTAATTAATCAGCTTGCAGAGCGTATCAAGGCTTTTAACGAGCAATTAGAAAGCGGTGCTTTACTCTCTAATATCGTAATTGATAACGAAGCGTTAATCGTGGATATGAACGCAGAAAACCAGCTATACGAAAGCGGTGAGAATGCGTTGGGCGTTTCCATTGCAGATTATCAGCCTTATAGTCCGGTAACTATACAGATAAAAGAGTTAAAGGGGCAACCCACAAACCGTGTAACGTTGAGGGACGAGGGAGATTTTGAAAGTTCTTTTTATGTTGAGATAGGCGACAAATCATTTGAGATAAAAGCGTCTGACTTCAAGACAGAGGACTTGATAAAAAAGTACGGTCGTCAAATTATGGGTTTGAACGCTGAAAATAAGGCTGTATTAATTTGGGAGTACATATACCCGGCAGTAGTAGAGAAATTGCGTGAAACGCTAAATAAAGAGTAAAATATGGAAAGAAAGACGTTAGCACCTATCATAAAAGACCCGGTAATGCTTGACAAAGCTATTGGGCAGCTTCAAAAAGGCTTAGCGGATAATGTCCGTTGGCTTGATGTAGTGTTTGGACGTGCGCAAAGGTTAACACGTGTTATCAATGGCAAGACGTACAAAGAACCGCACGTGTATGCAGGCGGCACAGAGTACGCAAATGGTAGCAATCATAATGACTATATTTGTGTAAGTCCAGACGCAAAAATCGGTAACTTTGCTTTTTTTGACGTGTTAGAGCCGCACAAAATAGAACCTTATAACAGAGGTATAGAAAACAAGATTAAGACCCCCTTTGCGCTTGTTGTGTGGGTTGATTTGCGCAAGGTGTACAACGAAGCAGGCAACCGAAACACCGAAGCGTTAAAGGCGCAACTATTGCGAGAACTCAACGGCGGTTTTACGCACCCGGGTTGTCAATACACATTTAACAAAATATATGAGCAGTCCGAAAACGTTTACAAGGGTTACAACTTGGACGAAACGACCAACCAATATTTAATGCACCCTTATTGGGCGGTACGCTTAGAGGGTGAAATCATTTACAAAGAACCATGTTACGAGCGATAAAGAGTATAAGCGTATGATAAGTTATATTTGTTTTTGTGTCATATTGGCGTGCGTTGCCGCCTTTGTGCTTACATTGTTGTATAAGTGGCGTGTCATTGAACACATACAGATACACGGAAACGCTTTCTTTTCAAAAATGGCAAATTGCGATTTTTGTTTAAGTTGGTGGGTTTGTGTTTTGTTGGTTTTGCCTATTGCTATTTATACAGGTGATTATCGGTGCTTATTTGCGCCTTTTGTTTCAACTATTATAACACGTAATCTATTATGAAGAAAGTACAATTAGGTACGCACACCGTACAACTATATGACGATATAGCCGACTTACCTATTAGGCGTTTCCACAAGTTCAACAAATTGCTTTTGATTGATGCGGGTATAGGTTCAGATATAGCAGACTTTGACGCACATATTGAAAAGGTTGTGCGATACATACAGAGCGGGGATAAAGATGCAGCCGGGCAGGAGTTGATGAATATGCGTCAAAACTTGTACGCCGTGCAAACAGAACTTAGTCCAAAATTCAGTGCTTTTGCGTGTCTGATTGCAAGCATAGACGGCAAACCGTGCGAGGATATATCAGACGACGCACTACAATGCACATTAAACCGTATAGGCGATGTGAGCGTTAAAGATTTAACAACCCTTTTTGGGGTTGTCAAAAAAAAAATAGATGAGGACTTGCAAACGTATTTCCCGCACTCGTTCGATGATGCAGCAGCAAAAGAATATTACGACCAATTGAAAAGGCGTACTATCTTAATATTGCAAGATATAGTCGAGGGAGAAGCGAACCTAAAAACAAAGCAAGAAATCGAACGCCTTACAAATGAACTTATAACCTACATAAAGCCTAAATGTTACGAGGGTAAAGATAGTGTAGAAATCAAGTACGACAAACAATTTGAAAATATGTGCTTAGTATTAAGCAAGCACCTACACGTAGACCCAAAGAATTATACGGTTTTGGAGTTTTTCAACGCTTACGAGTATATGGAGGACGAGGTTAAAAGGCAGAAAACAGCCGTTAAGGCATAATTCACGCCCGACACGGCTTTGTTTTTCATTTTGTGGTAAACTATAAGGATATATAATTTTAAGCCGTTAGACGCAAAATAAAAGATAAATAACTATGGCAACAGATACGAACCCTATATATTACAAAGATTTAGTTTCGCCCGACAACTCTATAACCGACCTTATAAGGCAGTTAGACGAGTTGTCAGACACCTATATGAACACGCTTAAAAACATCAAAGGCGAAGCGATACAGCTTACAACGGTGTTAAAGAGTGTGAGCGGTGCAACCGAGGAGGGCAGGCAGGCAACACGCAAAGCGTCAGACGATGCAGACAAATTGGCAAGGGCGTACAGAGAAACCGCCTTTGCAGAGAGCGAGACAGCGAAAAAGATTGCAGAGTTAAAGCAGGCGACCCGAGAAGCCAACGAGTTAAACAAACTCAACGTTAAGTTAGCACAATCAGCAGAGGGCAGTTATAACAAACTTTCCGCACAGTACTCTATAAATAAAATCTACCTTAACAACATGACAAAGGCAGAGAGAGAGCAGACGGAGGAGGGAAAGCGACTTGTAAAGCAAACGGCGGCTATTTATGAGGAAATGAAGCGTTTGCAGGCTGAAACCGGCAAGCACCAACTAAACGTGGGTAATTATGGAGATTATAGCGCACAGTTAAACGCTATTAGTGACGGTATAAGCGGATACCAAAGTAAGATTACCGAGGTATTGGGACTTAATAACAAATTCGGTCAGTCTTTTATCAGTTTGGCACAGAACGGCGGCGGAGCAAAGGCAGCGTTGGGCGCAATCGGAGACGGCGTAAAAGCGTTGGGTGCTTCACTTATGACGTTAATGGCAAACCCGGTGTTTTTGGCTATTGCAGGCGTTGCAGCAGCCGGGGCGGCTTTTAAGTGGTGGTACGACTATAACGCCGGCTTAGCAGAAGCGACACGATTAACGAAAGAGTTTACCGGTTTGGCAGGCGACGAACTTATAAGCGTGCGTAATGAGATACAAGCGTGTGCGGACGTAATGGGACACGATTACAAAGATACCCTTTCAACCGTTGACGCTTTAATGGCTAATTATGGTATAACAGCACAGCAGGCGACAAAGGTTGTGGCGGACGGCTTCGCAAGTGGTGCAGACCTATCCGGCGATATGTTGGATAAAATCAAGCGTTATGCACCGGTTTTCCACGATGCAGGCATAGGAGCGTCCCAAATGGTGGCTATCTTGCAGCAGACACGAAGCGGTATCTTTAGCGACAAAGGTCTTGATATTATTACAATGGCTTCAAAACGTATTCGTGAAATGGGTACGAACACGCAAGAAGCACTTTTGAGTATAGGCGTAAACGTTAAGGACGTACAAAGAGATTTAGCAACGGGCGCACGTAGCACATTTGACGTTATCCAAGAGATAAGCACTAAAATGAAAGACTTTGGAGCGGATAGCCAACAAGTCGGTTTAGTGCTTAAAAACGTTTTCGGTAAGAACGGTGCAGACGCAGGTATTAAGCTAATAGAACAACTTGATACAATGTCTACCGACTTAGAGGAGGTAAAGAAACAGACCGGAGAGTGGGGCGAAGCACAGACGGCACAGATTAAAGCGACCGCAGAACTTAACGACGCAATGAGTGCTTTATTTGATGTTACCGACAAAGGCTTTGAGGGTGTTATTGATAACTTAAAGTTGACGGCTACAAAGTGGATGATTGCCGTTGTAAAAGGGTGCATAGATTTGGCGAATTGGTTTATAAAACTTTACAACAATTCTATCGTATTCCGTGCAGGTGTTCAAAATATTGTATTTCAATTCAAAACGCTTTGGGAGGTCGTAAAACTTGTATTTAATCTTATAATAGACGGCTTTAAGAACGTAGGCAGAGTGATAGACGCTTTTGTAAGTACTGTTCACGGTGGTTTCAAAGCCGTTACCGGTGCTTTGTCAGGCTTTGGCGAAGCGTTGGCAGGTATTGCGAATTTCGACTTTGAGAGGGTAAAGAAAGGCGTAACAGAGATTAAGAACAGTGTTACAAGTGGTTTCAAGAACGCCCTTAATTCGTTTGGTAAGGCTATAAAGGCAGGCGGCGATGAGGTGTTGAAAGATGTGTTTGCAGCAGGCAAGGCAATCGGTAACGCTTATGTAGACGGAGCGAACCAAGTTCTGAACGGCGGACACGTTAAAGAAATATCTCTACCAAAGCACACAGATGCGGCAGAGGTAACAGAGCAACCGAAAGCGTCAACCGCTTATACACCTATCGAGGGCAAAAAGAAAAAGGAGAAAAAGCAAAAGAAGAAGAAAGAAAAAGACCCGTTAAAGGAAGCAGAAAAGGCAGCACGAGCAGCAGAAGCAGCCTATAAAGCAGACTTAGACGCAAGACGTAAAGCAGAGGACGCAAAAATCGACTTAATGGAAGAGGGGTACGAGAAGCAGCGCAAGCGCACACAAGTACACTATGATAGGCAGGTTGAGGACTTGGCGCACTCGCTAAAATTGCTTAAAGCGACAGAGGTTCAAAGGCGCAACGACATAACAAGTACTATTGCAAGTTTGCAGCAAAAGAAAGCGCAAGTACTTGAAGAAATGGAGCGCAAGCACGAGGACGATATGCTTAAAATTCAAGCGGACGCAATTAAATTACGTTTGGAAGCGGTTGCCAAAGGTAGCGAGCAAGAAAGGCAGCTAAAACTTGAACAAATCGAAATCGAACGAAAGCAGGCGTTAAGAGAGAATACGGCAAAGCCAAAAGACGAGCGACAGAGCGAAAGCGATATTAACGCAAAGTTTGACGCTAAAAAAAGCGGTATTGCTGATGAGTATATAAAAGCGCAATTAGCAATCTTTGACCAACAGCAGGCTTTAGCAGATAGCGAATTTCAACTATTACAGACAACAGAGGAGAAAAAGACCCGTTACAGATTGCAGGCAGAAAAGGAACGCTTAAAAAAGATATTGCAGCTTAACGAGCAAGCCGGCACGAAGTTGTCTGAAATTGAGGTTCAAACTATACTTAACACTATCAAAAAGATAGACCAAGAGATTGGGCAAAGTAAGAAAGACGAGAGGAAAGACTTGTATCAGTTGTTAGGCTTGAACTTGACGGACGGGCAAAAAGAAGCAATAGACACGTCTTTAGCTTATGCAATAGATGCGCTTAATGCGTGGACGCAGGCAGAAGTGGCAGCAGCAGAAGCAGAGGTAAAGCGAGCAGACAACCGGGTGGCAAATGCGCAAAAGGTCTTAGATAGCGAGCGTGAAGCACGTGCAAACGGTTACGCTTCAAACGTCACATACGCACAAAAGGAATTAGACTTGGCAAAGCGTAACCAAGAAAAGGCGTTAAAAGAGCAACAGAAAGCACAGAAAGCGCAGGCAGCTATTCAGACATTGCAGCAGATAGGCAACCTTGTAACCGCAACGTCAATGATTTGGTCGCAGTTGGGTTTCCCTTGGGCAATTCCTGCAATCGCAATTATGTGGGGTTCGTTTGCCTTTGCAAAGATTAAAGCGTCACAAGCAGCAAAAGCACAAGACAAAGAAACTTACGGAGAGGGTACGGTTGAATTGCTTGAGGGTGGTTCACACCAAAGCGGCGATGATGTAGACTTAGGCACAAAGAAAGACGGCACTAAAAGGCGTGCAGAGGGTGGCGAATTTTTTGCCGTTATCAACAAACGCAATTCAAGACGTTACCGCCGCTTAATACCCGATGTTATCAAGTCGCTTAACCGTGGCACGTTTGAAGATAAGTACGCAGGCACGTTTGCGGGTGGTGGCTTAGAGGTTAACGTCAAACAGAACGACAACGACCTTACAGAGTTAACCGATAATGTGCGTAGTATCAGAGAGCAAAACGAGCGCAAGATGTACCACGATGCAGAGGGTAACACGATTGTAGAGTATAAGAATTTAACACGTAAAATTAAGAAGTAATGATAAATCCGATTTATAAATTCTATTTGCGTTTAGGAAAGGCAGGGGCGGAAACCCCTGTCAATCCTATTTATAAAGATGATGTAACGCTTGATTACGAGAAAGAAGCAAGTAACCGTTTTTTTCGTGCAAAGTTAAACGGTAAGTTTACCTTTTTGCGTGCAGATTACGACCTAATAATGGGTGCGCAATTTGATACTATCTATATGCTTGTAGTTAAGATTTCATACGATTTGGGGCGGTCGTGGTACAACTATTGGGAGGGGAAATTTATGCGTACAGATTGCACGATAGACCCAACCGATAAGAGTATAACCGTACAGCCGTCAACTATTGACGCTTATACAGACGTGTTGGCGGGTATGGAAAAGGAATACAACCTTATCGAGTTAGCACCCGAAGTTGATAGCGTGTTAATAACCAAACGACCGCTTATTCAAGTGTACAAGTTAGGCGATAAAGTTGTATCGTGTTTCCTTTCCGGGTCTACATGGGAGCAAGACGTGTCAGAAGCGTGCGACAATGCGGATAAAATGGTTAATAAATATCATTTTGCTTTAGCACATAAGGCGGTAGAGGTAAGCATAACGGAAGCAACCGACCCGGCTTATAATGGTGTGTACGTGTGCGATGAAGCCGTTGAGAGTGGCGACAGAACTGTGTACACGTGTAAAAGGAAAGATGATACTAACTACATAGTAACGATAACGGCACTAAAGAACGCAGCGTATTTTGGTGCTATTGGTTCAATCGTGTTGTCACGTGGTAATAGTGGTTATTCAGCCGTTGTGGGTAATGCAGCAGACAAAAACAATGAGTACACATTGACGGCTTTTAATGGCGGCACCGGCAGCGCAAAAGCATACGTTAATGTTATACAGATATTTATGCGCTTGTTGCTTGATAAACCAAAGATAAGCAACCTAAACACGTATGAGATACCGGCGGAGGACTTAGTGGACAATAACCGCAATTACAAATACGGTATAGGCTACAAAATGGGTAATATCGTGGTAAGTCTTGACAGCACGGACAAAGCAACAGAGTACGGCAAGCGTGACGACGGGCGTTATTTTCAAATGCCATATATAACTGGTGTAGGTAAGTTTTTCCCAGTTGCAAAAAGTACGTGGTTAACGGCTTCGGTTTGGTTTTACTTTAAGTTTGAAGATGAGTGGGCAGAATACGAGGGGCGCACAAGCTACCTATTGCGTGACGCTTACGAATTGGGAAGTTGTATAAATGTGCTATTAAAGCAATTTAGTGAAGTTACTTTTGATAGCAACGAAAACGGTTCAAAGTTTCTGTACGCAGAGCGTAACCCGATTAATAACGTTAAACAACGTCTATTCATTACGCAAAAAAGTAACATACTAATAGGCGAATACCAAGAACCGGCAAAAAAGGCTATTTGTACGCTTCAAAGTATCTTTAATATGTTGCGTGACGTGTTCCGTTGCTATTGGTATATTGATGATAACAAGAAACTACATATAGAACACGTTAAATATTTCAACAATGGTATGTCTTATGATAGTGTGCCGGAGGTTGATTACGATTTAACCAAGTTGTACAACGTGCGTAACGGTAAGGCGTGGAGTTTCGCAAAAACAGAATATACATTTGATAAGGCGGATATGTCAGAACGCTATCAATTCGCTTGGATGGACGATTGCACACAAGCCTTTGACGGTTATCCTATCGAGGTAAAGAGTAATTACGTATCAAAGGGTAAAATCGAGGACGTGAACGTGGGTAATTTCTCAAGCGATGTAGACCTTATGTTGTTAAACCCCAGCGGTATGAGTAAGGACGGCTTTGCGTTGTTGGCTACTGTACCGGCGACCGCTTTGTTTACAAATCGTTATTCTTACTTTGCGGAGTGGTTCTCAAAGGACGGCGGAGAGGTTGACAAACAATGGGCGTTAAAGCCAGTAGGCGGCAAGCGTGTAAGTATGCGTGTAACTTTAAGACAACATGACGGTACAATATACAGAAACAACACGGCAAACATAAGAGTGTACAAGGAAAACGGCTACACTGACGTTATGACTATACCGGTGCGAAATAACGAACAAGAAATAACGTTTGTAATGCCTAATAATTGCAAGTACTTAACCTTTAATATGAACGGTTATAACGATGTAAGTATAGCCGGGATATGGGTTGAGGATAATTTGCGTGAATTGCCGTTTTATCAGACAGAGATTGACGGCGTTACGTATGATTTGCAAAACGGTTACGTGTCCTTTGCTTTTGCGCAATCGAATTACTATGTTTACGACTTGCCCGCAAGCGTGGTTGAGATAAACAAAAGGCGTACTATTGCACGAGGTACAGACAGAAAGAGAAAGCAAACAATCTCATTCCCGGCAGGTGAGAGAGAACCGCACCCGCAAAAGTTGGTAAAAACGCTATTAGGAGAGGGGCAAATTGAAAAATTATCTGTAAATTTGTCAAGTCGAATGATTAAAGCAACGTTAAAGTATGACACAGAACAATAATTTATCGCCTTTGCCTTTCTATGAGAGCGAGGAGCAACAAAACCACCGTAAGTCATACGCTTACGGTGCTATCTACAATTTGTTTGCACCCGCTGATGTGCTTTTGCCTTTCCAAATCATAAGAAAGCATAGGGACGAGGAAGTAACAGGCGTTAAGCTGTACAGACGTGACGGTAGTCTTTTTGCAGACATAACCGAGGACGTGAAAAGTGCAGGCTTAACCGTTGTCAATATGGAGGAATACGATTACGATGTAATTGTTTACCCCGCTTACTTGCCACTTGCCGTTAACATGGAAATAGGCGTTTTCTACATGGAGTTAACAGACGGTGTTCAAACGTGGGTTAGCGAAATGTTTACAAGCGTAAGCACAACAAACGGCTATGTACGTGTAGAGTGGTGGGATAATGAAGACTTTGTTTTTGACGGCGGGCGTATTGTTTACGAGGGTGTAAGATACCACAACGTGTTATATCTCAATACACAGATAGGCAAGCCTGAATATAAGTTTGAGGAAGAGGGCGAAAACCGAGATGGCTATTTCTTTCCCGAAAAGCAAATATCCGAAAAGGTTTATAAATTTACCTTTGCCGCCCCCGAGTATCTTTGTGATGCAATGCGTTTTATCCGTATGTCTGACAACGTTCTTATAACTGATGAGATAGGCAGAGAGTACGATTGCGATACGTTCTTAATGACGGTTAAGTGGCAGACACAAGGCGATATTGCAAGCGTTGAAGCAGAGTTTGAAACGGCAACCGTAGCAAAGAAAATCGGTAACGTGTACAGAGAGGAAACGAAAGGGAGTTTTAACAACGATTTTAACACAGATTACACACAATCTAAATTATAAAGATTATGGCAAATTACGAGGAATTAAAAAGAGCCGTTAAGCAGGTTATAAAGCCTAACGGAGTGCAAGAGATTACGGGAGAAATCTTGCAAAACGTGTTAGTTAAGATGATAGACACGTTTGGCGATGAGTACAAGTGTAAAGGCGTAGCCGTTCCAACTACAACCCCGCAAGTAAGTGGCAAGACGCTTTATTTCGCTTCAACGCCGGGCGTTTACGCTAATTTTGCAGGCTTATCCGTTGTAAAAGGTGAGTTTGTAGCCTTTGTGTATGACGGTACAAGTTGGACTAAAACCGTACTTTTAGATGTGACAAATCTTGCAACGGTTGAACTATTGGGAGATTGCGATGTTAGTGCATTGAATAGCGGTCGTATGTATGACATAAACGAAGCTATACAAGCCGTACCAACAGACAGAAGAAAAGGCGGTCTTATCTTGAAGTTCGTAAACAAGAATACGAGCAAGTACGATGTATATTACAACGTAAACGAGCAATGGAGTACACAAGCAAGCGATTGGATACCGCTT
>FLSB01003780.1_pt1 | contig 45382 bp, 66 predicted proteins | sample 1550551 | NCBI WGS metagenome assembly FLSB01 (sample SAMEA4031774, study PRJEB14383) | metagenome | biome: human; feature: oral; material: saliva | place: Philippines | collected 2014 | reverse complement strand
TTTTAGCTCAAAAAACTAAATTTATTAATAATAAAAAATACCATATAAATTTTATTATTTATACCCCCAAAATTAAATTTATTAATAATAAAAATTTACAGTATAAAATTCATCATTTACATATCATTAATAAAATTTATCCTATATAAAATTCAGTAAAGTAATATTTTCATTAAATTTTTCTCATATAATAATTAAACAATTAATATTAATAGCAATAAAAAAATGGCATATAAAAACAATAATTTATATGCCAATTAAAAAAAAACAAGTGGTAATATTTTTTATCCTTATATAATTCATATTATACGTATTATCAATAAAAAAAATATTTTTTATTCACATAAATAAATCAGACTGTCAATTCTATAGTTTTTTAACTACAAAATTATAGCCATAATAAGTTAATGTCTTATAACGTGTTTTATTTAATAAACCAGTCATTATGTATATAGAAATTTCATTTGCTTCATCTTCATTATCAATGATGTGTAATTTATAATCAAAATCCTTATGTTCTCTATTGCTAAATTGTACATATCCTATCTTACCATTAGGCATATAAACAGCATGTTTAGCATAGAATCTAAACTTGCCATCCTTGCTTTCAAAATATAATAAATGCATAATTTAAGTTAATCAAATGGATAAAATACTTGTAATGATGTTGTTTTATCAGTTAGTTTATTTTTTATCCTTATATAATCCATATTATGAAAAGAGATATTTGTATAGTTATAGTTTTTTAACAATAAAATTATAACCGTTATCATCTAATTTCCTATAATGACTTCTATTAATCAAGTGACTTATTACGTATGTAGAAATTTCATTTACTTTATTTTCGTTATCAATGGCGTAGAATTTATCATTAAAACCGATACTTGTTCTTAAAGTAAAAATTACATGTTTTATCTTATCATTAGAATCATATTCAACATAATTGACATAATATCTAAATTTACCATTCTTACTTTCAAAATATAATATATACATAACTTTATAATTGTTTAAATTAATCAAATGGGGAAAATATTTGTGAGAGTTTTATTTCCTTGGTTAGTTTATTTTTTATTGCTATATAATTCACAAACAATCTTAATTCATATTGAACCATTTTATTGAATATTATATACCATAATTTAGGGTTATTGGTATTATTCCAATCAAATGCTTGTTTTAATATATTATATATTGGTTGATTTGTTTCTTTTTTAATTAATTCATCTAATGTTATATTGTTATTATTATGAGTTTTTAGAAAATATTCTTTAAATAAGAAAGAAGCGTTATATTCCTTTAATATTTTAAAGAAGATTTGTTTTTTCTTTTTATCTTTAATATTTAGCGTCATCATAACCATAATAAAATTTATAAGCCAAATCATACCATATTTTGTAATTATCAGTATTAGTCCATATAAAAGAGACATTTATTAATAGGTCTTTTCTAACATAGAAATTTTTAATAAAGTCATTAAATGAGTATGTATAATTAATAAGTTTTACTTTTTCATATTGATAAATTGATTCATATATTTTCTTATTAATTAATTTTCTATGGTGTTTAAGAAAATTGGTTTTATATTGACAAATCAGGTCTTTTTCTTTTAACATTCTTATAAAAGAACGTTTAACCTTCATTTGTTCTTTATTTAATATTATCATATAGTATATATTTATTTCAATTTAGAATAGGATTGGCAATCTTCTAAATATTTCATTAGTTGGTGTATTAAATGTATTTTGCCATTTTCGTCCCATAATATTAAACATATCAAGATTTACATCAATCATTATATTATTGAAGTTATCTTTTTGGTTATCGAATATCATTAATCTATTCGATTTCATGGAAGATATTATTTTATTATATGTTTCATTTAATAATATTATTTTTAAATTATTCCAATCTGTTTTATCTTTTGGTGCAATAGATACTCCATCAAGATTAAGTTGTTTATCGTGGTTTATGTTTAGGTAATGTAGTAATGCAGTACCTGAAGTATATGCGTATATATTTTTAATGAATGTGGAAAGAAATGCCCACTATGCTGTAATAAACTATATAATGTAGATGAAATACCTGTTGTAACAGTTGATGAACTATATAACACTGATACATTATGTATCACAGGTGGCGACTGTATATAAAATTCTAATAAAATCTATTATTTTATCATATTTTATTTCTTGTTTCAACGAAACTCTGCTTTTTAGGAACATAATGTTCGGTCATCCACAGTTGGTTTCTCCACAAGCGTAAATTCGGTAGTACAGCTACCTATTATTTTTTCTTGTTTTTAATTTATTATTCTCTCACCTTCATGTAAAATATTAATTGCAGCATTCAAATCTCTATCGTGATGTTCTTTGCAATTAGGACAAACCCATTCTCTGTCATTTAACGTTAATTCCTTATTAATATAACCACAATTTGAACAAGTCTTACTACTCGGGTAGAATCTATCAACAAAGACTACTTGCTTATAATTGTTCCTTGCCTTGTCAACAAGTATTCGTCTGAAGTCATAGAAGCCAATCTCTTGTATTGCTTTGGCTAACTTGTGATTCCTCAACATCCCTTGAACATTTAAGTCTTCCATAAACACTGTATCGTAAAATGTAAGTAACTCATTCACAACACTATGTATGTAAGCAACCTTTTGATTAGTAAGTCTTTCAAATGCCTTTGCTATCTTAATACGTTGCTTATTCCTATTGTTTGAACTTTTCTGTTTCTTGGATAAACGCTTTTGTAAATGTTTTATTTTATCTTCTTCTTTCTTGAAGAAATGTTTGTTTTCAAACACTTCTCCATCCGATGTAACCGCAAAGTCCTTAATACCAATGTCAATACCAACATGCTTATTAGTCTTTCCAAACTTAACAATTTCTTCTTGTGGCAAATCAATAAGAATGGATAAGAAGTAATTACCACTCTTGGTTTTCGATAAGGTTGCACTTCTTATATTCTTATGATATTTCCGTAGCCTACTGAAATACAAGTCTGAACATCTAAATTTAATATCCTTTAAAGGTTTCGTTAATGTAATCTTTCTTTCGTTGAACTTATTTATTTTTGATATTGCTTCCAATGGAAACAAAGCTGATTGTTTATCTTTCTTTGACTTGAACTTTGGAAAACCATTATGTTGCTTAAAGAACTTATCATATGCTGACAGCATTTGACGTATTGCTTGTTTCATTACCTTTGTGTTTTGCTCTTTTAGCCAAGCATATTGTTCATCTTTAAGCAATGTTCCATGAAAGTATTTTGACAATTCATTAAGTCCTAATGATTTATTGTTTTCATTATATGTATTTTGTTTAAGAGCAAGCATATGATTATAAATAAATCGGTATGAGCCAAGCACCTTATTAAGTGTTTGTTCTTGGTTTTTGTTTGGATATAATCTTATTTTAATTGCTCGTAACATTTATATCTGTCTTTAACTAAAACAAAAAATAATATTTTTTCTTACAAAGTCAATAATTTTTATAAAAAAATGAGGTGACAGTTAATTACCATTCATATATAATGAACTATATAAATTCATACAGAAACTTAGAACACAATATCCACATTCATTAATAATATATAGGTGTGTTATTTGTTCCATTTTTATTTAATTTATAGTGCATTAAAAAATTGTTCATCACTTCTTTTCAAGTAATTATCAAATGCTTTTTCCCCAATAGTATGCATTATTAAATCAGATATATGTTTCCAAGTATCGAAATCATCTGTAGTGAACCATTCAAAAGGTGAGTTTATAAGGAAGTTATAATCTCCATGTGCTAATTTAATAAAGTTATTATATGTATAATCATAGTTACGATGTTCTTTAACACGTATATCTTTGATAAACATATTAAATATTTTTTTATGGTCTGTCAAGAATCTTTGTCTATATTGATAGAAGACATCATTATCTTTTAGTATTCTATTGAACTTTTGTTTTAATTTAAGTTCTTTTTTGTTTAATTCTATCATTTATGTAATTTATTAAGTCTTTATCTTCATAAAATAAGTTATACCATAAATCAGTATTATTGGCATAATCCGAAGAATTAAACATAGTCAAAAGTGGTTAAACCACTTTCTATACATTCACTTCCTACATTTTGTAGGCTTCTTCGGAACGATAACAATACTTCCTTAACCTTCTCACGACTAAGTGGTCTTGGTTCAAAAGCACCATTATCAAGTTGTTTTAAGAGTTTATCTCGTAACACGGTTACAAGCACTCTATCTCGTATATTCTTTGCTGCATTGAAATCAGCATTATCTTTATACCCACATTCAACACACTCAAATGTCTCTTGATTTGGTCTGTTACCATCGTCAATGCAACCACAGATGGGACACATCTTTGAGGTATAACTCGCTTGCACAGTTGAAACTGCAATGCCATACTTTCTTGCAATATGTTCCACCTCTTGCTTCAAACTACTTAAACCAAGGAATTTAACCTTCCTATTGTAATTGATATCTTCATTATCTTTATCCTTTACATAACACTTCCCAAAGCCATTATTAAGATTTTCCATTACAATATGTCCAACGCCTTGCGTTTGTAATGTCTTGCACATGTTGGCAATAACTTGCTGTTCAGACTTAATCATTTTGGATTTCATTACGTCAAGTTTACGTTGCTTACGTTTCCCCACTGTATATGAATTATTCACCTTTAGCTTATCTATTTCAAGTGATAATTTGCAAAAGTCGTTAACCAACTTCCTATCATAATCATAAGTTGTTTTGTTTGACAAACTGAATAAGTTGTGTTTACAATTCACATCAATGCCAATAGTATCACCGTGTACCTGAGTGATATATCTTTCTCCATCCTTACATAGATGTATATTAACTTGATGATTCTTCTCGTCAAATGTAAGTGTATATTCGTAGTCAGGATTATTTTTTCTATAATCCCTCATATTTCCGTGCCACCATTTATGAAAGGTAGTTGGTATATCCAATGATTTTCTACCAATTCCACTAAGACTTACAAAGGAATTAACCTTTGAGCCAAACCTACTATTATAATCAATAATCTTTTTCTTCCTGCATCTTCCACTGAATGTCAATGACTTAAATTCAATAGGGTGTTCAGAATAATGTTTAACTGCACGCTTCCTTTTTGACAATGCAAGTGCATACAACCTTTCAAAACCGAACTTTTCACAACACCTTAGTATGTTGTTATAGAACTCACGTTTATTATCATCACACTTGTCAATATTAGATTTGATATAACTTATTATATTCTCACTACCATATCTTGCAAGATACGTAAGACAATTAGTCAAAGGAGTTTGATTTCTTTCAATGATTACTCTCTTCAAATCATCTTTCTTGTGATTTTTAGTGTCATGCTTATAGAGTTCAAATTCTTTTAATGTTCTCGTTTCAAACACGAGTTTCCGTTGAATTGCCTTAAATTTATTTTGATAACTTGTAAACACTTGCGTATAGACTTGTGCATCGAATGAACTTGGAATCACATTCTTGAAACGTACTCTCATTTCCTTCATGAATTGAAACTTGTTGTGTTCCAAGAAATGCAAGAGATTGTTGTTAACATACCATGATACTACATTTTTGTGGTTACGAATAAGCACAGCGAAGTCATATAACTCATCATATTTCTGTCGAGTCATATCCTTTGAATGGAATACCTTTGTGTACTTACTCTGTATAATCATTATTTGTTATTTTGTTCTTTCAAGAATCTGATAAATTTTTGTTTCTTTTTAATTCCTCTTTTTGACAATATTATTTTGTTCATATTCAAGAATTTCATTAAATATATCATTCCATTCATTTACATTATCTGTACCATACCAAACAAATGCTTTCAGAATGAAATTATGCAAAAAAGAATTTGTTTTTGTTATAATAAACTTATCAAATGAAATATTATGTCGTTTTGAGAAATATATTTTAAAAGGCAAAACAACATCATACTTTTTTAGTAATCTAAAGAACATTTGCTTATTATTTTTTTCTTTATCATTTAAAATCATAAAGCCATAATTTTTCTTCCTTTACCGATAGTTCACACCAAAAATTATATTTCAATTTGGTTTTGTCCCATATAAAAGCATATTCAATGTATGAATAAGTTTTTTTTCTATTATAATATTTTATGAATGAATTAAAAGAATAATCATCATGTATGATATTCTTTCTTTCTTTTTCTATATAGAAAAAACCTTTATTGAACTCTACAATAAAATCATATAGTGCATCGTTTTCTTTTAAGAAACGAATAAACTTTTGTTTATTATTTTCTTCTTCTCTATTTAGATATATCTTCATTATAATTGCTCATATATTATATTTTCATTAATTTCTTTTTCACCTAACTTATTCCATAAGTTTCCATTATTTGTATCAGACCATTTAAATGAGTTTATAATAAAATAATCATTATTCTTATGTATTCTTTTAACAAATGCATTAAAGGAATAATCATAATTTGAATTTAATGGGGTAGATAGTTTACTGTATAATTTTCTATGTAATTTATTAAAATCTTTAATATACTTTATATATGCATTTTCTTCTTTTATAAATTTAATAAAGATTCTTTTAAATTTTCTTTCTTCATTATTTAGTTGAACCATAGTATTCATCAATAATTTTTATAATATATTTTCCTATATAAAATGGAGACATTATTATTAGTATTACAAATGTTACAGGAAATAATAAACAAGATACTATTATATTAAAGTTATTTATCTCCGTTAAATTTTTATTCATTTTTTTAAAACGTTCTTTCAGTATAATTTTAACTGTGATTAATATTAAGAACGCAATAATAAAATAAATTACTGTATATGTAATGATATTCATACGTTTAATTATTTTTTAAAAAACTTGCTAATTCTCTCCAACTTTCATCCTCATTAGTTTCTATCCATCGGAAAGAATGGTATAATAAGTTTTCTTTTCTATCCATTTTGTTCTTCATAAAAACTAAAGATTTTATCAGTTTATCAAATGAAAAATTGTAACTTTTTAAAAGAGTTTTATTATTGTATAAACCATAAAAATTAATTATTCTTGTTAAAAAAAAGTTTCTATGTAAGTTTATAAAATTTATTTTATATCTATAAATTAAATCACGTTCTTTTAATACCCTAATAAAATCTCGTTTAAATTCCTTATCTATATTATTGAGTTCAATCATGCCTATATATTTACATATTTATATAAATTCACAAGTTTAAATAACGCATTGATAATCAGTTACTTACATAACTTTTAAATATGAATAAATGTTTAAAATATTTTATTTCCACAGGTGTTATATATGTAAGTGTTTGATATTTAAACAGTTAACTATTTTAATCGTTTAAACACGCATATATCTTTTTCTTACCGCCCCATAGTCGTGTTTCTTTATCATTTAAATTTGACCAAAATCTATTTTGGTCATTTGTTTCAAACCATTCAAATGCATTAAATATAAAATTAGCATGTAATTGAGAATATTGCTTTATGAAAAAATTGAATGAATATATTTCAAATTTATATTTTTGAAAAGATTCTTCATTAGGTTCAAAATTTATAACAAAGTCACGATGTAATTTATTAAATTCTTTTACGAATAATGGAAATGCATTTTCTTCTTTTAAAAATCTAATGAATTTTTGTTTAACTTTATTTTCTTTTTCGTTTAGAATAATCATATTTTATCAATTTAGAATGCAACTTACTCCACAATTCATATTCTTTCGTTTTGTGATAAGTAAATGACCATTTTAATATTTCAACAATACCATCAGTATATCGTGCTTTCACCAAGTCATCAAATGAATAGCCAAAATTCTGTATTTTGAAGAAATTATATTCATCCCAAAATTTAACATGAGTTTTAATAAAATTATTTTTATATAAAATTAAGGAATCATTTTCTTTTAAGAATCTCAGAAATTCACGTTTAGCTTTTAGACATTCATTTGAAAACACTGACTTATTTATCATGTTTTTTGCGGAATAAATCAAAGACATAACTCCCTATTTTTAAAATGAAATCTATAATAAGATAGAGTAAAATTAATGGAAAAATAATAGAATATTCTATTAGATTTTCATTAAATTCTTTTTTTTCTGTTTTACTCATTCTTTTCAACTTACGTCTATTATAGAATTTAATAAATAATATTGTACTGATTACAATAAGAATATATGTTATAATAGAAATAATAGCTATCATAGAATATCTTTTTTAATCATATTTTTCAGTCTCTTTATAGTTGAGAGTGAAGTATTTGTTTTTGCGTTAATGGCATTAGTAGCATAACCATTAAGAATGAGAGCAATATCTTCTTTATATTGTTCTCTATAATCTTCAATTTTCTTTTTAGAATTTTTAGGTCTTCCCATAATAATATATTATTTATTTTACTTCGCAACAAGACCACCATAACTCTTCAATTGTACTATCACTTAATATTGCTAATGAATCATAGTACTTATCAATTGGGTCTAATGTGCAATGACTTTCATATCTATATCTTAATGATGATAATTCGTGGTTTGAAATATAAATGCCATTTTCAAGGCAAAAATCTTTAAGTTCTGCTATATTATTGAATATGTGAGTGCATTCAATTTCAGATAGATTTTCTTTATCTTCACCTAAATCATCATAGAAATATATTCTTTTTTTGGCTGTATCTTTATTATTTGGGTATATCCCATAATCATCAAAATCTTCATCTTCTTCATCATCATTTTGACACCAACTATTATAAAAATCGCTATAGTCATAGTCATCAGAATCGTCATAATTATATCCATAATACATATCAGTTTGATATACAGATTTTGGTTTAGCATTTTCTTGTGCTATTAATTCTGATTTAAGAGCTTGATTAATAGTAGGATATTTAGAAATTGTTATTTTTTTCATACTATAAGTGCGATTATTATATTTAAAACAAGAAGAAAAATGAAATACCAAAAATTTTCAAATGGTTTTAATTCCTCTATTTTCCCATTTAATCTTCTAATTTGAAATATTGGCACATGTAAAAATGAATATGTAAAATAACATATTGCTAAAAGCATGACTATTAATAAAATTATTTTTATAAGCATATTATTTTTCTTTTTTATTAGATTCATCACCAATCATTTTAAACACTAATATAAGCATTAAAAATGGCAATATTGGCAATATTACATTATCTATTAAACTAAGCATAAATTTTATTTTTAACTGTTTCAAATATACAGTAATATTGTTAAACTAACAAAATAAATTATTAGTTTAACAATATTTTAACATTTTAGAATTTACTATATATGTTATATTTCATAATATCGTTACCTTGACTTACCATTTGTTCCAACTCTTTAATTATCTTTGTTAACTTATTGATTGAAACATATGTTCTATCCATTAAGATTGATAAACCTAAACGTTTCCCAACACCATTAATACATTCCTTATCACTGAATTGTTGAATTACTCCACTATTTCTAACATCACCATATAACTTATCCATGTTAGTCTTTATATCATCCAACTTCCATGATAATCTCTCAATATAAGCATAGATAGACTTTTCATTATGTTTACCTAATGTGGTAATTTCATTAAGTAGTGTTTCCATTTCTCTTGCATTGGCACGAAAAACTGTGAATGAAGAACGAATTTCTGGTAATTGTAGAATTGTTTTAGCAATATTACCCCATTGCTTATAAGCATTATCATAATAAGCTGCAAGTGATTTAATTGGACCTGCATTTCTAATCATTGTTTTAATCCAAGATGGCATTTCCTGTATTTCAGTTTTAGGTGCTTTCTTTTTACGCTTTGGCGCAGCTGCTTTCTTCTTTGCAGCAATCATTGCCTTAAACTCCTTTTGAGTCATTTTCACACCATTTACATAAATCACATCTGTTTGATAAAGACTATTCATATTATTTGTTTATTTGTTTTAATAGTGGCAATATACAAATAAAAAATTGAACTAACAAAAAAACATTTAAAAGAAATACTCTTTTAAATGCTTTTTTCAGATAGGAACTTATCATCAATTTTCCTCCAAAAAGTAAACCCTTCCTTCGTGTTACGCCATAAACAAAGATTTGATATTAAATCACTCTTTTTAAAATTACAATTGTTATAAAAATCGTGAAACGTATTATATTTTTTTATTTTTATAAAATTAAATACATAATTCCAAAAACAGTCTTGCTCTTTTAAAAATCTTATAAAGTCTTTTTCAGACATATTAATTTCATATTTTTAAATTGTTAGTTCTGGGGTATCAATTATATTACCTATAATAACTTTCTCACACTCATTAATCCATTGTTGGTCAATTGCACATGAATAGTTTTTATCTGTGGTTAATATTGCACGGAAAGACGCTGATTTATCATCATATTTAATAATATGTCTATTACCATGACTTTCAATAATATCTCCATCAAAAATCATGTTATCGTTTGCATCTTGTATTCTAATGTATTGACCAACAGTATCTTTGTCTACGACTGTTGGGTGCAGATAATAACCATGTATTTCTCTAATAGCAGTAACATTTGGAAGTTGAATCAAATCACCATATACCCATTCTTTTGTAAATGTATTTTTTCCTCTAAATATTATTTTTCGATTCATCTTTAGTCTATTTATTTCACTCTAATAAAACCTGTACTATGGCATCTTGGACATGTTTCTTTCCCATAAAGATAATTCAAACCAAAAATCGCTATACCAAGTACATGGTCAAATATTTTTCCTTTCCATTTACAGTTAGGACAGATAATGTAGTCTCCTTTTTTAAAGTTTTATTATTCATAAACACTTAAATTACATTTATCATCCATTATGAATGGTTTTTGGCAATCAAGCATGGCAAACACATCATTAATTATTGGTTGCTTTTGCATTGTATGACCAAATATCTGATAATCATATCCATTTATTTCTAAAGGTTGATTATCCTTTAAATTAAAATGTTCATTTATATCTGACCATAATGGGCTACCATTTAAAAAGTTACCTCCACGAAAGAAACCACATTCAGCCAATGCTTTCCATCCACGTTTAGAATGAATTAGTTCTCTAATATGATAAGCATCACATTTATTATCAAGTAATCCTTTATGTCTATCTGCCCAAATATTTGTTATACCTGCATGTGTGAATAATATTTTTTTACCATCAACAACTTCTTCATGTGCTAATTGGAATAAATCAGCATTGTCTTGAAATATACCTTTTATTGCATTAGAGTTATTGAAAGAATAACGTGAGCCACCAGAAATGTTACAGAAGACATCACTAATATAGTGGGCATCGTGATTCCCTATTAAAAAAACGTATTTATTAGGTGAAATATTACATTTAACTTTATTAATTAGATTAAACCAATTAATCATAGCATCATATTCAGAAATACCTTCCATTGAATATGGGTCAAAATAATCACCTAAAAAAATAATTTTATCTACATTTAATTTATTATCTATAATATCTGTAATAGGTTTATCCCAGAAATTTCTTCCATGAATATCTGGGATAATTAATATTTTATTCATTAATTAAAAATTGTATCTAAAACCTAAATAGCAATTTACAGTTAAATCACTTCCTACATTATCTTGAAAAGCACGCATATAATTTAGTTGTTGACTTGCTATAATTTGGGCTTTCTTATTTTTGTCTAAATTAAACTTAAATGTACAACCAACATAAGGCGTAATAAATAATGCATGATATGCGTCATGTTCTGTTATAGGTCTACCAAATACGTCACCACCGAGATAGTATTTTGACACATTAAAATAATCACACTTTAATCCACCATTTGCCTCCCAATCAATTAAATTTAAAATTGGTTTCTTATTTAATTGAATATGATAATCACCATTACATCCAACATTGAACCCACCAAAACCATTGAACTCATCAGCATAACCGCCATGAACACTTGCTGAAATACGATTAGTGATATTATAACCACCTTCTACATTAAAGGTATAGATTGGCTCATTCATTATAGTATTAAGTACTCCACAAGTGAGAGGTACAGCACAAGTGACACCAGTGTTTACAAAAAACTTAGAATCATCACTTGTTTGATTTTGAGCATTTACACATACAACACTCATCAAACTCAACACCATTGTAAATAAAAACTTTTTCATAATCATTTTATTTTTAAATTTTAATACTTATTTGTTTTAACGATTGAAATATAAGAATAAAAAGATAAAGTGCAAAATTATTTTTATTAAAAAAAGTTAATTAAGAAAATTCTTCTTTGAATGGTTTAAAATTCCCTTCAGGATTATGTTCCCTATAGTTACTATTTGAATTAATTATTGCGAAAGCAATAACTTTGAATTTATTTTTATATTCTTTTTCATTAATAACTTCATGGAAACATTTAGCCATTGCCTTTGGTGGTGTTTTGAAAGCACCACAACCAAATGCACCTAACACCAAAGAATCATTACCATGTTTTAAAGCGATATTAAAAATAGTTCTAATTTTATTTTTCTCTTTAATAATATCTTCTTCTGATAATTCTAAATTTTTATTATATTTTGGTTTTCTGATAGCAGCTACTGAAATAACATCTATTAAAAATGGTTTATTTAAAAAGTCATAATTGTCGCTTTCTGTATTTCTAAATACTACCACGTTTTTTGAATAAATTCCACCATAATTATCATTTAATGGATAACTGTGTTTTTCATCTCTTTCTATATCAAATTCACTTCCAATATTATGGTAACGATATAATGATTGAAATAAGTTTGTTCTTCTAAAAAGATTCTCTTCTTGCGCACCTGACCCTTTAAGCACACCACCTCCTGGCATAAAATTGCTTGCCATATTTAATACAGCAGGTTTTAAGCCGTTATCAAGTAATTTTTTAGCTAAAACTAAACAATCTTCATTTTCTACAATAATATCTTCTTGTTCATATTCTTTACTTTTTAAAGATTTAATTTCTTTATTATAAAAGAAAGAATCTCCAACAATGGATGGTAATTGTACGATATTGCCTTTTCCATCAGAATAGAATTTTTGAAATGCTATTGTAAGTGTTTGAATAAAAACCTTTATTCTATCTTCATTATTCATATTAAAAAGTCATTTTATTTTTAGGTGTAGCTAAATATTTGCCCATTTTGTAAAAAACATAAGAACAAAATAAAATACAAAGAGTCCAATCAATTTCAAATAATACTATCGCAACTCCCATAATTCCTAATAGCATCAAAATTGTTCCAAATATTACACGTTTATCTGTCATAATAAATTAATTTTTATGAAGCAAATATATAATAAAAAAATTAAATTACCAAATATTTATATATTAGTAAAATAAATAAATATGGCAGCTTATTTAAAATTATGCTTTTTATAATTGTAGGTCTTTAAAAGAAGTCATATTTACTGATAATGTTACTGAAATAGGAGAATTTGCTTTTTATAACTGTAGTTCATTGGAAAATGTTAAGTTAACAAAAAACATTAGTAAATTAGAAGCAAGTTGTTTTCAAGGTTGTTATAAACTAACCAATATAGAAATACCTGATAAACTCATAGAAATTAAGGATAGGTGTTTTACAAATTGCATGTCATTAAAAAATTTTATGTTACCAAATAGTTTGGAAAAGTTAGGTATATATACTTTTGCAGGTTGTTCGTCACTACAAACCATAATGATACCTTCAAAGATTACTGAATTAGCGGAACGTTTATTTAATGGGTGTATTAAAATGGAAAGTGTGACATTATATGATGAAATAACCAAAATATCAGATAACACTTTTAATTCTTGCTCAAAATTAAAGAAACTTACGATTATTGGAAGAAAAAATATTTCAAATGTTTTACCAACAACATTATTAAGCCAATTAAGTGAATTAAATGTTGATTCAAGTTTGGTTTCAGAATATGAAACTTTTAAAACTACAAATCATTATAACTTTGTCGTTAAAGCAAATGTATAAATAAAAATGAGTTATTACTTTTTAATTGTAATAACTCATTATTTTATTTTCAATTTTACTTCTTCCAAGGCTCAATTGGAGCAGCTGTGTCCTTTATGTTAATCTTAGGCTTCATAAAGAACAATATATCACAAGTGTCCTTAATATTGTTGATTATTTCATCAGTTGGCTTATAAGCATCAGGAGCCTCATCAATCGTATTCTTACATACTGAAGTTGAATAAACATCCTTCATTTGATTCACAAAATCATCTAACTTTATGGTTTCCTTAGCCTTTGAACGAGACATTACACGTCCAGAACCATGTGGTGCAGTACAATTCCAATCAGTGTTTGACTTTCCCTCACAAATGGCAAGACCATCACGCATATTAAATGGAATAATCATCTTTTCACCCTTATAGGAACGTATTGCTCCCTTACGAAGAATCATATCATCAAAATCAATATAGTTATGAACTGACATTACATGCTCAACGCCACCATTACCACCATCATTTGCAAAAAGCTGATTCATAATATGTGCAGCCTTAATTAGGATGAGGTAACGGTTAAACTTTGCATATGCTTGTGCAATCACCATATCGGTAAGATAACCCCTTAGGTCATCGTTTGATAAATAACCATTGTTAACATTTGCAGAATACTTAGAACGTATAGCTGCAATATGCTGTGGTATTTCAGTCTTTGGACCGTTCCAATTCTTAACAAACTCCTTGACTTCATTATTAAATGCATCCTTATTAAAGGTTGGCTCATTTGCAATCTTAGCCCAATAATTATGAACCTTTTGACCTAAGTTACGAGAACCAGTATGAACAGTGAATGCATACTTCTTTAACTCTTCATTCTCATCATACTCCATAAAGTGATTACCACCTCCAAGAGTACCTAAAGAGTGATAGAAAGTATTAATATCCATTCCTATCTTCCTACACCACTTATCTAAAGCATCCAAATCATCAAATTGAATTGGGTAAACAAGTCCATTAGCCGATACAGTCGCCTTATGTAAATCCTTGTTAATGACATTTAGTAACTCATTCATATCAAACTCAATAGTGCTATTTTGAACACTACCAGTTGGAATCTTTTCCTTTATTTGCTTTTCAAACTCAGCATACATATCCTTTGGAAGTTGCTTCTGAAAGAAAATAGTCTCAATACCACAACCAACATCAACTCCAACATGTGATGGGTTAATTGAATCCTTAATGTTTGATGAAAACCCAATAGTAATACCCTTGCCCAAATGTACATCAGGCATTATTCGTATCTTAGCATCATTAAATGCCTTATTGTTTAGAATATCATATATTAATGATATTGCATCCTCCTCTACATTGTCAGTAAAAATCTTACAATCCTTACAATACTTGCCTATTAATTCCATATTTTTTTATTTTTATTTGTTTATGGTTGTAATATAAGAATAAAAAGATAAACAACAAAATAATAATGGTTAAAAAATATTAATAATAGAAGGTTTATTTTATTTATATAAATTTTGACCATTAATAAAATTAATTAAATCAGAAGTTATATATGGATAAGGATTCAAATTATTTTTAACCATGTCTCTAATCATAGTAGAAGAAACATCTAATGGAATTGTTTTAATATTTACATAAGATTTATACTTAAAATGATTAGAATTAATTTTATCACTATTTCTACTTATTTCTATAATTCCAAAATACGGTTTTATTTCTTCTTCAAAATTTTTCCATTTAATGATTTGTTGAGCAACATCTGTCCCTGCAATAATGAATAAATCATCATTTTTATATTGTTCTTTTAAAATCTGACAATCTTTATAAGTGTATGTAGTACCATCTATGTTTTCTTCTATTGTAGATAATTCCACTTTATCTCCAAAAGGTTGAATAGCCATATTAATCATAGTGCATCTATCATTAAATGAAGCAGCCTTATTAGTTTTCCATGGGTTTTGAATTGTTGGTACTACAATTACTTTATCTACCATATTATGTAGTAATACAGTTGAAATCATGTGCAAATGACCAATATGTATTGGGTCAAAAGACCCAAAAAGAAAGCCTATTTTCATTTTATTTGTTTAATCTGTATTGTTTATCGAATATTTTTCTAAACGTTGAAGTGCAGCTATTTTTGATGTCAGCCATGCTTTATGAAATTTGTTATACTCATCACATCTTGGATTACCAAACCAATAACCATCATCTTCGTGTATTTCATATATCATTTTTTTATTAAGAACAAATGCTCCACAACTCCAAAAAGATATGATTGTTTCCTTATCAAACCATTCAGTTAATGGTATTGGCTCTTTTCTACTTTGAGTATAATTTCTGTTTAAATAATCTACTACATCTTCAATACTATACATGACTTTATTAATCTTAATCCCAATCACTACACCAATAATCTTGAAAATCAGATTGTTGAGCATTAGCATAATGATATGGTTTATATTGAAACTTATTATAATTTTGACACGCTGTTACAACAGTATTTCTTTTAGTGTCATCATTTACAGAAATCTCTTTTTTCTGTTTATAGTTATTTTTTTTTAGCAACAGTGCTTTCTGAGTATAAACTATTTTCGTCATTAACGAAAGATGTTTTCTCATTTTCTGTTAGTTTTTTCAACTCGCAACTTTGTAGCAACCATTTAAAACCTTTTTCATGTAGATAAACTACAATTTTATTAATTTCCGTTTGTGTGGCATATCGCCAATCATCTACAGTTTTTTCATAAATAACATATTCAGACTCTTTTCCGTCAAGTCCTACAGAGAGAATTGGCGATAGTTCATAAAACGTACTACCATTCTTGTTTTTCTTTTTCTTATAATTTGTAGGGTCACTATATGCAATTAAAGAAATACCTACGCCATCTTTAGTTGTTATCTTATTTCCGCCACAAATAGCGAAGACATAAGTATCATCTTTGAAAACTAAAAATGCGCCTTTAATAAAATTATTTTTTCCCATAATTTATGCTTTATTCCAAAGTAGTGTGAATGAAGAACCATTTACCATATCAATTTTATCTAAGGGTAATTTTAAAGTATTATTTCCATTCTTTACAATACAATATGGATAAATTAAATGAGTTATTGTAAATTTATCTTCACAAAATTTAAAACTTACTATATCATTTATTTTTAAATTTATAATTTTATAAGCATTTATAAAACTAAGCCATGAATTGTATAAAGTGTCTGAATATACGTATGACAATGCCTTACCATTGAATAAATCTTTTTCCTTTAAAAATAATTTAAATAATTGTGTTGTTGTAAAAGCCATTAAGATTTTAATACTTTATTAGATATTTTTTCATCATAATCAAATAAAAAAACATCATAAAATTCTTCATACCATTCAGACACTTCGTCTTTAGGGTATAGACTAATAATTTTATTAAAAATTCGTTTAGCATCTGTATTAATTACTTGAATTTTAAAGTTAGGTATTTCTTTACCATTAACCCAATCTTCAATCCAATCTAATGTTTTACTTACACACCCTAAATATTCTGCAAATAATAAAAATAAAGGTGCTTTAATACTTTTATTATTTATTTTTATATCATTGATTTTAGCATCAACTTCTTTACTAACTATTGTTTCGCTTTCATTCATATAGTATGTATATCTATGTTTAATTAACCGTAATAACTTTCTTTAAACTCGTTTACATTTGCCATTGTTTTGGTAAATGTATTATTTACTTTTTCTTCAATTGTAGGAGAATCTAAAATAGTTGATTCTGTGATAAATAATTTGTCTGTCATTCTATGGAAATATTAAAATTACGTTTACATTTGTTTTTTACTTTTTTAATAACCTCTTTGTTATGATAATATTTATTTGTCTTTCTCTTAGTATAGCCATAATTACGATAGTAATCATCAAAATATTGGTTATTATTATCATAATATGTTTCCTTATTACATTTAATGATTACTTTAACAATATGAAGCATACATAATATTAGTACCATTATACATGGTATGTAATAATTGTTATTCATATTGTAATCATTTGACATTTCAGTCATAATACCAATTACTATAAAAGAGAATATTATACAAATAAAAGTGTACATAACAAATATAGGTTATCATATATGTGCATATATAATTATTTTTAATCAAAAACCTATTAAATTAAACGTTAAATTATTTTAATTAGGCAATCAAAGATGTGTCTTTATGCTCTTTGTACATACTTCGTTGTTTAAGAGTGCGTATTTTTTGAGCAACTTCTACATAATAAATTAATAGTCTTTTATTGCCACTAATTTCACCATTTTTATAAATTTCAGCATCTAAAACACAAAAAACCGTTTTTTTACCTAAATCATCTTTGGTTAGATAATCCCTACCTGTATCAGCAATAAATTCTTTAATTTTTTTAGGTCTAAATTGATAGACTAATGATTCAGTTGTGAAACTGTCAAAACGTCTATTTTGCGAAGTGCTTTTATAATTATTCTTACCGCTAAGTACTGCTTCACCTATATAATCATATTCAATACTTTTTCCTTTAGATTGTAATAATTTTGGTAAATAATTTTTCATAAAATCAATACAAGATTTTGATTTTTTGCTCTTTTTATTAATTTCCAAAATTTCACTATTAGTAAGTGGTATTTCAATATTACCACAAGACTTGCTACCAAGTTCTGTTTTTTCACCTATATAGGAATTATCAACCCATTCCCAACCAATCTTATTACAAGGGACTTTATTACGATTCTGAAAGTCATTTTCCCAATCAGAATACATATCAGCAAACATTTTATTTACATAAAAATGTGTGTTAATATTTGATTTTTCATTATCTCTATACCCACACATACGACCTAATAATGCTTGTGCAGTAGTATCTGATTTATTTGAATAATCATAGACCATATAAATATAGTCCTTAAAACCGTTTTTAATGGTCATACCTGCCCTAAAAGCACCCTTGACTAATATTAGTAAGGGTTTAATCTTAAAGGGGCTCACATAGGCTGTATTTACGTCAGAAACCTTTAGTCTTTGATTGAATTTATTTTTCTTTACTAAATCACTAATTTCTTCGTTAAAATATTCATAGTCAATGTTAGAACCATTAGATGATAATTCAAGTAAGTTGAAATTATTTTGTATGTATTCGTTATTTTCAAAGATTTCAAATTTTCTTGTACGAATAATAATTATGCCAGAAATACCATCATTTATCATTCGTTTTTGATTCTCTTTAATTATATCAAATATTTCTCCATCTTCTTGAATATCATCTCTATTAGCGTCAAAAACTAATCCATTTTTAATAAATTCTGTTACACCATGATACTCATTAGTTGGTTTCAAGTCTACAATATTTTTGCAGACCTTAGTGTCACTAATAATTTCTTCAAATGGTGTTGCTGAAATAGAAACAATATATATATTTCTTGAAATTAATAAGGTTTGATTTTTCCAATCAATACCTTTATTTTCAAGAAATTTAGTTAGTACATTATTTTTATTAGAGCCATAATGTGATTCATCAATGAATATTATAGAGTTATCAATAGACCCATTATATGACAACAAATCACTGTTTTTTAATATAAAAAAAGAATTTTCTTCTAAATTACGTAAACTTCTTTTACCAATATATGTATTATCTTGGTTAGCTGATATTACTTGCTCATAGACACGTTTTAATGTTTGGTGTTTTAATCCACAATCATTCATGCCTGTAATAAAGAAATATTTGTTAACCATCATTTCTTTTTTCAGTTCAGTTTCATTAACGATGTTAATAACTGCATTGCAAACACCTGTTTTACCACTTTGCATTTTTGCTGCAAGTATAACATGATTTCTACGAGTTGTATTTTCTAATAATTTACTAACTATTTCTTTAGCTGTATTTATTTGAGTGTCAAATAAATATCCTTTACTATCTTCATCCTTAACTTTTCTAAATTTATTGTTATCAAGTTTAAATAATACTTTATTTTCCATTTATTATTTTATTTCAGTTATAAATTTAGAATCAACATCATAACTATAAATGTAATCGTTTACATAATTTTTGTAATAAGATTCATCTAAATGTTTAATACGAATCCAATATTTTGTTTTATCTAACACTTTAAAAGTTTTTCTTTTGCTATTATTAATTGGTGGAATGTGACAAGTCATACCAATCTTAATATCAGCCCAATTTAAAGTCATTGGCAATTTTTTACCAATACTTTTCAATTTTTGCCTTTTAAAGTAGCTGTCTTCATTAAAATTATCCATAAAATTTACTTTAGTTTATTTTCTATATTAAAACCAACTTTATCAATAAAATATGAAGTAAAATCAATTGGTTTTAAAGCATATCTCATTTCTCTTTGGTATTTTTTATATATTTCATTAGTTGTTTCATTCTTCATTATAGCATCTAAAACTGCTAATTGATAATCAGCTTTTTCACTATATAATTCTTTAAAAGTATGCCTTAATGTTTTATCACCTATATCATTTATTTTATCCATCCCAATGCCATTGATTTCTAAAAATTCATGCAATAGAATGTTTAAAATCATAATAAATCTTCTTTGAATTATGGGTTCATTACCAGTAATGTACACCAAATAATCAACAATATGATAGATGTCTCTATTATTGTAAATTTCATTTTTTTTTAATTGTATAATTTTTTAATAAAGACTTATAAATATTACTATTAAAACCATTTAATAATAATATATATTTATCTTCATCTTTCATAACTCTCATAAAATTTTTTAAAATAATTTCAGTTAATTCTCTGACTTCTCTATATTTCATAAGCTATATATTTACATAATTCAAATATATATATAAAATAAAAGAGAAGCAAATTACTTCTCTTAAAAATTATTAAAGTTCTAAATAAAGGGGGTTAAATTTTAATGCATACGTTTCGTCTAATACAGAAACATTATAAACCTTTGTTTCATTAAGCATTTCCATATTATGATTTGTAGTGTGTAAGTGACCGTGTAAAAGCAGTTTAGGCTTTTTATTTATAACAGCATCTCTTAGACCTTTATTACCAATATGTTCTCTTTTATTCCAAGCAACATTTTGTTGGCAAATATCACTGCAACCATAAGGTGCATCATGTGTTAAAAGAATATCAACATTTTCTGGCATTTTATTGAATATTTCCTTTAATGCATCATCAGAATACCCCATGAAAGCCCAATGACCAAATTGATGACACCATGGTGAACCATAAATTACATAATCTTTACCATTCTCATCAGTATATGTTTTTTGAGAATCTTGCAAATAATGTATTTTTGTACCATTTAATAATTCTACTAATTCTTTATAATGGTTAAAGATAAAAAAATCGTGATTACCACCTATAATATAGACCTCTTCAACATCTTGTTTATTACACCATGGTATAAATTTATCTTCAATCCAACGTTTAGATTTTTTAGAATTAATTTGAACATCTAATGGTATAATATCTCCACAAATACATAAAATATCTGATTTATCAATATTAAAATCAATATTCCCATGTAAATCGCTTATCGCAGCTATTTTCATAATGTATGAAATTTAAAAAAAAAGCTATTTAGATTTCATTTTATATTCTAAATAGCTTATCGTTTTATAATTATTTTTTTACATTAAATTTACTATCAATAATTTTGGAAACAAATTTTTTACCTTTTTTCACTTTATTAGTGATTTTATCTTCCGCTAAAACGTCAGAGTTCTTAATGGTTTCAATTTTTTCTTTTAATTGCTTTTTAAGGCTTTCATTTTTTTCTTTAAAGTCAGCAATAGCATCCCTTATTTTTTCATTTTTAATGTACTTAATATCTTTTATCTTTGGTATAATATAAGTCATTACCTTCATTTCTTCATCATACTTTTCTTCCATTTTATCAATGTTGATGTTTTCTGGTAATGTAGTACTTATGGTATTTTTCATACTTGCATCTTTAGATACTACTTCGACTTTAAATAGACCATCGTTAATTGTATAAGAAATAACATCTTTATCTTTATCATAAGGGATTTTAACTTTCAAATCACTCATGGTTTCATAAACATCTTTTATTTCTTTTTTGATATTGTTATATAAACATTTTCCTTTATTAGTTACTTGTAACATTTTTTGATTTTCTACCATAAAATCATTTAATGTTTTATCTAAATCGGAAAACATTTTGCTCATAGAGCCAAATGCATTAATTGTATTCAAAAAAAATTTGTCCATGTTAATATCTTTTTATAACTATTATTTTCAAAAACTTATTTTGCAAAAATAATACCTAAACATTATATATGACAATTTGTCAGCACACTATTATATGTACTGACAAATATATCACATTAATATTATATTATTACATTTTAGCAAGTTCATCCGCATATTCAGGTAAAGATTCCATAAAACGTTTGATTACGTTTGGCTTACCTGTATGTTTACCTATATCTTCGGATAATTTACAAGTATCATTAAAATATGACCATTTTTCAGTCATTTTAATTGCAACTAATTTTATGACCATATTAGATGGTTTAATATCTACACCTAAACTTTTATAGTCATTTGTGAAATGAGTACCAATACCGAAACTTGGTTGACAAACATCCTTAGCAACGTTATGTATATTAATTGCAGTATCTACGGTTAATGCATTACTAAAAACAATCTGTTTGGTTTTTGGGTCAATACCTAATGATTTATATTTATCAACAATCTTCTTTAATTGCTCAAAGTTATTACCACTATCAATTCGTAAACCTCTAAATTGATTGGCAAAATCTTCAGAGAAATTAAGATTAAATATATCCCAACCAAAAGAATCATACAACATGACACCTAATGCCCCACGATAAGTATGCCTCCATGCTTCCATTGCTAAATGGTTAGCCATTGTAGGACCACCATACATACCAGCAATTCCACAAATAAATTCATGTGCCATTGTGCCAATTGGTGTCAAATCGTATTTCATTGCAAGATAAACGTTACTTGTACCAACAAATTTACCACCTGTTAATGATTCCCAATTTCTTGATTGATAACAGTCTTTGAAAGCCTTAATTACGACTTCTTCAGTTTTAAAATCAGCCCTTCTACGAACACCAAAGTCACTGAAAATACAACCTGCGTCAAGCAAACGTTCGCACTTTTTGTATGATAATTTATAATATTCATCATAATCAAATGCAATGTTTTTATTGGTCATAATGTAATAAAGTTCTGATATTATAGCCATTATCATTACTTCAAGCAAAACAGTATTAGACCATTCACCTTCAAAAGACCCATGTAGATGACCTTCATCATCTTGTTCAAAATGCACCCAATTATGATTGAATCTAAATCCCTTTAAATAAGTGTAAAACCAATTTGGCAAATAATAACATTTACGTTTAAGGAACTCAATTTCCTCATCAGTAATGATTACATTGTCAAGCAATAAAATCTGACGATTCAATTCATTAATAAAGCCATCTGGGTAAATACGGTTATCACGGTCAATAAATTCATATTTAACAACAGCTCTTGGATAGTTATCAATAATGGCACATGCCATAGTTAACTTATACAAATCCGTATCTGTAAAATGTGTAATAATTTGTTTTATTTCGCTCATTTTCTTTTATTTTAATAAATTAAAAAATTAATTATTCAATATGTTATAATATTTTTGTGTTATTCTTTTTAATTTATTTCTATCAGTTATAAAAAAACTTGACATAAATCTCCTTACCAAAATACTGTAAAATAAACTATCATTGTTTAAAAAATCTTTAGTATATGTGATAAAATTTACACCTAAAGTATTTTTAGCATCGTATCTAACGTTTCTGCCTTCATCTAAGAGTTTAAATAAAAATATACTATCTTTTTCAAAAGAATCTATTAAGTTATCATAACTTATATTGAGCGTTTGTCCCATTTTTTTAGAACTTAAATTATTATTTAAATATATTTCTTCATCTTTTAAAAGGTGAATAAAAATATTTACTCTTTTTTTTAATGTTTCTTTGGATAAATCAACCATTATTTAAAATATTTTTATATTTTTTAAGAAAAGGTTTCCACAAAAAAATACGCTCAAAGATACTAATATGTCTTATTTCAAAAAATAAATCATAATATGTGGCAATTTCTTCTTCTAAATTTTCTATTTTAGATAATAATTCAAATTCTTTTTCTTTACTCTTATTTATTTCTTCCTTTAAAGATTTGTAATCTTTAATTGGCATTTCTATTCTACCATCATTTATCATAAAATTTCATAATATTCGCTTGTAATTTTATGCGTTGTATCATCATCAAATAAGTAAAAAGAGGTAATTAATCTGCCTAACAATATTGTATAAAAAAGTTTTTCATTTTCTAAAATTTCTTTAATATCTATAATTTCAGAAAATGGGAAATATTCATCAGTACTATAATACAATTTTTTATCTATATTGTTATATATCTTAGTATATAAATTTTCGGCATCTTCTTTAAATAATTTTTTAAAATCGTTATAACTTAATGATATTATTCGCTTATTTTCTTTAGGCGTTTTACTTAAAAAAATGTCATTATCTTTTAAAAGATGAATTGCTAATCTAAGTTTATCTTCAAAATTTTTATCTCCAATAAGTGTCATTTTATTTAATTTTATGTGAAAAATACCAATTATTAAATTTTTCAAACTCATCATTTGAAAATTGCTTACGAACTCTATTATATTCTTCATAATCAACATGTTTAATTTTAACCATTAAACGATTATTAGATGAATCTTTTAAACCATGAGAACTTCTAAGTACTATGCCTTCAGATAGCAAATTAGAATCTACTGCTTTAAGATGTGTTTTAAAACCTTCTTGAACAATTTTTTCTGCTTCCAATAAAGACATTTCCCCAAGATAAGGAACTTGATTTAAACCTAATTTATTACACAATTCATTACGTAAATCACTTGGTAGCCACCATCCTTGCTGTTGAATATCAAAAACTATAAAATCATTTCCATGTAGGTATTTTTTACCAACTTTATGTATGCCTTTACCGTAATATTCTCCATATATATAAATTGGGTCTTCTTCCACCTTTATACCATAAATACCATTTGTTAGTTTGTCATTTTCAATGTTCTGCCAACCATTGAATTTAAGATTGTCATCAATAACCTTATCATAAAAAATAAAGTTGTTGGTGTCGTCTTTAATTGGTTTAAACTTAGCGCATTCTTTTGGGAATATTTCCTTTAATTTAGGCAAAATTTTCTCAGCAATATTTGATAGGTATTCAAACTGTCCTGATTGCGACTCTGCTTTATCAGTTTTACCGCATACTTTATACTCACCTGTCGATGGGTAAAATGCAATTTTTGAATTAGTACCATCAATTTTTTCAAATGCTTCCATAGGGAGATTTTTTATATAATCAAAAGTTTGATTTGAAAAATCTCCAATAATTATTTTATGATTAAATTTTAACCAATATTTATTTGGTATTGTATCAGACATGTCTTTATCAATAACATATCTTTTATACAATGTATTTATTTTATTATAAACGTTCATTCTTATAATTTATTTATTACAAATATGAATTTAGACCATTGTCTTTAACTAATTTTTGTAGTGTTTTACCACCATCAAGAGAAGGCGAAAATTTAGTGAGAACTTTTATTTTACCCTTGCCAACCTTATCAATGGCAGATTTGATAGTTTCTGTAACACAAATATCTCCTGCTAAACCACATATTGTTAATTCATCAATATGATATGTTGATAGCAATTCAAGTATTTTATTAGAAGATTCTTCGTTATCAAAAATAGAATATTCTTCTTTAGTTGAATCATTACCCTTTCTTAAAACAAAATTATCTCCCTTGGTTGTATTAAGTGCCTCAATGAGTGGAAACCATAAAGCTGCACCTTCACTATTTTGAACACAGTGTCTAACCCACATACCACCATTGTCTTTAAATGACATGTGATTATATGGATGCCAGTCTGTTGTCACCATCTTTAGGAGAAACATTCCATCATTATCAGATAGAAATTGTGACAATTCATTCATTTTATTCTCAGCATTATTAACAGGTAAAGACCCATTAATAAAATCAACTTGTGGGTCAACAATTAAAATCGCTTTATTCATATAATATTTTTTTATTAATGGAAATATATATAAAAAAGATTATAAATCAAAAAATATTAAATTAATTTAGATATAATTTCAAAACATTCTTCTTTTGTTATGTTTGGGTTGTTAAAATATTCTTTTTTTACTGTTTTTAACAACGTTCCTATTAAAGGACTTGTTTTTAAAGAGAACTTATTTATAATGTCAGACCCATTAATAGGTAATTTCACAACACTAAGATTTTTATTATCTTTCTTTTCTAATGCAGTAATTTTATTACGTATTATGTTAACTTGATTTGAATTTTTTTTATATAATGAGTTTTTGTTTATAGCATCTATTAAAGCTAACGCTAAATCGTAATTTTCTCCTGCATTTGCTTTAAATTCACGAAGACTGCTTTTACTTGGCAAATTTTTACCTTTATAAGCGATAAAAGATTCGTGCAATTTAATAGCTAAAGATACTTTATTGGTAATACCTATAGGAAATCCCATAGTTTCTAACCATTTCTTTGACAAAACAGCACCTTCTTCTGCATTGTTATTAAAATTATTTTTATAAGTTTTTACTTTACCCAAATTACACAACAAAGCAGATAGTCTATATTCTAACTTTGGCTCTATAGTATCTAAAATATCAAGAGTGTTATCTAATAATGTTACATCTAAATTGTTATATAGTTTTATCCTTTGCTGAATTTGTAGGCTTGGGAGAATATAACTAATAAGTTCATTGCAACGTAACATATATTTAATAGCAACACTTGGCTTTTCTGACACTAATATTTTTTTTGTTTCATTGATAATTGAATCAGATGACAAATTTAAAACTTTATTGCTATTTTTAAGCATACTAAGCCACGTTTCTTTTTCAATTTTAAACCCCAAAGTACTTGCTAAACGAAGTACTCTAATTATTCTTATAGGGTCATTATCAAATGTAACGTCAGGTTTATTGCATGTTCTTAATATCTTGTTAGAAATGTCCGAAAAACCTTTATTAGTAAAGTCTTTTAGTTCATCAGTTGAAATATTATAATAGATTGAATTAATAGTAAAATCTCTCATTTCAGCATCTTGTTCTACTGTGCCAAAAGATTTAGATTTATCATTAAGTTTTTCTTTAGTCTTAATTGTTTGTGTACATTCAATTTCAATATCAGAAAAATCCTTATTATTTAATAATTTAAATTTATACGTTTCGCATTTAGGTAACACTACAGGATTACTATCTTGTTTTAGAGAACCATCTTTAAATGTCATAAAATTAGCAAAACCAACATCTCCATAAGCTAAATCTATGGCTAAATCAATATCATGTATATCATTACCTAAAATAGAGTCTCTTACAGTTCCTCCAACAATATAAACATGTCCTTCAAAATAAGAATCTTTAATTGAATCTCTAATGTATTCAATTAATTGCTTTATTTTATTATCTTTAAATTTTAATAAATTATTCATTTCTTTTTAATTAAAAAGGTAAATCATCAAATTTATTTGCATTTACAATTTTTTCGTTTTCAACATCAAGAATTAAATTATCTTTTAATGTTGCCAAGTTATGCTCGTAATAAAAAGTTCTATCACTTTCATTTGGGACTTGTCCATTTAAAAGTTTGTAAATTTGTGGGGCATAAATATTAGGTACACATTTCAATTCACATTTACAATTACCAAATAAATCTTCTATTTCAAATACATTTAGATTAGAAGATGAATTTTTGAAATTAAAACGATGCAAATGTAACTTGTATTTCGTTATTCTAACATCAAGACCAAGTTCTAATTTGATTGTTTTCTCCAAATCAGTTATCATATTGTCAGATATTTCATATGACTCTTTTACTGATAACTTATAAATTATTTCATCTGAATTTACTACAAGGGGGTTTCCCCAATTTGGAAAATTACTTTTGATAAAATTATAAATTTTCTCAATCAAAAACATTTCAATCGCAATTACTCTACCTGGGCAAAATTGACCAAAAATAACTTGCCTAATGTATTTTGATTCTTTGAAATAATCTAAATCGGTAAACTTACCAATAAATTCTTCATAACTATTGGTGTTTAATAATATATTTTTATCAATCCAATTAATAGTTTGATAATTAGCCTTTCTTAAATCAAAACTAATATAAAAATTATCTCCTTCTTTTGTATTAGTTTCGGTATAAATAGTTTTAAATGACTTAGGTATGTTAACTTTATATTCTAATAAATCAGCTTCTGAAATGCTTTTAAAATGCTCAGATGCTTTTATAGTAGAAATTATGTTTTCACGAATTTCACTATATTTTTCAAGAAATAAACCAATTTTATTTTGGAATTTTTCATTAATTAATTTTAAAAGCTCATTAAATTTAGTTCTTGCGCCAAACTTCTCTTCAAACAAATCAAGCCTATCTTCAAAGAATGGAGAATGCAAAACCTGAATTGGTAAATTAAAGTCTGAAACAAATCTTTGCCTTAATTTCTTATCTTCTAAACTAAATTTAATATCTTCCATTTTATTTTATTTTTAATATTATATGGCAAATATACAAAAAAAACTATAGATTCGTTGAAATCTATAGTTAATTTATATTAATTTTTTGAACATTCATAAATTGTTATTTTATCATTTGGTGATAATTGTTTAACAAACCTTTCAAAGAAATTAGAAATCCATTCTAACTCTTTACCATCATCATCTAAATCATGCCAACCATTAGAATCCAAAAAAGCATAATTCCAATAAGCGCAATTATATATAACATAAGTTTCTTTGTCCTTAAAAGTGCTAAAATAATTGCCTTTATTTTCCATATTTTCAAAAATTTTCTTTTCCTCATCATTTTGAGGTTTTCTCTCCCCATGCATTAAATCCCAAACAATCTTATAAGTTTCAGTATTGTTCATATTCATTTTATCCCAATCTACATCCTTACAAATAGCTTGATATGATTCTTTGCCATTTTTCAATTTGAGAGGTAAAGAAAAATGTTCACCTAATCTATATGTAGTCCATTTACCATTAGGATTTTTTTCACTTAAAGCGTCACCGTTTTTATCATAGTATAAACCATTTGTAATAGTTTGATAATATTCAAAAGAAGACATATTATTAAATGCTTTTCTCCTTTCCTTGAAATAATCTATTTGGAAATCGTTTAGTGAAAAATTATTATGCTTCTTTATAATTTCATCTAAAACTTTAATTGCATTATTTTTTAATTTTTCAGCATCTGAATATTTATATTTTATATATGGTTCTACTTTTAAATTAATATCATACTTTTTTATTAATTCTTCTGGATTTTCACCAACTACCATTACTGAGAAAAATTTACTACCTGTATTCATTTTTATATAATTAACTTATTAATTCATGAAATAAATCATTAAAAGATAATAATTCTTTTTCTTTCATTTTATTTTCTTTAGAAATATCTAAAAATGTGTCCATCATAACGGGAATAAAATCAACTCTTTCATAAGAAGTTACTATATCATATTCATTTTCACTATATAACCATTTTTTAATAGTATTATTCTTTTTCAAAGTTTTAAATAAAGAATCTATTTTTTTCTTTTCTTTTATAACATCTTTAAGTAAAACTTTGTTGTATTTAAAGAATTTAATTTTAGACAAGTAACTTATATTATCAACTGAAAAAGGTGCTGTTTGTGTTACAATATAATCTATATTATCTTTAATTTCCTTTAATTCATTAATTTTATTTTTATCTAAATTAAAACATTCATTCTCAAAATATAAACTGCTTTTTTCTTTATTAAATTTTGAAATTAACTCTTCATAGGTAATTTTCCAATCTCTATTATATGAGATTGAACCACCAATACAAAGAATATTTTTATTTTTTGTTTTGATTATAGAGTAATCACTGATAGTTTTTATATTTGAAAAATTGATAAGTTTATTTTCAAATATCATAGGGTCTAAATCATTACCACGTATAATAAATAGATTAATGTTATTTGAAGCAAAATAAGAATTACTTTCTTCAAATTTTTCTTTTATTGTATTAAAATCATAAAAGGTAAAATTTTTATTACCTATTGCAATGACAAGTGAATTGTAAAAACCCTCTTCCATGATTCTATGGGTTATATCAGTAAATCTATCATTTAAACCACCAAAAACATAAATTCTTTCAATGTCTTTTAAGTTATATATATCCATAAAATACCTTATTAGTTAATATAGCAAATATACTTAAAAAAAAAGAAATACAAAAATAACCACTATTAAAAAATAGTGGTTATTTAATTTTATTTACTTAGATAAAATGTAATTAAAAGCACTTATTACTTTAGCATTTCTTTTACCAACAATTTCTTCTTTAACTTTAAAATTGTTTTTAAGCATTTCTTTTAGATTTATGCCATTTTTATCAGCTAAGCTAAAATCAATATCACGAATATTGACATCAGTACGTTGTATTATTAGCTTAATAGCTTCAATGTTATTTCTATTGATTGCATTTGTCAAGGCTGTTCTATCTCTATCATTTACAACGTTAATGTTGACATCATCTTTAGCCAATAGAATCTTTAAAATCCACAATTCCTCTTCAAACTCACTGGCGATGTTAACAGCAGTGTCATAGTTGATGTTTTGAGCGTTAATGTCGATATTAGAATTGTTAATAACAGACTCAATAATTTTACCAATATTTTCTCTTTCAGAGTTATCAGTTCCATGATAAATGTATAACAAAGAAGTTAACAGTGTTTCACCAAAACCATCTTCAATATCTAATGACATATTCTTATGCTGAATAATCACATTGAATAATTCATTTAAACCATTATAAATAGCTTGGAAAATAGGAAAGCGACCATTAAATTCATAGTTAATATCTATATTATCATAATTTTCATTGATAACACGAATAGCATTACTTTCGTCTTTTTCAACAATATACTTATGAAGCAAAATTGATGGGTCAATGACGGAAGTGTTATTTAAATCTTTATCCGTTAAACCAATTGAATTGAAGAAATCAACCTTATCAATATTAATTGATTGCATATTCAATGTTTTTTTCAACATTTCAATGCCATATTCATCTTTTATGTAAGAAAGGGCAACAATTGAATTATCATTATCATATCCCAAATTAAAATCTAATACAGCATATAAAACAGAATCAATTGCAAATGATATTGCATTGGAAGAAATGAATGTATGATTAACAATAAATCTAAAATCTTCTTTACTCTCAACCTTTATAATAATGCGATTGTTTTTATTATAGATAATTTTGCTATTTTTCAACTTCTTACTTTTTTTAACAAAATCATCAATATCCCATTTATAATTATTAGGTCGCTCAATCTTATTGAATAAAGATAAGTCAATATTAAACATTTTTAATGCAGAAAAAATGTTAGTTCTGTTACCTCTATAGTCAATGCCATCATCCATCAAATTAGAATTTTTTGTAGAATGAGCATATATAATTCCTTTACCTTTTTCAACAGTAAATCCTATATGAGCAAACTCATCCGTTTCAGGCTTCGCAAAATTGAAAAAGAAATATTGATTTCTATTATATTCATCAGAAACATATTGGTCGAAATATTTCTTTTCACGTGTAATACACCAACCTGTTCTACCACCGCCACAAAGTTTTTGTGATTCAGTAAAATTCTTTATTTTAAGAATAACAATATTATCTTGATTTAAGACAATTTCAGACTTCTTTATATTATTTTCAATGAAAGAAAGAAAATCTTTCTTATTCCACATATAGCTTTCCTCAGTTGACTTCTTTAAGCCATCCTTCATGTCATTAACATTAGTATATGCAGAACACAAACTAATAAATTTATTCTTTCTATCGCTTGTTAACTTATTGAACTTAAACAAAATGTTATACCAATCTTTAAAATTTTTATCGGTATGCACATTTAAGCTGTTTAGTTCTTTTAAATTAATTTCTTCTTCAAGCATATGGCGTTGCTCAGTATTAAACTGACTTATCATTTTTTTAACAAAAGCCATTGCATTTAAATTAGAAATCTCTTCTTTAAGCAAGTCCATATCACTATCCGTAGAATATGATATGATATTATGTTTAGACAGTGATTTTATTAGATTTTTATTTTCATCTGCCCACTTTTTAATTCTTTTTAGTTCAGTTAAATCAATAATTTTACCGAAGATAAGTTTAACCGCCCAAACTTGATAATTTGGTGTAGTAGAAAAAAGATTAATTACGTCCTGAAAAAGAGTGTTTGTTTCAGGGTTTATTACATACTTTTTAATTAAAGGTTTAACTTGTTTTGAAAAAATAATTTCTGACATTATCAAATATATTAATGTTATTGTTTTAAAATTTAATTAACAATGCAAATATACATTGTTTTTTTTATACGCCCAAAATCCTACGTGTTAAGAAAAGTTAAACTAACTTTGCAACTTCATTACGAAGTAATTCAATATGTTTAATATTTTCATTTTTAACAAATTCTATGTAAGTATTAACTTGTTTATTGTCAATTTTTAACAAATAATCTAATATGTTTTTATCATCAGTTTTTAATAAAAATTTAACTAAAAGAGTGATAACATCATTCTTATCTTTTTTATCAATTTTTTGAGCAATCAAACGAGCTAAATATTGAGATAAATCCCCATTACTATTCTCAAAAATATCAATTAATTGCCTAAAACAATTTAAATTATTTTCTTTATTAATTATTTCTTTGAATAAAGAAAATAAGAAAACTTGCTTAATCTTAAATCTATCAGTTAATTTTTTATCATTAAACAATTTAATATCATCATCAGTTGGAACTTCACATTTTGTTTTACGACCTAAATCTTTTAATAATGAAAAAAATTTAATTAAAAAATAACTTGTTTGTTCCTCACCTATCAAATCATTTAGAGTTATGCCATGCTTATAAAATGCATTTAAAACATCACTTGTTTGTAATTCAAATATAGAGTATTCCAATCTAGATGAATAATATGACAAATGACTTTCCATTTCTTGATACTGTTTAACCATTGAAATAATGTTAAATTTAGAACATAAGTCTTCAATAACATTAACTTCAAAATAATCCATGGCTCTATCTAAAATTTCAACAATATCAATAGGGCGTGGAATAATATTATAAGGTAATTTGAAATCCACTAATTTACTATCGAAAGAGCGTGAAGAGTTGTAGCAAAAAGAATCTAAAATATTAATTACTTCTTCATTATAACCACCACAAGATATAATGGCAAAAGTAAATTTATTAGAGTCTTTTTCATTTAACGAAAAATCCATGAATAAAATATGCTTCATTTTTTGCCATCTTGTTGATATTTTTTGGCTATAGCTTTTATCGAATAATTTTTTAATGTTTTCACTTCTAACAACTACACATAGTTTGTCCCCTAAATCTTGAAGAATTTCATAATTCTCTTTACCAATATTTTCGTTAATATACTTTATAAATGATTCTTTATCCCATTTATAAGGTAACTTTTCATAAGAGATGAATTTTTCTTTATCAACCCCATAATCATTCAATAAAGAAAAAATATTTGTTTTTTTAGAAACGAAAATAGTGTTTAATTGTGGATAACGCTTTTCCTCTTCATTTGGCATAATGTTATCATTATTTAAATTATGTGCAAATATTATACCTTTATTAATAGCTGTAGTAAAACCAACTATACTAGTACTACTATCTTCTTTCTGTGAAAAATCAAAAACAATATATTGTTTATTAGTTTGATTATTTAAATATTGCCCCCAATATGTCTTATTTTTAGATATGCACCAACTGGTATTTTTACCCAAATATTTAGCAGTATCATAATCTAAAACATTTACAACAACAATATTTCCATTTTCAAAAACAATTTCTGCTTTTACATATTCATTATTTTTAATATAATCAATTAAAGATTCTTTAGACCATTGAAATGTTATTTGAACTATAAATGACATTTCTTTAATGATTCCATGAGCGTCAGTCTCAGTTGACATTTTACGAATGAAATTTCTTTTTTTATTATCAGATAATTTATAAAATTTAGAAATTACAACCTTTTCATAATCGCTTAAAGTAACTTCTTTTAGAATCTTTTTCTGCTCAGTATTAAAACTATTAATAGTATCTTTGATACGTTTCTCTTTCCTTAATTCTATCATTTCTGACATTAAAGATGAGATTGAAATGTAATTATTATATGCTGTAATTGAGCCTCTTTTAAGAAATTTGCTTAATTGGCTATATTTCATAGCCCAATACATTATACGATTAATAGTTACTAATGTTACATTACAATCATAATATAATTTAATAGCCCAAAAGAAATAATTTTTAGAGCCATTACTTAACAGATAAAATATTTTTAAAGTTTCTTCATTTATATATTCATTGTATTTAAAAATACTTTCTATTTTTTTATTATTTTCATTACAGAATTTTTCATATTTTTCTGAAATATCGTCAGGTAGAATACATATGTTTTGAAATAAATCCCCATAGGCATTACAATTAGCAATATTATCACAATTACCAATTACCATAACATATTGCCATTTATCCTTTAAATTCTGAATGGTTCGATAAAATTTAGTCCCAATATAATTATCAAAACACATTTCATCATTATCATAAACGTTATTGAAGATTAAAATGCAATCATTATTATCTGATGGGTTTTTAACCTTAATAGCATCACCTAATTCGTAACTTAATCTATTGCAAAAAAAAAATATGTGTTTTGGGGTTTCATCTAAATTTCTTACAAGATGATGAATACCCCTCATTTGTTTACCAATCATAAATTAAAATAAATTAAAAAGTAATCTCTTTACTAAAGATAGGAGCAAAATTCTTTTCAAAATCAATATTTAAATCCTTACATTGATTTGCAACCTCACTACTAATTTGCTTTATATAATCTTCATAAACTTCAACAATATATTTTACACTTTCTTCAGAATATGTGGTTGAGTCTTTTTTAATTTCAACATTTTCATTATTATTCTTATTATTAGAATTATAGTTAGTGCGATAATTATTGGTTGAATTTTTACCCCAACTTGTATATGAGGTATAACGACCTTTATCGCCAAGATTCTCCAAATATTCTTTATCTTCAGGGTCTATTTCAACTAAAGTTTTAACAAGATTATTTGTTTTAGAATCTTTTTGCCAAACAATTTTTCTAACCAAATGCTTAATATTGGTAGGTATTGTTTCAACTAATTCTATTCCCATTGAAAGAGCATGGTCAACCTCTTCCACAATAAAATATTCATTGTTTGCATGAGCATTATAGCCACCATTACCGAAATTCATAGTAACAAGACCTGTTCTTTCTGTGATATAAGCCTCATCAGTAACTGATTCACTATAGAATTTAGTCATGCCATATTTATCACAAATAGGCTTCATATGAGTTTTATAGAAGTTTGCGGTAAACATTTTGATATTCCCCAATAGTTTCCATGCAGCTCTATTAAGTTCTGGTGAATCAAATCCGATAACATATGACACATCATTAAAAAATGATTCATCCATATTTTTGCTACCCTTACATCCAACCTCTTCTTCCAAGAAAAATGCGCCTTTAAGAACGTCAAATTTCTCAAACATATGTAAAGCAATCAATATGGCGTTTTTATCATCAGAACCTGTACCCATACCATCAATATATACTTCATATTGACCTTTGGTATTTTTTCTTGTCATTAAATCAAGTCCTGCACCTGTTAAAATATATGGTTTAGCTTTATCTTGAACAGTATCAATATGGGCTGTTACACAAGGGTAAAATTCATATTCTTTAGGTTTACCCTTAATGAAATAGATATTACCATAATCATCCATTGAGTACTCAATGTTATGCTTTCTTGCCCATAAAATCAACCAAGTAGCCATTCGATATTCATAACCACTATATGTAGGAATTGACATCATTTCATACATTAATGGCACGTCAAGACTTTTCAAATTTAGAGAATTAACTTCATCTCTAAGTTGATTTTCCTTTTCCTCTTCTGAAATTTCTTTTATCTCCTCATTTTCCTTTAAATCATCATTAACAGTATTTGTTGTGCTATCTACTATGTTATTAGTAGTAGCACTATCAACTGATTTGGAATCTTCATTAGAAACATTAGTAATTGTTAGTGAATTTGTAGCACCACTTTCTTCCATATCATTCTTTAAATCGTTCATAACTATTTCTTTTATTTTGAGTATCTAAATATACTAAAAAAAAGATATATAACATTATATTTATTATTAATTAATGTCAAATTTTTCTTTTATTGTGTTATTAATAATAAAATCTACAGTTCCCTTGTTACCTGAAAATATAAATTCTGATAATTGATTAGCAATAACATTAGGGTCATTACTTGTTTTGGTTTCATTATTAAATGAAATGGAGACATTATCTGAACCATCAATATCATCAGCATATTTGTCAAACCAAGTAGATACTAAACCACGGCAATTAAAATTTATTTCTTCTTTATTAATCATACTATATATGCTTATAAATTAAAAATTTATATGTAATATCATTACCATCAGTTCTCTGCCTTTGAGAATATGATTCATAAAAAACTTTCCATTTATTTTCATCATCCCAAAAAGCATTGATAACAACATCATTATCATCTATACTATTATCATTAACTCGTGTTACATAAGCCTCATCTATTAAATCTAAACCAATAAATTGATTATAGATAGTAGCACCACCAATAACAAAAATTTCTTTATCAGAAAAGAATGCTTCGCATAATTCTACTGCTTCAAAAATCCCATGTACAATATATACATTATTAGATTCATTTACAGAAAAATCATTATCATCTGTGATGATTATATTTACACGATTAGGCAAAGGTTGCTTATTAGGCAATGATTCAAACGTTTTGCGACCCATAATAACAACATTATCGGTTGTCATACGTTTAAAATTTCTTAGGTCATTCTTAATATGAAAAACTAAATCCCCATTCCGACCTATTACATTTTTTTCGTTAACACAAACAATTAATTTAATTTTCATAATAATATTTTATTTTTACGACAAATATATAAAAAATAAAATAGAATTAAAAATATCAATTGTTAAAATAATAAAAAAACGATGGTTCTTAAAGAGCCATCGTTAATTTTCTTAGTCCATTTTTTTAACGAACCTAAAACTTATTCGTTATTTACTTAATAAACGAATCTACTACAAGTGTGTGAACAGAATCTGAGTGTACGCTATCAGTATCAGCTGAATCTGTAACAACAGTATCAGTGTCACTAACATGCTTAGCACTATTAGAACCATTACCACAAGCAGCAAGTGTCATTGCTGTTAAACCAATGAACATAAAAACTAACTTCTTCATTTTTCGTTTTAAATTTAATTAAACATAGTCTATATCAATAGACCTTTATTATTAATTTTGTTTTGCAAATATACAATAATTATTTTAAACCACAAAATAAATTGAGATTTTTTACTTTAAATGATACTTTTTAGCGTATTTCTTGATTAAGATTAAGTGATTAAATGCCCATTTATGCTTATCAACATCTTTTAAAGGTATAAATTGTATTTCACCAACCTCATTTTCTTCATTCCCCTTATGTGAAAATATAAAATCAGTTGTTTTATAATCATTTAATATACCAACAAATCTAAATGTAATGTTTTGACGTTTATCATCCTTGGGATTAGAATTAACATGAACTAATTTAATATCACTTGTACTTAATTTTACACCTGTTTCTTCATTTAATTCACGTATAGCAGCTTCTGCTAATGTTTCATTCCAATCCAAATAACCGCAAGGACAATTCCATGAACCAATTAATTCTTTATCAGGTGTGCCTTCTCCTCGCACAGATGATAATATACACCATTCACCATTTTTATTCTTGCAAAAAATAAAATTAACGACAGCACAAGAACGGCTAAACCAACCTATATAATCACCTTTTTCATTAAAACAAGGTTCATTATGTAATTGCTTTTCAAAAACCCTCTCAAATTCTTCTTTTTCCATATATTATAATAAAGTAAATAATTTTTCAACTTTAGTTTTTTGTTTGCTGCCAAAATCATACGTACCCATACCATCTTTTACTTCTTTTGACCATACACATTTAAAATCAGATGGTGCAGAATATTCTGAAATATAAATTTCATTGCCTTTTGATTTCATTAATCTACACCATTCCCAAAAAGCTACATTATCAAAATCACTTTCATATTTTTTAGTACAAGCATATGGTGGGTCACAGTAAATTATAGAATTGTTTGGAATATACATCTTGTCATAAGAGCCATAAGTAAAAGTAGCTTCTTTAAGGTGCTTAAATTTTTCTATTTGTTTAATTGTACCATTATAAGCCTCTTTAATATGGTCTTCATTTTTCTTTAAATTTTTATGTGCATAACCATTCCACCATCCACTACCATAAGAACAAGCATTCCCAACATATCCTATTAACCACATAGGATATTTAATATCTTTATTTTGATATGCTTTCTTAATATCATTGTATTGCTCCAACGTTAAATCAGGTATTGGTTGCATACCATTCTGAAATGCTTTCCACATTTCAACTACATATAAATTATAATCATTGCCAATCTTATTAGGTGTATCAACTAAAGAAAAGGTATTACAGCCACCCATAAAAGGTTCTACATAACACCTATCTTCAGTTAAATTAGCCGTAATAATTGGCAAAATATATTTTGCTATCTTACTTTTACTACCTTGGTATCTCATAGGTAGCAAATATACTCAAAAAAGATAAAAGTATATAATTTATACTGTTAAAAAGAATTAATTTACTTGCTTAATGTTTTTCTTCTAAATTCTTTATCTTTAAAAAAATGTACATATTCTTTCTTAATCATAAACATACCATCTTTATTCAACAATTTCTCTATATCCCATTTAAATGAATTTGTTTCAGGATTCCATATCCATTCTTTAGTTTTATAATCGTAAAAAATCCAATAATATGGAATACCATCACCATATAATTCTTTCTGATTTGGTATATATTGTGTAAAAACCTTACTTCTATCAGAAACTAAATCAGGTTTATTCCCAAATAAATAAGATATAACCTTAACTTGAATAAAAACTTTTTTATCATCTTTTACAGCAAATATATCAATACCACGTTTTGAATCATCATCATCTGTTATGGGAATTATATCAAAACCTGATTCACGCAACATGTTAGCAACCATTAATTCTGTTGACTTGCCTCTAAACGTTTCTACTATGTTATGACAAACTACCACATCATAAAATGTACTTAATGGAATTTCATCTTCCCCACAATATTCTCTCCATTTTATGGCAATATTTTCCATATTTTCTTTGGATAATTTATCACAAACCGTGTATGCCCTATCATAAAAATCTTCTTCATTAATAGGTTTTAATCTACTACATGTTTTCATACATGGTCCACTAATATTACGTTTGGAAAATATATTACGCCATGGAACAGCATATTTGCTTTGATTTAAAATTATTTTTTCTTTTTCGTAGTGTTCAGAACCTTTCCACTTGATTTCATCTTCTGTTAGAATTTTCACGTTTCTTAACTCTTGGCTGTGAAGTCATATTCTTCACTAAGTTCTCAACGAAAATTTTTCGTTCGTCCTCTTCCATATAATCAAGATAATTGATTCTTTTCTTTATGCTTTTTTTAAATACGAAAAAAGTTGAGGAAAACTTTCTCGCATGCTGTTGAGTTTTAATTTTACCACTATTTAATCTTGATTTGGCAATTAAAAAAAATTGGTCTAATGTGTCAAAACCTAAAGATGTAGCATAGAGCCAAGACCATTCAGGTGTCATCATTTGTTTAGAGCCTGTAACACTTGCTTGCGTTTTCCACACCAAAATGCCATCATCTTTCAATACTCTATAACACTCTGTTAACCAATGCGAATAAGATTCCATACATTCAGCAACAGGGTAATAAGATGAAAAACGCTTAAACGTAATATTACTTCCATCTTTTTCATTTTCTTTTTTAGTAGATGCAGAATCACGAGGAGCAATAACAAATGGCAAATCAACAACAATAGATGATATAGAATTATCTTCTAAAGGTATAGAACCCCATGGCTCTAACTTTATGGTTTTATCATCTCGAGGGCATACATCAAACGTATGTAATGGTCTTGCTATCTCATATTCTTCTTCAGTACCATCTGCTCTATTTCTCTTAAATTTGCCATAAAAAGCACCAATACTATATGTTATATCAGCATCAAATGGTTCACCATTATTATGCATATCCATAATATCTTTAAGAATTGAATGTTGGTCATAATTAACACTCCTAATAACATTATTATATTCTATACCGTACATAAAAATTAATGTCTATATTAACTAATATTTTATTTATACAAATATATAAAAAAATGTTAACAAAACAAAATATTTAAACAAAAAAAAGATGGTTTATAAAAAACCATCTAATCATTACCACTTATACAAAGTGATTCTCATAATTGCACTTACTTTCTTAATTACATTTATGATAGTATTAATATCACAATGAATAAGAAATTTAATAAGACATTGGTATCATACCTGTTGGTATAAACGCTAAATAATTACGTCTTAATTTTTCACTAAACTTTCTAATTAACTTCATTTTCACTTCACTTTTTTCCTTGTTATTTTAGTTAAGTAACCACACTTATAAGGTAGGATTAACACCTGCATCAATAATTGGCTTGTAAACTTGATAATAATTCTTATAATACCAAGTAAAAGCCTTTTTCAATAAATTCATTACCATAATAATAACACTTACTTCATTAATAATTCACTCTATTGTTTGAAGAGTTAATTGCTTCTCCAAGCCGTTGAATGAAATTGCACTTTAATTTATTTGTCTATATGCGTGAACTACCCATGAGCTAAAGCCTCATGTGCTTCGGACTTCACAGAGGAATGGTCTTTTTAATTAATAACTCTTACTTCCTCTCCACCCGTGTAATCGACAGTCCCTGCCGATGTATCATTTAAAATGATACTATGTATATTGTTTTACAGCACGTAATATAAATATATTTATTTTTCCTTAAACAGTAATTTCAAACCCATTAAAACAATTTATCATTTGTTTTTTTGACTTATATCAACTAACTGTTAACGCACACAATTTTATTTCAAATAAAAACTGAATAAATTTATTCAGTCTTTTTATCATTAAATGGTTCATATAGGTATATTTACAATTCAAATCTCCTAACTCTTTCATAATCATTTCTTTTACAATATTATAGTCTAAGCCACCATTGTTACAACCAAGATTGTTTATCCCATTCAAATACTTTATATTTAATGGAATTTCTTGTTTCAACCTATCATTACTTTTTAATACATTGAGTAGCAAAAACTATTCAATCAGTCATCCATAAGAGGATAGTCCGCAAGCGTAAATTCGGGGTCACACATCCCTACTAAAAATGGCACGCAAGGCAAGAATCGAACTCACAACTATGGTTTTGGAGACCATGATTTTACCATTAAAATACTTGCGCAAATAATAACTACTCTTATAGGAATCGAACCTATTTCTACGGCTTAAAAGGCAATAAGGTAATTTGCTGTAAATTTCACATAGGAAACTATAATACGTTATTCTACCAATAAACTAAAGAGTAGTTTTACTTTAAAAATGCGGAGAGTGCAGGAATCGAACCTACGTTACCGCTTATGACGGTAATTCTTCTTAGCAGGAAGACGCTTTAAGCCACTCAGCCAACTCTCCAAAAGTGGACTTAACGAGGGTCGAACTCGTGTCTTGCTCAATTTTATATATGAGACTTTTTACATGCTTTCTTATAATATTTATTTTTATTTTTAGTCAGTAAACATTATAAAAAATACTGACATCACCATATATCGAATGGTTAAACGTGGTAATGAGTTATGTTCCTTAGCATCTCATTCAAAGCTAGGGCTAAGCCAAATGAAAAATTATTATTAATCAATAACCATATAGGTTAGGCAGCCATTGCATAAACATTAGCTTCTGCATTTATTTGTTTGTTGTCTTTCCAACTGTCTTGCATGGTCTTATAACTGTATATAAAAATCTACTAAAATCTATAATTTAAGTAGTTTTCGCTTCTTGTTTCAACCTACCGCTACTTTTTAGTACATTGAGTAGAAGTACTCAATCAGTCATCCATAGGAGGATAGTCCACAAGCGTAAATTCGGTAGTACGGCTACCTATTATTTTTTCTTTTTTAAGTTATTATTCTCTCACCTTCATGTAAGATATTAACAGCAGCATTTAAATCTCTATCGTGATATTCTCCGCAATTAGGACAAAACCAATATCTATCACTTAGCTTCAAATCTCGTTTCTTATAACCACAAATTGAACAAGTCTTACTACTTGGATAAAATCTATCAATTAATATAACTCGTTTGTTATTAACAAGAGCTTTATTGACCAATGTTTCCTTGAATTTATAAAAGCCAATCTCTTGTATTGCTTTTGCTAACTTGTGATTCTTTAGCATTCCATTTACATTTAAGTCTTCCATAAACACTATATCATAATAAGTAAGTAACTCATTCACAATACTGTGTATATAAGCATCCTTTTGGTTGGTAAATTTTTCAAATGCTTTTGCAATTTTAATACACTGTTTGTTCCTATTATTTGAATCTTTCTGTTTTTTGGAGAGTTGTTTTTGTAGTTTTGCAATCTTAACTTCTTGTTTCTTGAAGAAATGTTTATTTTCAAACACTTCTCCATCACTTGTGATTACAAAATCCTTAATTCCAAGGTCAATGCCAACGTGTTTATTCGTTTGTTCAAACTTAATAATTTCTTCTTGTGGTAAATTAATAAGAATAGACAAGAAATAGTTACCACTCTTGGTTTTCGATAAGGTTGCACTTCTTATTTTATCCTTATATGTTTGTAAACGTTTATGATATAAGTCTGAACATCTGAATTTAATATCCTTTAAAGGTTTTGTCAATGTAATTTTTCTATCATTGAAATTATTTCTTTTTGAAATAGCATCAATTGGAAACAAAGCTGATTGCTTATCTTTCTTTGTTTTGAATTTTGGAAAACCATTATGTTGTTTAAAGAACCTTTGATAAGCGTCATCCATTTGTCTGATTGCTTGCTGCATTACCTTTGTATTCTGTTCTTTCAGCCAAGTATATTGTTCATCCTTTAGCAATGTTCCGTGAAACCACTTTGATAATTCGGTAAGCCCTAATGATTTCTTGTTGTCATTATAAGTATTTTGTTTTAGAGCAAGCATTTGATTATAAACAAAACGGTAACAGCCAAAAACTTTATTTAGTTTCAGTTCTTGTGCTTTATTTGGATATAATCTAACTTTAATAGCTCTTAACATTTATATATGTTTTTAACTTTATAATAAAAAATTATTTGAGCCGAATGTGGGACTCGAACCCACAACCTACTGGTTACAAATCAGTTGCACAACCAATCGTGCTAATTCGGCTTTTAATAAAGGTAATATATTTTTTTTATATTATATTACCTATTATTTTATTTAACTATTGTTTAATATTCCACATAGGTGTTTCTCCACTTCCAACAAGAACGTCAATGTTTGCTCCTTGCTTCTTTTCAATAACATCCCAACTTCTAAGTTGAATAAATTGAGAAGGAGATAAATTTAACTCTGTCATGTAAGCCTTATCAGCAATAGCCTTATTCTTTTCAGCCTTAGCACGTGCTAATTCCATTTCAGCACGTTTCTCCTGTGTTTGCTTTGCTTGAATAGATGCAGCTGTCTTATTCATTTCTTCCAATTGTTCCTTATTCGGCATAACCCTATCAGTGATAACTTGCTGAATTTCAATTGGGAAATAACCTCTTGTCTTAGACAACTTGTCCACATATTTTTGCATGTCAATCATTAACTGCGTGTCAAACTTTGAAATAACTTCTCTATTAGACATCAAATCAAATGGGCTGCAACTTGACACATATTCACGAACTTTATTGCGAAAATAAGGCTCAATAAAAGTACCATACCAATCTTCACCATAATTATTTAATAATTGAGGTGTATGACCTTTCTTAATTTGCAGAACCATATACATATTGACATCAAGAGGAGTATTATCATTTGAGAGCAAATCATCAAACTTAAACTGATACTTCTGTGGAAGAATCTTGAAATACACCGAACTTGTAGTCCAAGCCAAACAAGTCAAATCATTAACAGGTGTTGGGTCAACACGAGTGTCACCAAACAACCATGGTTTCATTTTTAAAGCAACTTCCTCATCATAAGATGGGTTAGCCATTTCACAACTTGTAAGTGAAAATACACTTACCAATCCAAACATTAAAAAGAAACAAATCTTCTTAAACATAACATTTTAAGTTAAAAGTTAAAAAATAGTCCTCACTGATGGGTTTGAACCACCGACCACTTGGGTATAAGCCGAGTACTCTAACCAACTGAGCTAAGTGAGGTTTTATTGGTAAAGCCATATAGAACAATACTATATATGCATCTATTTCTTGCCCTACTCTACATCCATTCCGTTTAACTGTCCAATCAAATAAATAGCTATTTTAAATGATAACAGCCACTTTACCATTATTAGTTGCGGGAGTAGGAGTCGAACCTACGACCTCTGGGTTATGAGCCCAGAAAGCTACCACTGCTCCATCCCGTAATATATAATGCGGTGAGTACGATAGTCGAACTCGTGACCTCGTTGCTTATTCTATTAAAATAGATACCATTTCATAGAATTTCTTGTTTCAACCTATCATTACTTTTTAGTACATTATCTTACGATAATCAGTCATCCATAAGAGGATAGTCCGCAAGCGTAAATTCGGGGTCACACATCCCTATTATAGTTTTTGTATTGTGGAAAGTGATGGAATCGAACCATCATTTTTGGATTTTCAGTCCAACGCATTGACCAACTTTGCTAACTTTCCAATTCTTTATTGATTCTTATTTGCAAAATACTTACCAATAAAAAATCCAATTCCGATACAAATTAAATCTACAATCATAATAATTTTTTTTTATTTAATTTAAACAATATAATTAATAATGTTGGTTGTTTATCCCTTTAAAATAGATACCATTAACATCCATTTCATAGAATTTCTTGTTTCAGCCTATCATTACTTTTTAGTACATTGTATTGCTACAATCAGTCATC
>FLSB01331872.1_pt1 | contig 46109 bp, 38 predicted proteins | sample 1550551 | NCBI WGS metagenome assembly FLSB01 (sample SAMEA4031774, study PRJEB14383) | metagenome | biome: human; feature: oral; material: saliva | place: Philippines | collected 2014 | reverse complement strand
AAGGTGACATCAAAGGCATAAATTTATTTGTTTTATGGTATTAATTGTATTCTTGATAATGGTTCTTTTTTATGCTTACAATAACTTTTGAGCAAATTATTTACATGAAAATAAATATTTATTGTCGTGTAAATAATTATTTTTCTTCATGAAAAGAAATATTTATTTTCATGAAAATAATTCGTTGGAATGTAGCTATAAGAAGTTAAAAGGGCATCTATCAGCAGTTTATCTCTTACCTCTAATATTCGTAGAGAGCACAAGTAAAATCCTTTCTCTTTCCTTTCTATATCTTTATTAGTATCAGGAACAGAGGTGATGTCTTAACTCCTTTCACTCCCTTTCACTCCTTAACTCCTCGATCCCTACCTTCTCTCTTGGAAGAATTGCTGCATCAAGGCACGACACTCTTCTTCCATCACACCGTAAGTAACATTAGCTTTTGGGTGAAAGGCTTTGGGAGCATACTCGTGATAACCACGCTTGTCATCGCGACAGCCATATACTATACGCTGAAGTTGTGCCCATCCGATGGCACCAGCGCACATAATGCAAGGTTCTACAGTCACGTATAGTGTGCAATCTTGCAGATATTTTCCTCCCAACGCATTGGCAGCCATGGTTATAACCTGCATTTCTGCATGCGCCGTAACGTCGTTGAGCGTCTCGGTAAGATTATGGGCACGAGCGATGATGCGGTCTTTGCACACAACGACTGCGCCCACTGGGATTTCACCTTCTTTATATGCAGCTTCTGCTTCGGCTAATGCCCGCTGCATATAGTATATGTCTTTCTTTTCTTGCTCTTGCATACTCATACTGCAAAAATACGAGTTTTATTTTGATTTTACGAAAGATTATCCTAACTTTGCGCTGTAATAAAAATGTAAGAAAGGTGCATGGCTTTGCATAATGATATAGGGCGGTGGGGAGAAGACGTTGCTGTAAGTTATCTTCAGCAGCAAGGCTATGTCATTTTGCATCGAGATTGGAGCTATAGGCATCGTGATTTAGATATTGTAGCCATAGATAAAGGCACACTTGTTATCATCGAAGTGAAGACACGTCGTGATGAACGTTATGCCAATGCCGATGAGGCTGTGACCCCACAGAAGGTCCGTTCGTTGTCCATCGCTGCCAATGCGTATGTCAAACAGTATGGTATCAGCCTTGATATTCGCTTTGATATCATCACAATAGTAGGTCAACCCACGGACATTCATGAGGTAAGACAGGTTAAAGATGCCTTTCTTCCTTTCATATAAAAGTACGAGGATAAATGAAGATAATAGACGCAATGTTAGGCTTTCTGAAGCCATCTGCTGAGAAAAAGCCTGATGTGAAGGTTATTCATCTTGACTCTGTAGATAGTACAAACAGCTTTCTGCGGACTTACGTACCTACAGAGAATGAACCAATGACGGTTGTTGTGGCTGATTATCAGTCGGCAGGACGCGGTCAAGGTACTAACACTTGGGAGAGTGAAGAGGGTAAGAATCTCCTCTTTTCAGTCCTTGTTCATCCTGTGATGATACCCGTTCGGAGTCAGTTCTTACTCTCTGAAGCTGGTGCTTTGGCTTTAAGAGACGCTTTACCAGATGAGATAAAGGATGAAATTCGGCTGAAATGGCCGAATGATATCTATTGGAAAGACAAGAAACTCAGTGGAACTCTGATAGAAACAAAGCTGGGTGGCGGTCATATAAAGGATTGTATCTTTGGCGTTGGACTGAATGTTAATCAGTCAATGTTCCATAGTGATGCACCTAATCCAGTCTCTCTTTGCCAGATTTTAGGGCATGAAGTGGAAAAAGAAGAGCTCTTGAATAAAATAATAAAGAAGTTTTCGGAGTTCTATCATTTGTTAGAGATGGGTGGATACAATGATATCAGTGCGATGTATCACGATGTCTTGTATCGCCGAGGGGGCTTTCATAAGTTCCGGGATGCCGATGGTGAGTTTGAAGGAGCAATCGTTGAAGTAGAAGATGATGGGCATCTTATCCTTCGTGACCGCAGTGGTATGATTCGTGAATATCAGTTTAAAGATGTAGAATTTATTATTAATTGAGCGAGTAGGAGATTGAGTGAGGATTGAAAGAGAATGCCATGAAAGCTATTTGGATTGGCTGATGAGCGCATGAAACGAAAATTATTATTTAGTCAAAGTGTGTATCGTATATGGTATAAACTCCTCTAATACCTTAAACATCTTAACTCCCTAGATAAAAAACAGTAAGTTATGGCAAGATTTAAAAGAATCTTATTAAAGCTCTCTGGTGAGAGTCTAATGGGCAAACAAGGCTTTGGTATTGATCCAGAACGTCTTGATGACTATGCCAAACAGATAAAAGAAGTACATGATATGGGTGTACAGATCGGTATTGTCATAGGTGGTGGCAATATATTTCGTGGTCTTAGCGGTAGTCAGAAAGGCTTTGACCGTGTGAAAGGAGACCAGATGGGGATGTGCGCAACCGTCATTAACTCCCTTGCACTTAGTTCTGCGTTGGAAGCTATAGGTGCAAAAGCCAAGGTGTTGACCGCTATTCGTATGGAACCTATTGGTGAATACTATAGCAAATGGAAAGCTATTGAGGCTATGGAAGCCGGAAGTATCTGTATCTTCTCTGCTGGAACAGGTTGTCCTTACTTCACAACTGACACGGGTTCAAGCCTTCGTGGTATTGAAATAGAGGCTGACGTAATGCTGAAAGGGACACGTGTTGATGGCATTTATACCGCCGATCCAGAGAAAGATCCTACTGCAACGAAGTTCTCAGACATTACTTATGATGAAATATATAACAAGGGTTTGAAGGTGATGGACCTCACTGCAACAACCATGTGTAAGGAAAATAACCTGCCTATCTACGTCTTTAATATGGATGTTGTTGGCAATTTGAAGAAAGTAATGGATGGTGAAAACATTGGAACCTTAGTACATAATTAATAAAATAATACAAGTCAAATGAAAAAAAGACAATTCTTAACTCTCATTTTTTCCCTGTTGGTGAGTATAGTCGCTATGGGACAACAGAACCCTGTACATGTTTCTGTACAGCAGAAGCGGGTGTCTCCAACAGAGGTTGATATCATTTTTGCAGCTAAGATCGCATCAGGGTGGCACGTATATTCCACTGGTCTGCCAGCTGGAGGTCCTAACTCCACTGTTCTGCGTTTGGATAATGCGGAAGGTGTAAGCCCTGTTGGCAAGCTCACTGCCCATGGAAAAGAGCTGAATGTATTTGATAAAGCATTTGATATGAAGCTCCGTTATTTTGAAAATAGCGTCAGCTTCGTTCAACGTTATAAGATAACTGCTAAGACATACAGCATAAAAGGTTATTTGGAATACAGTACCTGTAATGAAGAAATGTGTATGCCTCCAATGCAGGTGGAGTTCAACTTCAAAGGGAATGGCCCTGCTTCTGCTCCTGCAGCAGCGCCTTCAGACGTAGAAAAAAAAACGACTGACGCAGCTGTAGCTGCCCCAGCAGAAGCTGAAGGAACAGCTGCTTTGTCAGCAATGCCGGCAGATACTACTAAAAATGTGACTGCTTCAACAGCTGATTCTGCAGCGAGTGTAGCACCAGCTGCTACCTCTGGGACAAATGATTCAGACCTTTGGCAACCTGTAATCAAGGAGTTGAAGGCCTTTAATACCGCTCAAAACACTGACAATGCCTCACTATGGTACATCTTCTTTATGGGTATTGTCGGTGGTTTGGTTGCTCTTTTGACACCATGTGTATGGCCTATTATCCCGATGACTGTAAGCTTTTTCCTCAAAAGAGCCAAGGATGACCGCAAGAAAGGTATCCGTGATGCAGTGACATACGGACTCTCTATCATTGTCATTTACATGGGTTTGGCAACGATTGTGACAGCTGCTTTCGGCCCACAGAAGCTGAATGAGCTTGCAACGAATGCTCCTTTCAATATCTTCTTCTTCCTTTTGTTGGCTGTATTTGCCTTCAGTTTCTTCGGATGGTTCGAACTTCGACTACCTTCTTCATGGGGAAATGCTGTTGATAACAAGGCTGCTGCAACGACAGGACTGTTTTCAATCTTCCTGATGGCATTCACTTTGTCACTCGTAAGCTTCTCTTGTACAGCACCAGTAGTAGGACTTCTTCTCGTACAGGCAGCCACAAGTGGCGATTGGGTAGCACCTGCTGTGGGAATGTTTGGCTTTGCTTTGGCTCTTGCCTTGCCTTTCACACTCTTTGCTCTCTTCCCATCTTGGTTGAAGCAGGCACCAAAATCAGGTTCATGGATGAATATGGTCAAGGTTGTTCTTGGCTTTGTTGAACTTGCATTCTCGCTGAAGTTCCTTTCAGTTGCCGACCTTGCATATGGCTGGCATATACTTGATCGTGAGACATTCCTTTCTATTTGGATAGCACTCTTTGCACTTCTCGGTTTGTATCTCATTGGTAAACTCAAGTTCCCACATGACGATCCCGATCAAAAAGCAATGCCAGTTCCTGCAATTATGTTAGGACTTTGTTCGTTGGCATTCTCCGTTTATATGCTTCCTGGGCTTTGGGGTGCACCTTGTAAGGCTGTCAGTGCTTTTGCTCCTCCTATCAATACGCAGGATTTTAACCTTGCTCCACAGACTGTTCATGCACAGTATACTGACTATGAAGAGGGTATGCGTGCTGCTGCTGCAGCAGGTAAGCCTGTGCTTTTGGACTTTACTGGTTTCGGATGTGTCAACTGTCGTAAGATGGAGGCAGCCGTTTGGACTGATTCACGTGTAGCTGAGAAGCTAATGAAGGACTATGTTCTCATTTCACTTTATGTGGATGACAAGACTCCATTGAAGCAACCTGTTGAGGTGAAGCGTCCTGATGGCACCATGCGTACGCTCCGTACGGTGGGTGACAAGTGGAGTTATTTAGAGGAAACAAAGTTCGGTTACCTTGCACAACCATTCTATGTACCACTTGATAATCAAGGAAAACCGTTGAACGGGAGCTTCAGTTACAAAGAGGATATACCCGGTTATCTTGATTTCCTCAACAAAGGACTCGAGAATTATCAGGCAAAACGATAATATTCGTTGGACTTCTACTGCACTGTGTTCGGCATAATGATGGTTGAAGGCAGATAACGAGAGGTCTCATTGAAAGTAAAATGGCACAAAGGCAATCGCCCTCTGTGCCATTTTTTATGTCTAACACTTTAGTGTTGTTTGCGATTTAAATCCCACTGATACTGTTTCGTTGGACGAATGATAATGCTATTGATGTAAAATAACTTCATTGTTGATTTTCGAAAGACGCCCTTTTGCGTTGTAAAAGATGCCCTTTTACCATGCAAAAGGTGCCCTTTTGATGTGCAAAAGATGCCCTTTTACAATGCAACTAATCCTTGAAAATGAAGAAAAATAGAAGTTTGTGCAAACTGACTGATAATGAATAGGATATGAAACGATTTGCATAAAACTGCTCTATTTGTAAAAGGCAGGAAAGTGCGGATTTAAGCAGAAGTTCAGTTACTAAATCATTACCAAGATTGGGAATAGGTAACGAAATGCAGATATAGGTAACTGAAATTATTTGGTTCGTGTGTTTGTTGCTTTGGTCGGCAGTTTTCTGCATAAGTAAAGAACGCTTTAATTCGGGTAACTTTGCCCATAAAGATTAAAGCGTATGCAAACAGAAAAGATGAAGGTGTTGCTCTACCTCAAAAAGAGCGGTATGGACAAGTCGGGTAAGGCTCCCATCATGGGACGTATAACACTTGGTAGGAGTATTGCGCAGTTCAGTTGCAAACTGTCTTGCAACCCCGATTTGTGGAGTCCTCGTGAGAGTAGAATGAGTGGCAAGAGCCGTGAGGCAGTGGAAGTGAACGGCAGGCTGGAAAGTCTGCTGCTATCCGTCCAAACAGCCTATCAATCTCTGCTATCCAAAGGTTGCCCATTTGATGCAACTGATGTAAAGGAAGTATTTCAAGGAAGCGTTCAATCTAAATGTATGCTTATTGAAAGAATGGATAGGCTCATCAAAGAGAAAGAAAACCATATCGGCATTGACATCAAGGAGGGAAGTATATTTGGCTACTATTCCACTCGTACCCATTTGCAGAACTTTATACAAAAGAGGTATAATGTTTCTGATTTGGCATTTTCACAGCTTACTGAGCAATTCATATACGACTTCCAACAATACTTTATGGATACTTGTGGGTTTCAGGAAAGTACGTTCTATAATGCCGCTACCCATCTGAAAACGGTGTGTAGATTGGCTTATCGTGAAGGATTAGCCGATATTTTGTTGTTTGACAAAATCAAGGTAAGCAAAGGCGACAAGAAACTTCCCAAAGCACTTGACAGGTGTTCGCTTGACAGACTAATGAATATAGAGTTTGAAGAGCTGGAGGAGGAAATGGGAACCGCAAGGGACTTGTTTGTCTTTGCTTGCCATACGGGTGCTGCCTATTGCGATTTGATGGAGTTAAGCAGATTGTATCTTGTCCGTGATGATGAGGGAAGTCTTTGGCTGAAGTTCAACAGGCAGAAGACAGGCGTACTTTGCCGTATCAAGTTGTTGCCCGAAGCCATCAGAATAATAGAGAAGTACAAGAGCGATGAAAGGGAAAGCCTATTGCCACAGATGAAATATGCCACCTATCAATCGTATCTTAAAGCATTGCGCCTAAGAGCAGGCATAGCCTTTCCCTTTACCACGCATACGGCAAGGCATACCTTTGCCACGCTCATTACCCTTGAACAAGGAGTACCGATAGAAACGGTGAGCAAGATGTTGGGGCATAGTAACGTGAGTATGACCGAACGGTACGCAAAGGTTACGCCACAGAAGCTGTTTGTGGAGTTTGAGCGTTTCCTTTCTTTCACGGAGGATATGCAGATGAGTATTTAGCAATAGTAGTATTAAAACTAAAATCATGATGAGAAGTACATTCAAGACACTGTTTTATATCAACAGACAAAAGACCAAAGCAAATGGTCTTACCTCCATACTCTGCCGTATCACGATAGATGGCAAGAACTCTGTCATTACTACAAACGAAGAATGTAAGCCTGCGGAGTGGAATGCCAAGCAAGGAATAACTACAGATAAGAAAACAAACCTTCGCCTGCAATCATTCAGAGAACTTGTAGAAAAGACCTATCAGGAACTGCTTTTAAAAGACGGAGTGATAAGTGCTGAACTGCTTAAAAACAGATTGCAGGGCATTGCAACTTCTCCCACCACTTTGTTGGAGCTTAGCAATGCAGAACTACAATCGGTAAAGGAAGGTGTGGGAAAATCAAAGGCAGAAGGTACATACACTAACCTTTGCTATGCTAACAGGATGCTGTGCGAGTTTATAAAGGACTTAGGTAGTACGGATATAGAAATCCGAAGTATAACGGAGGAACTGTTTGAAGAATACCGCTTCTTTCTTAAAAAGAAAGGGTTGAAAGGTTCTTCTATCAACAATTATCTTTGTTGGCTGAGCCGTTTGATGTTCCGTGCGGTAAGCCAGCGCATCATTCGTTATAATCCATTTGAGCATGCAGAATATGAAAAGGTGGAAAAGACAATTCGTTTTCTTAGCAAGAGTTATGTAGCAAACCTAATGGCAATGAAGATGTGTGATAGCGATGCCGAACTTGCAAGGCGGATGTTCATCTTCTCCTGTTTCACAGGTTTAGCTATTGCAGATATGGAACACTTGACATCTGGACATATCAAGAGCACAGCGGACGGGCAGATGTATATAAGAAAGGAGCGTCAGAAGACCAAGGTGGAGTCCATTGTGCCGTTACACCCCATTGCCAAGACGATTATCGCGCAACAAAGGCAGCTACAAGCGGTGAAAGAAGAAGGCAATAATACGGATATGGATAACCGTCTTATCTTTCAACCTTGTTGCAGTAGAAGTGTGTTAGCAGCGAAGTTAAGCATCGTAGGCAAGGCTTGTGGTATCAAACAACGTCTGTCCTATCATATGGGAAGACATACCTTCGGAACGATGTGTCTAAGTGCAGGTATTCCCATTGAGAGCATCGCCAAGATGATGGGACACGCATCAATTGCAAGTACGCAGATTTATGCGCAGGTAACGGACTGCAAGATCTCGGAGGATATGGACAGACTCATCGCCAAACACTAGGAAAAGAACAAAGAGGATGATAAGGTAACGGTAAAGGAAACTATTACCATAGGGATAATGGCTATTGCCAACACAAGCAGAAACAAAAGCATGGAGAAAACGGCATGAATACGGAAGATGGAATAAAGACCAAGACTGCAATCCGTCTGAACACGGGGCGCAGCTACTTCGAGTGGGGAAATGGTATGCAGGTTATCCGCAGGGGAAAAGGCGAAGTAGCCATGACCGAGGGCGAGCTTGCAAGGTTCTTCGGAGTTACATGGAGAAAAGTCAATGGCAGACTTCGGGCGATAACCGAAGATTCCGTCTTGTCTCCAGATGAAAGGGATGCAGGTGAAAGGAAGATTGTCACAGATAAGAAGGTAAGGGGCTACGCACCGCTTTACCCACTACCGACAATCATCGCCCTTTCCTTTCAACTTGACTGCGTAGAAGCCCACCTATTCAGAAGGCATGTGTGCAGTGAGTTGATGCGTCCAAGGAACGCACTTACCCCAATCATCATATATGGCAAGGATGTCAATAACTGAATAATGTATCAATCCTTTTTCTTTCACTGTTGTCTTACTACATCACTACAACACAAGATAATACGGTGAAAGAGAAAGGGATACGTTGTAGCTGATGGTTACTTGTGCATATTACTACGACACGACTACGTACTATACGTTGTCAAACAAAAGTGCACAACTGCAAATGTAGTTATTTACTCTTATATTTCATTGTTATATTATTAAAAATTCTTTTGTTGATTGAATTTTGCTTTATTATTTCTCTTATCTTTTTGATTTTCTCCCCTTACCCTAAATATACGTCTTTGGGTGTAAGATTATCTAACGATTCATGAAACCTTCTCTCATTATAATATTTCACCCACCCATCGATAGCATTTTCCAATTCAGAGGGACAAAAATAATGATTTAGCTTAATCACATTTTTCATCGATCTGTGATATCGTTCTATCTTTCTCTGCGTCTGCAAGGGTTTGCCATGGATATGCTTGATATTATATTCCTTACAGAGATACTGTTTGAGAGAGGAAGCAATATAACATGGTCCATTATCTGATAACAGACAAGGAGGATTCTGGAATGTAACTCCTGCCTTCTCAATTGCTTTATCTATAGTTCTGGATACATCATCAGAAGTCATACTCGGACATAACTCCCAATGGATAATATACCTGCTGTAGTCATCAATTACCGTAGAGAGATAATACCAGCCCCAATCCTTGACTTTGAAATAGGTAAAATCGGTCTGCCACATCTCATTAGCGAATTTAGTCTTATGATGGAACTCATCAGCTGCAAAGATAAAATCATGCTCCATACGTTCCAATAGATCTCTTTCGTGTAATATACGATAAAAGCTTGACTCTGAAACAAATATCTGACTCTCTTCCAATAAAAGAACTGACAATTCCCTAGGGGTGAGCTCCGGGTGCTCTAAAGAAAGTTCAACCACTATTTGTCGAATATTATCAGGTATGCGGGTTTCACGTTGTCGGTGCTCTACAATGTGTTGCTCTGAGAGCATTCAAACCTCCTATAGCATATTTCTTATACCAATTATAAAAGGTACGCCTTGGGATTCCTAAACGCTTAAGTGCCTGAACAATACTTAACTCTGAACGCTTTATTGGTGAAAAATTCCACCAAAAGAGGTTATTTTGTCAGATTTTATTGCTACCTCTGTCATGTCAGTTGGTTTATTGTTTTACATGTTTGGTAGCACTAAGATAAGTGAATTTTCTGACATACGCAAGTGTTTGAATACTTCTATGTATCAGGCAATTGCATTTCTTGCAAGCAAAAACGCTGCGGAAGTAAGGAATATCAAAAATCCGATTCACGTATATAAGTGCATAGAGGAGAATGTTGACGATGTAGCAAATATCAAATGGTACCCTTATTCCTCATTGGTGAAGAATGGCAAGCCAGATATGGGTAAGATAGGCCAAATAGGATTCGAATGTTATGAAGCAAACTTTCACTATGATGGCTCAACGAAGCTGCCATCACTTGAAAAAATGATGATGGTATTACGCAAATCACCAGATTGTCAGATTGATATATCGGAAGTAACCGAAAAGGAGATAATCAACGAGTATAAGTTCATTGTGAGCTTAAAAAAGCAAGCTGATTAGGGTTAAATATCAAAAATCTGTAGGAAAATAAACAATAAATGAGTATTTTTGCCGTTTTAATAGAAGAAATTCAGCTGAGATTATGAGCGTTAAACAAATACCCAATAGATTAAAAGCCGCATTAGCAGATAATCACAAGACAAGCAAATGGCTTGCTGATCAATTAGGAAAATCAGACATGACGGTTTCCAGATGGTGTACTAACCGCTCACAACCTTCTGTCCACCAATTGATAGAGATAGCTAATCTCTTAGATGTTGATGTATCAGAACTGCTTAATAAAACAAAATAATTAACGTATGAAGTACAGATTTATAGATTTGTTTGCAGGTGCTGGTGGGCTATCAGAAGGTTTTATCAGAGCTGGTTATGAACCCATAGCACATATTGAGATGGATCACTATGCTTGTGATTCATTGAAAACTCGTGCAGCATTTCATTATTTAAAGGAGAACGGAAAACTTGAAATATACGAAGAATACCTCAAAAATAAGAAGGAAAAGACAGATGGAAGTTGGCTTTGGAATAAAGTTCCTAAATCTGTGATTGACTCTGTAATTCAAGAAGCTATAGGGAAAGAAACATTGCCAAGCCTTTTTGAAAGAGTTGACAAGCTTTGTAATGGGACGCCCGTTGATATGATAATTGGAGGTCCACCGTGCCAAGCATATTCTGTCGCTGGCCGTGCCAGATTAGGAAAGAAAATAGAAGAAGACCCTCGTAATGACTTATATAAATTCTATGTAGCGTTCCTTAAGCGCTATAAGCCCAAAATGTTTGTATTTGAAAATGTTTTGGGAATTCTTACTGCTAAAGGTGGAGAGCCATTTAGGGATCTTATTCGATTGGTGCGTGAGTTGGATTACAATATAGATTTTCGTGAACAGATAGCATCACAGCATGGCGTTTTACAAAAACGTCATAGGGTCATTATTGTTGGTTGGCAAAATAAAAGAGACACACAAGAAGATACCTCGTATCACTATCCGTACCTTCTTGAAGAGCAAATACCATACAAAATAATGAGGGATTTGTTTTGTGATTTGCCTATAATCAAAGCTGGTGAAGGTACACTTTGTGGAATTGTTCATTACACAAAGCCTTTAAACGATATGGAATACCTTAAAAAATCAGGAATTAGAGGAGTCTTGAGCTTTACCACTCAGCACATTGCACGTCCTAACAATCCTACAGACAGAGAAATCTATAAGCAAGCGGTTGAACAATGGAATGAAGGGAAACGTTTACGGTATGATAAGCTTGACCCTTCACTACAAAAACATAAAAATACGCAGACATTCTTAAATAGGTTTTGTGTGGTAGATCCTAACGGGGTATGTCACACCGTTGTAGCGCATATCGCTATGGATGGACATTATTACATATATCCAACTCCTAATCCAACTACGGATAATGTACGCTCTATTACAATACGTGAAGCTGCAAGAATACAATCATTCCCAGATGACTACTTCTTTGAAGGAAGTCGCTCTGCCGCATTTAAACAAATTGGTAACGCTGTCCCTGTAGTACTTGCAGAGAAGATTGCTTTAGAGATAAAAAAGATATTAGCTCATGAAGATGAATTACGAAGAACTCAAAACCGCTAATGCTACACCTGCTGCTGCGTCTATGGTTGAGACTTTTCGAGCTATGGGCTATAGTTTGGAAACAGCAATGGCTGATATATTAGATAACTCTATATCAGCTGGAGCGAATAATATCTGGATTTCAAGAATCTGGAAAGGTGGCCAATCCATTATAACTATTAAAGATGACGGTATTGGAATGAACCACCAAGAACTGATTGAAGCTATGAGACCGGGTTCTCAAAATCCTTTGGAAGAACGTTCAAAAAGTGATTTAGGTCGATTTGGTTTGGGACTGAAAACCGCCTCATTCTCTCAATGTAGAAGACTTACCGTATATAGCAAAAAGGCTGATTACAAGCCCGTTTATTGGACTTGGGACTTAGACTATGTTGCAAAAACAAACCAATGGGAACTTCTTCAATGGATTCCTGATGAATATATAAATGCTCTTGATGATGTTTCTCATGGCACTTTGGTTGTATGGTCAGGTTTAGACCGAATCATTAACCCAGAAACAAGTGAGATTGATATTAACTCAAAGGCTAAATTTTCTTCACAATTAGATAAGGTGAAACGACACATTTCAATGACTTTTCACCGTTTTATTGAAGAAAAAGTTGTGAAGATTTTCTGGTGTGAACATGAGATAGAGCCTTGGAATCCATTCTGTGAAGATGAACCAAAGACGCAGATAAGACCCACCGAGAATATTATTGGTGGAATATCTGTCAAGGGGTATGTTTTGCCTCATAAAAGTGCTTTCTCTAGCGAAGTAGCCTATACTAAAGCCGAAGGTATAAATGGATGGGCAGCTCAGCAGGGATTCTATGTGTATAGAGGAAAAAGATTACTTTTAGCAGGTGATTGGCTTGGACTATTTAGAAAGGAAGAACACTATAAATTAGTGCGAATTAAGATAGATTTACCTAATACATTGGACACTGAATGGCAGATTGATATTAAAAAATCAAGAGCCTATCCTCCAATGCAAAATAGAAGTCAACTTGAATCTTACGCTAAAGCTGTAAGATCAATTGGCTGTGAAGTCTATCGACATAGAGGAAAGATTCTGAAGCAGAAAGCTGGTACATCTTTCCAACCTCTATGGTGCGAGAAGAAAAAAGATAACAAATGGTCTTTTGTGGTTAATCGTGAACATGATATGATTCAGCAAATTAAAAGTATGGCTCATGATAACCCAGAGAAGGCTATTAACACTCTCCTTAGTTTTATTGAGGAAACGTTACCAACTAAGACTATTTATATCAATGAAGCAAAAGGTGAAGAGTCTCAACTTGAACCTTTTACAGGTATCAATCCTTCAATCATAACAGATATGATGCGGATGGTGTATGATAACCAAATTAAAATGGGAAAGACATCTGAACAAGCCAAAGCATATCTAAAAACAGTAGAACCATTTAATCTCTTTGAGGATTTAATCGAAAATTTATAGCTATGCAGAATCAAATTATTAATATGTGCCGAGTCCTAATCGGACCAAATGCTGTTGTAACAGACGATCAGATTAATGATGCTATAGCAAGGGTATCACTAATCTTTCCCAATATGGATATTGCGCAAGTAAAAAACGAATTATTATCCTTGTATGGAGTAAGAATTCAGGATTTTCAAATTCTAGAAGGAAATGAAAGAAGACAACCTTGGCTTAGAGATTTCAAAGCTGAACGCAAATCTACTTGGGACTTTTGGGTGAGATATAAACAATATCTGTCTGAACAAAAAGGCTTTGCTCCACTTGTCATTCAAAAATTAGATGATATGAGTGACCGCATTTTAGATAATTTGTTTAATCCACAGCTGACCAATATCACAATTGATAAAAAAGGGTTAGTTGTAGGTCAAGTTCAATCTGGTAAAACAGCTAATTACACAGGCTTAATTTGCAAAGCTGCTGATGCTGGCTTCAATTTTATCGTTGTACTAGCTGGCATATTGAATAATCTGAGAAGCCAAACTCAAAGTAGAATAGATGAGGGCTTTTTAGGATTTGATACCCAATACGAACGAGCATATAATATCAATAATACTACCAAAATCGGTGTGGGACTGATTCCTGGTTTTGATTCCGCTATAGCTAATTCCTATACCACAAGTTTGGATTCTGGCGATTTCAATAGTAGGGCAGCAAATACAGCTGGCTTCAACTTCAATGCACCGCAACCTATAATTTTGGTTGTAAAAAAGAACGCATCAGTATTAAAGCGCTTGAACACTTGGCTAAAAGCTCAAGCTGGGGGTCACAAGATTGCCAATAAATCGTTGCTACTGGTTGATGATGAAGCGGATAATGCTTCAATCAATACAAAGAAAGATAAGGATTTAGACCCAACAGCAATTAATAAAGCTATTAGAACGCTGATTGGACAATTCAATAGGTCTGCCTATGTTGGATATACAGCCACCCCTTTTGCTAATATATTTATAGCACAAGACGAATCAGATCTGTTTCCACGTGACTTCATTATCAATCTACCTGCACCAACTAATTATATTGGTCCTGAAAAAGTATTTGGGACAAGTATGGATGTTGAGGATGAAGAAGACTTGTTGCCAATTGTGGTTCCTATTAGCGATTATCTGACTTTCATACCAGAGGGGCACAAAAAGAATGATCCCAAGCCAACATTTACAGATATACCAGAGTCATTAAAGACGGCTATTAAGAGCTTTATATTGACATGCGCTATACGTATAGCAAGAGGCCAAGAAAACAAGCATAACTCTATGCTTATCCACGTTTCTCGCTATCAGCTATGGCAAAATAAGATTAAAGAATTGGTCGCTCAGCAGTTTTCTTATTATAAGCAAGAGATAGAAGCAAACGATTCTTCTGTGCTCAGTGAATTTCAAGATTTGCTAGAGAATGACTATACTGAAACAACCAATAAAATTAAAAATTCGTCGCTTTCCAATATTGATCATTGCTTGCAAGTCCACCAGTGGGAAGATATTAAGCCTTTGCTTTTCAAAGTTGTTCAGAAAATTGAAGTGAAATCCATTAACGGATCTTCAGGTGATATTCTTGATTATCAACTGAGTTCTAAAAATGGGGTTTCTGTAATTGCTATAGGCGGAGACAAACTATCTCGAGGTCTAACTTTGGAAGGTCTTTCAATAAGCTATTTCCTACGTGCATCTAAAATGTATGACACATTAATGCAGATGGGCAGATGGTTTGGTTATCGTCCTGGATATGTTGATTTATGCAGATTATTTACAAGTGCGGAACTTAATGAATGGTATCGACACATAGCTGTTGCTAGTGCTGAGTTGCGTGATGAGTTCAACTACCTTGCAGAATCGAGAAGTACTCCTGATAAGTATGCCCTTAAGGTGCGTACGCATCCTGGATGCCTGCAGATTACAGCTCTTAATAAAATGAGAAATACCAAAGAAATTCAAGTATCATGGGCTTCTCGCCTCATTGAAACGTATCAATTGCCAATTGACAAGGGATTAAAGAATAGAAACCTTGTTGCAACCGAAGAGCTTCTATCTGGTTTAGGTGAGCCGCTAATCAAAGACGGAGACTATCTTTGGAAGAACGTTCCAGCAAACCAAATCTCTGATTATTTCAATGAATTTACTGTTGCAGAATCTCTCAAAAAGGTAAATCTTGAGTTGATAGTTAAGTATATTAATGAGTTACAAGGATATGGCGAATTAACGAATTGGAGCGTAGTTCTAATGAACAAAACGGCTGGTAGTGGACCGAATAAGGAATATTGTTTCTGTAACAAATATAAAGTTAATTGTTTCTATCGTAATAGAGCTATTGATACCGATTACAAAACTTACTTTATTCGAAAGAATCATATAGTAGGTAATCAAGCCGATGAATTTGTGGATTTAGATAAGAATGTGCTAAATGAAGCTCTTGAAGCAACAAAGCAAGAGGCTATTAAAAGTGGTAAAACTTGGGCAAAGGCATATCCCAAGCCATTAGTTGTACGTAGTAATTTCAGACCCAAAGCTCAACCACTTCTAATTATATATCCATTAAATCCTATTGGTGCCAACGTTATGAAGAATAATGTGCCCGTTGAAGGTTCAATCGTGTTTACAGTAGGTGATGATCCTTTTGTAGGGTTTGCTATTTCGTTTCCTGCAACAGATACATCTATAGCTGTAAATTATAAAGTGAATATGGTAGGAGAATATGCCGATATTGAAGACAATTTCGATAATGAAAACGACAATGAGTATGGAGAATAAATATCATATTATAGAGTTGTGGAGCTCATTAAAAAGCCTTGCAACTATAGGGGTTGTGAAGAAACTGTATGACGCATCATTACCAATACAAGTATATGCCACATATAGCTATCCCGATGATATAGTTGGGATAGCGGTCTCTTTCTCGAAAGAATTCAAGATTGATATTTCGTCTTTAAGCAATTTGAGCGAATTAAGAATTAGGCAGCTTTTGGATGCTTCAATGCCAGGACAAAAGATGCTCCATGTTCAACTGATGAGAAATGAAAACCAAAGAGTTTTCGCCGCATTGTGTGAAGATTTAATAACTACTTTAAAACCACTATCTTCTACAAAAGAAATGGCTCAAGAAGTTGTAAATCAACTACATAGATGGAAGGATTTGTTCGGAAAAATTAAATTCGAAGGATTATCAAAAGAAGAACAGCAAGGTTTATACGGAGAATTGGTTTTCCTTAGAAAATTGTTAAATAGAAGTTCAAATGATACCTATGTTTCTACTTTACAATTGTGGACTGGAGTTGAGAAAACAAATAAGGACTTTCAAGGCGATAATTGGGCAGTTGAAGTAAAAACAACATCTACCAATAATGCTCAATTCATAACTATAAACGGAGAACGACAACTTGATAATTCACTTGTCGCTCATTTATTTGTTTATCATTTAGTTTTAGAAGTATCCAAAACTAATGGAGAAAGTTTGCCTATGATTGTGTCAGAAATAAAGGCCCTTCTCAGTGGCAATGTACCTGCACTATGTATCTTCGAAGAAAAGCTCATTGAAGCGAAGTACATATCTTGTCATGAATTCTTATATGCTGAGCGTTTTTATAAAAAAAGGAGCGAAAAGTACTATAAAGTATTAGCTGATTTTCCAAGAATCATGGAGAATGATCTTAGAAACGGAGTTAGTAATGTCGTTTATGTTATTTCTATCGGCATGTGCGATGAATATTTAGTTCCTGAAGGTGTTTTATTTAATACCATAAAGTGATATGAATAATGACATAAATAAATATTATCTATCTCTCATTCAAGAGATTGCAACCCGCCAACTATCTAATGAAGATGGCGATAATCAAGAGCAAACATTTACTAGATATGTTCTTGATGTATTGTCAGAAGCTGGAGAAACTGAAAATGCAACAGTAGCTTTTGATGAAAAAGACTTAGGAACAAAAAAGCAACATAAAATTAATGGCTATGCAATAGCTGATAATTATGAAACTGTTGACTTATTTATTTCTATTTTTGGGTGTGAAGAAAGCATATATTCAACTCCTAAAGCTGAAATTGATAGAGCTGCTACCAGAATTATTAATTTCTTCAGAAAGGCTGTATATGGTGATTATGCAAATGAAGTTGCAGAATCATCTGAAATATTTGAGTTCGCAAATACTCTATCTTCATATGAAGAATTAAAAGAGAATTTGGTGAGAGTTAATGCCTTTATCCTAACTAATGGAGAATATAAAGGGGAAATTCCTGCTAATATAGAAATCTGTGGATATAAAGTATTCTTCCGGGTGATTGACCTTCGCTATCTTTACCAAGTTACAGTAGAGTCACGCGTGCCTATTGAGATTAATTTTATGGAGGAAGGCTATACTGTCCCATGTTTATCAGCAGCTTCTGAAAACCCAGACTATCAAGCATATGTAGCTATTATACCTGGAATATGTTTGGCCAATTTATATGAAAGGTTTGGTGCCAGATTATTGGAACAAAATGTTCGTTCTTTCCTCCAATTTACGGGAAAAATTAACAAAGGTATCAGAGATACAATTAAAAAAGAGTCACATATGTTCTTGGCCTTCAATAATGGATTAGCGGCTACTGCTAATCACATCGAATTAGATTCTATAGGCAGAAACATTGTCAAGATTTCTAATTTACAGATTGTAAATGGCGGTCAAACAACTGCATCTATCTACCATACATGGAAAAAGGATAAGGCTGACATCTCTGGAATTTTTGTTCAAGCTAAAATCTCGGTGATCAAAAGAGCAGAAGAATTTGCCGATATTGTATCACGCATTTCTCGATATGCAAATACACAAAACAAGGTGAATGAGGCTGATTTTACAGCCAATAATGCCCATCTTATTGCGTTTGAGAAGTTATCACGATACATCATGACACCAATAACAGAAGATTCAAACATCCAGACATATTGGTTCTTTGAAAGAGCAAGAGGCCAATATAAAAATCTTCGTCAAAAGGAGGGGTTTACCAAATCTCGCCAAACTGCCTTTGACTTGAAATATCCCAAGAAGCAGGTTATTACGAAGGTAGAACTTGCCAAATATATAAACGCATACGAAGAAGTGTATGATGGGAAAAAGATTGCAATCGGTCCGTTTATCGTGGTACGTGGTAACGAAAAGAACTACAGTAAGTTCATAAATAATAACTTACCTGAAAGTATTAAAAACTTCAATAGCATCTATTATGAAGATGCCATTGCCAAAACGATATTATTCAGAACTGCCGATAAAAGATATGGTACCAAAGTATCTGGAAATAATATTGGTGAGTTGAAACAAGTAGTTGTTCCTTATGCTATTTCTTTATTAACTACCATAACGAAGGGAAAGCTAAACCTCTATAAGATTTGGAAGAACCAATGCCTTTCTAACGCACTTTCTGATTTCATATATGAGCTAATGAAACAGATTAATGAATTCATTCTCAATGAATCACCTGTTTCACATTATATCGAGTGGTCAAAAAAAGAAGAATGCTGGGAGAAGGTTAAGGCATACACTTGGTCTTATGATTTGAATGATATAAAGTCTGATCTCATAAATTCTTCAACTCCAGTCAGAAAAGGTTTTTCGCTGAATCCTGATAAGAACGATGAAGATGTAGCTCATGATATGGAAATTATAGAATCTATTCCATTTTCATTGTGGAGAAAAATTGCTGAATGGGGAAAAGAAACTGATTGTTTGTCTATCAATTATCAGTCTGCTGCTCAAGAAACGGCTCATAAGTTGAAGTTTAATCATAAGTTTACTGATTCAGATAGAAGAAAAGCCATAAATATTTATAATATCGTTTGTGAGAAGAATATCGAATTGTTGTTTGAGGCAGATAAGCTTGCTTCCGAAGACGATAAAGCACATAGTGCAAGTCATGCTTCCTCAACTGATTATGATAACGATAATATCACAATTGAGTTGGTTCAAAAAATGGTTGAGTGGGATCGCAGACGTCGTGTCCTCAAAGATTGGCAATGGAAAGTTATGGATGAGATAGCCAATGGGAAACGTCCATTGGGTGAAAGAATGAAAAGAGGAATGTATATGAACTATATAACTCTCAAAAAAAGAGGGTTTACAGAATAAGGACTATATGCTTAATGATAAACGAACATTAACAAATAACCTTATTTCCGCAAACAATTTCCTTGTTTGTTTCAAAACTTGCTTGCGTCTCATTTAACCCTACGAGAAAGGTCGATTTGTCATTTTTTGCTCAACTTACCTCAAATAGGTTGGGTTATTGGACACAAGTTCCCTTACCCATAGGGAATGGGGAAGATAAAATTCAGCAAAGAGTTTGAAGCTATTCTTTAAAAGTCTTGATATAATACTTTTTGGGTGTGTATAGGTTTAAGACGTATCTCCTTCCTGTCTTAATCCATTTGGCAGGTACGTTGATGAAGTGTAATATGAACTTCTTCAAACGACTGCTTTTCTTTAGAGGTTCTATTTGTTGAGACAATTTATCAATGAGAAAAAGGTAGAAGTTCTTCAACATTGCTGTAACGAGCATAAAGAAGGTGTTCTGCTCAAGAAAGGAGAAAGGCAGGTGTACCCAGCCAGGAAAGTAACCGTAATCACCTTTATAAGAATATGTTGCATCGTATTTGTGCGCAGGAATAAACTGGTGGTCAAAGTCTAAATCAACGCTGCTTCCTTCGTGTGTCAAACCAAGATGCTTAACCATCGTCAGAAGAAGTTGGTTTAATTTCTCAGCCTTATTGTACTTATAAGCGTGCTTGAATTTATCACAAGTGTAAACCACATTTGCTTCCTTAAGTTCTTTTAAACCACGACCAACAGTGTCTGCCCCAGGAAGTGTACATTTGGGAGATAATGAAAACTGAGCAACGAGCGTGTTAATATCTTCCAAGCAATCAGCACCACATAAATAGCTATAAAACAGCGATGAAATAATATCACTATATTGGAATGCCGTACTTGTACTGCCACGCTGACCAAGCGAGGAGTCAATAATTTGATTGAGTCCAAGTTTGAAAAAAACATCCATTACGTGAAAAATTCCACCCAAAGAGGTTATTTTGTCAGATTTTATTGCTACTTTTGTTATGTCAGTTGGTTGATTATTTTATATGTTTAGTAGCACTAAGATAAGTGAATTTTCTGACATACGCAAGTGTTTGAATACTTTTATGTATCATGCACTTGCTTTTCTTGCAAGCAAAAACGCTGCGGAAATAAGGGATTTTATCAAAGACAAAAGGAGTTTCGTCCTTTAAATCTAAAGCATTGATAGCAACATTGTGATTGGCAATCAATGCTTCGATATTATCTGACGTTAAGAACTCGGTATGTACGGTTATATGTGCATTAGGGTTTATACTTAACAATCGTTCTGCCAAGCACTCAGCTTTATACCTACCGATGTCATTTCCCGTGTAGTTTTGTCTATTTAAGTTAGTCTTTTCTACCTTATCACCATCAACAATGGTGATATGTTCAAAACCTAATCTTAAAGCACATTCTGCCACGATACTACCGATACCAGCACCACCAAGGAATATCTTATAATCCTTGATGATGCTTTGTTCGTTTTCACTCACATAGAGTCTGTTTCTACTATATCTTTCTTCCATAACTGATAATTTATTTTTTGCGAAATTAGAAGTGTATATCAAGAAATACATTACACAAAAGTGTAAAAAGAAGATGAAACAGTTTTTTTTAGATTTTATAACAAATAGAGGTGTGCTAAAATTGTTATGTGTTATAATTTTCCTCTAGTAGCCTCTCCAAATCTGAAACCTTATAGAGTATCTTCCCCGCAAACTGCGTATAGGGTATAATCCCTTTGTCCCTATAATCCTGTAATGTTCGAGGACTGATATATAGCCGTTCACACACCTCCTTACCTGTGAGGAAATGCTCACCGCCAAAGAGAGGCTTGTATGTCTCTGCTACATCCTTTATCCGTTTGCTCACACTTCTTATGGCGGACAGCACCACCTGCATCTCGTCCGAATCCATGTTCAAATCTCTTACTGTTTCCATCTTTATTTATTGTTCTTGGTTTTCTCTGATTTTGTCTGCAACAACCGCTCCACGTCCTCACGCCTATAATAGCACTTGTGTTCGATTTGTGTAAACGGCAGCACGCCCGTATCACGGTAGTGCTGCAAGGTGCGCTTGCTGATGTTAAGTAACCTGCACACATCACCATTGTGCAGCCAATCTGTGTGCTTACACTTCTCTCCAAATGCCTTGTGGCAGCAGTCGGCAAGACTTAATATCTCGTCCCTTAGTTTCTGCCAGTTCTGGTCTGTAATTATTAAATACCCCATACTTCTATTGTTTTGTTTGTTGTTACTGTTTTCTTGTGTTGCAGCGTTCTGCGCCCCAGCACGATGCAAAAGTAGGGATAGTATCCTTATGCTCAAAGCACTAAGGAACAGCAGGGAAAACAAAGGAAACACGATGAAAATTTCTTCCTCATTTCTTGTCGTTATCAACACTGAAACACCCACTTTTCTTCTTTCACTGCCAATAGAATTAAAGATACAACCTACCATTTGACATAAGTATTCTGCCTTGTTCTAAGATTTCTGAGAACATAGAGATAAGCTCTTAATTTTTGCTTACATCTTTTTGTGGATTGCTTTTTGTTTAAATAGGTAGTTATTTTTGCCTTATCCGTTCTTTGTTATTCCTTTACTTATAGCTCACTACCCAAATGTGCAGAATACCGCATTTGAATGTGGTTTGTTACAAAGCCAATCAATTATTGGTACTTGTATCATTTCCTTTTACCCTTTGATTTCTCCATTTAATCCACTAAAAACTAAGATGTTTGATGATTTCCTACAAGGAAATTTATAGCAAGTCTGTGCAACATTATGCAAGCACACCGAGAATGCTTGGCTATCAAAATTATCTTCCTTAACTTCACTTTCAGAAATCATTTTAGGACGATTATGAAGAAATGCGCAGACAATAGCAATATACGCACAGAAGATAAGCCGAAGCATAGTAGGCAAACTTCCAAAAACAAGGAGATAGAAAGCTACTTCTCCACCCATTATGACTTCAGGTTCAACACTGTACTTGGCAGAACAGAGTTTTCTCCCCAATATGCCAATGTGTATAGTAAGGTCAGCCGTTATGACATCAATACCTTTCGCAGGGAACTTGATAGCGAGAAAGGTATTATTACTTCCGCTGATAATCTCTATTCCATCATTGAAAGCAGCTTTTCTCCCCGTATCAATCCCATACAGGAGTATTTCAAGACTTTGCCAACGGTTGATGCTTCAGAAGTGCTGTACAAGATAGAGATAAACCAATGCGCCATCGCCAATCTTGCATCGTGCGTTATCGTCCGCAACTCTGAAAAGTGGCTGCCATACCTTATCAAATGGCTTGTTGCAGTAGTTGCCAACGCTATAGACGACCGTGAGTGCCGTAACCATACTTGTCTTGTACTGACAGGAGAACAAGGAAAGTTCAAGACTACCTTTCTTGATTTGCTTTGTCCGCCCGCGCTTAAAGGTTACAGCTACACAGGCAAGATATATCCGCAGGAGAAGGACACACTCACCTATATCGGTCAGAACCTTATCGTGAACATCGACGATCAGCTCAAAGCCCTTAACAAACGTGACGAGAACGAGCTGAAGAACCTCATCACCTGCCCGATGGTCAAATACCGTATGCCCTACGACAAGTATGTGGAGGAACACCCACACTTGGCGAGTTTTGTAGCATCGGTAAACGGCAATGATTTTTTGACAGACCCGACAGGAAGCAGACGATTTCTGCCCTTTGAGGTGCTTGCCATTGATATTGAACGAGCAAAGGAAATTTCTATGGATGCCGTCTATACCGAAGCGAAAGCCTTGCTAAACGCAGGCTTTCGATATTGGTTTAACGATGAAGAAATCACGGAACTCTACAAGGAGAGTGAGGACTTCCAAGTACAGACCGCAGAAATGGAATTACTATTACGCTGTTTTGAAAAGCCAACAGAGGACAATCCTCATTGTACTTACATGACCACTACCGAAATACTCGCTTATTTAGGTGTTTATACGCATCAACCTTTGACACTCAAACGTATGGGCGAAGCACTCAAAAGGGCTGGCTTTGAAAAGGTAAGCAAGAGGCGTGAAGGCAGTAGTCCTGTCTATGTGTATAAGATTAGGAAAATTCTGCCATGTCCCCTGCTTAACAGTTGTAGTAGCCTGATGTAGTAGTATGAGTAGTATTGTTATATACTACAATTAGATGCTGATAATCAACCACTTATTACAAAATAGTATGTAGTAAGAAAAAGTTTGCTGTGGAAAAACTTTAGGAAACGAAAAAGCATCAATGAAGTTTGCCCTATCAGTATAATCAAAATATAATCCGATATAAAAATCAGAATGGAAAAATGTTTAACCAATAAAACAATACGACAATGAAAGAAGAAGATTTATCACGCATCAAGAGATACCCCATAGTGGAGTATCTTGAGAGGAAAGGTATCAAACCAGTGCGCAGCACACCTGCCTATGCTCTCTACCGTTCACCATTTCGTGAAGACACGCATCCGAGCTTCAAGGTGGACACAGAGAAGAACCTCTGGATAGACTATGCCGAAAGCAAGGGCGGAAGTATTATTGACCTTTGTATGAGGTTGGAAGGCTGCACGCTACTGGAAGCCATCCGACACTTAGGACGGAACACTCCCGATTATACTGCGTGTAGTCCTCAAAGAGAGTGTGTACAAGAAACTTCCAAGCTGGAAAGTATCAGACAAGCAGCATCTGCAAAAGGAGCAAGGAGATTGACAGGTATATCAGACACCTTGCCGTCCCATTTGCAGAAATACCTCATGGAGGAACGCTGCATCAACATGGAAAAGGCGATGCCCTTTCTGCGTTGTATCAGCTATGAGGTAAGAGGGCTGCACTATCAAGCCATCGGCTTTGCCAATCAATCGGGAGGCTATGAGCTTCGGGACAATGGTTCCTTCAAGGGAACGATTGCCCCGAAGGACATTACTCCGATATTCATAGACAAGTTGAGAGACAAGGACGCTGATAAGATACAGCCTGTATGCGTGTTCGAGGGATTTATGGATTTCCTTTCTCTCCTTTCAATGAAAGAAGGAGTAATGAGTGTCTGCCTCGTGATGAACTCCGTAAGCAATGTTGCAAGGGCTATCCGCTATCTGAACGACCGACACCTAACCCATATCCGTGCCTTCCTTGACAATGATGATGCAGGAAAGAGGGCAACCAATGATTTCATCAGGGCTGGTTTCAAGGTCGAGGATATGTCAGTGCATTACAGGAACTTCAAAGACCTCAACGAATATCACGTACATAGGGTACGTGAGCAACAGAAGAAACTATCACAGGTGATGCAGCAAATGCAAAGCAACTCTATAAAGGTAAAACAAGTTAAACATAAAATGAGATAGAAAAATGGAAAAGAAGAAAACAACAGAGGTAGAGTATGACCTTTCATATTATTTAGGTGGTAACGAAGAAGAACTGCTCGGAAGAAGTAGCCAGCAGCACACAAAGATGACAAGGAGTGGTAAGCCATCAGAGGATGTCGAGCCATTACAGAACACAGAGGTATCACGGTGTACCGAGTTTTCACACGAAACTGAACAAGCAAGGCTGCCAGAGAATGCACCCGTTAAGAAACGCATCAGTGCCAAAATGAGAAAGGAAACGCTTGAAGCCTACAAGCAAGCCTATCTTTTACCTGCCAAACTCAGTAATAGAAAGGCTGTCTATCTGAGTAAGGAAACACAGGAACGTGCAGACCTCATCGTGCGAAGATTGGGTGACAGGGGCAGCAACCTTTCAAGTTTCGTGGAGAACCTCGTCCGCAGTCATTTGGAGGAATACCACGAGGATATAGAGAAGTGGAGAAAGCTATAAGCACGAAAAAGGAGCGAGGGCTTTTCTTGGAAAGGTCCTCCCTTTTCCTTGAAACCCTCGACTCTTCCCCAAAAGAAATAAAACCATAATTATTAGTCCAATGCCTGAACGGTGGGAATACCACGAACGCAGTTAAACACGGAATGTCGTGCATTCACTTTCGGTAGGGGCAACACCCTTAGGTGTTATCGGCATTTTAACTGATATTGCAAGACGTCAGTTTGTACCCACAAACTGCACTTGCTCCCCTCGTCAGACTATCGGGGAGATAAGACCGTAATCACTACGTTCTCATCGGTCAGCATTCAGAAATTAAGCAACAACAAATTATCTATAATGATTAACTTTCAAAGGAAACTTATATGAATAGATACAAAGGAAAAGCTGCCCGATGGCAGCCAAAGGATAAGGAAGAACAGCGGATGAACAAGACGGAGTTCATCAAGGTAAGATGCACCTTAGAAGAAAAGCAGCGTATTAAGTCAAAGGCAGAAAGTACGGGACGTAAGTTTTCCGATTACTGCCGTGAGATACTCCTAAATGGAGAGGTGGCAGCCGTTCCCAAGATGACCGAAAATGAAAGGGAAGCCATTGCCATACTTCAGCATACAGGAAGGTTCTACGGGCAGATTTCTAACCTCATCAAGGTCAAGAACGAGGATTGGTTACATATCACAAAGAACCTCTCGCTATGTGCCAAAGAGGCATTTAAGCGATTTTACGACCCCCATTTTCATGTGAACGATGAGATATATAAGGTCTTAAATCTAACAAGAGATGATAGGAAAATGTAAGGCGATAGCGCATGGCAGCACGGCTTTAGACTATATTTTCAGAGAGGGTAAACTTGGCAGTCGGCTTGCCTTCCACAACCTTTGCAGCAGGGAGCCAAAGACTATCTATGAGGAAATGAAAGTGGTCAGTGACTATAACAGCCGTTGCAGGAACAAGTTCCTGCGTATTGAAATCGGTATCGCACCACAAGACGAGAAAAGACTGCCTGTATCCGAGCTTATGGGAATAGCCCATCTGTTTGCCAAGCGAATGGGACTTGACAACCACCAATGGGTGGCGGTAACGCACAAGGACACCGACAACAGACATATTCACATCATCGCCAACCGCATCAGCCTGTTTGGTGAGGTCTATGATACTACTTTTGTGAGCAACAGGGCAGCGAGAGTGGCGGAGGAAATAAGTAGAGAGAAAGGCTTGACCATCGCAAAGGAGATTAAGGCAGAAAGGAAACACCAAAAGACAAAGGCTAATCCCACGAGAGAGCAAACAAAGCATCAAGTACAGAATGTTTGTTATGCCCTGCTTGACAAGTACAAAGGAACAGGTATCACGGGACACTCCATGTTCCTTTATGAATTGAACAAAAACGGCATTATTATAGAGCGTATGAAGAACAAGCAAGGTAATGTCTATGGCTTGAAGTTCTCCTACTGTGGACAGACATTCAAAGCTTCCGAAATCGGCAGGGAGTTCGGCTACCGTTCCCTGCAGAAGAACTTTGAACCAACCAACAGGGAAGAGCCAAGGAAACCACATCTAACAGTACAAGAGCCGACAGAAAGGAAAGAACGCCCTGATACAGGTTATCAACTCGTACCTCCAAGCCGTTCCTCAATTTCACGAGACAATGACACCCCACGAGTGCAAGATTCCATTGGTGCAGTGGCAGACACCATTGTTGGCGCAGCTGATGAAGTTGTGGAAGGCTTGGGCGATTTGATTACACCATCCACACAGGGCAATGACTATGCTGAAACAGCGTGGCAGCGCAAACTCAGAAACCAAGCTAACAGAAAGAGGAAACGTGGAAGAGGAATATAAACATAGCAGCATACAAAAAGTGCAGAATAAAGAATATCTCATCAAAAACGCTTGTTATTCGTTAATAAAGTATTATCTTTGCAGACAGAATAACAAGTGTTCTTTATTAGGCAGAAAACAGCTTTTCTAATCTAACTTATGAATGCAGAATGTTCTTGAATAAAACAAAGATTTATAAGGATTTGAGGACTTATTAGATTAAAAATTAGCTATAGACCTCTTAGGAAACTATATTATAAAAACAGGAATATAGTATTCATATGTCTTACTTACAGATATGTGATCTTCTTAATGAAATAAAAGAGAATAGATGTATGGCAGTAAAATTTTCAAAAATATTATTTACAATTACTGTAACTGCACCAACTTTCTTCTCATTGGCATTAACTGGCATTGTGAAAAATTATGAAAGTTATTGTAATGTATGGAGGAATTTTTTCTCAGACAAAACGTATCTTAATAGCTTTGAATGGTTGGCTATTAATGGTAGCCTACTATTTATGTTGTTCTGCATAATAGGAGTATCACTCTATCTTAAACATAAAGGTAAGCGTCCAAAAGAGGGAAAGACTATAACAGTTACTTCTTATACAAATATGTCGCAAAATGGAGTGGAACAAGTTCTGTCATCAGTAATTCCATGGCTCACGGTTTTTGCTGATAATTTAGATTTTAAAATTTTATTTTTTAGCATTGTACTACAAGGCTGTCTTATAGCAATAACTAGTTACAATAACAGTAACTATAATATAATTTGTTCAATATTAGGCTATCGCTATTATGAGGTGCATACTAAAGAGAATACATATATACTACTTTCAAAAAAATGTATTAGAAATAGAAAAGAGATAAAGTCATATACAGATATAACAGATTATATGGGATTAATCATTAAAGACAAAGAATAAATATGAGCCAATTTTACGCTTTAATGTCAGACAACACAGTGAAGTATATTTCACTCAATGAGGATGTGGTTAATGATATTAGAAATATTTTTATCAGTGGTGCAGCGAGGTTGAAAACTGCGGAAATGGAAGAAGATGAATTTAATGGAGATATAATGGCAAGAAAAGGAGAAAACATTACTTATGTAAATTTCTTCTTGCCAGACGACTTCAGTAGAATACCTGACAATCAAGCAGATATGTCTGAATATAATATAGAGGAAGATATTCCTAAAAGTATTTTCTGGTATGAAGAAGGGAGATACCTTTTTCAAGTATTTAACAAAAGAAACATATTAAAGCGTAAAACTGTCTTGAAAGTTGAATACGGGAATTCTTTTGCAAAAATGCAAGAAAAGGCGTTTGTAATTGAAGAAAAGGTTAATGCCATATATGAAGATGGAAAGTTTTATTTTCAGAGTTACACAAGTGCCAATCAGATTTTTCCTTTACTAGATTTTGTGACTGAAGCAACTAATGGAGAAATTGATTCTTTTGGAGAAAATGAAAACTTAGAAGCTAATGCTGTCCGTATTAAAGATATTGCAAATGTTAAGACCAGAAGACTAATCAAAGTATTATCATCTACAACAAATGTCTCAACATTTATAGGTAAATCCCTTCGGACAAAAAAAAGTCTCTTAAAGAAATATGGTATAAAAGCCCAGATTAATAATGAGGGAAAACTTATCCTTCCTACTCATAATGTATCAGAACTTAATAGAACATTAGAATTTCTCAATGAAGACATTTTTAGAGGAGTAATAACAAATAGTTTATACAAATCAAACTCTAAAAAAAAAGACCAATAACAGATTTACAATAAGTTATAGTTAGGCTCTTTATTATGAAGATGTGCTAAAAAGTAAATCTATAACTTTGTACTTATCAAACTATAAGTAGAATTCTTCTGAAATCAAATAAAGACCATTTCTTTTTCTCAAAAGCGGTTATTGAAATGGTCTTTTCATATTGGTTTGTTTTAAGCTATAAGAATATCAAAAAGATATTTACATTTTGGCATACCTGCTTGCTTTTTATCCTTAAAAACGCTTGTTATTCGGAAACAAAGTATTATCTTTGTAAACAGAATAACAAGCGTTCTTTGTTAGGCAGAAAACAGCGAAGCCGAGTAGCCCGCTCGTTTCCAAATCGTTACCTGTTTGGCTTATGCGATAAGGTAACTTCTTTATTTTCAACAAGTTGTATTTTAGATATTATCTTGAAACGCAAAAGGGCATCTTTTATAAGCCTGTTTGTAACAGTTTGATTATCTGTTTGTTACAAATTCGCCTCGGAAAGATTTTTGTCTATTCTCTCAATATTCGTAGTTCTCTTTCTGTAATATTATTTCTTAATTGTCTTTTAGCCTTCTGCGATTGTTCCTACATGAACTTATCAACTTATGAAAGTGTAAGGTTGAAGATTCCAAAGAGTGCATGTTAAGAATGGGGAAACATGGGTTTGAAATGCTTTGTGATTGATAAAAATGTAGAAAAATGAAGTTTTTTATTATAATTTATTGACTTATTGTTTTTTTTTTCTATCTTTGCGAAGTGATATTATTGTCATAATCATTAATCTGAGAGCTATGCCTGCATGCCCTTGAATACTAATTATTACTTATGAGAAAACTAATATTTGTCTTCGGTCTGTTATGCATTGGGTTAACACTTTGTGCCCAATCAATCTCTGGTGTTGTTCTTGACAGCCAGGAAAAGCCATTGCCTTATGCCAATGTTATTGTCCTATCGGCAAAGGATTCAGCCTTTGTCGTTGGTACGATAACCGATGAAAAAGGAAAATTCCGTGTGGATAAAGCCGCCGTGGGGGATATTCTGAAGGCCTCTTTTATTGGTTATGAACCTTATGTCACAACCCTTAACACCCTTGATGCGCTAACAATAGTACTGAAAGAAGATGCTCACCTGATGTCAGAAGTGGTTGTTAAAGGGAATGTTCCTCAACATAAACTTACCATAGAGGGTGTACAGACGAATGTAGAAAACACACTCTTGAGCAAGTTAGGTACTTGTGAGGATGTCCTGACACATATCCCTGGGTTGACAAAGCAGCGAAATGGTTATGAAGTCTTTGGCAGGGGCGCACCTATTATATATATAAACGGAAGGTTGATGCGTGATGGTGCAGAGTTGGAAAGACTGAAGTCGAGCGACATCAAGAGTGTTGAGGTAATAACAAACCCAGGTGCTAAGTATAATGCAGCAGTAAAGGCTGTTGTGAAAATACGCACAAAGAAGGTGCAGGGAGACGGTTTCGGATTTGATGTTAGATCGTCCTACTACCAGTCGGAAAACGTTGATCTTTCAGACAGACTGAACTGGAATTACCGGCATAAACGCTTAGATGTGTTTGGTAGTCATGGTTATACGCTTGATAATGGTTATTATCCCAGTACGATAACAACAGTTGTTCGCACTGATACACTATGGAATCAGAAGCTTGAACAAGATACACGAGAGAAGGCAATATACTTTAAGAATACGCTCGGAGCTGACTATCAGTTGAATGATAGTAACTCCATTGGTTTTAAATATACTGTCAATTTTCGTCATGAGTCGCCTAAACCGAATAATATCAGTAGTGACGTGACTGCTGACGGTGCGTTTTATGACCATCTTAACACGTTGTCTGTGCGCAAGGAAACTTATAAACCAGCCCACTTTCTGAATCTTTATTACGTAGGAAAGGTGGGGAAGATGGATGTTGATATGAATGTTGATTACCTCTATAATAACTCACGTGACAACACATCGACACATGAACAAAGTCAGAGTAGAACCAGTCGTACCGTCACTTCTAACCATTTGGAACGCAACAGGCTCTTTGCTTCTAAGCTAACGCTTGGTTATCCGCTTCTCGGGGGTAATCTGTCGGCAGGTGCAGAGTACACCTATACGAACCGTAATGACGATTACATTAATCCTGAACATTATGTCCCCACATCGTATGCACAGCTGAAAGAGTCGAACATCGCGCCTTTTGTGGAATATACTCATATGCTTCCTATCTGCCAGCTGACCGTAGGATTACGGTGGGAAAACACCCGTTTTAACTACTATGAAGACGGACAACACATCCCTTCTCAGAGCCGTTCGTTCAGTAATTTGTTCCCGAGTATCTCTGCAGCAACGCAAATAGGTAATGTGCAACTCCAACTTGCATATGCTGCAAAGACACGTCGCCCGTCGTACAGTCAGCTGAGTAATAATGTCAGCTATGGTAATCGCTTCCTTCTTCAGTCGGGTAATCCACTTTTGAAGCATGAGTATATCCATACCATCTCTCTGGGTGGTGCATGGAAATTCATACAGTTTGGTGTTGCTTACAACGATCGTCGTAATGCAATAGTGTTCTGGAGCAATCAGGATAGGAACAGTTCTTCCATCTCACGGTTGACCTTCAGGAACCTTCCTAGTATAAAAAATGTGATGGCAAAACTTGCTTTTAGCCCAAAGATAGGTATTTGGAATCCTGAAGTCAGTTTCCTTATGAAGAAGCAATGGCTTAATCTTCAGACAGATATCCAGACGTATAAGCTGAACAAACCAATCCTTAAGTTTGTCTTCAATAATACGTTTGACTTTGGCAAAGGCTGGATCTTTGATATGGAGTCATATTTTGTGAGGAAAGGAGATGATGAAGTTGGATCCATGGTGAGCAATACTGGGGCAGTTGATGTGTCTCTTTCAAAGTCGTTCCTAAAGGATTGTCTCACGCTTCGGTTGGGTGGAACAGACTTGTTCCATACTGTTAAAGAAGGTGGAACAGCATATACCGGAGTCATGGAGACAAGTCAATTGAGCACATATGACAGTCGTCAGCTTGTCTTTACCGTTACATATAGGTTTAATTCAGCACGCAGTAAATACAAGGGAAAGGGTGCTGGTAATGCTGAAAAGCAGCGATTGTAAGTGCTAAGGTATTACTTTCGTGCTGTGAAAGTATAAGTAAGAAACACGTTTTAATGCAACAAAATAGCGCCTTCCACTATCGTGAAAGGCGCTATACTTATTCTTTAAAATGATGTTTCGTTATTGTTGTTTCGGTTCAGGGTCATCTACTTCTGTGAAATCAACATATTCTCCTTCGCTATCAGGGATGACTTGTTTGTTTCTTTTCTCTATCGGACGATTGTCAGTGACCGTATTTCCTTTCGTTTCAGTGCCCTCTTGTTGGTCATAAGGGTTGAATTGTCGGCGTGTACGCTTTATCTGCTTGTAAAAAGTATAGGCAATCCACAAGATCAAAGCAAGGAAAAAGATAAAGAAAAAGAGCGCAAACTTCAGAAGAAAAGTTATAAATGCTACCATGACTTTAAGTGTTTTAGTTTCTTATTCTTTAGCCCTTAGCTGTTGAAGGCTTGACAATGATAGAAAGAATCACATACCATGCAATGATAATAGCAAAGGAAGTGATGCCAAAGACAAGGAGAAGAGGAATGCAAGTGATTAGGAAAATATACTTAATCTCGTTGCCTTTCCAACCCCATTGTTTGAACTTCAAGGCAAACATCGGGATCTCTGACACCAGTAACCATGAACTGATAGCAATCCCAATGAGTACTATATAAAGCATCCAGTCATGGTTTTCCATCTTATTACCAACCCCAACGAGGAGTGAACCCCAGAAAAGTGCGTTGGCAGGAGTCGGTAGTCCGATGAAACCCAGTGCTTGTCGCTCGTCAAGATTGAACTTTGCAAGGCGTAAAGCAGAGAAAGCTGCCATGATATAAGCCACAAAAGGCAAGTAATCACGTAGTGGTTCAAGCATTGTTGGGTATGCCATGACTTGCAATTGACTGAAGATTATTGTTGAAGGAGCCACACCGAAGGTGACATCATCAGCCAATGAATCAAGCTCTTTGCCTATTGGTGAACTGACATGGAGCAACCTTGCCGTCATACCATCAAAGAAATCGAATACCGCACCGATGATAATCCATAGCAAAGCCATCTCTATGTTTCCACCAAAAGCAAATGCAGTGGCAATACAACCAGAGATGAGGTTGCAACAAGTAATGCTGTTTGGGATATGTTTCTTCATTACTTTTGCTTATTTTTGAGGCTTAAGCTTGGCAATAACTGTCTGGTCACCTGTCGTAGCTTGCCCCATTTTGACACATACTTCAGAGCCAACAGGGAGGAAAATGTCCACACGACTGCCTAATTTAATGAACCCTAAGTGTTCATCAATGTAGCAATCTTCACCTTCTTTGGCGTAAGTAACAATGCGACGGGCCATGGCTCCTGCAATCTGTCGGCATAAAACGTCTGTGCCATCAGGTGTTGTGATGATCGTATCAGCATGTTCGTTCTCTTCACTTGCCTTAGGTAGCCATGCTTTATGGAAGTTTCCGTCGAAGTGTTTGACTGACTTTACAACACCATCAACAGGAAACCAGTTTGCATGGACATTCCATAGACTCATGAAAATGGATATCATTAAACGACGATCGTGAAAGTATTCATGCTCATCAACTTCCTCTATAACAACAATATGCCCATCTGCAGGTGCTACAACAATGCCTTCTGTGTCCTCACTTCCGAAATAACGGATAGGACAACGGTAGAAATTAAGAACTATACCGTAGATGGTACCGAAGACAACTGCAAATATCCAAAATGGTATCTTTGATGGAACTGCAAACCAAAGAATCAGTGCAATGAGAGCTAAACAGATGGCTCCATAGAGCAAAGTGTTGGTCCCTTCACGATGAATTCTTATCTTTTTGAGTTTCTTTTTTATTTTCCCCATGGTCGATAAACGACGAATTTGTTTGTTGCAAAGGTACTCCTTTTTTGTTATTTGCACAAATTTTCACTCTCATTCTTTTGGATATGTCGGCTTTTCATAGTAACTTTACACCTCAAAAAAGTATTAACTAATGGAAGATTTCGTACATTTACACGTTCATACCAATTACTCTATTCTTGATGGTCAGTCTAAAGTGACTCGCTTAGTGGATAAGGCTATTGCTGATGGGATGAAGGGTATGGCTATTACTGACCATGGTGTAATGTTCGGAATCAAGGAATTCTCTGATTATTGTGCCAAGATAAATAAGGAAAGGAAAGCTAAAGGGGAGGAACCTTTCAAGCCAATCTTTGGCTGTGAGATGTATGTTGCACGTCGTTCAATGCATGATAAAGAGAAAGATAAGCATGATAATTCAGGCTATCACCTTATTGTATTAGCTAAGAATTACAATGGCTATAAGAATCTTATCAAGCTTGTTTCACATGCGTGGGTTGATGGTTACTATTATAAACCACGTACAGATCGTGAGGAATTAGAGAAATATCACGAAGATCTGATAGTCTGTTCTGCTTGTATTGCAGGTGAAGTGCCAAATAAAATAATACGTGGAGATATAGAAGGAGCACGAGAAGCTTGTGAATGGTACCATCGAGTGTTTGGTGATGATTATTATTTGGAGTTACAAAGGCATGAAGTAAAGGACCCAACATTGGTAGCTAACCGTGAAGCTTACCCTCTACAACAAAAGGCAAACAAGGTGTTGATGCAGTTCGCAAAGGAGTATGGGATCAAACTTGTTTGTACAAATGACTGCCATTTTGAGGATAAAGAGACTGCAGAAGCACATGATCACTTGCTCTGTTTGTCAACGAATGAGGATCTTGATGACCCTAAACGAATGCGTTATTCAAAGCAGGAGTGGTTTAAAACACGCCAAGAGATGAATGAAGTGTTCTCTGATGTGCCTGAAGCCATGGCTAATACGTTGGAGATTCTTGATAAAATAGAAACCTATAGTATCGATCATGGGCCTATAATGCCTTTCTTCCCCATACCTGAAAGCTTTGGAACTGAGGAAGAATGGGAAAAGAAATTCACAGAAGCAGACCTATATAAGGAGTTTACGACGGATGAAAATGGGCTGAATCCATTGTCTGAGGAGGAAGGAAAGAAGGTCATTGCTCGCTTGGGAGGTTATGAAAAGATTTATCGAATCAAGTTTGAAGCTGACTATTTGGCTAAGTTAGCTTATGATGGAGCCAAGAAATTGTATGGTGATCCATTGTCAGAAGAGGTGAAAGAGCATATCCGTTTTGAGCTTCATGTAATGAAAACGATGGGTTTCCCTGGGTACTTCTTGATAGTACAGGACTTCATTAACGCTGCTCGTGAGGACTTAGGAGTAATGGTTGGACCAGGGCGTGGCTCTGCTGCAGGCTCAGTTGTAGCTTATTGTTTAGGCATTACAAAGATAGATCCTCTTAAATATGACTTGCTGTTTGAGCGTTTCTTAAACCCTGATCGTGTCAATCTCCCTGATATTGATACGGATTTTGATGATGATGGGCGTGGACGAGTGCTGCAATGGGTAATGGATAAGTATGGTCATGAGAATTGTGCACATATCATTACCTATTCAACTATGGCAACGAAGAACTCCATTAAGGATGTTGCACGTGTTGAGAAGCTACCTTTGGATGTGTCAAATGCTCTCTGTAAGGCTATCCCAGAACGGTTACCAGATGGCATGAAGATGAATCTAACGAATGCCATTAAGTGTACTCCACAGCTGCAAGATGCTGAAGTTAGTGAAGATATACGTGAGCGTAACACCATTAAGTATGCAAAGATGCTGGAAGGAACTGTACGTGGTACGGGTATTCATGCTTGTGGTTTTATTATCTGTCGTAATCCTATTGACGACTGGGTACCGGTGTCAACGGCAACAGATCCAGACTTTCCCGAGAAGAAAGTGCCGGTAACTCAGTATGACGGACATGTTATTGAGTCTACAGGTCTTATCAAAATGGACTTCTTAGGACTGAAGACTTTGTCTGAATTGAAGGAGGCTTGTAAGGTTATTAAGCAGACAACTGGTGATGTTATCGACCTTGATAATATCCCGATTGATGATGAACTTACATATCAACTCTATCAGCGTGGACAGACAATTGGTACTTTCCAGTTTGAATCTGCTGGTATGCAGAAGTATCTTCGAGAACTACATCCAACTGTATTTGAGGACCTTATAGCCATGAATGCTCTCTATCGTCCAGGTCCAATGGATTATATTCCAGACTTTATCAAGCGTAAGAATGATCCTTCTTTGGTGAAGTATGATATCCCATGTATGGAGAAGTACCTTAAGGATACTTATGGTATAACGGTCTATCAAGAGCAAGTGATGCTTTTAAGTAGGCAATTAGCCAATTTTACTCGTGGTGAAAGTGATGCACTTCGTAAGGCTATGGGTAAGAAAAAGAAGGCTATTGTAGATCAAATGAAGCCGAAGTTCATCAAGCAAGGGCAGGAGAATGGTCATGATCCACAGGTGTTAGAGAAGATATGGAGTGACTGGGAGAAGTTTGCAAGTTATGCTTTTAATAAGTCACATGCTACTTGTTATTCATGGGTTGCTTATCAAACTGCTTACTTAAAGGCCCATTACCCAGCAGAGTATATGGCAGCTTTGATGACTCGAAGGTTCAGTCAGATAACTGAGATTACCAAGCTGATGGAAGAGTGTAAGGCTATGAAGATAGCTACACTTGGTCCCGATGTAAATGAAAGTCAGATAGGGTTTGGTGTTAACAAGCATGGTGAGATACGTTTCGGTCTGTCTGCAATAAAGGGAATGGGTGCCAGTGCTGCAGAGAGTATTGTACGTGAGCGGGAGGCAAATGGTCCCTATAAGGACATCTATGACTTTGCAGAACGTATTGATCTTAGTAATGTTAACCGTAAAGCTTTTGAGAGTCTTGCATACAGTGGAGGCTTTGATAGCTTTGGTTTACAGCGTGAACAATACTTCGGTGTTACAGGTAAAGGAGACTTATTCCTTGATACTATAGTCCGTTATGGGCAGCTCTTCCAGATGGAAAAGGCTGAACAACAGAATTCTTTGTTTGGTGGAATGGATGCTGTGGCAGTGATACATCCAGTGGCACCAAAGTCAGAAAAGTGGCCTACTATAGAGAAGTTGAATAAGGAACGTGAGCTTGTTGGTGTGTATTTGTCTGCACATCCATTAGATGAATATAGCGTTGTGTTGAGGAATATGTGTAATACGCATTGCTCACAGATTGGTCGTAATGCCGATATGACGCAGTTGTCGAAGACTGACGAAGTGACATTTGGTGGTATAGTAACAACTGTTACGGAGCGATTCTCACAGAAAACTGGTAAGCCTTTTGGCTTTGTAACCATAGAAGACTTTGATGGTACGGGCGAATTAGCGCTCTTTGGCGATGATTGGGCACGATGGAATAACCTGTTAAAGGAGAACTATACCATCTTTATTACAGCAAAATGTCAGCCTCGTTATCGTAATAATCCTTCTATGTTGGAGCTGAAAGTCCAGAATGTAGAGCAGCTTTATGATGTGAAAGCACATCGTTTGGAACGATTTACAATAACGGTTGACTCCGTGGCATTAGATGAAGAGTTGGTGTCAGAACTGTCAACCATCGTGGATGAGCATGTTGGGAATACCCGACTTTATATCCAATTGCGCACACCAGAGAACACTATGATTACGTTGCAGAGCCGCAATAAAGGTGTGAATGTAGACCGTAAGCTGATTGATTTCATTACTGCCAGTGACAAAATGGAGTTTAAGATCAATTAGAATGGCAATATAAAGTGGCACGGTCTTTGAAGATAAAGAATACATTATATAATCAATTATAAAAAAGAAAAGAATCATGGAAGTTAAGATTACAGCAGAAAACTTTGAGACTTATAAGAATGGTGACTTACCATTAGTAGTAGATTTGTGGGCAACTTGGTGTGGTCCATGTAAGATGGTTGGTCCTATCATCTCTGAACTTGCGGAAGATTATGACGGTAAGATCGTTGTTGGTAAGTGCGATGTTGAGGAGAATGATGATGTAGCAATAGAGTATGGTGTGCGCAATATCCCAACTATCCTCTTCTTTAAGGGTGGTGAGTTGGTTGATAAGTTTGTTGGTGCAGCCCCAAAGAATGTTCTTGATGAGAAGTTCAAGGCTCTGTTGTAAGCAGATTCGGGAACAATAAAAGAATTATTGAGTATAAGTAAAGCCATATCAGAGCCTCTCTTGAGGAGTCTGATATGGCTTTCTTTTTTGCTCTTTTACTTCTATCTTTCTTGTGTTTAGATAGGTTTCTTTGTAAAACAAATTCCCTATTACTTTTTAAAAGGGCATCTATTGCATCGTAAAAGGGCACCTTTCACATTGTAAAAGGTGCCCTTTTGCTGTGTAAAAGATGCCCTTTTGAAGTGCAAAAGACGCCCTTTTACAAGCCTGTTTGTAAGTGTCTAATATCCTTATAGTTACAGTTGGTGAAAAAGAAGGATTTTCTCAGAATCATTCATCTTGGCATTCTGCGAGATGTAATATTATTTCCTCGTTTATCAACTCTCTTCTTCAACCGTTCCCTTTGTTCCCTCTTACTTGTTTCATACATAGGAATCTTGATGTAATTGTCACTGAGCAATCTTGCCTTATAAGCTGTTAAGCAGGCATGATGATGACTTATTGAATCGGGAAAAGTACTACGGTGTGTAACATTGTCTGGTAAGGATACTGTTAAAGAGAAGTGTTATACAGTCCTCCTCTTTAGCATTTTAGTTTGCGAGTACCGTCAGCTTGTTCTTCAATCGTCACTTTTATGACATTCTCTGGGAGGATTTCCTCGATCAGTTCCGGCCATTCAAGAAGACAAAGGTTACCACTGTAGAAGTAGTCTTCATACCCCATGTCATATACTTCCTCAAGTTTCTTGATGCGATAGAAGTCGAAATGATAGATAGAATTCCCCTTTCCATCCGTATATTCATTGATGAGAGAGAACGTTGGTGAGGTAATGACATCCTTTACTCCTAAGGTTTCACACAATGCTTTGATGAAAGTTGTTTTCCCAGCTCCCATCTTTCCATAGAAAGCAAACACTTTTCCTTCACCCATCCTATTGATAAATTCCTTTGCAGCCTCTTGGATGGTGTCAAGGCTTTTAATAGTTATTTCCATTATAATTAAGCTTTTTGTTTTGCGTTATAAGCGTATGTTATCTCTTCCTTGGGCTGAGTGTTACCAACGGAACAATCATCTCTTCCATTGAGATACCTCCGTGTTGGAAGGTGTCTTTATAGTATGACACGTAGTAATTGTAGTTGTTTGGATAAGCAAAGAAAGAATCCCCAGTTGCAAAGACATAGCTTGTGCTGAGGTTAGGAGCAGGCAACTGTGCCTCTTGTGGCTTCTTGATAGTGAAGACTTCACGTGAGTCATAGTTCAGATTCTTCCCCAACTTATATCTAAGATTCGTATTTGTATTCCTGTCACCAATGATCTTTATGGGCTTTGTTGTCCTTATTGAACCGTGATCAGTGGTGATAACCACTTTGTAGTCAGACTGTGCCAACTCCTTGATTACATCCGCCAGCACACTATGCTGGAACCAACTGAGTGTGATTGAGCGGTATGCACTTTCACTACTTGCCAACTCGCGTATCATCTTCATCTCTGTTCGGGCATGTGAGAGCATATCAATGAAGTTCACTACAAGTACGTTGAGGTTGTTTTGTGCAAGGTTTTTATACTGTTGCATGAACTTGTCTGCACCTGTAGAATCGTTTATTTTGTGATAAGAGAACTTATCATGTCGGCGGTAACGTTCAATCTGTGTTTGTATGAGTGGTTCTTCATTGAGGTTCTTTCCTTCCTCTTCGTCCTCGTCCACCCATAGGTCTGGGAACATTGTAGCAATCTGTTGTGGCATCAATCCACTGAAGATAGCATTGCGTGCATATTGTGTTGCAGTCGGCAGAATGCTCATGTAAAGGTCCTCTTCTATGTCAAACATGTCACCGATCTCCTTTGACAGGACACGCCATTGATCAAGTCGGAAGTTGTCAATAACGATGAGGAACACTTTTTCTCCTTTATCAATGAGTGGGAATATCTTGCGTTTGAAGATATCAGGACTGAGCAATGGACGTGTGTCATCACTGTTGTTAGTTGGTTTTTTATTATTCCCAGTCAGCTTAGAGAAACCATTGCTCAACTTATTGTCCTGTGGTGCAACCCAATGAAGGTAATTCTTTATGATGTATTTTGCGAAACCATTGTTGGCTTCTTCCTTCTGCATCTTGAGCATTTCAGTCATATTACTGTCGGCACTGCTTAGTTCAAGTTCCCAATAAACAAGCTTCCGATATACTTCAGACCAGTCATTAAAGGTTCGGCAGTCAGCAATCTGCATTGCAATCTGTTGGTAGTCCTGTTGATAACCACTCTGTGTGACTTCCGTAACAATCTCCTTTTGGTGAATATTCTTCTTTAATGTAAGAAGGATCTGATTTGGATTGACAGGCTTAATAAGGTAGTCTGCAATCTTTGCACCAATGGCTTGGTTCATGATATTCTCCTCTTCGCTCTTTGTAACCATGACAATAGGCGTAGCAGGTTGTATATCCTTGATACGCTGTAATGTCTCCAATCCGGATAGTCCTGGCATCTGTTCGTCCAGCAGAACGAGGTCGAATGTCTGCGTGCGGCACTGGTCAATGGCATCACTTCCATTGCTTACCGTTATGACTTCATATCCTTTCTTTTCGAGGAAGATGATGTGAGCCTTCAATAACTCTATCTCATCATCCACCCAAAGTAATAATCCATTGCTCATATTTTCGTACTCCTTTCTTAGAATCCATCCAGATCGTAATACTCATCTTCTATATTATTCTGGATGGGTTGATTCTTTTTATTGTTCTTGTTATTTCCTTTTCCTTGTTGTGGTTCGTCATTTCCGAAGTAGATGATTGGTCCATCATCTGTCGGTTTCGGCTTTTTGACAGGTGGTGTCTGCGGCTTCTGTCCATTCATTTGTGATTTCTGAAGCGGTGTCTGTGGTGTCTGAACAGGCGACTTTGTTGCTTGCCCTGTTGTTGCTGGCTGCTGTTTCGCAGGCCTCTGAGCTCCAGATGGGGTGGGCAGCTTGGTCTTTGGCTGCGTCTCTGGCTTTGTTGTCGTTGCTGGTGCAGACTCTTTCTTTGGCTCCTCCATTGGGATTTCAAAGGTATTCGTGTCCTCCAACGTTGGTTTCTCTTCCTCTTTTGGTAGTTCAATGACATTCTTATCTTTTGACGTATCCTTTGTTTTGGACTGCTTCTGGTTCGGTTCTTCCAACGGAATGGTCATGGAATTATCAGTTGGAGCATCCTGTGTGTCAGGATAAAGATCCGTATCATTCGCATGTTTCTCTTCTATTTCCTTCTGCAGATCACGTTCTCGTGGCTTCGTAACGCTAGCCGGTTCGCTTAATAGATAGCGTTTCGTGACGGCCAGAGGAGCAAAGTTCTTGGCATAGAAGGCTTCATAATCTTTATAACTGAAGGCTGTTCCTATCAGTTTTAAGTTCTTGTCACTGATGATAATACCCTTTGCCGTCTTGCCCATCTGCGTTATGATAGCCTCAGAAGAAAGCAATTGACGTGCATATTGATAAGCCTCATCGTAATTGCGGAAGCCAGATATCTGCATCTGATGTAAGCTTCCGAGATCTTGTATCTCAATCTCAAAGTTCCTGACAAGGAAGTTTGTGAAGTTGAAACGTGCCATTTCGAATAGCAGCTTATGCTCATTAACAGAGTCAGGGTTGTATATGAGCAAGAACTTAAAGTCTATATCACGTTCTGGAGAGAGCTTTGCTTGATGGATACTGTCGCTGTCATTCAACACATTTGAGCGATAACTCCATACGTCTCCAAGGTCAAACTTGCCTCCATGTAGCTTCTTTCCTGCCTGAACACCATTGACAATCATGCCCGCCATCTCACTGATTCTACTCTGTGGATACTTTTCTACGACCGTTTTCATATCATTGATGCAGCCATTTATATCTCCATTGTTCAGTTTACTCAGGCCTCCAATGAACAAAAACTTATCCCTGTTCGCACCTAATGGGAACCGTTTCTCGGATACTTTGGTATTCCCTTGTACCTCATTGTATCTCTCTTGCTTGAAAGCATCGTATGTTGCAGCATAGAGAGAGTCCTCTATCTGTGTTCCAAACTTTAGGTTCTCCTTGTAATATGGGTCCGTAAGAAGCATTGTCCATTGGCTCTTAGGATAATCTTTCTTTAACTTATTGACATAAGTTTCAGCTATGTCAGGTTGATTTTTTCGCATATAAAGGAGGTAAAGATGGTAATAAACATCATCCATCTGCTCATAGTCAGGGTAGTTATCACTTACCCTACGAAGTGCTTTTTCTGCTAATCGAAGGTTATCAAGCCTATCTTTAAAGATTACTCCAGAGTGATGTAAACCGTTCTCCAGTATCTTGTTGCTCGCAATCATTTGTTCTGGAGTGAGCGGTATCTGCGCAAGATAGTACTCACGTTTATGTGGATCGTTCTTAAGAGAGTCTCTTGTATGACTGATAGAGTCTTGTTTCGCTTCAGCTTTCGTGATAGAATCGCGTTGCGCATCAGTCAGTTCTGAAAGGTTATTGCCGTTTTTCCCTGGTGTCCCAACAACCGTTTGGTTTATTCGTTGCCAGTTATCAATGTTCTCTCTCTTGCCCCATAGCTGTTGGAAGGTTACCTTTCCTTGTTGTACAGCCATTGGATTATAGAAGTACCAGGTGTTACCTTGCTGCCGATTATCACCATTTGGCTTTATTGAATTGCCAGGATTGTTGTTTCCAAAACTGTTTTCAATCCCTTGTTCCTGACCGTTATTCAGAGCTTGTTGCTGTATTCTCTCTTCCTTTTCTTTCTTTTTCAGTGCCGTAATGACGCGGTCTATGGCTGCATTACGTTCTGTTTCAGAGCATTTAGCCAGATGTTGTAACGAGTCTTGTAGCTGTACCGCATCTGTAAAGGGAACCAATTCGTCCAGCACTTTTGAACGTTCTGATAATTGTTCGTAGTCTTTTCGATCCTGATCAAGTAGTCCAATAGCTTCTCCATAGCAACGTTTAGCATCTCCAAAACGCTCTTTTGCCCAATAGAGGTCGCCCAAATGTAGCAGCAAAACGCCTTTCTCAATCCCGTTACGTGTAGCTTTCTTGTTTCCTTGTTCGTAAGCATTGATTGCTGCAAGGGTATCTCGGTCTGCCAAATATATATTACCCATGGCGTAATATACCTGGTCTAAGTATTCTTTGTTATTGTCTGAAGCTGCCATATGCTTCAGTTTACCAATCATTTTCTTTGATTGTCCCTTTGCAGTAACCTCCGTTTGTGCGATACGTGCATTGAATTCCAGTTCATAAGGTGGGTTTGTACGAATCACACGTTGGAAAGCTTTGTAAGCTTCTTGGTTCTTTCCGAGTGCAGCAAGTACTTGTCCGAGAAGATAAAGCTCACGTGCTTTCTGTTTACGGCGCATCTCATGCTTAATAACCTTTTGTAAATAAGGTACGGCTTTGGCCAATTCTCCAGTGTGTAGGTAGTAGTCTGCATAGGTATAATCCCATTCTTTTACAGCACGCCAGTCCATAGAGTCGCGTTGCATGTTGCGGATTACGTCCTCAGCATCATATAACCAATCCTGCTCTACATAGCATTTCGCCAGCCAGGCACGTGCTTTTCCGTAGATAGCTGGTTGTCCTTTATAGATACGACTCATGTATGCGAAGGTGGCAGCAGCCTCCTCGAAAGCCCCTTGATGGAACTGTGAACGTCCCATAAGCATCCATGCTTTCCACAAAAAAGGGTTGTATTCTTTGCGTGAAAGCCATTCTATGTCACTTGCAGTCTTACGTCTACTCTTGTTCCATTCGGGTCTTTTCTTGATACTATGCCTGGCAATAGCCTTCTCAGCCTTCTCTATTGCACGGTCAAAGTTGGTCTTTCCCAGTTCTCTACTGCTCTTGTTACCTACAGTATAGAGTGGAATCATCTCTGTGAAGTTGTCTTTGTTACCGTTTTCTTTTTCCAAAGAGCCATCTATATAGGCTTGTGCACCATTGAAATAAGTATTGTAACGAGCATTAAAAGCATGCCACCATCTTGATTGCGACGTGTTCTTATTCGTAGAACAACTAACAATCGTCAGGAAAATGATTGCAAGTAGTGCGGATATGATATGTCTGGTGGATGTTTTCTTCACTCTTTTATTGTCTTTATTTATGTTTGGTTGCCTGATTTAATCTCTCTTTTATTTACCCTCAATCACGGCTATCAGTTCGTCTTTGACTTGGTTTGGAACATTGATACCACGGAGAATAAGACTTCGATTCCAGCCTTTTGCTTCTTGAGGTTGCATGGTGTAGAGTACATTAGCAAACTCTTCGGCTTCCTCATCAGTATAGTTCTCGGAAGAACGACCACAAAAGCGGTCGAGTTCTTCGTCATCATAGTATTCAATCTCCTTTGTTGCAGCCTCCATCATACAGACCTGTTCGCACTTGTCATCCATGCCATCGCATGATGAACAGTCGCCTGATGTAGGCATAACAACATCTGGTTCACCCTCTTTGTGCTTGGAAAGAAGGGTCGTTATAGCTGCTATAACAGCCAAAACAACGAGTGATGCGATACCTATGATGAATATATTCATTCTTTTTCTGTCTTCGTTTTTTTTATGTGAGGACGAGGATTGTTTACCTAATCTCTTCGATTTGGAACCCTGCTTTGCGTAAATCTTCCCAGTAATGTGGGTATGATTTGGATACAACCTCTGGATTATTAATACGTATTTTACCCAATTTTATTGCCAAAGGAGCAAAAGACATTGCCATACGGTGGTCCTCATAGGTGTCAATAGTAGGTTGTTCTGCTGGTTCACAACGCTCTCCGTCCCACGAAAGTTCTGAATCATTCGTCTCATGCAGCACGAAACCAAGCTTTGCCATCTCTGTTTTCATTGCCACTATACGGTCAGTCTCTTTTATTTTCAGACTACCTAAACCTGTGAAATGGAAGGGAATGCCGAGTACAGGACATGCTGCAATCAGTGCTTGTGCCAAGTCTGGCTGATTGATAAAGTCATAATCCAATCGGTTGAGCATGCAGTTGTGCCGTGTCAACGTAACATCTGTCAATGCCCCTTCCTCCTTATTAGCAAAGTTTGTCTTGACACCTAAGAGTGAAAAGATGTACTTGACGGAAGAATCACCTTGTCTTGAGCCGTTCATTAAACCCGGTAATGTAACGCTAGCACCTATCTCTTCCTGTAAAGCTAATATCTCATACCAATAGCTGGAAGCACTCCAGTCGTTCTCAATCGTATAGTGTCGTGACTTGTATGTTTGTGGTTTTACGCTGATTGTATCGAAGTCAGTCCATTCAGCAACGATGCCAAACTGGTGCATCAGGTGTAATGTGAGGTCGATATATGGGCGTGACACAATCTCTCCGGTGAGCTTTAGCTCTAATCCTGCCGTGAAAGTGGGGGCTATCATAAGCAAAGCTGAGATGTATTGTGAACTCACGTCGCCTGGAATCTCTATTGAACCACCTTCTAATTTATGTCCATTTATATGGAGTGGAGGGTATCCTTCTTCACCTTTATACTCTATATCTGCACCCAGATAGCGTAGGGCATCAACAAGAACACCTATCGGACGATGTTTCATTCGTTCTGTTCCCGTAATCGTATGTTCTCCTTCTGTTGCGCTAAGGTAGGCTGTCATGAAGCGCATTGCTGTACCTGCAGCCTTTACATCTATGACTTCTGGCTTCTCTTTGAAAGCTTTTACTATCACTTGTGTGTCATCACAATCGGACAGATTGTCGGGCTTTATGCTACTGCCAGATAGTGCCTGAATTATCAGTGCACGGTTGCTGATGCTTTTAGAGGCAGGAAGCATTATGTGGGCATTGATATTTTTAGGGGGAATTATGACGTATTGCATGTGTGTTCCGTTACAAAATTCTAACATGACAAAATTACAAAATAAACTTGGCATGGGAGAAAAAGAAGTCCAAAAGTTTGCTAATCTCAGTAAAAGTGAGTAATTTTGCGTTCCGAATAAAGTGCGGGATGTAGTTCAGTAGGTTTAGAATGCTGGTCTGGGGGACCAGTGGTCGCCAGTTCGAGTCTGGTCATCCCGAC
>FLSB01002075.1_pt2 | contig 46505 bp, 38 predicted proteins | sample 1550551 | NCBI WGS metagenome assembly FLSB01 (sample SAMEA4031774, study PRJEB14383) | metagenome | biome: human; feature: oral; material: saliva | place: Philippines | collected 2014 | reverse complement strand
ATGGATCTTGAGGAAGACTTCATCAAATACTGCGTTCGCTGGGCTCTTGAGCACTGTAAGGACGACCTTGAGTTCCTTAACAAGATGATTGACAAGGGGCTGATTGCTCGTTTGGAGGGTGTATTGAAGGAAGACTTTGTGCGCTTAACGTACACTGAAGGTATAGAGATTCTGCAGAAGGCTGTTGCTGATGGTGTGAAGTTTGAGTTCCCAATCACAGGTTGGGGAATGGATCTCAGCAGTGAACACGAGCGTTATCTCGTTGAGGAATACTTCAAGCGTCCTGTTATCATGACTGATTATCCAAGCGAAATCAAGTCGTTCTATATGAAGAAGAATCCTGATGGCAAGACCATGCAGGGAACAGACGTCCTTTTCCCACATATCGGTGAGATCATTGGTGGCTCTGTTCGTGAAGAAAGTTACGACAAGTTGCTCACAGAGATCGATAACCGCGGTATGAAGCGTGAGGTATATGATTGGTACCTTGACACTCGTAAGTACGGTACTTGCCCACATGGTGGTTTCGGACTTGGCTTCGAGCGTCTGATCCTCTTCGTTACTGGTATGCAAAACATCCGTGACGTAATTCCGTTTGCACGTACTCCGAAGAACGCTGAGTTCTAAGGATAAGATAACAGAAGGCGACTATCCACTACGGATGGTCGCCTTTTTATTCACCAATAGATACAGTCCTGACGAAACTTAAAACAAAACTTACATAAAAGAAAAACTATTATGAGACTGAAGAAAATCGTATCAAACCTCCTCTTATTGTGCTTTATCCTCTTAGTGGGTTGCTCTGCAGACTCTTTCCAAGGCGATGACATCTCATTGAAGAACCTACATGAAGGTGACTTAATGTTTGTTGTGAAAGAGACAAGTAACCCTATCACAGATGCAACACAGGGTATTGACGGACTGAAGATTGACCATGTGGCTATCTACCATCATACGGATAGTGCTGATTACGCATTAGAAGCAATTGGCAAAGGAGTAGTGCTCACTCCACTGACAGCCTTTCTTAACCGCACAAAAGGGAAAGAAGGGAAACCACTCGTTGCAGTAGGAAGGGTTATTGTTGACTGTGACATGAACACTTCTATGAAACGCGCATTAAGTTATCTCGGCAGACCTTACGATCATTTCTATATACCGGACGATAAAGAAATCTATTGTAGTGAACTGGTCCAAAAGTCGTTTGTCGACCATCATGGGCTTCCGGTATTCCCCACTATTCCCATGTCATTCCATGATAAAGACGGAAAGATATTAGATTCCTGGAAACAATTTTATGCTTTCTATCACCGCGAAGTACCCGAAGGAGAACCCGGCACTAATCCTGGACAGCTATCACGTGATAAAGCTGTAAAGGTTACCTATGCATTTTGAAGATTAATTTCTGGGGAGACCATCCATCTGAGAGGTTTTCAAAACACCTCAACACTCCCCAAAAGATAAGCAGTAATCACAATATAAGTTTTAAATTCATTTGCTGTCATTTTAACATTTCACCCTAAAAAACAGTATGCTAAGCACTTAAACTGATATTTAGGGTGACAGAAGTGACAGCAAATTTATTTTCAACAAAATAGACTTCAACAGTTCTGAATCAGATGTTATAGGGAAGATAAGTCGGAAATAACTTCCCGAATCAGACTGGTATAACTAATTGCAAGAAACAGGTTTCACCCATTTATCGCAAAACAACATAGGCTTTTCACGTTGTTTGACACGCTACTTTACAAAACATTGGTAAGAGCTAAGCCTCAGCACAATTAGTGCTAACGCCCAGCACCATATGTGCTGGGCGTTAGCACTGTGGCAAAAGTATGGAAAAAACTAATATTATTATTGGATAATCTGTCATCTACTACCTCATTACCATAAAATAATCAGGGAAGAACCATGAATAGATATCCTGCCATTCTGTTCTATTTTAAACTTTCCTGTCATCCCTGTCACTCTAATTTCGATTATAAACCACTGATAATAAACCTTATACAGAGAATGTTAAAAGTGACAGCAAACTAAATAAGAAAAATATTAGTATTACACTTTGGCTAAACATCATTTAGTCTGCGAAGAAACATATGTAAGTATGAGCAAGACTTCTCATCCTTTCTGCTACTCAATGTTATATTTTTCTAAACTTTTTTAGTAACTTTGAAGCTAAATTTATACTGTGATGTAATGGCAAAGAAACAACAATTAGGATATAAGGAGATAGAGGCGAGTCTTGCTCTTTGGAAGACAAAAACCATTGAACCTGCGGAAGTAGGTTATAGTATCTTGGCTGCTTTTGGGAAGAGTGAACGTGAGATAACACGTTTTAAAGAGGGAAAAGGAATACTGAAAACCTTTGATGGACTGCTTATTAAAGGTGAATTCTGTTATCGCCCATCGGATACTACAACATTAAACAGTACACTTGAGACATTGAAGCAGGACGAAAGGGTGCTGAAAGCACAGCCGAAAATCATCTGTACAAGTGATGGTGAGACAGTGCTTGCTTACGACCTACGCGAACGAGAAACGTATGAGAATCTATTGAAGAGAATGTATTGTGACTTTGCTTTCTTCTATCCACTGATGGGAGTGGAGCGTGTGCATTATGTAGAGGAGAGCCCTGCTGACGTTAAGGCAGCAGAGAAATTGGCAAAGCTACACGATGAGTTGCGTGCCTATAACTCCTTTGATAGTGACGACGACCTGCACGACCTGAATATCTTTATTACTCGCCTACTGTTTTGTTTCTTTGCGGAAGACACGGGAATCTTTTCACCCAATCTCTTCAGTGATGCCATTGAGCGTTTTACGAAGCCTGACGGATCCGACCTAAGCGACTATCTTGGGCAGGTGTTTAATATCATGGACCTTCGCTTGCGTCCTGAGGATACGCCTGCGATAGTCGTACAATTCCCATACGTCAATGGTGGTCTCTTCTCTAAGCATATTCAGATTCCGAAAATGGGACACAAGGCAAGGAAGCTCATCCTTGAGTGTGGAGACTTGAATTGGAAGGATATTAATCCAGACATCTTCGGTTCGATGATACAAGCAGTGGTCAATCCGGATGTACGTGCGAAAGAGGGAATGCACTATACGAGTGTGCCGAACATTATGAAGGTCATTAACCCGCTCTTTCTTGACGAACTGCGAACAACGTATAACCAATTGGAAGCAGACTATAAGCAACAACAACAGCTACTGGACATAAACGGTATCAGTCAATCTGATTTCCTAAAGGCTTGTAAACCTATCGTCAAGAAGTGTAATACACTGTTGCAGCGTATGAGCAAAATGAAGTTTTTCGACCCTGCCTGCGGTAGTGGAAACTTCTTGATTATTACCTATAAGAGTCTGCGACTGCTTGAAATAGATATTCTCCACCTAATAGACAGGTGCAATTTCAAGCAACGCACACTCGAGTTTGCAGAAGGTTCGCATATTCGTATCTCACAGTTCTATGGTATAGAGTTGCTCGACTTCCCTCACGAGGTAGCTATGCTATCCCTTTGGCTTGCTGAACATCAGATGGATAATAAGTTTTTTGAGAATTTCGGAATCAATACACAAGCTTTACCTTTGCGCAATATTACGCAAATCTATTGTGGTAACGCTTGCCGAATGGATTGGAATGAAGTCTGCCCACATAGCAAAGAAGAGGAAGTATTTGTGTTTGGTAATCCGCCGTACTTGGGATATGTATTGCAAGACAATTTGCAAAAACAAGATATGGCTTTTGTTTTTAACGGTATTTATGATTACAAAAAGCTTGATTATATTAGTTGCTGGATTTATAAAACAGCACTATTTATCGGTGATAGTGGAAGTGCAGGACTTGTTTCTACAAATTCTATTTGTCAAGGTGAGCAGGTCTCTTTGCTTTGGCCTTTGGTCTTTGCACAAGGCGTGCATTTAGCTTTTGCTTATAAATCTTTTAAGTGGAATAATAATGCAAAAAACAAAGCAGGGGTAACCTGTGTGGTTATTGGCTTAAAAAAGAATCCTGTAAAGTGTAAGATCTTTAATGGAGAAAATACGGAAGAGGTTGGTTTTATCAATCCTTATCTTACATCAACAAAATTGGAATATATAGAAAAAACATCTTCTTCAATTTCTCATTTCCCAGTATTACAGAAAGGTTCACAACCAGCTGATAATGGTTTTTTAATCCTAAGTTCATTTGAAAAAGAGACAATAGAAAATGAGTCTGAAAATGCAAAACGTTTTATTAAACCTTTTTTAGGTGCAAGTGAGCTTATAAAAGGTGAAAAAAGGTATTGTCTTTGGATAGAGGACAGTGAAGCTCTTGTTGCAAATGAAATACCACAGATACGTACAAGGATGGAAAATGTACGTAGTTTTAGATTGAAGAGTACAAAAATGTCTACGGTTGAATGGGCTGACAAGCCTTACGCTTTCACAGAGCGCAGGTATAAAAACTCTCCTTGTATTATAGTTCCGAGTCATTCATCTGAGCGGAGGGAATATATTCCAATAGACTATTTGGACGCAGGTACTGTTATATCTAATGCAGCTTTTGCTGTTTACGACGCCCCTCTTTGGCTCTTCGGAATCCTCACCAGCCGTATGCACATGACTTGGGTACGTACGGTAGGTGGAAGGTTAGAGACTCGATATCGGTATTCAGCCCAGCTCTGTTATAACACATTCCCTTTCCCGTTTATCACGTCAGCCCAACAAGAAGAGATAGCAGCGGCTGCAGAGGAGGTTCTTGGAGTGCGCGAAGACCATCCGGGACTTACGCTTGCCAACCTTTATGACCCTGACCGTATGCCTGCTGACCTACGCCAAGCCCATGCAGAACTTGATAATCTCGTAGAGCAGTGCTACCCCGGTTATCCTTTTGCCACGAACGAAGACCGACTAGAATGCCTGTTTAAACTGTATGAGAAGATGACCAGATAGGAAGGTATCGATGTTTGAGAAGAATTCTAAGTTTAACATCAATGAAGCGAAAGTATGATATCCTTAAAAGAAATTAGGAAAAAACTCCTTGCTATAGAAAGCGACCGAGTGGAAAAGACCATATCAACAACAAATACAGATAAGTTTGGGCAGGCTATTTGTGCTTTCTCAAATGATCTCCCCAATCATTGTCAACCTGGATATCTCCTTTTAGGAGTTAACGATGATGGTTCTATAAAAGGGCTTGATGCTACAGATGAATTATTAAAGAATATAGCTGCTATTAGGACGGATGGCAACATACAGCCACAGCCATCTATGGTAGTAGAGAAATTTAGAATGCCAGAAGGTGACATTATCGTAGTAGAAGTACAACCTGCAACCTTCCCACCGGTGAGGTATAAAGGTAGAATCTGGATAAGGATAGGACCACGTAAGGGTGTTGCTAATGAAACAGATGAGCGTATTCTATATGAAAAACGCGCATCACATATTCGTACTTTTGATGCGATGCCATGCTTAGGTGCAACGATAGAAGATATAGATTTGACTGTTTTCAAACAGCAATATCTTCCTAAAGCTATGCCAGAAGACGTGCTGTTGGAGGAGATTCGTCCAATAACCGTTTTACTTCAGTCCTTTGGGTTCTTTGACTTACAATATAATTGTCCTACGTATGCTGGTATCTTGTTTTTTGGAAAGCAAGTTGAGCGTTTCTTACCAGGTGCATATCTGCAGTATGTTCGGTTTAAGGGAAAGGACCGTGGTGGTGATATCGTAAATGAATATAAATTCTCGGGAAACCTATGTAAGACCCTTTACCAATTGGACACGTTTGTAGATACAACCATAGCTAATAAACGCCCTGTTCCGATTAGTGCTTTACAAGAGAAGATAATCATTGATTATCCTCATTGGGCTACCAGAGAGTTATTGATGAATGCTATTTGTCATAGGGACTATGAAGGTAACGGACCAGTTCAGTTCTATCAATATGATGATAGAATCGAGATTATGAACCCTGGTGGTTTGTATGGAAAAGTTACTCCACAGAATTTTCCTAATGTGAATGACTATCGTAACCCTGTAGTTGCAGAAGCACTCAAGGTTCTGGGGTTTGTTAATAGATTTAGTCGCGGTGTTTTGAAAGTAAAGACGGAGCTAAAAGAAAATGGGAATGGTGAACCAACTTTTAGCCTGGATCTTATAACAGCTTTCCTTGCAGAAGTATTTCTCTCTGCTAATGCAAAACCATATCCTGAGCATAACAAAAAATATAATGAAGGAATAAATGAGGGTAAAGAAGCTCTTAATGAGGGAATAAATGAGGGTAAAGAAGCCCTTAATGAGGGAATAAACGAGAAAGAGATACTGTCGTATGCACATTTGCCTTTGCCACAAAGGAATATTATGAAAGTACTGAAGGTGAATCCTAAACTTACCTATACAGAATTAGCAGATAATATAGGTGTTAGTGAATCTACTATTTGGCGTATGGTTAGAGAACTAAAAGCTGACGGCTATCTTAAGAGAGAAAGAGGGAATAAGCATGGTAACTGGATTATATTAAAATAAAAGAACAGATGGAACAAAATAATATCGTAGACATTAAATATCAGCAAACAGGTACATCAAGCACTGTCAACGAACTGGGTATGCGCGAGATGCAAGCCAAGGTTTATGAGCATCGTACTGAACGATTCTTACTTATTAAAGCTCCACCTGCATCGGGAAAGAGTAGAGCCTTGATGTTTGTGGCATTGGATAAGTTGGCTAATCAGGGAATAAAACGTGTCGTTGTGGCAGTACCAGAGAAAAGCATTGGACGTTCATTTCAAAATACAACGCTTACCCCGAAGTTCCCAACAGACTGGAAAATAACCCCTTATTTTGACCTATGCGACGTAAGCAATGAACAAGACAAGGCTGGACGGTTTGTTGAATTCTTCCATCAGAACACAGCAAAGATACTTGTTTGTGCCCATGCCACATTGCGTAATGGTGTGAAGCAGATAGAAGATCAGCTATTCAACGACTGTTTGCTTGCCATTGACGAGTTCCATCATACCAGTGCAGATGTCAATTCTGGACTTGGGGATATTGTTCGTAGGGTGATGAATAATAGTACAGGGCATATCATTGCAATGACAGGCAGTTACTTCCGTGGAGACGGAATACCTGTGTTGCGTGCTGAAGATGAGGCTCGTTTTTATCCCGTTACGTATAATTATTACCAACAGTTGAATGGTTATCGTTATCTGAAGAATTTAGTTTTGGGTTATCATTTCTATCATGGCAGTTATCTGGATCATATTGGAGAAGTTTTAGATACACATAAAAAAACGATTATCCACATACCAAGTGTTAATTCCCGTGCTTCAAGCGGACTAGGAAAGATTGCGGAGACAGGTGAGATAATGAAGATTATTGGTACGGAAGAAAGTAAAGATTATAACACAGGTATCTATCACATCCGTACGAAGGATGGTAGATTGCTGAAGGTTGCAGACTTGGTGGAGGATGATCTGAAAGAACGTAATCTTGTTCAAGGCTATTTACAACGAATGAAGAGTAAGGATGATATAGATATCATAATAGCCTTGGGTACTGCAAAAGAGGGCTTTGACTGGCAGTGGTGTGAGGAATGCCTGACGATAGGCGTACGCGGATCGTTGACCGAAGTTGTGCAGATTATTGGTCGGTGTACGAGAGATTGTGAAGGAAAGGATACAGCTAAATTTGTGAATATGATCGGCATGCCAGATGCTGATCAAGCCGATGTGAAGGTAGCTGTCAATGATTTCTTAAAAGCAATAACAGCCTCATTACTTATGGAGCAAGTAATGGCTCCAAGCTGGCACTTTAAAACAACCAAAGAACCTACAGACGACTCTATCCCTTTTGCTCGCACACTAACGGTAGAAGGACTAAAACCACTATCGAGTGAGAAAACACGTCTCATCGTACAAGAACAACTTGACGACTTAAAAGCATCAGTACTCCAAGACGATTTAATTGTAAAGGCTATCAGTGGATCAACCACAGCAGAGACCATCACCAAGACCCTGCTACCGAAAGTTATCCGTGAGAAATATCCAGACTTGAATGATGAAGAAGTAGAGGAGGTTCGTGAGCATTTCTTGTTAGACACAGTGATAAAAGGAAATAACATTGTCGACGAACATGGCAATCCAATTGATGTTAAGGATATGAATGATGGAAAGCAAGAAAGCGAAGGAAATAGACTACTCAAACTAACAAATAGATTTGTAAACATAGACAAACTATCCATCAACCTCATTGATACGATTAATCCTTTCCAGCGCGCATACGAGGTATTATCAAGGCAGGTAGATCCTCCAACTTTGAAGGTAATACAAGACACGATTGCTGTACAAAAGATAGACATGACGCTCGAACAAGCAATCATGCTATTCAAAGGACCTATGCAGGATTATGTCAAGAGCCATAATGGTCAGCTACCTTCTATTAACAATGCCGATCCCAAGGTGAGAGAACTTGCTGCTGCTTATCTTATAATGAAGAATCTGAAGATAAGACATGACATGGGACTGGACTACGTAGAAGAGAAAGGAGGTAAACAATAATGGAATGGCCCGAAGAATTATTAGAATTGTTTGATGACCCGTTATTGGCGAATATCCATCCTAAATTGCAACGAATGACTGTTGATGACAGACTTGTTGCCAAGCTGGAGGAGATAAGTCAATGGGTAGAGGCAAATAAGAGAATTCCAGATGGAGAAGGAGGATTAAGAGAGAGATTACTTCTTAGAGCTTTAAAGTCCTTACGAATAAATAATAAAGAGCAATTGACTGCATACGATCGGTTAGGACTATTAGAAAAGTAAGTGTATGGATGTAGATAAAGAATTGGAGAATATATTTTCTGACCCATTGTTAGAAATATCATCAGAGGAAAAGAAACTTTTTGATGTCCCGAAAGATATGATGAAGGCTACACGAAAAAGACGTGAGCACTCAGACTATATTGCACAGCGCGAGGTATGTAAGGACTTTGAGCAATTCCGCCCTTTGTTCTCCAGGGTGCATCAAGAGCTTAGTGAGGGAAGAAGAAACTTGATCAGAGTTACCAAGACAACCGATTTGCTACAAGGGCATTTCTATGTTATTTCTGGTCAGATGCTGTACTTAGAACAAATTATAGATGAAAGACGAAGTAGCAATGGGCTTCAAGACGGACGCACTCGTTGCATCTATGAGAATGGAACAGAATCGGATATACTTTTACAAACACTAAGGAAAAATGTTGTAGGTGACGGGTTTGCTATCACCGAAACACAAGCAGAGACTGCAAAAGGATTCTTTCATACAGATGATTTGAAAGAAGAAGATCAGATTACAGGCTATATCTACGTGTTACAATCCTTATCAGATAATCCTGAGATCGCCAAGGCAAAGGATCTATATAAGATTGGATTTACCGAAGGAAAGGTTTCCGAAAGGATCAAGAATACAGTTAATGATCCAACCTATTTGATGGCACCAGTAAAGATTGTCTGTACCTATCAGGTTGCGAATCTTAACTCCCACATATTTGAGACTATTCTGCATCAGGTATTTACCCAAGTGAATTATGCTATTAAAGTAACTGATAATACTGGCACAACACATTCAGCAACAGAATGGTATGTCGTTCCATTGGGCATTATTGACCGAGTTGTGGAATTAATTGTTACGGGAGATATCACACATTATACTTATAATAAGGAACAACAATGTCTTGAGAAAAGAGTAGAGAAGACAAAGCCCAAAATTGATTTGTCTGGTCTAAAGGTACTGACATTAAATATTAAAAAGGAGTTCTTCGACCTGATTATCAATGGAAAGAAGACCGAAGAATATCGCCAACTAAAACAAACAACACTGAATAAGTACACATACATTGATCCCACAGACGGGAAACGATATCTACGTAGGTATGATGTCTTGCGACTGTTTGTGGGTTATCATAAAGATAGAGAGAGTGCAATCGTAGAGGTGTTAGATACAACCTATGATGATGGAGTTGTCGTTTATCATTTAGGAACAGTTTTAGAAAAGAATATATAGATATTCCTTTTGACTTTTATTTATTTGCATGATACTTTTATATTGCTATCCTGCAGAACTTCATATGATGGTTAAGAATTAAAATCCTCACTCTATGGAATTTAATTTCCTGTCATTCCTGTCACTCTAATATTGATTACAAATCACTGATAATAAGCCTTATGCAGAAAATGTTAAAAGTGACAGCAAACTAAATAAAAAAATAACTAGGCGTTGCATTAATAACAAATACAAGCATGATGAACATTTGTTAGGCTGATAATTCCAACCTTCTAAATATTCATCATGCTAGAGATATAGATGATTACTCTATAACATAGACCTAACTTATGCTCCTCGCTTTATTCTACTGGGAGAATACATGACCTAAAATCACGCCTTAGCGAATAAGGCATTTTCTTTCCATAGCCCAACCTTATAAGAATAGTAGGATATTCATTACGGATTTGAAGTTGTGTTACCATTTCTTTTGCAATATTACTTTCCTCATTAGGCTGATTGAGATAAGCATTTGCAATCCCCATCTGCGTTGAACGCAACAGTATCCGTTCTAAGGTTCTGCCTAGTGCAACCCACTGCTCAACAGTATTATCTTTTGTAGCGAAAAGTACCATATGAGATGCAGAAGCTATCTTTTTTTTATCCCCTTTATTCTGTGTTTTCTCATTGATGGCCTTTGACATGATAAATTTTGCCAAGAATAAAGGAACATTCGGAGCACCGAAAGTGGCATAACTAAGACCATCTCTTGTATTATTCTGATGTCTCTTATTATAACGCATCCACTTTGTAAGCTCTGTTTTAAAAGCTTCATCATTCATTTGCAAGCTATTACCAGCATAAACCCTATCCGCTATTTTCTCATAATCAATAGTTCCCCTCTTATAGAAATAAACAGAAACAGATGGGTCGATAGAAATGTTTTTGAGTTTGTTTATACTGTCTTCAGGAATTTCTTTTCCACTATAAACACTTTTATTTGTCTGTCTTACTGCAATTTGGGGGAACAACAAAGGATCAGACTGCCTTTTCTTATCTTTCGTAAGTAGGACTCGAATAAATGAGTCATTGACAACTTTGACATCTGGCTGATACCCTTTCTCCTGAGCAGCAATACAAAGATTCTCTGTCACACACCCTAAACTAACAAATAACTCGCGATGAGTTGGATCGACAACAGGTAATTCTTTTGAAAAATCAGGATATATATCTATTTCTGATTCTCTTATTTTAAATAACCAAGGCTGTGTGTTATGCCCAGAAGGAGCCTTACAAGCATTCTCAATCATAAACAGATAGTCTGGGGTCTGTGCCATTATATTATCCATAATTCCCATAAAAACAACTAATACAACAATTATTTTTCTCATTCTTGAATACTTTTCATCCATAAGTCGATTATCATTTCTACTCCTTGCATTATCTGGTCCCAACCTTTATCAGTTTGCAAAGAAATACCGTTATATCTCAAACATTGGTCTTCAATCAATGCTAAATAGCTGATGGAAGCAGAGAGTATACTTGCTAAAGCCGCTATTTCTGTATTGGGACAACCTGTTAATGTACTTACCATTTTGATTAGACTGCATCCATTTTCTTCACGTTTATCTCTAAGCTGCTCAATGCTTGTATTATTACAGGATAGTTCCCATCTACACAAACGTCTTAAAGTAACATCGTTTCGTAATTGCTCAATCTGCTTACGGAACATGTTCTTAATGCTGTCACCTACAGATTTAGGATTAATAATAACCGTATCAGTATTAGCCCAATAATCCTTTTGCATTATAAACTGTGCAATTAGCTCATCAAGTCCTCCGAAATATCTATAAATAAGCATCTTCGAAACATTAGCTTTTGAAGCTATTGTATTGATACCAAGTTTCTCGAAGCCCTCACTTTCAACGATACTTGCTACAGCTTCCAGTATTTTACATTCTGTTTGTTCTCGATTCTTCATTCTATTATATGGTTATGTTGACACACTTATGTTACCAATTGGTAACCACAAAGATAAGTTACTTAACGGTAACATAGTGATAATTTTCTAAGTAACCACTGTCTTTTTATGTTATTTAACCTGGAAATGTATAAAATAACAATTCTATAAAAAAGTGTCGATACATACTTTTGTTAGTTGCATAAGGATATGGATGTACAATTAGAATACAGATTACTAAAGGTTGAATTAAAAAAAGAAAATGAAGGAAAAAGATGTTCGAGATATATACTATCTTTGTTTTATCTATTTTCTTTTATTATCTTTGTAGAGAACATATAATCATTATTAGCTAACTAAAGTATTATTACTAATTTAAAAGATACAATTATGACAGTTACAAAAGCAATTTATCAAGGGAAAGGACGTGTTGAAGCAACGCATGTTAGGTCTGCAATAACCATAAAGACAGATGCTGGTAAAGCAGTAGGAGGATTAGGTGAGAATCAAAATCCTGTTGAGTTATTAGGCAATGCACTGGCAGCATGTGCTCTGACCATGATGGGATTACAAGCAGAACGTGGTGGAGTAGATTTTGCTGGTTGCTATGCTGAGGTGGGCCAGATAGAAGAAGATATGGAGGCTTTCGCTGTTACACGTATTCCAATCACCTTCCATCTAAAAGCTTCATTTGACGATAAACAACGTAAGAAGTTTGAGCATATCGCTCATAAGACTTGTTTTGTTGGCAATACGCTAACGGCAAAGAAAGACTTCACCTTCGTTTACGAGTAAACTCGTAGTGCGATTTGAAGTTAAATAGCATAAATGACAAAGGGGTATTTGGAGATTTAAACATCACCAAATACCTTTTAGTTTCTTATATAGTCTTAGGATTATGTCTTTTCAACGATAACAGAAAGGCTTATATCTCCTTAATAATAAAATGTAAATCCATTACTTATTCTCCACAGCCTTCTCTGCTTTGAGCCGTTTATGCTCCTCCAACATCTTTGCAGCACGTTCACGAGCGATACGTGCAGGCTCACTTGTGGCTTCTTCTTCAGGACGAATACGCATAGTATGGGCTATATTGACAAGATCTTTCACAGCTTCTCCACCTGCAATAAGTCCTGCAGCAGCAGGAACCCACGCATTAGAACTGGGGATTGTGTGACGATCGGTACACTTACGCATATCTTTATCAGGGCAGATACAGTGGAAACGACAAGAGATTTCTGGTTGTTCGATACTCTCAAGCGGTTCTTCTGGACTGTACACCACCTTCAGGTGCTTAATCTTTGTCTTACGAAGTTTCTTACGAATCACCTTTGCCAGTGGATCGTTGATTGTCTTGAAGATGTCAGTAACACGGAACTGCGTAGCATCCAGCTTATAAGCGGCACCCATACAAGAAAGCAATGGGATGTTCAACTCATGACAACGATAGATGAGATCAAGCTTTGCCGTTACGGTATCGATGCAATCAACGACATAGTCATAGTGTGAGAAGTCGAATTGGTCAGCATTGTCGGGTAAATAGAAGGTCTGATATTTCCGTACGATACAACGAGGATTGATAGTATGAATACGTTCTTCAGCCACGTCCACCTTGTGTTTTCCCACTGTCCGAGTGGTTGCAAGAAGCTGTCGGTTGACGTTCGTAAGACAGACACGGTCGTCATCAATAACATCAATAGCCCCCACGCCACTGCGTGCCAACACCTCCACAACATAACCTCCGACGCCTCCAACACCAAAGACAGCCACCCTACTACCATTCAAGGTATCAATAGCTGGCTTACCAAGGAGGAGTTGTGTTCTTGAAAATTGATTCTGCATTATATTTTATTATCCTTTTTTGAACTGCAAAGATACGACTTTTAAACTGCAAAGATACGACAAAAAAGCGAGTTAGAAGAATCATTTCTCGCTGACTAAACGTATAGACAATGGTTTAACGGTGATGAGTCGGCGCTTGTAAAGGTCGCCAATAGCCCGCTTATAAACCTTCTTCGACACTTGGAAACGACGTTTGATATCTTCTGCCTCACTCTTATCACCAAGGTCGCAGATACCATTATGCTCACGGAGATACTGGAGAAGCACCTCAGCAAAGTCTTCTGCATGCTGCTGCCCAGTAGGTTGAAGCGTACAATCAATCTTTCCATCAGGGCGAACTGTAGATATGTAACCCTTCAATCGGTCACCAGTATGAACATATTGAAACACCTGATCTTCATAGATAAGACCAGGATACTGGTTATCAACAATCACCTTAAAGCCAAGATCTGTCTTCTGCCATACGAGAAGATCAACCTCCTGCCCATGCTTATAATCACGTGGTCGACGCTCATCAAGGTAATGTTCCACCTTGGCAGACGCCACGAGGCGATAACTATCCTCATCCAAATGGATATGCACAATATATGAGTTACCCATTACCATGCGCTTCTTCTGTTCACGGAAAGGACAGAAGAGGTCTTTCATCACACCCCAAGAGAGGAATGCACCATACCCATTGACCCACGAACACTCTAAATAAGCAAAGTCACCTACCTGTGCCAAGGGTTCTTCCGTGGTGGCAATAGGACGTTCCTCTTGGTCAAGATAGACAAACACTTCAATCTCATCACCGATCTCTGTACCTTCTGGTACATACTTCTGAGGCATGAGAATCTCACCTTCTGGTCCTCCATCGAGGTAAAGACCAAATGGTTCACCATTGCCTTCACGTAAGGCAACCTTTAATACCGTGAGCGTGTTATATGCTCCAAGCTTTATTTTAGACATAATAACCCTTTATAGTTGAAGACAAGATAATCTCTTATAAGACAGAGTAACATAGGAACAACATGCCTAAGTAACAGACTTATCATTCTAAGAACCTATTCTTTCTCTATTTCGACAGTAGCACTCCCCTCCTTTCGGAGGGGTTGGGGGAGGCTTTCTATCATACCATCTTTAAGATGTATTGTTCTGTCTGTGATGTGTGCAAGCCCCTCATCGTGTGTAACAATGACGAAAGTCTGACCGAACTTATCACGTAAATCGAAGAAGAGTTGATGCAACTCTTGTTTGTTCTTTGTGTCCAAGCTACCCGAAGGCTCGTCTGCAAGGATGACAGCAGGATTGTTTACCAATGCTCGAGCTACTGCTACACGTTGCTTTTCACCACCTGATAGTTCGTTTGGCTTATGACTTGAACGGTCACTCAAGCCCATAAACTCTAATAGTTCCTCAGCTCTCTGACGTGCTTCCTTCGTATTCTTACCTGCAATATAAGCTGGAATCATGATGTTCTCAAGGGCTGTGAACTCTGGTAAGAGCTGATGAAACTGGAAGACAAAGCCGAGATGTTGGTTACGAAAGTCGCTCAACTTCCCCGTTGAAAGACGCCCAACGTCAATACCATCTACGATAACAGAGCCATCATCAGGCTTGTCCAACGTACCGATAATCTGTAATAAGGTGGTCTTACCAGCACCAGAAGGGCCGACAATACTCACCACTTCACCTTTATTAATATGCAAGTCGATACCCTTCAGCACCTGAAGTGAACCGAAACTCTTGGTTATATTCTTAATATCTATCATAGTTCTGTTTTATATTAAACCCATGAAGCCGATTTTGTAATAGCTATCATCAAGTCCATAGATACCTACACCTTATTATGAATCCACTCCCTCACAGCTTCATAAGCACTGCGTTCCTCCGTATGCTGTGGCTGGGCGAACGTCATATCATCCATTTCATTGCCATATTGATCAGGGAAAATAATCATCAAAGTTTTACCTTTAAAGTATCTATTCACCTCATCAGGCAGTCGTTCCATCGCACTTTTATAAGAGATTGTACCCTTACGAGCCGTAACAATAACAAAGAGATGATCCTTACTGACCTTTGTTGCAAGGTCGGGTAACTCATTCCAATGCTTCATTGGTACATATTCCGCCCTGACACTGGCAAAGTTATTATGAATATATTCATTGATCAGTTGCAGCGTATCCTTCCTTCCATGGAAGATTATCCTACATTCTAGATTCTCTGTCATACGTGCCAAGCGCTCCAACCAACGGTAGAAGCCCGGCTCAAACTCTGCTCGGGAAGGAACAATAACCTGTATCCTACGCACAGTATTCAGAGGTTGCATGATACGAGTGATGATAATCTGACGACTCAACCCATTGTAAAGACTGCGTGTAAACTCACCCCAGAAACCTTTACTGATATTATGATGGAAATGTAATCCCATCAGAATCTCTGAAGCCTGGAACTCTTTAAAAGCATGTTTGATGCCATTAGCGATATTAGCAGCAATACGAACCTGCGTCGTCATGGGCACATCTGACGCACTTGCAAGGTGCTGTAAATGCTCCAAGAGTCGTTGTCCTTCCGCTTGATTATGCCGCATATTAACATCATCATACACAACATTCAATGCAACCAACTCACGTTTCAGCTTCGGATTACGCATCATTGTTGCCATAGACACCAAGTTATCAGCATATTCGGGGTACTTTACAGGGATAAGAATCTTCTCATCATTAACGGTCTTTACCAACTCTGGTTCTTTCTTTTCCTTTAATCGGAGTCGTTGTGCAGCCCATTCTGTTACTACTGTAGAGATAACACAAGTGAAGAGAATCATGATAACAATACCATTCAGCACCTCATCACCAAAGAGATAAACACCCGGAGAGATCTCCAAACGCCTGCCTACCATCACCATAGCAATAGCTCCTGCTGCATGTGCACTGGTCAATCCGAACATCATATGCCCAGCCAAACGGGGCATACGGAACACACCTGCAGCCAAATAAGCAGCTACCGCCTTACCTAAAGTACCAAACAAGACAAGGCAGAAGACGACCCAAAGGATATGAGTTCCTTGAAACAACAGACGAACATTGATCAACATTCCCACACCAATCAGGAAGTAAGGAATGAACAATGCATTACCTGTAAACTCGATACGGTTCATCAAAGGAGATACCCTTGGGATGAAACGGTTCAGTATAAGACCAGAGAGGAAAGCACCAAAGATACCCTCTAAGCCTACAGCATCCGACAAAGCAGCAGAGAGAAACACTACTGCCAAGATAAAGATAAACTGCATAACAGCATCTGAATAACGGCGCAAGAACCAACGTGTGAGGCGTGGAATAACAAGAATAAGCCCTATGCTATAAACAAAGAACTTCACAACAAACAACACCCAAAAGCCTATTCCGGCTCCTCCTTGGAAAGAGTTGACGATAGACGCCATGACGATCAGTGCCATGAAGAGCGCCATCATAGAAGACCCGACACTCAATGTTGAGCTTGTATGTCGTGTCAATCCATAACGTCCAACGATAGGATAAGCAATGAGAGTGTTAGAAGCCATGATGGCAGAAAGGAGCAAAGCTGCCAGCGGAGTATAACTTAACAGACTCACACCCATAAAATAAGTCATGGCAAACGGGACAAGAAAGGTCAGTAAACCGAATACAATAACACGTGTTCGGTTCTTCTTCAAGCCTTCCATGTCCATCTCAAGACCCGCTAAGAACATTATATAATAGAGTCCGACACGTCCAAAAAGTTCGAAAGAAGCATCGCGCTCCAATATGTTCAACCCATACTTACCAACGATAACACCAGCCAACACCATTCCAATAATATGTGGAATACGCAGTCGTCCCATGATGATTGGTGAAAGCAGAATCATCAACAGAACAACGAAAAATATCAATGTCGGGTCGGTTATCGGGAAATACTGGGATAAATTAAACATGAATGTCTATTAATAATGTTGTATGCAAAGTTACGAAAAAAGTTTTGCAACAGTCCATATTCGTATGTATTCATAGCTTATAAAGAATAAAAAATCCTGCATTAAATAGTCTTTCACATAGGTGGAATCCGACAAATTCTCGTCTCTTGTTCGTTACTTCTCCCCCATTATATGGGCGTATGAAATAAAACTCATAGTTACAAAAGATGTTGAAAAGAAGCAAACAAAGCTCATAAAAGAACAAAATAGAATGACAATATGTTGCATATATTACAAGAAAAGTAGTATTTTTGCAGACGAAAGGTATATTAAACAATAAAAGAAAGAACTTATGAAAGTAGCAATTGTTGGTGCCAGTGGTGCTGTAGGACAAGAACTCCTGCGCCTCTTGGATGAAAGAAACTTCCCTTTGGATGACTTGGTGTTATTCGGTTCAACCCGTTCAGCAGGTAGAAAGTACACCTTCAAAGGTAAGGAATATGAAGTGAAGCTACTTCAACACAATGATGATTTCAAGGGTGTTGACATTGCTTTCACCAGTGCAGGTGGTGGTACATCAGCAGAATTTGCGGAGACTATCACCAAATACGGTGCTGTGATGATCGACAACTCCAGCCAATTCCGTCAGGATGATGATGTCCCATTGGTTGTTCCTGAGATAAACGCTGAGGATGCATTGGTTCGCCCACGTGGCATCATTGCCAATCCTAACTGTACAACCATTATGATGGTTGTCGTGTTGAACCCTATTGAGAAGCTCAGCCATATCAAAAAGATTCACATCAGCAGCTATCAGAGTGCTTCAGGTGCAGGTGCTGCAGCCATGGAAGAGCTGATACAACAATATAAAGAACTTGTGGAGACAGGTGAAGTAAAGACCATCAACAAGTTCCCACATCAGCTTGCATATAACGTCATCCCACAGATTGACAAGATGATGGATAACGATTACACGAAGGAAGAGGTGAAGATGTTCAACGAGACACGTAAGATCATGCATTCGGACGTACGTACATCAGCTACCTGTGTTCGCGTTTCATCACTCCGCAGCCACTCTGAAGCAGTATGGTTTGAGACAGAACGCCCATTGTCAGTTGCAGAAATACGTGACGCTTTGAAGTCTGCTCCTGGTGTAACACTTGTTGATGACCCACAGAATTATGTCTATCCAATGCCTCTTGAGAGTGCAGGTAAGGACGATGTCTTCGTTGGTCGTATCCGCAAAGACCTTGCTGACGACAATGGTAGTACACTTTGGCTCACTGGTGACCAGATACGTAAGGGTGCAGCACTTAATGCAATACAGATTGGAGAATACCTTATTAAGGTAGGAGACGTTAAGTAATAATAGAGAATTATGATAAGATTAAATGCATTTTTCAAGGTAAAAGCAGGTGTTACTACCGCACAGGTAAAGGCACTTACGGATGAACTTGTTGAAAGTTCGCGCAAAGATGAGGGTAACAAGGGTTACGATCTCTTTGAAAGTACTACCCAACCAGGTGTTTACATGTTCTGTGAGAGTTGGGAGAATGCCGAACTTCTGAAACGTCATGCAGCCTCAGAGCACTTCACTCGGATTGTTCCGGAGCTGGAAAAACTTACTGACGGCGGTTTAAGTATCGAACAATTTAAGAGATAACAAACAGCCCCTCCTGCACAAGGAGGGGCTGATTGTTTTATAAGAGGTATCTGTTTCCTACTTATTCTTCTTATAATAAGCCACAGCAGCTGCCACGTTTTCCTTCACAGCACGTGATGAATAGGTTGCACCAGTAGCACCATCAACCGTCTGTGCCTTAGCTGCCTTAGCCACTTTCATCCCATTAAACTTTGGTAAGAGTACCTGTTTAACACGATCAAAGAACTTTGGACTCTCACGATTAGGCAATGCCTCAACCTTTACTACTTTGTTATTCTTAATGTAAACTTCCAAAGGTGTTGCACCTTTAAAGCCTTTCACATTCGGAGTAAGACTGGTTGTGTTAACCACATACGTACCATCAGCTTGCTTATACATTACTTGCCCTTGCTGTATAGCTGCAAAAGCGACACCCGTTGCGAGCAGAACCGTCATGGAAACTGCAAATATTTGTTTCTTCATTATTATTGATTTTATACTTAAAAATACATCTTTAAGACTACAAATATACGGAAAAAGTATAACGTGAAGCATTGTTATTTATGTTTTTTAACGGTTGACATAACCTTCAGAGGATTCTTATTGAAGAATCAGAGTTTGGATGGAAACTGGCGGTTTATAATCAGATACAGCTTAAACATTCCTCTTCATAAAAGGTATTAAGCTGAATATTATGTAAAGGAAAATCACATTTCACTTTTGAAAGACGCTCTTTTACGTTGTAAAAGGGCACCTTTTGCATGGTAAAAGGGCATCTTTTACACATCAAAAGGGCGTCTTTTACATTGCAAAAGACGCCCTTTCACTTTCTGAAATATAACCTTCTGATTGTCTGATGATTACAAAGCCACTAAAACAACATATTTGTTGAAAAACTCATTCATAAGACCTTCCTTATTGTAATATTATTTCAACAGTCATATACAATCATCAAATGACAGACAATCCATGAGAGAACAAAACATGACGTCCTACCAACTGTCTAACAGAAAGACAATCCCCTCATCACAACCTGCCGTTATCATGCCAAGATAAAAGCCACAATTCAGTAATTTATCAACACGATAAAAATCGGGAAAGAGCGTAAATAAAAGCCAAAGACTTATTGCTTTCAGGATTTTATTTGTACATTTGTGAACATAAACAATCGATACCAACTATGAAATATATACTAATTCCAGATGCTGGAAGCATCCGTCAGTTGCCCTTCTACTTTGCAATAGAAGAGTATGTGGCACGACGTTACAACGATGATGATTACTTTATGGGGTGGAGAGTGAACCCAACAGTCATGTTAGGGCGCAACCAACTCATTGAGAATGAAGTGAATACTGATTACTGTCATGAGCAAAACATAGATATCTTCAGGCGCAAGAGCGGCGGTGGATGTATCTATGCAGACACAGGATGTATCCAGTTTTCTTACATTTCCCGCACCTCTAATGCCAACGAAGCATTCGTACAATACATGCAACGCATGGCAGATATCCTGCATAGTCTGCACATCAATGCTGAATTATCTGGCAGAAATGATATTATTCTTGATGGCGCTAAGGTGTCAGGATGTGCCTTTTATCAGCTTACGAATCGCAGTGTATTGCATAATTCTGTCCTCTTCGATACACAGTTAGACCATTTATCACATGCGCTTACACCCTCAAAGGAGAAGCTGCAAAGCAAAGGAATAGAATCCGTAAGACAACGTGTGACAAACATTGCACAGCACACTCAGATTGACATCATTGCCTTTATGGATTACGTAAGACAAGAGATGTGTGGCAATGAAACTTTGGAGCTCACCGAAGAAGACATGAGAAACATTTCCGAAATAGAGAAGGAACTGGCTTCGCATGATTTTGTCTACGGCAAAAACCCAAAGTATTCTGTAGTAAGGAAGCACCGTTTTGAAGGTGTCGGCACCATCGAAGCACGCATAGAACTGAAGAACAACGTCATCAGTGGTATTGATATGGCAGGTGATTACTTCCTTTTGGGCGACATTGACCATGATCTTCTGAAGCCTCTAAAAGGGAAAGAATTCACAAGAGAAAGCGTCAGTGAAGTTTTGAAAGACATTGATTTGTCGACAATCATACGTGGATTGCAAGCACGTCAGCTGCTCCGCCTGCTCTTTGGGCGTGAACCTCACGTCATGAAACCCGAATGGCTGAAGATTGACCTGACGTCGAAGAAGTCGACAGGGGAGACTGCTGGTATCCTTGCCAAGCACCATATGAATACCATTTGCACCAGCGGACTATGTCCAAACCGTGCAGAATGCTGGATGGCACGTACTGCAACACTGATGATTGGCGGTGATATATGCACCAGGAAGTGCCGTTTCTGCAACACATTGAGCGGAAAACCCAGACGACTTGATGAGAAAGAACCACAACGTGTGGCTGAATCCATCAAGGCACTCGCCCTGCGTTATGCCGTTATCACATCCGTTGACCGTGATGATCTGCCCGATTACGGTGCTGAACATTGGATAAAGACGATTGAAGCCATACGTAAAGAGAACCCAGAAACAAAGATTGAACTGCTCATTCCCGACTTTATGGGACGTGCAGAGCTTATTCATAAAGTCATGGAGACACACCCGCACGTAGCAGGACACAACATGGAGACCGTCAGAAGACTGACACCCACGGTTCGATCCGTAGCAAAATATGACCGCAGCCTTGATGTTCTCAGAGAGATTACCCGATGTGGTATTACGGCAAAGACGGGCTTCATGTTAGGACTGGGGGAGACACATGAAGAGATTCTTGAGACAATGGATGACATACTTGCCACTGGTTGCAAACGATTAACACTGGGACAATACCTGCAACCCACAGCACATCATTTGCCCGTAATGGCTTATATCACCCCAGAACAGTTTGCTGAATATAAGCGCATAGCGTTAGCAAAGGGATTCAAGCACGTTGTCAGCGGTCCGCTTGTGCGCTCATCCTATCACGCTGCAGAGTCTTAAACACCAGAAACAATAAAAGGTGCTTCCCAAACAGGAAGCACCTTTTACATATTTTGTCGACTGTTGAGCCAGCTGATTACTCAGTAACCTGAACAGTAGCACGACGGTTGAAAGAGATTGGAGACAATGTCTCAACACCACCCTTACCAACAGTAGAAATCTTATTGTTCTCAACACCCATCTTAACAAGCTCGTTAGCAACAGTAGCAGCACGACGCTCAGAGAGCTTCTGGTTGTAAGCAGCAGTACCAGTAGCACTATCAGCATAACCAGTAACGAGGAGATTGTTGTTGTTGTCCTTAGCATACTTAGCAAGAGCCTGTACGTTTACGAGGTCCTTCTGAGAAGCAATTGTAGACTTGTTGATGTTGAAGAATACAGAAACAGGAGTATTAACCAACTGCTTAACAGACTCAGATGGAGTCTCTGCAGGCTTCTGATTAGCCAGTTCTTCACGCAAACGAGCATTCTCAGCCTCGGAGTCACGAAGCTTAGCATTCAATGCATCGAGAGCTGCTTGGTGCTGTGCGTTGATAGCTTCAACATCTGGTGTCTTGCTCCATGTAGCCTTTCCAAGGTTAAAGTTCAGACCAACCTCAGCATAGAGGTTATTGTCATGAGACTCCCAGAAGCCTCTATCGTTCTTGCTGTCGAAGCCATCAAGTCCTGCTTCGTAGCGATTCCAACCAGCCTCAAGGTATACACCAAGGTTCTTGCAGAGCTTCCAAGAAGACTGAATACCTGCGCTCAAGCCTGTTGCATACTTGTCTTTAGACATTGAACGACCAACACCTGCACCGATAAATGGGATAACATTCCATACACGGTTCTCATTGTAACCACAAAGAAGGTTACTAAGATTGAACATTACCTGCTCTTGAGCAATCCAATACTTGTTTCCATTATCGAGACGAGACGCATGATTGTCTGTGTCACCGACACGTTTTCCCCAGATACCCTGTACCTTTGTACGAAGACCAATACCCGGTGTGAACCACTTACCGATAGCAAATGAAGCACCAGGGTTAGCACGGAAACGCTTCAATGGGCTTGATGCCTCATTGCGACCATGCTCCTGATCAGAATACCAAGCATTCCAATCTGCACCAATCTGGATAAACCAATTGCTCCAGAAAGAGTTTGTTGCGACACTATACTTCTCTGTAAGAGCGTCGTCCTGTGCAAAAGTGGTCATAGAAACACCAGCTAATGCCAATACAACTAATAATTTTTTCATAACTTTATTTGTTTAACTAACTCAAATTGTTTGTATTAAGACACCGTCGTTAACGGCATTTCACCTTATTAAAAACGGTCGCAAAGATAACAATTAAATTTTAATGTGGTCTTTTTTTTCAATAAAATACAGCTTATTTAACGTAGATAACAAAAGAATTATAAATGGTTTAGATAAGTCTTTCACTATCAGTTGTCAACTATCAAAGAGATGTTCAATGTCATGTTGTTGCATAATGGCAATAATAGGAGTACCAGAAGGCGTATAATTAACATTACTGCACGCAAACAGTTCATTGACAATACTCTCCATTTCACTATTACTCAGCACTTGTCCTTGCGGGATTGCCGCATTACGAGCAAGGCTAAGCGCCAACACATGGTCTATCTCTTCCTTCACATGCGTACCACTTTCTATGGCAGCAGCAACCATATCAGTAATAAGTGTTACTGCATTGAGTCCTTCAATACCTGCAGGTACACCATTAACAGCGTAACTTCCTCCCCCAAGGTTGTCGAGTTGGAAGCCCATCTCCGTCATTTCAGGTAAGATATGATCAAGGATGACAGAGTCTGAGACCGAGAATTGGACCATTTCTGGGAAGAGAACCTTCTGCGAATGCACCTTATGTTCGGACAACTGACGAAGATATGCCTCATATAATATACGTACGTGCGCGCGATGTTGATTGATAATCATCAGTCCAGACTTGACTGCTGTCATGATATAACTACCCTTATATTGATAATGTGTAGGCGATTTGTCCTCTATCATAGCCGTTGCATCAGGCGCAGTTGCTACTGATGAGATAATTGTTTCTCCATTATCAACATTACCAATAGGCGTATCCTCCTGTCCAAAGAGGTCTGTCTGAGGTGTTTCTGTGTTGGTATCCAACCCTGCATAAAGGCTTTCCCAACCTTCAGTATTAGTTGTTCTTTGTGGCTGAGACGACTGTTTAAAAGGATTATACTGTGGGTTGAAACTTATTTTCGGTGCAGACGTACTCCCATTAGGGTTGAAAACAGGGATATCAGGCTTCCCTTCTGTATCAAAATCAATGGAAGGAACATCATTAAACTTACCCACAGCCTCCTTCACCGATGCTAGTAGGATCTGCCAAATAGCCTGTTCATTCTCGAATTTTATCTCTGTTTTCGTTGGATGTATGTTCACATCAATGTTCTCAGCAGGGACTTCGAAATACAGAAAGTACGGAATTTGCTCTCCCTGAGGTATGAGTCTGTCGAATGCTGTCATGACAGCCTTATGGAAATAGGCATGTTTCATATAGCGTTCGTTGACGAAGAAGTACTGCTGCAACACCTTCTTACGTGCTGACTCGGGCTTCCCTACGAAGCCATGAATACGACATAACGATGTATCAACACCTATTGGGAGCAGATCTTGGTTGAGTCTTTTACCAAAAACCTCCACTATGCGCTGGCGATAGCTACATGAACGTAGATTAAAAAGCTCTGTTCCATTGCTGTGAAGGGTAAAAGATATCTGGGGATAGACTAATACTATACGTTCAAAAGCAGTGATAATATTGTTCAATTCTGTTGTGTTCGACTTCAGAAACTTACGCCGAGCAGGGACATTAAAGAAGAGATTCTCCACCGTAAAGTTACTTCCTACAGGACAAGCACACGGTTCCTGCCCAACAAACCGACTACCAGAGATCGTTAGTTGGGTTCCTAAATCCTCTCCTTCCATACGTGTTTTTAAGTCAATCTGTGCCACTGCAGCGATGGAAGCCAATGCTTCACCACGGAAACCCATCGTGTGAAGAGAGAAAAGATCATCCGCTTTGCGTATCTTTGACGTTGCATGACGCTCGAAAGAGAGCCGGGCATCAGTCTCAGACATACCCTTTCCATCGTCAATAACTTGAATAGAGGTACGTCCAGCATCAACGATTATCACATTAATGTTGCTTGCTCCGGCATCAATAGCATTCTCAACCAACTCCTTTACGACCGAAGCAGGGCGCTGAATGACCTCTCCTGCAGCAATTTGGTTGGCCACACTATCAGGTAAAAGTTGTATAATGTCACTCATAATCTACCCTATTAGACTAAAAAACAGTATAATAAACAAAACAATAACACCTGCAGAAAGAGCCAAAGCAACCCAAAGTGCTGTGTACCTTATACTGCGATGCCTCAAAATACGGGGTCGTAGACTTCCCGCAATACGCTTCTGCATCTGCTCATGATAGCTATCTTGAGTTGTACTTTCCCCACTCGTCTCCTGTCGGTTACGGCGTTCAAGTTCCTTTAGTAGCTCCTTTCGCTCATCAACATACATGTATTCATGATGAAAACGACGTGGGCGTGATGATTGAGAAAACATGATTATTGTGCGTAATTACGATATGTTGTATGCTAAAATGATCACTCTACGTGTTGACGAGGGGGCAAAGCAACCTGTGCATTACGAACTGTTGCACTCGTTTTACGTGCTGCCCGCCGGAAGATATCATGCTTATTCTTGGGTCGAACATCATCAAAAAGCTCGAAATGAGGTAACGTTAATTTATCAGAAGGTATCTGTGTCATAGGACTTATGACACCATTTGCCTTAGACATCCATATCTTCTTCAGCTTACGTTCAGGCGAAATGAACATTCTAAGCGTGTCCGTCTCCGTATAATCATGTCCTATTAACGTACTATCTTTGTCGGTATGATAGAATATAACCTCAACATTTCCCCAAGCATCCACCCTTCTTAATGCTCCATCAGTGAAGTAAGCGTGCATCATCTTTGATGATATCTGATTGTAATGCTTCTTATCTGGAAGCGTTTCTATAGAGAAAGCATTCCCATATACTAATGCATCACGTATCGTTGAGTCATTCAGATAAGCCTTAATGGAGTCACCTACCAGCTGACGATTCCCACTCCAAACAATAGGATAATCATACATTGTCATGCAGGAATCCTTTGTATTAAAGACAAGAAAGCCACAAACAGCCTGTATATCCGTACGAAAGGAACGTACATTGTTCACTCCATAGATCTCACGATACATCCGTGGAGTATTCATATGAAACCCTTTCATACTGATTGTATCTGCATGTACGAAGAGAGTGTCGCCCTTTGAGAACTCTTTAGCTACTGGTCCAGGGTTTCCACCAAAGGCTATTGCCGCTGAATCAGTATAATGTAGATAGTCACCTTGAAAGGCATGCTTGCTTTTATGGTCTATATAGTAAACATTTCCTTCGCCAGTTCCTTCGTGTGTGTTACTGTTATAGGTAAGATCACGCCCCGTTATAGTGCGTTGTTTTACATTATCTACAATCTTAACATTACCATGTCCCTCACTATGACCAGTCTTTTCATTATAGAAGACATTATCTCCTGTAATGATACGGTGGTTCACTTTATCAACAATCTTCACACTTCCATGTCCTTCTGCATCTCCTGTCGCACTATTATAGATGATGTTGTCACCTTCAACATCTTGTCGAGGAGAGGTTATAGTAGAACGGCCATTTAGCTCCATGTAGTCTGTTTTGCTGTTATAAGTTCCATCATTCGTATGGACAACCTCCCCTTTCGAAGTGCGAATGACCGATTTCCCAACTACATGGACAAGTCCTGTTGCAGTATTACCATGCGCCTCTGGCGTATTGATACGATACTTTGGCGTACGAATAACAACATTACCAAAGAAGTTTGCATCGTGAGTATCTGTATTATAATCACCTTGATCAGCCACAATAGTATTTCCATTATAAACCAATGTGCCACGTCCACCAAAGTAATTAGCTACCTTAGACGCCATATTATAATCCAGACTGTCACAACGAAGAGACCTTCCAGGCTCCCGAACTACCACATTTTTCCGCACATGAATCATCTGTGCAAAGCCATCATAGTGCATTCTGCGACAATCAAGGGTCACTCCTCCTGGGCGAGTCATGTGTACCAAGCCAAACGCTTTGAACCATTTATCCTTCTCATTGAAGTAAGCACTGTCACAACGTAACGTCATTCCTTTATAACGAAAGCGCACATTGCCCTTCGCAATCTGTACATCTGGCATCTCCATCTGGTTATGACGCAGGTTATCAGCATGGTCAATATAGAACTTTTCACCCTTGACTGTAACTGGATTCTGTGCCTTTACAGGTTGACATAACCATAGCCCAAGCAGGCATAGAATCGTAATTATCATGATTCTATGCCCGCAAAGTATATTGAAATATAACCGTTTTAATGTCATTTAACCCAACCTTCGTATTGGAACTTACAATTCTGATATCTTGGATTGATTCTTACGTAGGTCTCCTTTATCTTCTTTTCCACCCAATTATGAATCATTTCCTGTCGGCGATGAGCCACAACTATATCTTTCATTGCCTGGAAATCCTCTGTAATAGTTGCCCTATGTTCTGGAATACGGCTCTTAAGTTTTACGATTGCACAAACAACTTTACCCTTTGCATCAACCATTTGGAACGGAGCAGAGACTTCTCCGACCTTCAGACCTTCCACAACACGAGCTACTTCAGAAGGAAGATCCTTCATTTTGAAGCGTGATGTACGCACATTCTCCGATGAATTAACCATCAAACCATGGTTGTTTTTCGTGTCTTTGTCATCAGAAAGATATGCTGTAGCATCCTCAAAGGTAAATTTTCCGGCTTTTATATCGTTGTTTATAGAGTCAAGTCGCTCTTTAGCTGCATCTATAGAAGCCATTGAGACATGCGGTTTCAAAAGTATATGACGGACATTTACCTTATCACCTCGCTTATCAACAAGCTGAATGATATGGTATCCGAACTCACTCTCAACTATTTTTGAAACCTTTTTAGGGTCAGTGAGGTTGAAAGCTGCGGCTGCAAAGGCAGGATCAAGCATACCACGACCCATATATCCAAGCTCTCCCCCCTGTCGAGCAGAGCCTGGATCTTCAGAATACAAGCGTGCCAACGTAGCGAAAGAGGTCTCACCCTTTGTCACACGATCAGTATAATCACGCAATTGATTCTTGATTCTATTGACTTCTTCAGGCTCAACCTTTGGTGTTTGTGTCAATATCTCCACCTCAACAGTAGTAGGAATCATAGGGATGCTATCCACTGGAAGGTTCTTAAAGTACTCCCTCACTTCTGCTGGAGACACCTTAATATCACCTACAAGCTTCTCCTGCATACGCTGAACAAGCTGTCTGTTCTTGTAATCATCATGCAGATCCTGACGAATCTGTGCCAAACTCTTATGCTGGAAGGCTTCCAGCTTCTCCTTAGAACCGATCTGTGGAAGAGAAATCCAATAGTTTATCTGTTGGTCAATACCTTGTGCTATCTCCGACTCAGTCACTTCTATACTATCCAAAGCAGCCTGATGGAGAAAGAGTTTCTGCACTGCTATCTGCTCTGGGATGATGCAATCAGGGTCACCACCCCACTTTGTTCCTTCAGCTTCACCCTGAAGCTTCATTATCTCTACCTCAGATTTCAATATTGGTTCGTCTCCAACAACCCAGACAACCTCATCTACAACACTACGAGGATCTGTCTGTGTCGTCGCATCTGAGCGTACTGAGTCCGACAATTCAACAGGACCACTGGCACGAAAAGCACCAGCATGTAAGCCCATCGTCATAAGAACTGTCCCTGCAAGCAGGAGTCCTATCTTTCCTTTACTTATCTTCATCGATTTAGTTAATTATCTTTTAGTGCTTATTAACCGTGGCAACCACTTTCGGGTCAACCACAACCTTATATCGTTTTCTTAATGCTTCAACCCAATTCTTCTCCAATTCATCTTGATAATCTGCCACAACAAGACCACGAACATCATCCATTCCTTCTGGCGCTTTTATCTTTTTGCCAAAGGTTGCATCAATAGGATAATCCTTCATTGGTGCTATTGTGGTGTCTTTTTTGAAGATATCACGGTCTACATAAGCGTTATCACCCTTACGGAAGATGCCTTTCTCCACTCGGATACGTATCACACTATCAGCATTGAACGTCTTACGCAATGCCTCAGCCCACTTACTGAAAGGAAGATTCTTCACACAATTCTTCACTGCTGCTACGTCTTCACGCTTCCGTACATGGTATGCAATACCCTTAAAACGTGGTTCTGACCACTTATATTGCTTCTTATGCTTACTGAAATAAGCCTCAAGTCCAGCCTCATCCTTGGCTGCTTTGTCCCAGACGGTGCGGTTACTCATCTCAATCATCAGTAAACCGTCATGATATTCCTTAATGAGATTACGCAAATCAGCATCCTTCTCCTCCATATCAGCAAGTCTCTTGCTAAGTATCTGCTCCTTTGTTACACCACTGCCAGCCTGCTTTGCGAGAGAATCTATCTTCTGATCTATAATCTGTTCACGCAATCCACGCATATCAATGAACTGCATTATATCTGCACGAACCGAATCATAAGGAGGGAAATCCTCATGTCCTGTCATCTTAATGATATGATATCCAAACGAACTTAACACCGGTCTGCTGATTTCTCCGGGCTTCAACGACAGCATTGCAGCCTCAAACTCCGTCACAGTCTGACCCTTCTGAAGCGGTGGAAGTTCGCCACCCTTAACAGCAGAGGACGCATCAGCAGAATATCTCTTAGCCAATACTGCGAAATCTGCACCATGTTTCAAAGCCGTATAGATAGAATCAGCCAACACTTTTGCTGCTGCTTCTTCATCCTTAGTGGAGCGTTGATTCATTCCGATGAGGATATGAGAACACCGCCACAAGCCTCCATTAGCATTCACTTGCTGCTGCGTTTCACGATAAAGTCTGCGTGCCTCAGCCTCAACATCAGCATCTGAGATCATCGTTGGGCGTACCTGCTGATCCCGATAATTCAGAAACTCTTGTTTAAACGACTTCAATGTATCAAGATGCGCATCCATTGCAGCCTGCACCTTGAGCTTATAATTGATAAAGAGGTCAAGATATTCATTCACACTCTTTTTATCTATTACTCCTTCAGAGTTATTCTTATTATAGGAATACTCAAATTCCGAACGACTCACTGGTCGCCCATTGATTGTCATGATAGTAGGGTCAGACTGCCCATAAGCCATGGTTGTGGAGAGCAGTGCGACTGACAGAATTACCTTGATTTTCATTGTTATCATTTAAAACGCACGTACCCTCTCCACTGATAAGACAGAGAAGAGGGTCGAATCTTTATACTCGTGTATTATTCTGGACGTGAATAGTTTGGTGCTTCACTGGTGATTGTGATGTCATGAGGATGACTCTCCATAACGCCGGCATTTGTGATTCGAGTGAACTTAGCATTGTGCAAATCTACGATAGAGCCTGCACCGCAATAGCCCATACCTGAACGTAGACCACCAGTCAGCTGATAAATAACTTCCTGAACAGTTCCCTTGTAAGGCACACGACCAGCAATACCTTCTGGAACAAGCTTCTTTGCGTCAAAGACATCACCCTGGAAATAACGGTCACGTGAACCATTCTTCTGCTCCATAGCCTCTAACGAGCCCATACCACGATAACTCTTGAACTTACGTCCATTGAAGATGATGGTGTCACCAGGAGACTCTTCAGTACCAGCAACAAGTGAACCGATCATCACTGAGCTACCTCCTGCTGCCAAAGCTTTGACAACATCGCCTGAATAACGCAAACCACCATCAGCTATCAAAGGTACCCCTGTTCCCTCAAGCGCTGTATAAACATCGTAAATAGCAGTCAGCTGTGGTACGCCAACACCAGCAACGACGCGTGTCGTACAGATGGAACCAGGACCAATACCAACCTTTACGGCGTCAGCACCATTGTCAACAAGGAACTTAGCAGCCTCACCTGTAGCTATATTTCCTACAACTACATCAAGGTTGGGGAAGGCAGACTTCACATCACGGAGCTTACCTATCACACCTGCGGAATGGCCATGAGCCGTATCAATGACGATGGCATCTACACCAGCTGCTACCAAAGCTTCAGCACGTTCCATGGTATCAGCTGTCACACCAACGCCAGCTGCCACACGCAAACGGCCCTTCTCGTCCTTGCAAGCCATTGGTTTATCCTTGGCTTTCGTAATATCTTTGTAAGTAATCAAGCCGACAAGATGATTCTCACGGTCGACTACTGGAAGTTTCTCAATCTTGTTTTCCTGCAGAATCTGCGCTGCTGCAGTAAGGTCAGTCTGCTGATGAGTCGTAACAAGATTATCCTTTGTCATCACCTCATCAATGAGTTTGTCTAACCGACGTTCAAAGCGCAGGTCACGATTGGTCACGATACCAACCAGATGATTCTCTCCATCAACAACGGGAATACCACCAATATGATAGTCAGCCATCATGTCAAGCGCATCTTTTACCGTGCGTCCCTGACGGATAGTAACCGGATCATAAATCATTCCGTTCTCTGCTCGCTTCACAATCGCTACGTTACGAGCCTGATCTTCGATGGTCATGTTCTTATGAATCACACCAATACCGCCTTCACGGGCAATGGCTATCGCCATAGAGCTTTCCGTTACGGTGTCCATAGCCGCTGTAACAAAAGGCACATTGAGGTCAATGTGACGTGAGAACTTGGTTTTCAACTCTACCTCTTTAGGCAGAACTTCAGAATAAGCCGGGATTAAAAGGACGTCATCGTAGGTCAATCCGTCCATCGTGATTTTATCTGCAACAAATGATGACATAGTGTATTAAGAAATTTATTGCATGCAAATTTACTAATTAAAATCCAAACATACAGGCTTTTTGCCGTTTTTCTCACCTGCCATTAAAAGTATTTAACGGCACAAGCAACAAGCATGTATTCATCCATTGACTAAAGACAGAATACTGTAAGATTTAAGTTTGCTTTCCATTTATCGATACATGAGTGAGCCAGCAATGATGGCTAATTGTAAAAAATGTTCACTTCAAGAAAACAAAAGGTATCCTTTTACATTCTAAAAGGGCACCTTTTGCATGGTAAAAGATGCCCTTTTGAGACGCAAAAGACGCCCTTTTGCAACGTAAAAGGGCGTCTTTTAAAACGTGATTTATAACGGATTGACTATCACTTAGTTACAAAGCCATAAAAAGTCAGATATATAAAGAAAAACAAGAGAGCATCACTTTAAAATTGTAAAGTCATTTCAAAAGAAGAAAGAAGTCTCCTTTTGCTAAGGAGAACACAAACAATAAAAGGCACATCTCATATGTAAGATGTGCCTTTTAAACTATTTAATTAGCCATTTCTGACAGGAATTTGATTCGGACAAGACGAATAAGTTCTTCGCTATACTCACCGTCAAGATCTTCCATTGCAGCTTCTATATCGTCTGTTTCACTACTCATGAAATAATCATAGACATCATCTATCTGGTCTTCATCATAGACATCCTCAAGGAAATAATCAATGTTCAGCTTTGTTCCACTGTACACTATCTCTTCAACCTTGTACAAAAGATCATCAAAATCAAGCCCTTCAGCCGATGCAATATCATCAAGTGGCAACTGCCGGTCAATGCTTTGGATGATCTTTACCTTCTGCATTGACTTCTTGGCAACCGTCCGAACGCGCAGTTCTTCTGGTCTTTCAATATTGTTTTCCTCACAATATGACTTGATAAGCTCGTAGAATTCGCGCCCATAACGCTTAGCTTTACCAGCTCCTACACCTTGTATGTTCTGCAACTCCTGCTCATTGACAGGGTACATCATTGCCATCTGCTCCAAAGAAACATCTTGGAAGATGACATAAGGAGGTATATCCAACTTATGTGCGACCTTCTTTCTAAGACTTTTCAGCATGGAGAAAAGCGTAGGATCAAGCACTGCCGTACCTGACATAGGCTCTTCATCGGACTCTTCATCCTTGAATTCAGTGTCCATCACTATCATAAACGATTCTGGAGACTTCATAAAGCGCTTCCCAGCGGCTGTTAATTTCAGCAGACCATAGTTGTCTACATCCTTCTTTAGGTATCCTGCAAGCAATGCTTGACGCACAACAGGGTTCCATATCTTCGGATCTTCATCTTCACCAGCACCAAAATCATCCAGTTCATCATGTTTATGATCCTTCTGATCATCAGTAGCTCTACCCTTTACAAAGTCTATCACATACTCCTGACGGAAGTTCTCTTTCAGTTCCTTTACAGCTTTAAGAATCGTCAGAAGATAGTCCTTACCCTCTATCTTCGTCTTTGGATGAAGACAATTGTCGCACATTCCACAATTACATTTGGCATATTCTTCACCAAAATAATGGAGAAGCATCTTTCTCCGGCAGACAGAAGACTCTGCATAGGCTTCTGTTTCCTGTAACAACTGACGCCCAATATCCTGCTCAGCGACCGGTTTTCCCTCCATGAACTTCTCAAGTTTCTTCAAGTCATTCTTAGAGTAGAACACGACACAAATGCCCTCTTCGCCATCGCGCCCAGCACGTCCAGTCTCTTGATAATAACCTTCAAGGCTTTTCGGGATATCATAATGGATAACAAAACGCACATCTGGTTTATCGATTCCCATACCGAAAGCTATCGTTGCAACAATGACATCAATCTCTTCCATCAGGAAATCGTCCTGTGTTTTTGACCGAGTTTCAGAGTCAAGGCCAGCATGATAAGGTGCTGCTTTTATATCATTGGCTTGCAGAATGGCTGCCAATTCTTCTACTTTCTTCCGAGATAGACAGTAAATGATACCACTTTTACCTGCATGTTGCTTGATAAACTTGATGATTTGCTTGTTAGTATCATCGTCATTCTTCTTTGGTCGTACTTCATAATAGAGATTCGGACGATTAAAAGAGCTTTTAAACTCTGCGCAATCCTCTATCCCCAAGCTGCGAATGATGTCCGTTCGCACCTTATCAGTAGCCGTCGCAGTGAGTGCAATGACTGGTGCCAGCCCTATTGTCTCTATGGCATGACGAATCTTTCGATACTCTGGGCGGAAGTCATGTCCCCACTCTGAGATACAATGTGCCTCATCAATAGCATAAAAACTTATCTTCACTGACTTCAGGAATTCCATATTCTCCTCCTTATTCAGTGACTCTGGAGCAACATAAAGTAATTTAGTACGCCCTGAAAGAATGTCGGCACGTACGTTGTCTATCTCAGCTTTCTTTAAAGAAGAATTCAAGTAATGAGCCACACCATCCTCCTCGCTGATACCATTGATGACATCCACCTGGTTTTTCATCAATGCTATTAACGGGGAAACGACAATTGCCGTACCGTCCATAATAAGAGATGGGAGCTGATAGCAGAGACTTTTACCGCCTCCTGTTGGCATTAACACGAACGTATCACGCCCTGCTAATAGGTTACGGATAATAGACTCTTGGTCACCTTTGAACTTATCAAAGCCAAAATAGTGTTTTAGTTTTTCGGCAAGATTGACTTCTTTTGTCATGCTAATAGTTGTTTCTATTCTTTTCCTTGGTCGGTTTGATAGAAAAACATACAGTCTGCAATGGAAATTTCTATCCAAAGCAGACCGTATGGATATGATATTAGTTTGTTTCTGCTTTCTGAATATGGGCTTTATCAAGCTGTTTCCGGACATATTCATCCGTCACTTCGAAGTGCTTGATACGTCGAGATGGAACATCAAACATAGCATCCATCATCACAGCTTCTACTATAGAGCGCAAGCCACGAGCCCCAAGCTTATACTCAACGGCCTTATCTACGATGTAATCAAGAGCTTTCTCCGTGAAAGTCAGTTCTATTCCATCCATCTGGAACAGCTTTATATACTGCTTAATAATGGAATTCTTCGGTTCAACAAGAATCTTACGCAGTGCTGCTCGGTCCAATGGGTTAAGATAAGTAAGCACTGGTAGACGACCTATTATCTCCGGAATCAAACCAAAAGACTTCAAGTCTTGTGGTAAAACATACTTCATCAGGTCACTCTTGTCTATCTTTGCAACATTCTGCACAGAGTTATAACCAACCACATGGGTGTTAAGTCGCTGTGCAATCTTACGTTCTATGCCATCAAAGGCACCACCACATATAAAGAGAATGTTCTTTGTATCAACATGGATATAGTCCTGATCAGGATGCTTACGACCACCCTTTGGCGGGACATTCACCATGGTTCCCTCCAACAGTTTCAGTAATCCTTGTTGAACACCTTCACCACTTACGTCACGTGTAATACTTGGATTGTCACTCTTGCGGGCTATCTTATCAATCTCATCGATGAAAACAATACCGCGTTCAGCGGCAGCTACGTCATAATCTGCCACCTGTAACAAACGAGAGAGAATACTTTCAACATCCTCACCCACATATCCAGCCTCTGTAAATACCGTTGCATCAACAATAGTAAAGGGGACATCGAGGAGTTTTGCTATGGTTTTTGCAAGCAAAGTCTTACCAGTTCCTGTTGAACCAACCATAATAATGTTGCTCTTCTCTATCTCTACGCCATCGTCATCCTTAGGTTGTTGCAGACGTTTATAATGATTATAGACTGATACAGACAGGTAACGCTTAGCTTCATCCTGCCCTATGATATATTCATCAAGATACTCTTTTATCTCCTTTGGCTTAGGAACTTTCTTCATTTTGAAGGCTTCTTCCTTCTTTCCTTGCTCCAAAGCACCTGTTTGCATGACTATATTGTAAGCTTGTTGAGCACAATCCTCACAGATATAACCATTCAAACCAGTTATAAGGAGTTTCACATCCTTCTCGCTTCTACCACAAAAACTACACTTTTTCTGGGGCATTATCTACTTCTTTTCTTATTAAAATTTCATCAATCATGCCGTATGCTTTAGCTTCTTCGGCATTCATCCAATAGTTACGATCACTGTCATTCCACACTTTCTCAAATGTTTGATGAGAGTGTTTACTGATGATTGTGTAGAGTTCTCTCTTAAATTTAAGAATCTCCTGGGCTTCAATTTCAATATCAGAAGCCTGTCCCTGAACACCACCGAGCGGCTGATGAATCATCACACGACTGTGTGTCAAGGCTGACCGCTTACCTTCCTGACCAGAGACAAGCAATACTGCTGCCATAGAAGCAGCCATACCTGTACAGATTGTAGCTACATTGCTGGATATAAACTGCATCGTATCATAGATACCTAAGCCTGCTGTAACGCTTCCACCAGGGGAGTTTATATAGATAGAGATGTCTTTCCCTGGGTCAACTGAATCCAAATAGAGCAATTGAGCCTGCAAAGTATTAGCAGTATAGTCGTCTATCGCAGTACCAAGGAAGATAATACGATCCATCATCAGTCGCGAAAAAACATCCATCTGAGTAACATTCAGCTGACGTTCTTCCAAGATATATGGGTTCAGATATTGTGCTTGTGACTTTACGACATCATCAAGTACCATACCGTTCATCCCAAGATGCTGAGTTGCATATTTCCTAAAATCGTTCATAGTCTTTCCTTTCTTATATATAATAATGTGACAAAAATAGAGGTTATCGACCTCCTAATCATTGTCGTCAGTACAAAGAGCATGCCACGAAAGCGGCTTCTCAAAGCTTATCTTAGACAAAGATAAGGAAAAAAATCGATAACCTCTATATAAGTAAATAATATTTTTTCCTAAAAAATATTATTCATTTACGAGTTTATTAAACTCTTCAAGGCTTACACTCTTCTTGTTTAGTTTCACAACATCCTTCAATGTAGCAGCCAATTTACGGTCAAGTGCAGCCTCAACGAATGAGTCTATGTTCTCACGTTTCTTCAACATCTCATCAGCATAACCGTTAAGATAATCATCTGGAACGTTATTCATGCCATATTGAGCAAACTGAGCACGTGCCATCTGGCGTGCACTCTCACGTACATCATTGTCATCAACCTTGATGCCATGTGCCTGTGCCAACTGTTCCTTTATGAGATGCCAAGTAAGTTCTTTGATGCTTTGTTCGTAATTCTTATCTACGAACTCCTCGCCCTTGTCTTGGTTGTTAGCCAACATGATACGTTTCAAGATAGCATCAGGGAATGTTAGCTTGCCAACCTTCTTCTCACAATAAGCGCGAAGGTCTTGGATAAACTTATAATCAGAGTCACCCTTCAGCTGCTCAGCCAAGCCTTCTGCTATAGCCTTACGGAAACCTGCTTCGTCTTTGATGTCAGCAGCCTCACCATAAACACTCTTCCAGAGCTCAGCATTGTTCTCTGCCTTTACGAAACGAGATATTTCTGTAATCTGGAAAGAGAAATCTCCCTTGTGTTCAGCCACTTCTTCTTTCTTAATCTTAAGTAAAGAAGAAACCTCAATCTCGTTATCTGGATAAGCCTTAGTTGGGTTGAAAGTAATGATATCACCAACCTTTGCGCCATCAAACAGCTTCTTCTGCTTGTCAACTTTGATAAACTGTGGCATTAATGATGCACCCTCAACAGTGATACCACCCTCAAGAGTATTACCATTCTTAGCCAATTCACGAAGATCACCCTTCAGCAAGTCACGCTGTTCTGGGTCATATGTCTCAGCTTTGTCGTAGTGTCCTGCACGACTCTGGAACATTTCAACCTGCTGATCGATAAGTTTATCATCAACAGCAATGTCATAGTAGTCAATCTTGTTCTTACCACTAAGCTCTATTTTGAACTCTGGAGCTACAGCAATATCAAACTTGAATACGTATGGAGCATCCTTTTCCAGATCAACAGCTTCCTGACCTTCTGCAGACATGGGCTGTCCCAACATCTGAATCTTATTGTCAGTAATGTACTTCTGCAGGTTCTCTCCAAGAATCTTGTTGATAGCTTCCATTTTAACCTGTGGCCCATACTGACGCTTAATCATACCCATTGGTACCTGTCCTTGACGGAAACCAGGTATATTGGCACGCTTGCGATAGTCCTTAAGGGTTTTCTCAACCTCATCCTTGTAGTCAGACTCTTCGACAGTCAGGGTCATCAGACCGTTAACCTTGTCGGGATTCTCAAATGAAATTTTCATCTCTGATGTTATGTATTTATGTTTATTATTATTTATCAATTACTTATATTTGCAAAGAAGGCACATTATCCCCTTGCAACTTTGGATTGCAAAGATACTCAAAAAAAAGCACATCCTTATAATATATAGGTGGAAAAATGCTTTTTTAACCTCCTATTCTTCTGCATCTTTGGCCTCTTCCTGTGCTCGCTTTCTTTGGTCGAGCAACTGAAAGTCCTTCTTCTGAAGAACAAAATCCGTACCAAGATACTTCTCTTTCACTATCTTGTTTGCAGCCAACTCCTCTGGTGTACCTTTGAAAAGGATACGACCTTCAAAGAGAAGATAGGCACGATCCGTGATATTCAGCGTCTCATGAACATTATGGTCAGTGATAAGAATACCGATATTACGGAATTTCAAACGCCAGACAATATGTTGAATATCCTCCACAGCAATAGGATCGACACCTGCAAACGGCTCATCAAGCATAATAAACTTTGGGTCTATCGCTAAACAACGGGCTATCTCACAACGCCGGCGTTCACCTCCTGAAAGTCTGTCACCGAGATTCTTACGCACTTTCTCCAAGCGAAACTCACGTATAAGACTCTCCATCTTGTCAATACGTTCCTGCTTTGACAGTTTCGTCATCTCCAAAACGCTCATGATATTATCCTCCACACTCATCTTACGGAAGACACTTGCCTCCTGTGGAAGATAACCAATACCAGCACGTGCACGCTTATAAACAGGGTAATTCGTAATCTCCTGGTCATCAATATACACATGTCCTTCGTTCGGAACGACAAGTCCTGTGGTCATATAGAAGGATGTTGTCTTGCCGGCACCATTCGGTCCGAGCAGTCCAACAATCTCCCCTTGCCTGACATTGATACTCACACCATTTGCAACGGTACGTTTTCCGTATCGCTTCACAAGCTTATCCGTCCTAAGAACGCTTCCTTCTCCGTCAGGGCGCACTACGATATTATCTGTCTCGCTCATAGCTTTTCATCATTTTGTCATTGGAAAAAGAATATCCAATCGCTGCAAAATTACGAAAATTAAAGCACATACCTACTAATAAAGATAGAAAAAGAAAGTACCAATTTAGAATTATCAACATGGGAATAGGTTATAATAAACATATTTTAGAGTAATAAAATATTTATAAGAAAGGGCTTTTCAACTCGGCAGATGCAAGTTAAATATTGTCTTTCATGTTTATATCTCTAATTTTTTAGTTATTTTTGCAAATAAAAACTATATAAAAAATCATGCTTATCTTTAAGTGGTTGAATACATTTGGCAAGTATCTCATGCTCATGGGGCGCACCTTTAGTCGCCCGGAACGCATGCGAATGTTCCTGAAACGCTATGTTAAAGAGATGTCACAGTTGGGAGTTGACTCTATCGGCATCGTCTTGCTCATCTCATTTTTCATTGGTGCTGTTATATGTATCCAGATAAAGCTCAACGTACAGAGCCCTTGGATGCCCCACTGGGTATCGGGTTATGTAACGAGAGAGATCATGTTGCTGGAGTTCTCCAGCAGTATCATGTGTCTTATTCTGTCAGGAAAAGTAGGTTCAAACATAGCATCTGAGCTGGGAACAATGCGCGTTACGCAACAGATTGACGCTCTTGAAATCATGGGTATCAACTCAGCAAGCTATCTGATACTGCCCAAAACACTGGGACTGATCACTATCATGCCCTTCTTAGTCATCTTCTCTGCAGCAACAGGTATCGTCGGAGCTTATGCCACAGCATACCTTGGACATATCATAACACCGACAGATCTGACTGCAGGTATCCAACATGATTTCAACCCATGGTTCATGTGGATGAGTATTATTAAGGGTATCTTCTTTGCTTTCATCATCTCTACTGTATCGTCATATATGGGCTACACTGTCAAAGGTGGTAGTGTTGAGGTGGGCAAAGCATCTACTGACGCCGTAGTATCTTCGAGTGTTCTCATCCTCTTTAGTGATGTTTTCCTCACACAGATGCTAAGTTAAAAGACAAGAATAGAAGGCTATTAAGGGATGAAAGGGAGTTAAGACACCCCCGTGACCCCATCACCAAGGATTATGAACATAGCACAGGGAAGCATAAAAGAATGAAGAAACAACATCATTCTACCCAGTGACTAACATTACATTTATACAGAACAGTTTCAACAACGATACTCAAAACTTGAGGAAACAAGTAAGTTGCAGAATGCATTTCACTATGAAATAGTAAATAAGCATGCAGCAACAGACAGAGAGAACAAGACCAACGTCTTCACTCACTTTCATACTTTGACTCCTCATGACTTCTGAAAATTATGATTGAAGTAAAACATCTCTATAAGTCATTCGGTGACAAAGAAGTACTGAAGGACATCAATACTGTCTTTGAAGATGGTAAAACGAACCTCATCATCGGACAGAGTGGTGCGGGAAAGACCGTACTTATGCGCTCACTCACAGGACTTATCGACCCAACAAAGGGTGAAGTGCTCTATGATGGTCGTAACTTTGTCAACATGAACAAGAAGGAAAAGATACTCATGCGCCGTGAAATGGGTATGATTTTCCAAGGATCGGCACTCTTCGATTCGCTTACTGTACTTGAGAATGTGCGTTTCCCACTTGATATGTTCTCGGACATGAGCGCACTGGAACGTGACAAAAGAGCACAGGAATGCTTAGACCGAGTGAACCTAAACGGTGCTGAAGAGAAGTTCCCTGGTGAGATTTCAGGTGGTATGCAGAAGCGTGTAGCTATCGCACGTGCCATCGTTATGACCCCAAAATATCTTTTCTGCGACGAGCCTAACTCAGGTTTGGATCCCAAAACATCACTCGTCATTGACGAATTGTTGTCAAGTATCACCCGTGAATTTAATATGACGACGATTATCAATACGCATGATATGAACTCCGTGATGGGAATTGGTGACAACATTGTCTTTATTGCAGATGGTAAAAAGGAATGGCAAGGCAACAAAGACACGGTCATCTCTTCCCGAAACAAGAAACTCAACGATCTTGTCTTCGCATCAGATCTGTTCAAGAAGGTGAAGGATGTAGAACTGGCACAAGAGGATTAATCCTCTTTTTATAGCCGTTCAGAACAAGAAAGTTCAGATAAACACATCACACTTGGTTCTCTTCTAAAAGGTAGAAGAGAAACTTATGATGTAAAAATAAATCACATTGCGAATTCCAAAGAGGCTCTTTCGCATTGTAAAAGATGCCCTTTTGCAATGTAAAAGACGCCCTTTTAACACGTAAAAGGTGCCCTTTTGAATGGTAAAAGGGCACCTTTTATTTTGCTATTCTCAATCTTTTGATTCTCTGATAGTTACAAAAGTGAGAATTAAAGATTTTCTTTTATTTCCTAAATAATTGACCGTCTCTAATGTAAAACTATTTCTAATCAGAACCGTTAGGATACTATAACGATTAGAAATGGGAGCACCATGCTATCGCATGATCCACTTACCCTTCTTCTTCACCATAGGTACTATGACCTGTTCAGTCGTCTTATCGCCATAATGGAAAAGCAGAAAAACACTTGCCGCACTGTCCTTTCCAGTGAAAACAGATGAACCAATCGATACAGAATTGATACCATGATGCACACTATCCTGCACAGCTATGAACTTACGAAGATTGATAAGTAGTTGTTCTCGATACGTATCAGGTAGCTTATCAGGCCTATTCTCGGCATTAAGGAACGCATCATATTTCCCCTTCAACAGGAGTTCGTAATAGTGTTTGGCTGCTTGCGCTGCCAAATTACCTTGCTCTACAGCTTTCTTTTTCTCGCTACAAGCTGCCAACAACAGAACTCCTGCAAGTAAGAAAGCCGAAAAGAGTTGCTTCATACTCATCATGTAATATTACTTCTGACGGATAAAGATATTAATAGGACAGCCATGCAACTGCCAATTCTCACGCATCTTGTTTTCCAAGAAACGGCGATACTGCTCCTTAACGTACTGCGGTAAGTTCGCATAGAACACGAAAGAAGGAATCTGCGTATTAGGAAGTTGTGAACAATACTTTATCTTTATGTACTTACCTTTTACAGACTGTGGTGGCGTTGCCTCAATAATTGGCAACATAACTTCATTCAATTTTGTCGTACCAATGTGTATCTTTCGGTTCTGATATACCTCTTTGGCGGTCTCAAGAACCTTGAAGATACGCTGTTTTGTCAGTGCTGAAGCAAAGATAATAGGGAAATCAACAAACGGAGCCATACGACTACGGATGGCATTTTCGAAAGTAGTAATAACCTTCTGATCCTTATTCTCAACAAGATCCCACTTGTTTACAACTACAACAAGGCTCTTGTTGTTACGCTGAATAAGCTGGAAGATATTCATATCTTGCGCCTCTATACCACGAGTTGCATCCAACATAAGGATACAAACATCAGAGTTTTCTATACTCCGGATGGAACGCATGACACTATAAAACTCTAAATCTTCGGTCACTTTGTTCTTTCGACGAATACCAGCTGTGTCAACAAGATAGAAATCAAAGCCAAACTTAGTATATCGGGTATAGATACTATCACGGGTAGTACCGGCAATTTCAGTTACAATATTACGATCTTCACCAATGAAAGCATTAATAATACTTGACTTTCCAGCATTAGGACGACCAACAACTGCAAAACGTGGGATATCCTGATCTATGCTTTCATCAGGTGCATCCTTCAACTTCTCAAGTACAAGATCAAGCAAATCACCTGTTCCTCCACCTGTTGCTGCACTGATACAGATGGGATCTCCCAATCCAAGCTTATAGAATTCAGCTGCCTGATAATACTCTCCACTGTTGTCAACCTTATTGGCAACAAGGATAACAGGGAGCTTTGTACGGCGCAGAATCATTGCCACATCCTCGTCCCAGTCGGTAACACCAGTCTCTGCATCAACCAAAAAGAGTACGAGATCAGCCTCTTCTGTCGCTACAAGCACCTGCTTGCGGATAGCATCTTCAAATATATCATCTGATTTAACAACCCAGCCTCCTGTGTCAACAACAGAGAATTCACGGCCATTCCACTGACATTTGCCATACTGACGGTCACGTGTTGTACCAGCAGTATCGCTCACAATGGCGTGACGAGTTTGGGTTAAACGGTTGAAAAGGGTGGACTTTCCTACATTAGGGCGTCCCACAATCGCTACTAAATTTGCCATTTTTATTGGTCTTTTACCTCCTCACAACATAAGAATCAATCTCATATGCATTGTAAGAAGACTCCAGATGTGGTCAAGCATCCGATGAATATTTGCCGAGGATGACCACTCCCCAGCCCTCACAGTATGTGAGAGTAAGCCTTACTAAACAGTTAAGGCAATTGATTCGGAAACTAACATTTCCCTTTTTTGTTGCTTTTACCATCCATATCTTCCTATATTAAACCACTCATATTAACTAATCATGGGCTGACAATATAAGTAACAATGGATTTTTATAGCCTTATCCAAACAGGCTCCTATGGAGAATTATCCTCCTTCGGAGATGTTTAGAGAGGCGTTTTTACTCTGGATTATATCCAAAGTTATTCAGTTCTTTCTGTGAATTACGCCAATCTTTATCAACCTTCACATAAGTTTCAAGGAAGATTTTCTTATCAAAGAAACGCTCAAGACTCTTCCTGGCTTCAGTAGAGACCTTCTTCAAAGCCATTCCCTGGTGTCCGATAATGATTCCTTTTTGGCTGCTTCGCTCAACATAGATAATCGCATTGATATGAATCTGACGATCATCTTCCTTGAAACGTTCTATCACAACCTCTACGGAATAGGGTATCTCCTTGTCATAATAACGAAGAATCTTCTCACGAATTATCTCTGAGACAAAGAACTTTGCAGGCTTATCCGTCAACTGATCCTTATCAAAGAAGGCTGGACTTTCAGGCAATAACTCGAGAATACGCTTCATTAGGATGTCTATACCAAACTTATTCTTGGCTGAAAGAGGCAGTATTTCTGCATTAGGGAGTAGCTTATGCCACGTCTCAACAAGATTGCCAAGCTTCTTCTGGTCGCTTTCATCAATCTTATTGATAAGAAGTATCACTGGAATCGTCATCTTTGAGACCTTATCCAAGAAGTCCATGTTCTTCTCAGGGTTCTCAACAACATCCGTAACATAAAGAAGTATATCAGCATCAGCTAACGCTGACTCTGAAAACTGGAGCATCATCTCCTGCATCTTATAGTTAGGTTTCAGAACACCTGGTGTGTCTGAGAAAACAATCTGGGCATCATCCGTATTCACAATGCCCATAATACGGTGGCGGGTGGTCTGTGCCTTAAAGGTTGCAATACTCAGTTTCTCACCGACAAGTTGATTCATCAGTGTGCTTTTTCCTACATTTGGATTGCCGACTATGTTTACAAAACCTGCTTTATGCATAATGAATAATATTCAAAACAAAAAAACGCACCTATCCTTATTGATAAAGAAAGATGCGTTCTTTTATTTATAACAATTTGAAGTCTTTACTTCTTAACCGCTGCAGAATCTCCGTCATATGCCCACTTATAATAAGAAGCACCATTAACGAAGCCCGCTCCGAAGGCTGTAAAGATGATATTATCACCTTTCTTCAGTTGTGACTCAAAGTCCCAGAGTACAAGTGGCATACAAGCTGCACTGGTATTACCATAACGTTGGATATTTACCAGCACCTTCTCCATAGGTACACCAATTCGTTTAGCGACTGCCTCAATGATACGTAAGTTTGCCTGATGGCATACAACGTAATCAATATCATTCTGAGTCAAGCCGTTGCGCTCTAACAAGGCTGCACAATCATCACCCATTGCTGTAACAGCATAACGGAAAACGGTGCGACCTTCCTGATAAGTATAGTGCAAACGGTGATCAACAGTGAAGCGAGATGAAGGACAAACAGATCCACCCGCCTTCACATGAAGGAATGGAAGTCCCTTGCCATCGGTACGATGATAAGAGTCTATTAAGCCTATACCCTCCTCAGTTGTACCTTCTACCATTACTGCACCTGCGCCATCACCAAACAAAGGACATGTCGCACGATCGCGGTAATCGGTAATTGCCGACATCTTATCAGCACCAATCACAATGATTCGCTTATGCCTTCCACTCTGAATCATGTTGCAAGCAACATCGAAAGCATACATAAAGCCGCAACATGCAGCAGCGAAGTCAAATGCGAAAGCATTCTTCAAACCCAACTTACCCAAGACTATTGAAGCCGTAGATGGGTGTGGGTAATCTGGAGTCGTAGTGGCAACGATAACAGCATCAATACTATCAGGGTCAGCACCCGTCTTCTTCATCAGAAGCTTAGCCGCCTTTCGTGCCATATAAGAGGTGCCGAGTCCTTCTTCCGTAAGGATGCGGCGCTCTTTAATACCTGTACGAGTGGTGATCCACTCATCGTTGGTATCAACCATGCGAGACAACTCCTCATTATTGAGGACATAGTCTGGCACATATCCTGCGACACCTGTTATGATCGCATTGATATTACTCATATTTACTCAGCTGTTTCCTTTACGACAGCAACCTTACCACGATAGTAACCACAAGTTGGGCAAACAGTGTGGTAAACATAATAAGCACCACAGTTAGGGCATACTGCCAATGTAGGAGCAACTGCCTTATCGTGAGTTCTTCTCTTAAGCGTACGAGTCTTTGACTGTCTTCTTTTTGGATGTGCCATAATTCTTTAAACGTTTAATATTTTTTATTTTTTCAATTTTAATAGAGCTTCCCAGCGCGGATCCATTGGCTGTTCGTCTTCCTGACCGCTTCGGGCGGCAGAGTGCTCTTCAAGAGCTCGTACCATAGCAGGGTTGCATTTTCCAGGTGCATGCACATGCTTGATAGGGATTGCGAGAGCTATGAATTCGTAGAGGTACCATGCAACATCGAGTATTCCTTCGTCCTCGGCCACCGTTACAAGGTC
>FLSB01002924.1_pt1 | contig 48972 bp, 63 predicted proteins | sample 1550551 | NCBI WGS metagenome assembly FLSB01 (sample SAMEA4031774, study PRJEB14383) | metagenome | biome: human; feature: oral; material: saliva | place: Philippines | collected 2014 | reverse complement strand
GTGCGTGTGTGCGTGTGTGCGTGTGTGCGTGTGTGCGTTGCATTAGTACGTTTGTTCTATTCATGTGTTTGTGCACGTGAGTGAATGTGTATGCATGTGAGTGAATGTGTATGCGTGACGTGTGCCATGTGTTAGTACACGTGTACGAGGGGCGGGAGGGGACCCACCCCCGGTTTCCCTTTCCCCCTCCGCCGGGTTCTGTCGCTCGGGTTCTGAACCATTGGAAAAGTACGAGATTAGAACATAGTATCGAACGCAGCTGCGCTCATAGATATACATTATTATACGTGACGAACGCCATACACATGATATAGAACACTTCGACCCCTTTCTCTGGTGAAGAGGCTCAGCCCCCGGCAAGCCACGCCGTCGTACCTAACCGAATACACCTACGATATACTGGGGAATGACAGACAACTTAAGCATCATATGGTGCTTAAGAACTTCGCACATACGTGAGAAAACCTATGCAATATAGCAAAGACTTACCTAATGGTTACCGCATGTGTTACCGCTGTCGTAAACCTGTTCGACAGTATAGCGCAAAAGGGAATGACCGCCGGTACTGCAGCCCGACATGCCGCCGCGCGACGCAAGTACGGCGTGGACATATCCGGCGTGTGCTCCGGGGGTACGAAAACCTAGAAACACTCTCCCCTATGCAGCTCTTGCGCAAGAAGAATTACGAGCGTGAGCTTGCACAGTGGGACCAAGAACTAAAGGAGACAGCAGAGAATGCCCGGCAAAGGAAACAATAAATCTTCACGCAGCCAGCGCGGCCAGTACGAAGTAGTTCAGACAACCGCCCTGGAATACACACCAGCAGAACAACCTGAGCTACCCGACCATTTTGATTGGCACCAGCTCACAGTTGATTACTGGAAAGACCTTGGCAAGCATCCTACGATGCAGAACTACACTGAGGCGCAGTGGATGCATGTTCTGGTTACTCTCGTCATGCCGTTCGACGAGTTGGTGAAGAAGAAAGAATCGAACGTATCCGTCCTGCGCGCTTCGGAGGTTTTGACCTCGAACGCGAAAGAGTTTGTTATCTCGCCGAAATCCGTTACTGCGGCTAAGCTAGAGTTCCTGACCGGCGCGGAGATTCAGCAGCGCCTCGAACGACAAGGTAACAAAGCCCCGGCACGAGAGCTGAAACGCTCTAAGCGCTACGACGACTTGCAGATAGAAGAGTAAACATGTTCGATACGTTTGCGGATGCCCCGACACGTGCGGGCTTCAGGCCGCGCCGTAAAGGTGATTTCCCTACCTTGGGGTACCTCGCGCTGGACTGGATGACAACATACCTCTCCCGCCCGACGGTGACCTACCACGCGCCTTTTGAGCCTACCCGTGAACAGGCAGAGTTCCTGCTCAAGTGGTACCGGCTCGACCCCATAACCGGAGAACGTGTCTACCGGCGTGGTGTTATCCAGCGTTCAAAAGGATGGGGAAAATCGCCGTTCCTCGCCGCTATTGCAGCGTTTGAAGCCCTCGGCCCGTGCCGTTTCGCGGGATGGGACGCAGAAGGACAACCAGTAGGGCAGCCGTGGAACGTCGAGCGCAAGGTTGAGATTACGTTGCTGGCCGTCTCGGAAGAGCAGACCCGCAACGCTTTCGAGCCGATGAAAGAGATGATGAACGGGGACAACCTGCTTTACGCCTACCCCGGCGTGGAGGTGCTAGAGACCCGTATTCTCTTGCCGTACAACGGCTTGATTATGCCCCGCACGTCCTCGGCACGCTCGCTGGAAGGTAAACCGCAGCTGTTCACCATTGCCGACCAGACAGAGACGTGGGTGCCCTCAAACGGCGGAGACCGGCTCGGGGCTGTAGCGAAGCGTAACCTCTCGAAGGTGGACGGTACCCTTCTGGAAGCACCAAACGCTTTCGTCCCCGGTGAGGGGTCTTTCGCTGAAACGACCTGGGAAGCATGGCAGAAAGGCCGTGCGGGGGAGACGTACCGCGATAATATCCTCTATGACTCCCGTGATTGGGGAGACCCCGACCTTAACGACCCTTCTAGTATCGTTGCAGGTCTTGAGTATGCCTACGGCGACTCCCTCAAGTCCCCCACCGGCTGCAAGATTCATACCCCGCCATGCGGTGTTAATGGTTCTCCCTACCCCGGCGGGTGGGTGAATATCAACGGCGTGCTTGATGATGTCTTCGACCCGGCGACGACACTCTCTGACGCAGCGCGGTACTTCGGGAACAAGCCTCACGCCTCTGCAGATGCTTTCGTACCTTATGAAGTGCTAACAGCGGCGACCGTTGAGAACCTAGAAGCCGAAGGAATAGACGCTGTTACCCGGCACGACCCCGTTGTGGTAGGCTTCGACGGCTCGTGGGGACGTTCTCGCGGCGTGACAGACGCTACCGCTATCGTGGCTATGCGTGTCTCAGACGGTCTGTCATGGGCTGTACGTGTTTGGGAGCAGCCGGACAATGCACAAGGCCGTGACTGGGAACCTCCACGTGCGGAGATTGACGACATCATGCGTCGATTTATCCAAGACTTCAACGTGGTTGATGGTCTTTTCGACCCCGCCGGGTGGGAAGCGCTCGCGGCAGAATGGGAGTCCAGGATACAGAAAAAGCGAAATGGTTCCCGGCGCGCGAACAGTGCAGGCTTCGGTACTATGCTCTGGCGCGGTAACCAGCTGAACAAGGTGGCAGAGGCTACGAAGGCGCTTCGTATCGCGCTCTATGAGAAAGAAGTTATGCTCACCGGCCCGAACGTCCTGGTGCGGCATTTGACAAATGCTCAGTACCGGGAGACACGAGCCGGTAAGATTATGTATAAAGAGTCCCCATCCTCGGCACGCAAGATTGACGCTGCTTATGCCTTGATGCTGGCGTACCAGTCGAAGCTGCGGGTCAGTGCGAAGGGATACAGGATAACCCCGGCACGCCCCTCGGCGGCCCCCATGCGATTGAGGTAATACGTGGATATACAAGATTTTGAAACAGACATGGAGTACGTGAACTACCTGTACTCCCAGCTTACGAACCGTCACAACCATGTAGTAACAATGGATAAGTGGTACAAGGGTGATGCCCCGGTGCCGCTGACGGATAACGCATCTGCTACATCCACCATGCAGAAAGCGTGGGCGAACCTGCAGAAGATTGCTCGCATCAACGCTGCATCCCTACTTGTAGATTCGCGTCTCCCTCGTATCAGCATTCACAGCGTGCAGTCCGCCGCTGATTCGTCTGCAGACGGCGATGACGAGATTGAAACCTTTATGCAAGAGTCTGACTTCCGCCTCAAGCTGACGGAAGCACTGCGAGACACGCTAATCTCCGGAAAGGGGTATCTCGCTCTTACCGAGGACGGATTGATGCACCTTCCACCAACACATACCTATTGCGACCGTGACGCGGCGGGCAACACCACTGCAGCGCTTGCTATGTATGTATCCCCCGACCGAAAACATAAGGTCATGCTCTTTGCCCGGCCAGGGTATTACCGTATCGCTAAGGCAGAACTGTTCCTGCCCCTGCAGCAGACCGGCGAGTGGTTATGCCCCGATATGTCGGAGTTCTCCCCGCAGCTCGGAAAGTGGGAATGGGAAGAACCTGTGCACGTCAAGGGCGAGACAGTGACTATTTACGAACTTTCCGACCAGAGCGGTATTATCGCCCGCCACTTGCCTACCCTCAAGCGCATCAACCACACGATTCTGCAGCTCGGCGTGTTGGTGGCGACACAGGCGTACCGCAAGACAATTCTCTCCAACCTCCCGAAGTATGACGAAGAGGGCAACGAGATTCAGTACAGTTCAGATATGTTCGAGACCGCCCCGGACGCGCTGTTGATGCTTCCAGAAGGTGTGGATATTTGGGAGTCTTCGCAAACTGACCTCAACCCGGTACGTAACTTGGTGCTGGATAACCTCAAGATTCTGGCGGCGGAGTCCAAAACACCTCTCTATATACTTTCCCCGGATTCGGCTACTGCCTCTGCAGAGGGTGCATCCATGCAGAACGAGCCGTTGATTTTCGATATTGAGTCTTTGGAAATGCGCATTACTTCAACGTTGCGTCGTCTCTTTGCTGATGCAATGGCGGCGCGCGGGGACTCTGAGCGCGCGGACGCTACGAAGATAAATATTGATTGGGTGAACCCCAAGCGCCCTTCTGACGTTGAGCGTATGTCGGCTGTTCAGCTGGCAACCTCGGCAGGAGTTCCGCTCACGGTAGCACTTCGTAAGTTCGGCGGCTTCTCTGCCCTTGAGGTGGCAGAGGTTGAGCGCGTTCAAGGGAACCAGGCGCTACGCGACCTTGTTGTAGCCAATGCTACCGCTTCTTATCAGCAGCAGAACCAAGAGGAAGAGACCACCCCAGGCCAGGAAGACCAAAACCCCGAACCTGACCCGAAGAACCGTCAGGTACTCAACAACACCTCACCCTCTGCCAACATTGCTAACCAGAACAATGGCGGTGCCGTCTAATGGCTACTAGTGGATTCTACGGAGAGTTGTCTAACGCACACTCAAAGCGTAGCCGCTCTCTGGTAGAGATTCTGGTGCAGTGGCTCTTCTCTCGGTGGCGCTCTGCCCCTATGACTTCGGACGCTACGCAAGAGCTTATCGACGATACTGTAGAGAAAGTTCTTGACGTGATGGACGACGTTCGCACGGACGCAGACGCTTTCCTCACGGAGGTATTGGAAGCCGAGGGGGTACCGTTTCCACGCAACGTACCCCCGGCACGGGACGGCTCGTACCCCCGTCGTTCCGTCTTGCCGGAGGATGTGTGGGAACGCCCGGTGAATGAGTACCGCGCGGCACGTAACAGCGGTGACTCCCATCAGGAAGCTATGCTCAAGACCTTAGCCCGTGTTCGCCAGCTGGCTGATGCAGACGTTCGTTTGGCTAACCGTGCACGCGCAGCGCAGGTGTACGAAGCAGCTTCGCCGAACGGTGTTATAGGGTACCGGCGCATCATCCACCCGGAGTTATCGAAGACAGGAACGTGCGGTCTGTGTCTTGTTGCGGCTGACCGTCTGTATAGTACGAACCAGCTGTACCCACTGCACGATAATTGCAAGTGCGAGACGTTGCCAGTGACGAACACGTCCGACCCCGGCTTGAAGCTGAACCGAGAAGACCTGGACTACATCTACCGTGTTGCAGGCGGTAACACAGCAAGCAAACTCTCGAACACGCGCATTGCTGAGTACGTCTCGGGTGAGAAAGGCCCTGTGCTGGCACGCCGCGTTGAGAAGTCGAAGAGCGGTCTCACACCGAAGAACGAGCAATATGCCTTATCAGGTGACGACGCAGAGCGCGCGTCACACGTGTGGACCCCTACAGAGGAAGTTATCGGGGCGCAGGACGAACTGGCGGCCCTGCGACAGCGCAGGGCGAAGCCGCGCAAGCGCCGATTGACGGTGCTAGAAGAACGAATTGCGTATTGGGAGAAGCAAGCTAGGAAGCGTTCAGCATGATTCGATTAGTGACCGGCCCCCCGGCCAGCGGGAAGAGTACATACGTTCGAGAGAACGCCAAGCCAACAGATGCTATTATTGATTTAGACTTACTGGACGGGGATTCTGCGCTTCGTGCCGCTCTGGAAGAGAGTTTGCACCTGAAAGGTTCTCGAACAGATGTTTGGGTTTGTCGAACCCTACCAGACCCGAAAGACCGAAATGGTTTTGCGGAGTACATCCAAGCCGACGAAGTTGTGTTGCTTGACGACTCGACAGAAGACGAGTTGATAGCCCGGCTCGAAGGCACAGAAGATGCTGAGGCCCGACGCGAAGGCATTCGCCGGTGGTTCTCGCTCAACCCCCGAAATGGGGAACGAAAGGAAACTGAATCAATGTCTGAAAATTCAACCGCACCAGAAGCCCCGCAGCCCGTAGCCGAAGAGATTTCTACCCCGGCAAGCGAGGATATGAAGGCACAGGTGGAAGAGCTGAAAAAGCAGGTTGAGCAGTGGAAGGGTCATTCACGCACGTGGGAGAAGCGAGCTAAGGAATCGCAGCATAACACCGAGTCTGAACAGACCAATGACGGTGAACAGCTGAAAAACCTACAAGAAGAGTTCGCTACCTTCAAACGTGAGAGTGCTCTGCGTATCGCAGAGTCCGAAATACGCGCGGGATTGAGTGGACGTGGGCTGTCGAATTTGCAAGGATTTTTCGATGGCTTGGGTGCTGCATCGTTCCTCAATGACGCAGGCGATTTCGACAAAGACAAGTTTGAGTCCATGCTCAGCACTCTTGCAGAATCGGTGAAACCTCAGACAGCGAACGGTATTCCTTCCCTCTCCGGCGCGCCTGCTTCGGAGGGTAGTTCCAAGAACGGTTTTGCTTCGGGTGCCGCGGCATTCCGAGCTAAGCATAAGAAATAGAAAGGTTATCGACTATGCCTAACCTGCATAGCACGGTTATTAACCGTAACCTCCCGGCTTGGTTGTCTGGTGAGACTGCAAACTTTGAAGCGCAGTCCCTTACCCTCAAGGCAACTGACTTTGCTGAGGTTATCAAGAAGTACAACGGCGTTCCCTCTGGTTACCCTGTAACCATTGCGCAGAACAAGATTACCCCTGCTACCGCTGACCCTGATGGTTTCATCCTGTATGATTCCACCAACACTTTCAGCGAAGAGCAGGTGGCTGTCGTTGTGAAGGGTATTATTATCCTCAAGCGTCTGCCTAAGCTGGCATCCGGTGACGCGCTCGCCAAGCCCGCTTCGTCTGCACACTTTGTTTACATGGAAGGGGCGGCTAACTAATGTCTAGCTACGATTTGGATATTCTGCTCACCCCGGAGTACTTGACCGGGTACGCACGTGAGGCATACCAGCAGCTACAGGATGCGGCCATTGCCGAGAACTCCTTGAGTATCTTCTTCCCTGACCGCCAGGTTGAAGGCATCGACCTGAACACCCGCGACCTGAAAAAGACCCGCCCTGTCATGGCTTACAACCGTGCATGGGATGCTGAACCGGCTCGCGGCACTCTGCCTCCGACCCGTACTATCCGCTTCGAGAACATCCCTCTGACTCAGAAGTACACTCTGAGCGAGAAGGACCAGCTGCGCGCTCGCGTTCAGTCGAATGAGGTCATCCGTGAAGCGGTAGAGAACAACGTTCAGCTTGGCGTTCAGGCTATCGCTGACCGTCTTGAGTACCAGCGCGGTCAGACACTCAACAAGGCACAGTTCCTTGTTGAGACTGAGACCGGCGGCGTGACCGCTGATGACTGGGGACGTTCTGCGGAGGCTGCCCCCGTGGTTGCTAACAAGTTCAATGTTGCTACCACTAACGTTCTGGAAGAGCTTATCAAGCTGCGCGACGCATACCGCAAGCTGAATGGATTCTACCCCGGTGCGATTGTCGCTTCGCCGAAGATTCTGTTCGCTATCCAGACTCACCCGCAGTTCGCAACTAAGGTAGGCGACCACACCCGTCTTGCTACTGTTGACGAAGTCAATGGTATTCTTGCCGGGCAGCGTCTACCCGCGATTACTGTTTACGACCGTCAGGTGCAGACTCACTCTGGCCCTGTTGATGTGCTGGAGCAGGATAGCCTGTTCTTGCTTCCCCCGGCCGGTAGCCCTATTCTTGGTGAGACCGTGTTCTCCCGCACCAACACTGCGGTGAATCTCGGCTGGCAGGGTGTAGACGGTCAGGGTATCGTTGCAAACATTATCCAGCGTCCTAACGTTGCGTCTCTGCGTGACGTAGTGGTGGATTCTGTGGCAATGCCCGCACTTTATGCACCTGATGCTGCGTTCAAGGCTCAGGTTCTCTAACAACGACTAAGGAGCGAAACAAATGGTAACTAAGCACCCAACGTACATCTTTGATGAAAACGGGGAATTACACTTTCTCCCAGAAGGGAGTGAGCTTAGCGACCATGTTCTCTCCCAAGTCAGCAATCCACATGTGACGGGGCTATCTGTGCCTGAGGGGAACGCTTCAACGGAAGAGGAAACCTCAGACAAGACTGAGGACGAAGAGAAAAAGTCCCCGGCACGGAAGCCCCGCGCACGACGTAGCACAGCTAAGAAGTGAGGATTTACCCCCGTGAGTTTTGAAGTAACCGTTGATGACGTGTACACCGCGCTAGACGGCGACGTTACTGATAGGACTGAGAAGTTTATCCAGTCTAAGATTGAGGAAGCGTTAGCAATTCTCGCGGGGGTTTGTCCGCGCCTCCGAGCTATTATCTCCGGCGAGAAAGAACCAGATAGGCTCATGGCTGTGCGTATCCGTGCTGTCGTTGTGGCGGCTGTAATGCGTGTTATCAAGGATGACCGCAGTGGATACACGCATGAGAAAGAGTCTGCCTACGAGATTACGATTGACCGCATCGCTCAGTCCCCTGATATTTGGTTTACAGACAAGGACCTAGAGAAGCTCGGATGTAAAGACCGACCTAACCCCATTGGTACTACTAAGCTCGGGGTGAGCGGGATGTTCACCGCGACCACCCAGAACAGGTGGTACTGCAATTGAGTCTTATCTCTCAACCCCGGCACGTTATTGATTTGTATCCAGCGCATACCGTGATGCAGCCGGATGGGATGCCCGCGCTTGAGTACATGCAGAAACCTATCCAGGTACGCTGCAACTTTCAGCCGCTTGCATCTGATAACCTCTCTCGTACATCTTCGGTGCGAGAAGAGTACTACGGTTCTAAACTTTCGACGACCGGGGCACTCACAACACCCCCCGGCACGTTCGATAAGATTCGCAAGCAGCTGCCCGAAGAGTACCTAGACGAGTTCCCTGTGAACTCCATTGTTGTGTACACACCGGGTAAGTACACCCGGCAAGCCGGGAACAAACCCAATCCTACTTCCAGCACGCCTATGATTTATTCTATTGACGCGCGAGAAGTAGTGTTCCGCCTGGGTGTGCGCACACAGCACGATAAAGTGTCTATCACTCGCGGTAACGCGAAGGACTTCGTGGGGGTAGACTTTGGCAACTAACGGAATAGAACTGTACCGCACAAACTCCAAGCGTGCGGCTTCTTTAGTGTCTACCCGTTCGCGTGCGCTGGATATTACCGCAGAGGCTATCAAGAACGACGCGAAAGCGGCCGCAGAGCCCTACCGCAAGAGCGCGACCAACTCTTACGTAGACCACTTCAAGGTGAAGCGCTCGCTCTACAAAGGACCTCAGCAGTACCCCAACATCCCAGTATGGGACCGCGTTGTCTATAACGACGACCCTGCGGCGCACATCATTGAGCTTGGTATCGCAGCGAATGAGCTGCACTTCCGTGATGGACGGACGCAGGATGTAACCCACTTCCAGAGGGGTCACTTCTTCTTGGTGGGTGCAGCGGCTAAAGCTGTTGCTTTGGCGGCTCTCACACGTCCGCAACCATCGGCGCAGAAATCGAACTGGGACTCTCAGCGCGCGAACGCCGCTATCGACCGTTCCGGCTCGCAAGGCACCCGCCACGGGGGTTACTAATTATGACAAATTCAATATTAGACTTATCGGTGCTCAACCAAACACTACTGTCCGAGTTCGCACCGGGGCACGTGCTGCAACACATACCTGCTGGGAAACTCCCGGCATGGTGGATTCAGCATCACGTTCTCTGGGCTACGTACACACCGGTGAACGCAGAGGAGACTCTGTGGAAGCTGATGATGAACACGCGAATCCGTGTGTATTCACCGCGTACTGGCAAGCTAGCCAACGTTTCTGCAGACAGTATCAACCTCCGGGTACATGCGTATATAGAGGCGTGTGTTACCGCAGGTAAGCAAATCTTGGGGATTACGCTTCGAGATTATAAAATGGGACAAGCACCCAAAGCAGAGTTCCAGGTAGCGGCTATCAAGGCCGTGACTGGCGAGCAGTCAGACAGCACCCTTACCTTGACTGCATATGCACCGAAAGAAGTTCTTTTTGGTGACGTTGATATAGAAGACCCTTCAAAGGTTCTTCGTGATTTAGGAGTTCTAAATGGCTAAGCCAGTAGCTTATAACCCGAGCGAGGTTCTCGCGCCGGATTTTGTGACCGTGTTAGCTCCTGCTACCGGCACGTTTGCACCTCCGCCCAAGAGTGGTGCTGTGAAGAAGTTCAAGCCTGATAACGCTGAGACCTACCCTACCGGGTGGGCACCTATCGGCTTGACCTCTGCTGAGACCCTGCCGTCCTTCGCATCTGATGGTGGCGACGCTACCGTGCTGGATACCGCAGAGGTTGCAGCTGTACGTAACATCCTCGGCACGGTTACCAACACCTTTAGCTTCGTTCTGCATTCCTTCAACAAGAAGGTTCTGCAGCTGACTCAGGGCGGTAACGACGCTTCCACTATGGAGGAAAGCAACGACGAGATTATTCAGTGGTCCGGTAACAAGCGCCGTACCGTGAAGACCTCGCTACTGTTCATCCGTGCTGACTCTGAGATGACCGTCTTCGATTACATTGCTAACGCAGAAGTAGCAGCAGACGGACGCGGTGAGACATCGAAGGGTGCACTTGCGCCTATCCCGGTCAAGGCAACCATTCTTGCACCTACTGCAGAGCAGGTTACCCAGGGCGCGAAGGATGCAGTCGCGACCATCATCCCCAAGCAGGATGCTGCGGCGGCTGCCCCGGCACGCGCGGGCGGATAGTACATACGTGCTATACTGTGCCTGTGGCTTTTACGAGCCGCAGGCACTTTTCTTTTACCTTTGAAAGGAACACATAATGAGCATCCCTAAGGGCATCACTATCGGACCTGACGGCTTGGCAACACCTATCGCCGCTGAGTTCGCGCCGGAAGCAGATAAGTATAACCGCCGTATCCAGGGTGAACTGCAGCAAACCACAGCCGTACCCGCGCAGCCTGCCGAAGCAAACGCCGACCCTCTGCGCTCGCTTGACGAGATGACCCCAGAGGACATTACCCCAGAGGACATTACCGGAGTACCGCAAGAGACCCCCGGCAAGAGCGACGAGATTACTACCGAAGACCCCCGCAAGAGCAAGATGTATGCCTTGGTAACCCCGCTTGAAGAGCTGAAAGGCACCGTAGCATTACAGCTCATGTCCGAGGCGGTCAGTATTTGGGAGGCTGTTTCCCTTGAGAACGGACAAGAAGCCTCACCCAGCTTGAACCTCACTGCCACCCGTGTACTACGTGAGGTCTTCACCGAACTTATTGTTCCCGAAGACAAGCGTGAAGAGTGGGAATCTCATGACACCTTGGCAGGGATTGCTGAGCAGTCCAACTTCATCTCTGATTATGTTGGTGAAGTGGGAAACGTTATTCGCTCTTTAAATATCTAACTTCACAGCCTGTTATATGCGCAGACTTTATAGCCCTCTACGGCTACGACCCGCTGCGTGAATGGTCTAGCCGGGATAGTAGGGTCACACAAGCCCTCCTGTCCCGGCTAGGCTTTGAAGAGCGAAGCCTATACAGGCACTCCCTACCGGAGCCTACAGCCGAAGAGCTTGAAAAAGCTGAGAAAGACTCAAACCCGAAGGATGAGTGGTTTGGGTACACCCGGCAAGAGGTAGCCCTCAAGACTCTGATAGACCAATTAACTCGGTTCCGCAATCTCTACATCACGGCCAATTCGGACAAGAATACGAAGGCCCCAGAGTTTGTAGAATACCCATCCCCGTATAATGATAAGCAGCGCATGAAACCGAACTTCTCCGAAGAAGAAGTTCAAACTGCAATGGAACGGCAAGCAATGGCTATGGCTATGGTTGTCGATATTAAAGATGGTGCGTCTTTCTTTGCGGGGGGTGAAGAAACTTCCGAAAGCGAGCCGCCCGACAGTAAGGAGAAAGGGCTAGAGTAAGTGGCCGCAGGAAGTTTTGAAGCTGGGCGCGTACACATTCGCGTCCTTCCCGATGCGGAGAATTTCAACCAGAAACTTCGCCCCGTCCTTGAGAAGGCGAAGAAACAAGCAGAGCGGATTATGCATATCCGGGTTACACCGGAGCTAGACCGCTCTGCCTTTGAACGTCTAAAACAGCAGCTTCGTGAGCTTGATACGAAAATCAAGGTAAAAGCTGACGTAGACACAGACCAGATGCGCACCCGGCTAGAGGAAGCCACCAAGGGTAACCGCGCCGTAAAGATAAAGGCGGATGTGGATACCGCTCACGTGCGCACCAAACTCGCTGAGGCTACCCGCGGTGGACGCGCGGTCAAGATAAAAGCAGACGTTGATACTTCACGTGTCAAGAAGCAGGTAAAAGAGTCAGTAGAGCGCGTGCAGCCGCAGGTGAAGCCGAAGCTCACCCTAAAGCAGCAGCTCAACTACATGAAAGAAGCGTTCAAGTATCACTTCGAGATACCGAACGTGAAGGTGAACACCGCAAAGACTCTGCACGAGCTGCACGAAGATATTGCGAAGAACCTGCCTAAGTCTGAGCTGAAAATCCCCGTCAAGCTGGACGATGACGTGTTCAAGCGCGAACACAAGCGCCTGATTGACGAACTCAAGAAAACCCCCGCTACCCCCGGCGTAGAACTCAAAGCCGGGTTTAGCCGCGACACCTTCCGGCAAGCGACGAAAGGTTTCCAAGAGTTCAACTCTGCCATAGAACGTAACGCTGAACGTAGCGAACGCCGCGTTCGTAAGATGTCTGAACGTATCCGTGACCTTGCCGACAAGATGGTAGATGGTTTCCATCATGTTATTGATGGGCAGTTCGAGATTGACGGGGACGATGTAACCAATGAGTTCTTCGACCACTTTGAAACTCAGATGGACCGTGTTCGAGAGCACCCAATCAAGCTCTCCGACCTTATCGTGCGCGGGGACAGTTCTCCCTTACGTGAGCACGAGAAGTCTATCAATCGCATTCTTGACGTAAACCGTCGTCTGCTCGGCCAGAATGAGCAGTGGCGGCAATCGCTACAGAGTACCCGCCGTCCTCTACAGCAGCAGGAACGCGATATTGATAGGGTTATCGACGCGAACCGTCGTCTGCTCGGTCGAGTAGAGAAGTGGAAGCGTGTCTCTCAGATACCCGTTTCTACCTCCGGTATTATCCCTGATGCTGCGGCTGCACGCCGTATGAGCGAGGTCTCCCGGCAAGTACGAAAGCAGTCCGAAGCGTTCAACAAAGCCCGGCGAGAGCTTGAGCACCTGAGCAAAATCCAAGGCGTTTTCAACAACCGCGCCAAGGATATGATGAAGGTGGACTTCTCCCGCCCGTTCGTTGGCTTCCGTTCTAACCTCAAGACGATGGAGCTTTGGAACGAAGACCTCCGCAAGGCTAACCGCCTGATGGACGAGCAGGCGAAGAAGTACCGCGAGATGGGCAACGCTAACGGCGTGCGTCGTATGCAGACAGAGATGCGTAAGGTTGGCAAGCAGCTGGAAGAGAACGGACGGCTGATGAAGCTGTTCGACAAGTCCATGTCTGATGTGTTCACCCGTAAGCGCAAGCTGCACCTGTTTGACGATTTCAAGGCAGATGCGAAGGACTCTATCGAGCAACTTCGTAAGAATGTAGCGCTGGCAGAGCGTCTACAAGAGAGCTTTGCGAACAAGCATGGACGCGCGGTCAAGGTAGGAAACTCCGAAGAGATTGACCGCTGGGCAGATGCGTTCGAGCGCGCCGGGCTGAAAGTCCACATCCTACGTGAGCGCCTGCACAACCTTGAGCGCGCGCGTGAGAAGTTCACGAACCGCGCCGCTGTTGAGCGATTCAAGGATTCGTTCAACGTGGACCACCTCAAGAATGATTCATTCTTCCGAGACAAGCACCCACTGCACGTAGAGGTAGACCTAGACACCGCGCACGCTGAACATAAGCTAGACGAGCTGGACGACGACCGCGACGTGACTATCAACGCGGACGCGGATACCGGACGTGCTCGTATGAAGCTGGCAACGCTGACTCGACCCCGGCATGTGCTTATCTCCCCGAAGATTGATAAAGCAGCAGCGGCTAAGGTACTTACGGTGCTTGCCGCAATCTCCGGCGCGCGTGCTACCTGGGACTTCACCAAGAAGTTCAAGGACTTCACGAAGGACCTCGATAAGAACCTGACGAAGATTATCAAGCTCGGGTCTGTTATCTCTACCGTTTCCGCCAGTGTACTCTCGCTGACAAGTCACATCTTCGCACTCGGCGCGTCGTTAGTCTCCATTGCACCTAGCGCCTTCGCTCTGCCAGGAATCCTCACAGGTATCGGTGTAGCGGCGTTCGCATCCGTGAATGCCCTCAAGCAGTGGAACGACCGCATGAAGGACGTGAACGACAGGCTTACCGACCTCAATAAACGAGGTGCGGATAAGTTCTGGGAACGTTTCGAGGCCCCCATGCGGAACTTCATTGACTCCGTATTCCCGGCATGGGAAAAAGGGATGCTGGAAATATCCGAAGCTACGGGGGATTTCTTCGGCAAGGCCGCTACCGCCGCACAGAACTTCGCCAACCAGGGTGGATTCGCAAGTATATTCGACTCCGCCTCTGAGGGTATCCGCCGTATGGGTGAAGGCATGGGTCCTCTGACTGAGGGTCTTCTGCGGTTCATCGACATCGGTGCTAAGTTCTTCCCACGCTTCGGTGATTGGTTCACCGACATGGCTAATAAGTTCAACGAGTGGACTAAGAACGCAGACATCTCGGGCGCTATCGACAAGGGTATCTTCGCTCTGAAAGAGTTCTGGCGAGCCGGTCAAGCCGCTGTGGGTATCCTGGTGAACATCGCCAAGGCAGCTCAAGAGGCTGGCGGAGCTTCACTGACCGACTTCGCTAACGCTCTTGAGAGGGTACGAGATAATCTAGCCTCAGTTGAGTCTCAGTGGACTATGGTTACTCTGTTCCGGGGCGCTAATGATGCGTTGAAATCCCTCGGCCCGGCGTTCGAGTATGTGGGTAAGATGCTGCACGATACAGCAGAGACCATCGCTTATGTGATGAACAAAATCTCGGAGACAATCGTCTCTTGGGTCAAGTTGATTACCGAAGCGTTCTCTACACCTGCATTCCAGGGCGGCATCCGTGATGCTGTGGACGGTATTTCTAAGGGTATGGCCGCGCTCTCAGAGCACTCCGGCCCGCTCGGTGAAATCCTCGGCTCGCTCGGCTCGATTATTGGTAACATGGCTGAGCACTTCTTGCCGGTCTTCGGTGCAGCCCTCGATGCACTCGCGCCTATATTCAAAGGTTTGAAGGAAGCACTGGATGCAGTGGTTCCGATTCTTGCCGAAGGTTTGAAGAACGCTATCGAGTGGTTGGGTCAGAACATCGGGCCACTTGTCGAGCAGTTCGGTGCATGGGCTAAACAGAACCCGGAGCTGGCAACAGCCCTCACGTTGGTAGCAGGTGCGTTAGCGCTTATCATCTCTGCTCTAGGGCCGTTAGCCGGGCTTATCTCCGGCGTGGGAGCGGCAATATCTGGTATTGGTGCTATTGCAGGTGGTGTGTCTAGTGTAGTCGCAGCGTTTGGTGCGGGCGGCTCACTTGAGGCTGTCGGGGCGGCTATTGCCGCTGCCGCCGGACCGGTTGCGCTCGTCATCGCTGGTATTCTTGCTATCGCTGGTGTGATGGTTTACCTGTACAACACCTCTGAAGAGTTCCGTAATCGTTTGAACGCCCTCGGCCAGTCGATTTCTGATTTCTTCGCACCTATCGTCAATACAATTGTGAATGATTTCGGGCCCGCTATTTCCGACGCTTTTAAATCTATCGTCGAAGGGGTTCAAGGTTTGCTCAATGACCTCGAGCCTTTGTTCTCGTCCGTGGTTATGATTATCACCGGAGTGATAACGGTAGCCAAACCGATTGTTACCTTCTTTGTTGAAACGTTCGGGCCTTATATAGGTGATGCGATTCGGTTACTGGGTACTACATTTAAAATAGTGTTTGATTTGATTGGTACTATCCTCAGCACCTTTGGGAATATACTCAAGGCGGCCTTACAGTTGATAACTGGTGATTTTGACGGCGCTCGAAAGACTATCGAGAACATCTTTAACCGGCTCGGGCAGTTCCTATCTAACACCTGGAACTCTATCCTTGACGGTGTCAAAGGTTGGCTTGGCGGAATCCTGGACCGGATGGGCAACTTTGCCCCGCAGATGCTCGGTGTATCTCGTGAGACCTGGGAATCCATGAAGAACATCATCAAATCAAAGATTGACGGTGCTATCAACGTTATTCGGAACTTCCCCCAGAGCGTTATGAACATTCTCAGGAATTTCAACCTGTTCAACTCTGGACGCGCCCTTATCAACAGTTTCGTGAACGGTATCAAGAGCGCGTTTGAAGGTGCTAAAAACGCAGTGAAAAACGGTCTTTCTAATATCCGACGTATGTTCCCCTTCTCACCTGCTAAGGAAGGCCCCTTCTCCGGCAGGGGATACACCTCATTCTCAGGTCAGGCATTGATGCGGGACTTTGGTAACGCGATTCTCAAAGAAAGCGCGAGCGTCCAGGATAAGACGGCTATAGCGTTGGGCCGGGTACGAGGTGAGTTCAACAGCTTCTCACCTAATGTTCCGACCTCGAAGCTCGGTATCAGTGCCGCCACATCTCAAACGTTGGATGTGAATACGCAGTTATCGTCTGGGGCAGCGGCTAAGTCTATGGCTACTGCGCTCATGACTGCTATGGAAGATGGGGTAAAATTGTCTCTAGACCCACGCAGTAATGAGGCAATTTTGAACTTCAACGATAGTGGCCGCCGGTCCCTGAGGCGGTAAGCAACGAAAGGATTATGAACGTGGCATCGAAGGATTTCCAAGCTACGCCGGTAGAGCGTTTCAACCAGGACGGCTTGGCCTACGATGCCACGTTCATGATTGAAGGTGGTAAGGCTTTCCCTGTCGCCTTTGGCGAGTCGATTACGCAGCAGGAAGACCAATCCAATGTCGCGTTCTTTACCTCAGCGCGTGGACGACGCTCTGTCTCTTTCCGGGGTAAAGCCCCGCGCTCATGGAGCGTGAGCATGAACATGCCGTGGGACTACACGTCAATGCTGGCAATGTACGTAGAGTCCCAGCGCACCCCACGCTTCCTCATGACTCCCTTAGCGCGCCGGAATAACATTATGGCACCTGCCACGGAGGGTCCTACGTTATGGGTCGGTACTGTTGGAGACTCTCCGAATAAGAGTTTTGGGACTTTAGTTGAAAACTATTTCACGTCTTCGGACGGGTACTACATCCCGACATATTGGGTAGACCCAGCTGTGGGGGATGCTATCTATGGTAACGAGACGTGGGTCATCCCCGGCACGACGGTTCGGTTCCGGGTCTTCGCACGTGGTAATGGAACTGTCCGTTTGTGGGGTAAGAACGGTTCAAGTTTTATCACCGACGCGCCTCTCGTCACCATGTCGGTGAACTCTACAGAGATGAAAGAGTACATCTCTTCACCTATCACCATCCCTCAGAACGTTCAAACCGTAGTGGATGCTTACCACCAGCTAATAGAATTTTCCCCTATGCAAATGTGGATAGGTACACACATACCACCCGTATCCCCCCGACTAGGAGCTTGGGCGGTCATAAAAGATTTCGGATACTCCCATGAAGTATTCGTTCAAAACAAACTCATAAAATCATCGTTCACTATTTCGGAAGTATGGTAACCGCATGACGTTTGTAGCTCGTCGTACCAACGAGTACATGGAATGGAGGGGTAAAGAGTACCCCGTCAGCAACGTGAAAGTAACACACGCTTTCCATCCCGTCCCCTCTGATGTTTCCCCTTCGACGCAGACATACCTGCGGGTGTCACTGGATATGGACCTTTCAAACGGTTCCGCCAATGGCACACCATCCCCGTTTACGAATGCTTACCCCCACCGGGGGGACACTGTTCGGTTGGTTTTGCGACAGGACGACGACCAGATACAAAACGTAATAGGTAACCCTGCGAAGGGGTACAGCACGGACCAGACGCAGAACATCATGGACTTACTGATAGACAGTATTGAGTTTGGCGATGTGTCAGCCACTCTGAACCTAACACAGCGTATTGACGGTTTATCAAATAAGATAAACTCCGACCCCATGTATCACTATCGGAATCAGTTCTACGGCACGTTGGTGAACAAAATTGAGACGTTCTTTGAGGATGGCGGCGCGAACCGCCATACCAACCCTTCCCCGTCGTATCAGATAGGGCTTGCTTTATCTGCAGGGGGGTACACTTACGCACCTCCCCCCACACCGCTTACGCACCTGTACTTGCCGTTGTTCGGCGCGGCTTGGACAAACCAATGGGATAATCCGTGTTACGTTCAAGACCCCCGTGCCTGGAACGATATTGTAGGGTTCGCCGGTCAAGTCGGTAACCTAGACGACGGGAAGGCGTTTGGTATCACACCCGACGGAAACAACCGTAATGGGGTAGGTATCTCCGGCGAGGTTGTTCAGGCACGTTCCAACCGCGACCGTACTAAGGCATTGGAGCTGTGGTATGCCGACGGCGCTTCTTGGATGTGTGAAGGTCTTATCAAGGTGGCGCAGACGAAACGCGTAGCACAACCAACCATAGCTGCACTACGCCGGTCTGATATATTCGCCTCATGGATGCTTCGATGGGACACCTCCCGGCCCGTAACCGACAACCTGTATCAGGTCAAGGTTATGACCGAAGTAGGACGAGGGGTTTCTGTGCGATGGAAGGACACAGGAGAGGTTGAGCTGTACTACAACGAGTACGAAACCAAGATGCCAGAGTCGAAAGAAACCCGAGCGACGGTTATCTGGACGGGGCAGCTTCCTAGCACCTCCAACATAACCAAGGTATCTGCAGCTACACTTGAGCAAGATGGTAATACTATCCGCTTCCGAGCCGGGTTCCGTGGTGGTGTTATTGACTCTGGTAAGGTGCCTCTACCTCAGAACATCCACGCCCCCGGCGGGTATGATGAACATCTCCCGGCTTGGGCGGAGATATGGGTGTTTAACGATGCTAAGAACGGTAAGAACATGCCGCGCTCTGGCATCAACGGCCTTCAAGTATCAATCATTCCTGACGTGCAGCCGTATCGAGGTGCCTTCTTAGAGCAGGTCAAGGGCTACTATCTGTGGCAACCTAAGGTGAACCTGACTCCTACTAGCCGCATCATTAACAACTCCGCCCTGCCTTCTCTACGAGACCGAACAGCGGGGGAGGTTCTGAAAGACCTCTGCGAAGCGCTCGCCTTGTGTTGGTGGATTGATAGTGAGGGGGTTGCCCAGGTGCACCCGTTGGAGTCTATGACGAACCGTGTCATGGGTACTTCTCGGACACTCACGGCTACACATGATATTGGTGCGTTCTCATTGAGTAATGACCTGACTCAGACGTGTTCACGTATCGAAGTAGAGTTCGCAAGCTGGGCTGTATCTCAGACTAGGAAAACTCAGATTGACGTGTGGAAGAAGGGCGGCTCAATTGCTCTTGGAGATACCCTAGAAGATTTCATACAACCGAAAGAGGAAGAAGAATGGCTTGACCTAGACACCACCGTCGAAGACCAAGGCGTGCGTGATTGGTCTTGGATTTCGGACAATAACGGCTCGTTTTATGGCGGATGTACCATCGTGAACCGTTCGGTCAAAGCTGGTGTGCGCTCTGACTTGCAGCAGTGGGAAGAACGTTACGCAGCTTCTATCAGCTGTAAATCGGAGGTTATCTCGCCGTGGGTGTTGAAGTTGACACAGCGAGCACTCTCGGGTGTGTTTGTGAATACTGATACAGCTAATGTTAAGTCCACCACCGGAAAGGATATTCAACTGCGTACAGCGCAGATTGATATGCGCCCCGGTGCAAATGTCATTCTTCCGCACCTGCATGGTTATGTTGTGCCTGACATGGAGCTGCCTGTTATTCGTGCTCGCGGTGTGATGAAGCGTGTCAAACAGAAATATACTTTATCGGGTGGCACGCCGAATGCTCGGACACTCAGTATTGCCGGTTGGGACTTTATAGACCAGAGGGGCTTTGCAGAGGAGGTCACAAAGGTTCTTTCCCGATACGTGATGGACGCACAGCCGCACTTCACAAACCTTGAGGTACCCTACGACCTGAGCATAGTCCTCGGCTCGGTGGTAACTATCAAGGGTATGAACGAGTTTGGACGCGAGAACTTGTTTGGCGCTATTGTCACGGGTGTGGTTTGCGGCCTTGAGCACGACCCTGCAGCTAACAAAACATCTCTAACAGTGTGGACGTTCAGCTACGATAAGACGTTCCTAACCTGGGATACCATCGAGACCAACAACGAATCTGGCAAGCGTACCTGGCAGCAACTCGAAGATACGCGCCAACGACAGGGCACTACCTGGACGAAGGCGGAGAACAACCCCCTACTGTAGGAAGGAACACCCATGGGCAAGACTTCGACATGGAATATCCACTATGACGACCCCAATGATATTGCGAAAGGCCGACAGCAAGCGCAGAAACTTGCAGAGTCTGCGGACTCAGCTATATCGAACTGCAAGGCACAGGCGTTCACGAACGCAGGCGAGCAGAGCCGGCAAGCTCTTGAGGAGTCTAAGCAGTACACCAATAAGCAGGTGCTTGCCGCGAAGGTAGAGCTCAACACGCAGCTTGACCTAACTAACAACCACATCGACCAGAATAAGATAGACATAGAGCAGAGGCTCTCGCAAGAGGTAAAGACCCTCAAGAACGAAGCGAGTAACCAAGCTAGCTCCTTACGTAGCGGCTTCACAGATAACCTAAATCAGCGTGCGCCTGTACCCCTAGGGCCGAACAACACGTGGTTCACCTACACTGACGCGGCCTCTCTCCCGGCGTGGCCGCTTGCGTCAGCACCGAACAACAGCATCATCTTTCTGTACGCTTTGAACGGAGGAACAGCTTGGAACGTGCCGGTAGAAACAGGGCAGTTCTACATATTCAACAAAGACTCGAACGGTCAGACGCACTACGCGCAAATCTCTAACCCTTACAGTCTGACCCGGCTCGTGCCGTTGGCGAACGACATCACCACGTTCTTCACGGCGGAAAGTTCCAGCACGAAGAAGATTCACGCCCGGCTCGCCGAAGCTGAATCTACTATTGCGCAGCTAAAATCAGAGATAGAAGCCTTGAAAAAGAAGCAACAGTAAAACACCGGTAGAATGGGAGTGTACTTCATCTAGTACACTCCCATTTTTCTATATGAAGGAGGTATCCAATGGCTGACGAGCCTTTGGTAACCCATGCACCCCCGCCCCTCGGAGCGGTGACCGTGGCTGGCGGTCTTTCTAAGTCTGAGGTGGAAGCGATTGTGAACAACCGCATCAATTCTCTGCCCCAGCCCGCACCAGCAGTAGATGAATCGAAAATCCGTTCGATTGTGCAGGCTGAGGTACAGAAAATTCCTCAAACCCCCGGCGTGAACGAAGCTAAGGTGCAAGAACTTATCCGCTCTGCTATCTCTCAACTTCCCCCTGCGCAGTCCGGTATCACTGAACAGCAGGTGAACACCATCGTATCGGCGGCTATCTCGAAGCTACCGACCCCGAAGGAAGGGCTGTCTGAGCAGCAGGTAAATGGTCTTATTCAGGCCGCTATTGCAGCTATTCCTGCGCCGGAAAAAGGTCTTTCTGAGGAACAGGTGAACACCATCGTTCAGAAAGCTACCGCCGCAATACCCCCGGCCAGCGGTGTGGACGAAGCAAAGGTTACTCAGCTTATCCAGCAAGAGATTGCCAAACTGCCGCCGACTCCCGAAGGCGGTCTGAGCGCAGCACAGGTACAGTCTGCTATCCAGACAGCTCTGACCGAAGCATCTAAGACTATCAAGTCTGAGACACTTGCCGAGGTTGAACCGAAGATAGCTACAGCGAAGACCGAAGCCGTCTCGACCGCTAAGACCGAGACCCTTGCCGAGGTTGAACCGAAGATTGCTACCGCGAAGACTGAAGCTATCTCCGAGGCTAAGAAGGCTACAGATACCGCTATCGCAGCTATTCCACCGGTTGAACCCGGCGTGAACGAAGCTAAGGTACGCGAAATCGTGGACGGCAAGGTACCGACCATCACCGACAACGGTGATGGAACTCTAACCATTACAACTAAGGAAGCATAAACAATGGAAATATCAGCCCTGAACCAGGACGGGGGGTTTTCCCGGCAAGGCGTACAGGCTATTCACGCGCTCATTATGGAAGTGCTGGCTGAAGAGGGTCTTCTCGGGAAGCCCCATGAACCAGAAGTGAAGCAGGTTCCACCTACGCCCGCTTCAACCCTGAACGACAAGTACGCACTTCGTCAAGAAATTCAAGCGGTGCTCGGTGAGCAGCCTGCAGTGAACCCCGGCGTGAGTGAGGAACGTGTGATGGAGCTTCTGGACGCACGCACGCGCGTGCTCAACACATCGGGACGGCTCTCTGCTATCCCCGGGAACCGGTTCCTAACACATTAGACTAGGAGGTAGATACGTGGCTGAATACCAGGTATCAACTAATAAAACCTTGACTCAACGAATTGAGTCTGAGGTCTCGAAGCAGGTAGCCCGCTTCGAGACCCGCCAGCCGAACTACGGATTCGTGAACGGGCAACACTACTACAGCCCAGTCACGTACACCTGGCCGGACTACTACAACGGAGCGAACTCAAAGTGGGCTAAGTTCCTCGCTTTTGGCAACACCCTCGGCATGGTTATTCTCAACCGCGCTTCTGGAGATTGGCTCTCCAAGCGGAAAGACCAGGACTTTGAGGTGCAGGGTCAGCTCGCCAAAGGTGCTGGCGCTATGCGTGTGCTGTTCTACATCAAGACCCGGCACGGCGCGAACATGGACGGCATGCCGGAGTCCTATAAGGAGAAAGTTCGCTCGAACCTCGGCGTGACTATGGAAGAAGTTACTAAGTTCACCAACGAGTTCATCATCAACTCGGCTAAGGCGGTGAAGGAAGACTTCGGTGACATCTTCGGCGGCATCTTCCTGGACGAGACCTCGCCGTGGTTGGACGAGACTCTGCAGAATAAGGTGATTGAGAACTACACCGGCCTGTACAAGCAGCTGAAAGAAGAGTTGGGGCACGATACGCTTATTGTTATCAACCCTGGCTCGAACACGCCGAAGTCTATGATGGATGCTTGCGACATCGCGCTCACCTACGAGTCGGACGCGGCGAAGTACATCGACCCTGCAACGAAGTACATCCACCCAGACCACTACAAAGGCATCCCGTCGTGGCGGTTCTGGCATGTCATCCACGGCGCAACGCAGCAAAACATTGATGCGGTGTTCGCTAAGGCGGATGCGCTGGGCATCGGTAACCTCTACGTTACAGACCGAACATTTAAGGTTGGTGACGGTTCGGAAGACCATCCTCAGGAAAACCCCTACGACCAACCCCCATCGGCATGGGTGGAAGACCGTGTTCGTGCCTGGATTAAAGGTGTTCTTCCTTTAGAGAAGCGGCTCGCCGCTCTTGAGTTGAAGATGAGCGAACTAGCCACCGAAGGGGAACATCCCCAACAGTAAGGAGGACGATAGTGGCTACATATAATGTTCCGAAATTTGCCGGGGATTACACAGGCAAGCCGGACGCAGCGATTCGTAAACGTGCTACTACGCCGACAATTACGAATGAACAGATTAAGCAGTCGGTGCAGCAGTACCTCACGGAAAACCCCATTCAAGGCGGCTCTACAGCGTTGGTGAAGAACAGCAAATACGCGGTGACGGTGACTCACGTGCCGTACAACGCTGACCCTACCGGCCAGCGCGACAGCCGTGAAGCTATTCAGAATGCTATCAATGATGTGTACGCGCTCGGAGGGGGGAGCGTCTACATCCCAGCAGGGAAGTACATCGTAACCTACCCGTTCATTGAGTTGAAGGGTATGGTGCAGGTCTATGGGGATGACCGCGCTACAGAGATTATCGCGGTGGATACTGTCGCCGTGAAAGAACGCACAGGTATCTTCCACACCGGCTCGTGGAACACTCGCAAGCAGGCTAATGACCTAATGCATTTCGGTGTTTCTGACTTGTGGATTCGCGCTCGTAAGTCTGGCCGTCAGCACCAGAACTACATTCCGAATACCATCGGCGTGTGTCTGAACTCTGATATGGGGGGTAATCCCCCAGAGCCGGATTCGGTACCAAAGCTGAATAACCTCACGGTGTGGGATATGGAAACTGGTATTGCTATTATCGGCAATGACGACCAGGCTATGTGCTCGTTCGGTCTGCGGGTGCGTAACAGCTACCAGGCCGGACTTATCGTTGGTAAGCCTCCCGGACATGGTGAAGGTTCTGGCGGCGCAGCTGATAATAAGTTCTTCGGCGCTGACATTGGTGGTTCTAACCAAGGGCGCGGAAACTTCGCGGGGGTTGAGATTTACACCTCACAGACGAAGTTCGAGCTTAGCACGTCGTGGTACACCCACTCCGGCGCGTCGTTCGGTCAGCTCTACGGACTGGCAGGTAACGCCGCACCCGGCGCGGACATTACAGCCGGTTCTCCAGGGAGCAACGCGCGTGCAACGCAGTACAATGGCGCGGGCTGGCGCATTCGTGCGACCAAGTGCGCGTTCACGACATGCGAAGCACAGGAAAACGGCGGACATGGATTCTTCATTGAGTTCGGAGATAACATGTTCACCGCGTGCCGGGGTGAGTCGTCCTCCTACGGGTCTACCGCACACGGTTCTGCAGGTAAAGACTCTAGCGCTGACTTCTATCTGTGCAACACCGGCACGGAAGGCACTGTTCTGCAAGGGTGTTCATCCCGCAAGGCACGCCCGGCCAGCGGTGGTGCTCGTTGGAGCTACTACATCGAGTCGTGGTTCAAGGGGATAACGATTGCTAACTGTACAACACTGGATACCCCGGTACCCAGCGGGTACACGCAAGCGTCTGTGCCTCTGCGGTACAAAGACCCACAGGGAGACGGCGTGTCGCTGCATGTCGGTAACTTCCGATACCCCACCCCGGCCAGTGGTGGAGGTGGCTCCGGCGTGACCGAGGAACGCCTGCAGGCTGTGAAGCAGGAAGTTCTTAACCAGGTATCAGGTGTGCTGACGTATCAACTGGTACAGGCGGATAACCGAATCAAACTGCGTTCCGGTGCAGCAGCTCAGTCTATGAGCGTAGACCGCTCGTCCGGCCAAGCTCTTGTGCACATGGACTTCGACATGACATCCGTACCACCGAGCGGGGGGACTGTATTCCGTCTCCCACCAGAAGCACCCACGCCCGTATCTCTGAGTGAGATTCAGGTTATCCCCGGCCAGCAGAACGAAGGTTCCGTTGCTATCGAAGCAGGAAGCCGAGATGTAAAGTTCTGGTCCTTTGGTCCAACCGCACAGGGACGTCGATACATTATCAACATCCCTCTGTTCGGGCGTTGGGCATAGCGCTGTGATACACTTGAGATGTCCTTTCGATAGGGGCTGATTTTGTGTATACGGGGAGACCCCAGGTTGTATAGCCTGGGGTTTTCTCGTGCCTAAGCGACCTATGCAGCGAGAGGTATACTTATACTGTAGATAACTATGTCTACACGACATTATTCACAAGGAGTTATATGTTCCTTACGGACTTAGCAGATAAACTCCGCGCTTACCAGGCACCAGACGGCAAGCGTCTGAACGTTATCGAGATTGGCGGGTGGAAGACTCGCGGCTATCAAGCCGGGGCAGGTTGGCAGCTTGACGCGGTGAACGGTGTCCTTTGGCACCACACCGCTACCGCTTCCGCTCGATACCAAACTACAGGTGCACCGACCTTGAACATGTGCATCAACGGGCGTTCTGACTTGCCGGGACCTCTAGCTCATATCGTCTTTGGACGTAACGCAGAGGTCTACGTTATTGCTGCGGGTTGGGCTAATCACGCAGGTATAGGGGACTTCCCCGGCGTGCCCACGAATCGCGGGAACGAGTTCCTTATCGGTATCGAGATGGAATCCTCCGGCGCGGCACCGGCTGACTGGACTGCCGCTCAGCTTGAGTACATGCCGGTTCTTGGTGCAGCATTAGAGCGTGGATACGGGAACGGCAACCCGAACTTCCTGCAAATCGCACACCGCGAGTACGCAGGTCCCGCACAAGGAAAGATTGACCCGTCGTTTATCGACATGGATTCTTTCCGAGACAACATCAATAAGCTACTTGCTGGCGGTGCAACTACCGTTAGCGGACAAGGAGACTGGTTCGACATGGCTACCAAAGCCGAGCTGGAACAGGTTGTTTATCATACTCGCCGTCCTGAATGGGGTAACCGCACCCTTACTGAAATGATTCAAGTGCAGGACAAGATGCAGTGGTCTAACCTTCGCATGGTGAAGCACCTGTACAACCTCTACCGTATTGGCATCCCTGGACGCATCCGTGACGGCGCTTTGGCGGGCAAGCTGCGTGGCCTCTTTGGTTACGACGAAGAGGCGCAGGGTAAGGCACGCCAGGAAGAGTTCGACCGCGATGCGCAGGCGGGTTTTACCACCTTCCCTAACTAAGGCGGTAACCCGTGGTTGAGATACCTAAAACAGGTGACCCGGAGGTGGACGCTTTCGTCATAATCCTTGTGTGTCTTATCATAGCGGTGCTCGTAGGACTACGTGTCAGTAAAGTAATCTCCGGCAAGATTGAAGAACTGCAGCACGCGGTTCACCTTGTCGGGAACGACGCACGTGAAGCGAAGCATCAAGTGAAGAACGACCACGGGACTAATCTCCGGGACGACCTGGATAGGATTCGGGATAAACTCTCTACAATAGAGACAGGTATGAAAACCTCCAACACAGCAATGCTTGAAATCCGCAACCGGTTAGACGACCTCCAGCGCGAGCAAGCTAACCAGGGAAAAAAGCAACGCGATATGGAGGACACACTTACTCGCAGCTTGGACGACCAGACCGAGCTAAAGAAAGATATAGGTGGACTACGTGCCGACAATCGGCACACACAGACCCGGCTCGACCGGGTAGTGGATACTGTAGTCCTGAACGATAGGAATTTACATGGCTCTGACAACTGAGCAGTGGGCAGCCGTCCGCAAAATCGTGTACGGCCTCGTAGCCCTGGCCGGTGTAGGACTGACTGCATTCGGTGTTATTAATGCTGAGCAGTGGGCAAGCATCTCTGCTGGCGCTACTGGTGTTATTGGTGCTGTGCTGGCGCTTCTGAACGTAAGCCCTACGCAGTACAAGGAACGGCCTAGCGGTGATAGCAGCTCTGCTGCGGCTCCGGCTGTCTCCGACCCCAACGCTGACTTTTACGCTTCCAGCGAGTACGCAGGTCAGTAGTATATAAAGAGCAACCCCGGCAAGAGCGTGTCATCGTCCTTGCCGGGGTTGTGTCTACCCGTTGTTAATACAATACTCTGCAATCTCAGCTAATGCTTGAAGGTCTTTATCCAGCGTGTCGGCTGGAATCAATTCCCCATGTGACTCAAGCACTTCATACCGGAACTTGAGAGCCGATATTTTCGCGTGCATACTGTCATATTTGTACGTCCTCGGGAATTTCTCGGCCAGCCACTCTAGTGTGTGGATACCGTTCACAGGACCACAATCGTCATCTCGCACGTCGATAATGACCTGCCCCGGCTTGCCGGGTGTTTTGATAATCATCGGGGTAGTTTCACTTCCTTTAGATTTGCCCATTGGTAGACCGAGCTAATTGTTTTTTGCTCCAGGGCAGTTTCACATTCTCTAGCTCTTCTTTGATTCCTTCGGCAACCCGAACCATATACTGAACGAATACGTCAGAAACGAATCGGTGCCCAAACTCAGCTATATCACTGGCTATGTACTCCATGAAGTCAATGTTTTCTTCGGTTGCAAGGATATACCGATTAGCCCTGCCTCGCTCTCCTTCTTGCCAGGGGCGGGACGCTTCGTTGTAGGTTTTAAGGATGGTGTTTATATAATTGTTCTCTTTATTAGTAGAGAAATTAGCGGGGCGGTACCGAGCTTCTATCTCTCGCATTGAGATATACACTTTGTTAGCGTGCACGTGCTCTTTGCCGTAAGGCGAAACAAGCACCAGAATCTTCCCTTCGTACCCCGACACAGGAGTTGAGACATGAGCTAAAGGGTACCCCATCGCAACTAAGAAGTCTTTGTAAGGTTGCTCGTTAAATAATGGTTTCTGGAAGAACTCTTTCCATTTCTCTTTGATAAACTTACGTTCCTCCCTCACCCTTGTCTGCAAGGATTGTGGTAGAGCGTTGTAAACATCAGAAAAGGATAAAGTTTCCGACCACAAGTCGAGTTTGAAGAGTACCACAGGGGGTAGCACACCGATAGCCTTCGAGTAATCTTTCGCCGTTTTGTAAAGCCTACTCAATAGGTAACACCCCCTCCATAATTTCATCTTTGAGCGTCGTCAGGCACTCTATCAAATACCCTCGTTCGTCAATGCTGTCTCGGAGTCGTCGGTCGTCTTTCGCAAACCTCAGCCACTTCACAGCTTCTCGGTACACAGCCAACGATTTGAGCACGTAGCCGTTTGGTGCAAATTCTCCCGGCCCGGAGATAACAGCCTTTTGGGTGAACGTCCTAGTAGCACCGCTAACAAACTCACGCACTTCTTGGTTACGCCACACGATAGGATTCAACCGAGAGTGTAGCTTCCTTAGGGTGAAGTACGACTCTTTAGGGCTTATCCACGATTTACCGTAGGGTGCTATAACCGCGCGTACACTGTCATCGAAGGCGTAACCAGAACTGATAACCTCGGCATGTTTGTACCGCATCATACGCATGAAACGTATTACATTTCCGTAAGCGGTTACGCCTACGGGGGATAATCCTTCCTTGCCCTGTTTAGCTTCCTCAGGAAGAACAAACACTTGTTGTAGTTTATGTTGCATATCCTCAGGGAGATTGCCTAGAGGGTCTTTGCAGAGAGCGGTGGCCTGCCACGGAGATTGGTAAACCTCCATCAACGTAGGAAGAATACCAAGCTCTTTACGCAGTTCTACCATCGACCCAACGGTTACTAACTCAGACATCGAGAGCAAATCCTTTCATATTCTTTGCTTCTTCTAATACCAGAATTTCCGAACGGTAAGACTTCAACAGCTCTTGCAAGGTGACGTAGATATATTTGTTCAGACGTTCCGGGGTAGTAACACCGAGTACCCTACCAGCTCGCCGTTCGATTATCCTCGTCTCTCCGAGCATTACACGCGCGTAGAACGTCAGCGCTCGGTCACGTGCCAGCGGTGAGAAAGCGCTTGGATATGCACAACGGTGCAGGTCTTGGTTACCTTTTACACCTATGTCGGTCTTACGTGTTCGGGGCAAGAACCACCCCGGCTCGGCTTTGTAGATGCGCTCTAAGGTATCCAAAGCCTTATCAATGTCTCGGATGCCGTCTTTCATCTGCGCTCGCCAGATGTACTTGAACGCAAGTCGTGCCCAGAAACCAATATCATCTACAACGGCCGTGGGGTCTACATCACCCATCGGCTTGTAGTGTTTAGGTGTGGTAGTCATATTCATCTCCAATCACTTCTGTGGTGAGTAAGTTCTGCAGCTCTACGCGAGCTTCATACGAGCGTCCGCCTTTGACGGGAAGCTCAGGGTCTACGTACAAATTGCTGTCAAGATATGCGTTTACTAGTATCGGGTTATCTTTGTACAGTTCAACAGGAAGACCCTCTACCCTTGAGGCCATTTTCTGAGCGGCCATTCGAATAACGCTACCCTCAGGGTGCAAGCTCTCAATCTTGCGTAGTAATGCCATAACATCAAGCCGGGATACGTATAGAGGTTTATAAGTATGCGGTAACAAGCCCTCGTATTGACTTACTTGGCAGACACCCTCCAAAGGTTCGACTAAAAACATACCCAAGCGCGCATGCTTGCGATACTCAGCTAATAGATGTTCTAACCGTTCATCGCCCGCTCGCTCGGCGGCGAATAACCATTCCTGCGGGTGTAGGCGAAGCAGGTCATAAAAACCCTCTATCCCTTCACGATTATCTAAAATACCGATAACACCCGGCAAGACGTACTTCAAGGGAGTCTTTGGTAGTTTAAATGCCACGACGTTCAATCCTTTCGTAGCGGAGGTCTTCACGAAGACCCTGCACCTCTTGAACCAATTGTTGAATCAACTTCGATTGCTCGTAGACCATCTGTTGCAGGTTGGTTTGCTGATTAGCCTCAGCTTGTCGGTTGCACCAACCTATGAAACCGTCGTAAACACTCATCGGGTTTCCTTTCTCTCGGTACATATAAATATACGCGGTGGCGCTCAGTAAATCAAGCGCCACCGCGATAATTACGTAGTGGTTTGTGTCACTCTTTGCGATACCGGGAACAGTTATATCCTTCGGCAGCCAACGGCAAACCTTCGGACCACGCCGGGGCAAACTCAGAGCCGCCCGCACCCATCAGCTCCGCTACACGCTCTACCGGCATGCCGGACTGACAGATAACCTCGTCATGTACATGCGCTACAACCTCTGCGCCGTGCTTCTCTAAGTTCACCAAAGCATGAGCAAGAACATCTCGTGCCACGGCCTGAGTAATGTTCTCGGTGAGCTTGCCGCCATATGTGCTCAGGTACGGGTCGAACACCTGGCCGGGGCGCATCACCTTCGGTTTCTTAGCCTTTGGGTTGTAGAAGTGCAGGATGTCTAATGTCTTCCCAAACTTCAACATAGGTCGTGTATGAACCTTGTGATAGTACACAGCACGTCCACTCGGCAAGACGATACGCCGTGAGCCGTTACGCCCTGCTTGCACAGTAATGAACTGCCCTACCTTGCCGTAGCCTTTGCGGAACGCACTCTCTAGCTCTTTCCAGAACCGGGCAATATTCGGGTTGGCGTTGCGCCAAGCGTAGACAAGTTCCTGCAACTCTTCATCTGTACCCTCGCCGCCCATCTTGCGAAGTGCTCCCACACCGCCGTTGTACCCCAGCGCCAGCACGGCCACCTTACCTTTTTGCCTTAGTGCGCGCGCTTCTTCGTAGGACACGTGAAACATACGAGATGCTGTCTCAATGTAAATATCCCGGCCTGCCCGGAACGCATCAAGCACCCACTCTTCCCCGGCGAGCCAAGCGATAACGCGCGCCTCAATTGCGGAGTAGTCACACACGGTAAGCTCTTTACCCTCTGGTGCAATGACACACGCACGGATAAGAGGTTTCATATCCTCAAGCGTGAGAGTGTCGTCCCCATCCATAGCACGAGCCACCAGAGCGTTAGTCTCTTCTTCGCCCCCAGCAGAGGCTTTCGGTAGGTTCTGGAACTGCACACCTCGGCCAGCCCAACGCCCGGTGTGCGCACCGAAGAACTGCATAGCCCCGCGTACACGGTGTTGCAGTGGGTCTGCGAGCCGTAGGTAAGCGTTGAACTTAGCCACCGAAGCTGCGTTCGTATTCGTGCGCAGGTCAAGCACATTCTTTACCAACGGTGGTACTCCAGGTAAGGTGAGTATCTTCTGCACCGCCGCCTTGTCAATAGACTTGAACAGCTCTCCATCTTCAACGTACACATACTCTTCGCCGTGCCGTTCGATAACCCCCGCAGGCTCTAGTTGAGACACCAGCCACTCTAATAATTGCTTCTGTGAGTTCGCGTTCTCAATACCTGCAATAGCAGCCATATCAGCCAGCGTATCAGTCTTGATAGTCTCGCAGAGCTTCACACACTGAGCCGCCAATTCAACATCGGCAAGAATGCCACGGTCATTGATACGTTGGTCTGCGTTCCACACCTCACGCTCCCCCTCAGGGAAGCCCCCGAAGCGCTCTTCGAGCGTTTGGTGAATCTGCACCATCGTGTCTACATCCTGCACCGCGTAATCGCCGAAACGTTTCCAATCCTCTGGGTGTGATTCCGGCGTGCACCATTCACCCTTCTTATTCGGCTGGCAGAACATGTTTATAAGACGAGTACCGGCCGAGTCTTTTTCTTCCACTCCAAGGGCGATAGCGGCTTGCTCAAGCGACGCAGGGAACCCAAGGGAGGTACACATAGCCATAGTGTCTATAAACCGCTCAGGTGGCACGTAAGAGCCGTAGGGGTAGCGACAGATAGTCGAGATAACATTGCGCTCGAAGTTCGCGTTATGAGCTACGAATGTGACCTCTTCATCAGCGTGGGCAGAGCGCACAAAAGTGACAATAGCGTCATGCCCGGCAAGCAGGGTGGTTTTCTCTTCACCCTCCCAGCGGTATGCACACAGCAAAGGCTCCCAGAACGCACCTCGCATGTAGATGTACGCGCCACGACTTCCCAGCGGCACATCAGAAAAGGTTTCAAAGTCTATGTATAATAATTTCGGCATCGTTTTCTCCGGTTCCAAAATACGGGATTCTGAAAACCCCGGCTCGGTTGTACACCTGGCCGGGGTTTTCGTTTTATTATTCTTTAGCCGAAGATAGCTTCAGTATCCTCAGTACCACCCTCGGGAGCCTCACCGAAAGCAGCCGATGCGTCCTCAGCGTAGGCTTCGAGAATGTCTCCGTAAGCAGCCTGTGCAGATACCGTACCGTCCAGACGTTCGCCGTCACGAGTCTTGAGAACAGACTCAACGAAGAATTTCAGACCGAACGAACCTTCGTACTCGTAGATGTACGGGGTCACCACAGCGTAACCGTAGCAACCTGAGTACACCTCGGAAGGGTCAATCTCTACCGGCACGCCAGCACCAGGTGCGAGAGTCTTCACCGGGGTAACAGTCTTACGACGTACAGCGTATTGGTCTGCGGTGAAATTGATAGCCCCGGCCAGATATTCCTTATCGGTGCAACGGTCATCAGTGTCTCCATCACGAACCACCGTCTTGAGCTTGTTCTTCGTGACAACCAGCATCTCGCCGGAGTCTGCCCACAGCTTCTTGAGCGTAGGTGCGTATTCAGCAGGGAGTTTTACCTTACCCTTGCCGGACACTGCGAAGTCCACGGCATCGTTCACGGCCTTCTGCATGCGGTCGAGAACCTTCTCACCGGTCTTACCAACAGTTGCATCCTTGGGGACAATGAGGTTCACGGAGAACTTGTACTTAGCCGCTTCATCAGCGGGCATTTCCCGAAGCTCTTCAAGCGAAGCGTACTTGGGATTCTTGCGGTCTGACAAGTCCCGAGCCTCGGCAAGGCTGACGAACGAGAAACGAACTTCACCAATAGTAATGCTCACAATAATTCCTTACAGTTATTTCAGTTGTTACTTGTTTTTGATTGCGTAGAAGACGGCCTTTGAACGTTTCAATTTCGCCTTGACCTTATCCTCCGTGCCGGGGTCTATCATGACGACGTTCACCCGGACTTTCTTTTTCGCCAGTGCCAGAACAAGGTGTGCATTCACAGCACGGTACCCACTCCGGAACTGATTCACAGCACCATCATACGAGAACCCAAGTTCTCGTGATAGCGCCCTCGCCGACTTTGACTCTTTGACGAGGGGTAGGTTATCCCATGCATAGGGATTGACCCACACCTCATTCAAACAGTTCAGTGTAGGCGCTTGCTGTTTCGCCACTCTTCGTTACTCCTTTTCGCTTATCGTCTACCGGGACAAGCGAGAGCGAGCCTTCCGATTTAGAAATAAACTCAGCACCCGGCGAGTCCTCCAACTTCATCTTTAGCTTTCGCTCGATGGTGGAAATACTTTCAAGTTTCGTGACGGTCTTAGACAAGCCGTCAATGACAATTCCTTCATCCTGCAACGTCTTGAGGAAACCGTCAGGGTCTTTGATGGTTCGGCGGCCCTGACCTCGAACAACCTTCACACCGGGGTATTCTTCACCACGTTCGTAAATGTCTTCGAGTACTCGTTCTTCAATTGCTTTCAACCACGCCCGAATCTCTGGCGCGCGAAGGGCAATCTCGGCTAGTTCTTCCTTCGGCAGGATAGCCGCAGATAACTCGTTGAAGTTCACAGCTCTATACCTATCCCTTCCCATATCTTCTGCGCCCGAGCCGTGCATAGTGCCTTAGCTGGACACCACCGGCACGCACCATCACTCGGAGCGAACTTGCCTGTGCCGGTGTTTATTTCTTCGACAGCAGGTTCCACAACATCTTCACGCCACTGAACCAACTTCTCCGGCAGGGTCTCCCACTGTCGATGTGACGCTAGCCGGGGCTGAATGATGTGTAATGTGACCGTATTGAAATTCCAGAATGCCTTGAAGGCTTCCAACGCACCCAACCCGTAGAGTTTGAGCTGCGTGTTCTCAACAGGCGACACCGGCACGCCGCGCCCATATTTATAGTCGATAACGTGCAGTTCATCTTCCAGAGCGACTATCGCGTCTGCCGTACCAAAACAACCTTCGATACCGGGGAACACGCGAGTCTCTAGCCAGATGACCCCCTCGTGTTTGTGCGATAGGAATTGCTTTCTCGTCAAATCAAATATCACATCAATCTGTTGCTGTGCGTATTCCTGCATCTCGTTATAAGGGTTGTATCCGAGAAGGTCTCGCCCGGCACGAACTAACTCGCTACGCTCTGATTTATACTCAACAAGGCTGATACGCCCTAGCCGGTATAGACACTCATTCTCTAAAACTGAATGCGCTAATGTCCCTTCCTCCGCGGCAAGCCCGGCTTCGGATTCAGGTATGTTGAGTGAATCTATAAGCTCGAAGCTCTTCGTGCAGTTTATCCACCGCTCTCCAGAGGAAGGGGACAGCTTAGCGTGTACTTCCGGCATGACTTATGCGAACGGGTCGGTGTTCTCGGACTTCTTGTCACCCTCAATTTGATGGAGAAGGTCGCGCAGCTTAGCGTACACTTCGTTGTACTCCGAGGGGTCAAGGTCTTTCAGAATCTTGCCCCCCATGATTTCCATGCATTTTTCGTGGTAATCACCGTGAGCCATGATTGCCTTGCCCATGCCTGCAACATCTACCAGTCGTACCTGACGTTCTGCCTTAGGTGCTTCTTCCTTCACCGGCTCAGGCTTCGGTTCCTCTGCCTTCGGTGAAGCTTTCTTAGCGGTGCTCTTACGTGCCGGGGCTTTCTTAGATGCAGGTTTCTTCGGCTCTTCCTCAACCGAGGGGGCTACAGTCTCCGCCTTCACCGGCGCAGAGAAGGTAACAGGGTTTTCCTTGATAGTTTCCTGAGCGATAGCAAGAGCGTTCTTCACTACTTCGGCCAGGGAACGACCCAGCTGGATACCCAGCTCGTCAATCTGCTTACTCATTATTTCCTTCGATTTTGTCTGATAAAGTTGTCGCGGTTGCGACTACAGTTATAACTATAACCGGTCGCAACCGCGAAAATCAACTTGTTCTATTGTGAGTTGTGTTACATCAATTTTACTTCGCCAAATGAACGGCCTCAGACCATACCTGATTACGGAACTCGTTCGATATTCCGTGAGAGTTCTCAAAATACTTCTCAAGGTCGAAGACTCCCGGCACTTCAATGAACAAGAGCTTACCTTGCAAAGGGTTGTTTTCTTTTAAGTATTGGTTGGATGTAATACCCCAAGTAACCCAGTTACGGTGTTGTAACCCTTTATCTTCACTGGATACGTACCAAGATTGTGTTGCCTTCTCCCAAAAGTCATGAAAGTCAAGTTCCGTTTTCAGCCCACTAACATCGTGTACCGCTATCCACGATTGTTCAGGTTGCGCAGAATCATTCGGTTTACTGGAAGGGAAGAACCTCGTATACCCCACGCCGAGCATGTTCAGACCCATGCCCAAGTCCCCTTCGTTTTCACAATAGAACACAGGAACGCAATTTACATGAACGCCGGGGTAAAAGACCCTCTTCACGGCATCCACAAAAATCCGTTTTGCAATCTTGTAATCCTCTTGTGAACCGGTGGCACCCGGTAAGGCAACTCCGAGCCGAGAGAACCCATCCCACTCTAGCGCACGTAGGTATTCCTGCACTGGGTCGAAAGCAAAATGCTTTAGGTATTCGTCGTAGGATGCGGCTACAAGAGATTCTGAGAGGTTATTAATTTGATACTCCGAAGCAAGATAATCACGTAGGCCAGTGAGACCGTACAGGAACTCTTGTTGAGGTCGTGTGAAGGCCATTGCTGTAGGGTCAGCAGAAAGTCGTGTATCGACGACTTCTCCCCTGCGGGTATCAAAGCGAACCTTTCCTATCACCGGGTCCGTGCCAAAAAATGTACAGAAGATTCTCAGTTGTTGCTTCAATCTTCTTGTTAGTGTCGCGGGTGAGCTTGTCATGCATAGTTCTTATTCCTCTCTGTCGGTTTAATACGTCTCTAGAACATCGTGATTGATGTAATAGACAAATTGCTGTCCCTGGCCGGGTATGTGTCGCTTCTTTGATTCCTTGCGAAGCACCCCGCGAGATACTAATGCGGACATAGCACTAGCAACACGGCTCTGGTCTTCACGAGAGAAGTCCCTCGGCAAGCCACCTAAGGCTTCCACCCACGCTTCCAAAGGGGTTATACATTCCCTTGGTGTATCGGCGGGTGATGATGCCGCGCTGAGGGTTTCATGTATACCTTCCTCAAGCTGCCGAATGCGTCGAGAGCGCTCATTCAAACGAAGATTGAACCAGTTCTTCTGCACCGGCAAGCGCAGAAGTTCTTCGATACTTTCCGTCCATGCATCAGACCGGGTGTACTTCAACCGTTCCTTCGCAGCGAGTGCTTCTTCATGGTCGTTGAGCCTGTGGGTCTCCCCCATCTTGTATGCATGTACTGCCTCTGCCCAGATTTGGTCTACGTACTCAGGTGTGAAGAGGTCGAAGTCAAGGCGACCAGGGCACTCAACGAGCAAGAAACGACGATTACCTTCGCGTTCACGAAGAAATTCCATCTCGTTTGTGGAACCCCAAATAATCCACCGACGTTGGTAAGTACGTGACCGGCGGGCATACGGCGCACGGTAGGTATCTTGTTTACGTGTCATGAAGTCTTTCAGTTCATCAAAATCTGCTTGTTTCAATGCCCCGGCTTCATTAGATACAACAATCCAAGCCTTGTGTGAGTCCAGCAAAGTGTCTTTATTCTTGATGTCCCCAAGGGCAACTTCCATACCCTTACACATGCGGGAAATCCACTCAGATTTTCCCCGCCGTTCACGGCCTACCAAAATTAGTGTCTGGTCTGCACCACACCCCGGCTCGTAAACACGTGCAACGGCGGCCAAGATAGAACGTCGCGCCACCATACGGGTGTACTCAGTGTGTTCTTCCAGGCCGGGGAGACAGGTTTCTAAACGCTTTTCTCCGTCCCACGTTAAAGAGTCTAAATACTCTTTCACAGGGTCGAACATGGAATCTTTGCCTTTCTTACGAAGGGCTTGGTCGATGCGCTCATTCGTAACGGTCAGGCCGTAGTCGTCTTCTAGTGTCTGGCGGAAGTCCAGAATCTCTTCATCCCCTATGTCTACACGTTCAGGCGCGGGGTAGTTCATCCAGGTATCAAGCCGGCTCGTTGTGTAGTAGTTGCCACGGGTACAGAACCAAATATCACGAAGAGATGGGTCGTTTTGGAAAATCAACCCAAGGTTTTTAAGTGAGTTCACAGGCTGCTGTGTTTTCGCGTCTAGCTGCAGTTTCCGAAGCCAGCTCAAATCCGAGCTTCCTTGTTCCTGTGATTCAGCTACAGCACCTTCATGGGTGTTCGCGCTGCGCGACGTTGATTCCTCGCGGCTTGAGATAGCCTCTAGGTAAGGTTGGTAAGCTAAATCTTGCTCCCGGACAAGGAAATCTTCATAGCTTTCTAAAAACTCACGCATAGCGTTGTAGGAGGGGTAGCTATTAGCTGAGTACTTCTTTCGTATAGCTTCCCGCTCTTTCGGGTCTGTCGCACTTGCTAATTCTTTATCGCGCTCAACTTCATACTCTTTGTCAAGATGGTGGAATTTGTGCAAGCGAACAAGGTCGAAAGCGTTATTAGTTTGGTTACCTCCCGCAGGGTCACTACCGTGCCAGGAGTGATACAGGCCGGGTCGTTCGTCAATCTCTTTCAACCCTGCAGGTTTCGATGAATCTGCATAGTCATAGTGGTACCGGCCTGTAGCGTCTTGAGTGTAGGGCAGGTCAAACACACGGATAAGTTCATCTAAGTCTCGGTAGGCACGGTTGAACCGCCCCACAATACCCTGAATTTTATAAGGGTCTCGTTTCCTGTCGGTTCGGCCAACAGAGATAACAGCCTCGCCTTTATTGAATACCCTCAACCATTCGCGCCCGTTGGCTAGAGCACCCTCGTGCACGCCGTAATCGTAGCTGAAAAAGTCTTTGCTTGCCGGGGTGAACATGCACTGGCCGGGCTTCGCACTGGCAAGGTCTATAGAGGCTTTCGGGTTATCCGAGATTATCGAACGTACTAAATCCCCGTACTGGCTCGGGGGTAAAGGTTCAGCCAACGGCACGAGAACGCGATATGAGAGCTTTTCTTCGCTGTAGCTATACGATGTATGCCAGAAGTAGTAAAAGTCGCTTAGATAGCCGCACAGAGCCTCAAAGCCACCTTCTTGGGCACCATCCAGGTCTAAAGTGATTACGGAACGATTGATAACGTTCACGTTTTTTCGGTAGTTGTTTTTCAGCTCACCTGCAACGTAGGATTTCTCTTGCTTCTCCGTGCCTGGGGTTTGTAGCATCTTCGCTATATCACCCAAGGTTAGATACTCGCGGCGTGATTTCGGGGATACCCCCTGAGCAAATTCAAAACTAAAGGTTTTGTCGTCGATAGACATGCTAATCCCTTTCTGATAAAATTCTAGTGGTTTCGTTTCACAGCTTATCACCAACTATCGGGGACTAGCAAGTGAGTAAAAACCCTCGGTTACCCTTTCTGGCCGGGGGTTTTTATTTTATCTAAAAACTTATGTGATATTACACACAAATACTAGACAGACTATAGAAAGACGAGTATAACACGCGCACGCGCACGCGCGCGAAACTATTAATCTCTTTTTTTATTACCATTATTGACAGTTCCTTGGAATATCAAGAGATTCTGCCAGCCAAAACAGTGACATTTCAGGTGTAAAACTAGTGACAAAATCCCTAAAACGGGTTTTTTGTGTTGCACGTCACTAGATTTTAAAAATTTGTGGTTCAGGTCTCAAATTCAGGGGTTGTCAATGTTTATGCCTTGGAATTGTCACCAGTTCGACTCTTTACGTTCGTTGATATTCCGGGGCAATGTCAATGATGTCAATGCTTTTCGTGTTTTAGAATGTTGTAGAGAAACCTTAGCATTACCTGGGAGAAACTACTCACTGTTCAAATGCGTCACGTTCCCTTAAATCACGGTGACACAGCTCACAATCTCTATGCACCCGGATGCCCTGGCAATCGTTTCTACACCCTTATACGCCTTTCAGCTCTCGCTCGCTTCGCTCGCTCTCGCCGGGGGCTACGCCCGCTGTCGCAATGACCCGCCCTGGCGTGCTATCCCTATCCCCGCACATGACCTTCTCCATATGCCCGCAAGAAGACAAAGAAATGCCCCCGGCAAGAGCGGCACAAGCGCTTCTAACGCTTCCACCACCCCCGCCGGGGGTATTCCTATAACCTAATCCATGAAAGCCCGACAGCAGGGCTTCTACAGCTTATCCTTCTTCCTTCAAGTAGTCCAGCAAACGTTGTTGTGCGTCTACCTTACCCATCAACGAGTCATACACACGCCCGTCGATAGAATCTTCTGCCATAATCATGTGAATCTGTACAGCCTCTTTCTGACCGCTACGCGCCAACCTTTTATTAGACTGTTGCCAAGCCTCGGACGACCACGGCAAGGAAAGCCAAACAGCAATATGACCCCCGGCCTGTAGGTTGAGCCCATGTCCGATAGAGTCCGGGTGCGCGGCAAGAATAGGAAGCTCACCTTTGTTCCAACGCTCAACAAAGTCTTTCTCTTTGACCGTGTGCACATCCACACCGAACCGTTTCTTCAACTCTTCAAGCTCGGCTTGGAACCTGTAGAAGACCAACACCGGCGCGCCGTGACTTTCCTCGATAATCTCTTCTAGCACATCTAACTTGAGCTTATGTAGAACATCCCACTCACGCTCGCCAGAACCAGACCCCGGCAAGCCACCATCAACACCTTCTACAGCATCGTGGTACAAAAACCCGGCGGTAATCTGTGCGAGTTTCCCGGACACTACAGCTGCGTTCTTCGCGGTAATCTCTTCGCCGCTCTCTAGCAACCGCAGAACCATTTCTTCTTTCAACGTCTTGTACTGCTTGCGTACCTTCGCTGGCAACTTCACCATCTGAGGCACGTAGGTTACAGGTGGTAGCGCAACCTTACCCTCGGTTCCCTGTACCAAAGTCCGGCTAGCGATAGCATCGTAAATATCCTGCTCGGTCTTCTTACCGTTCCGAGTAGCCCACTTGGTGACAATCTTGTTCGGTAGTTGAGCCGCCGCGTAGAAGTACCGCCGCCGGTACTCACCGATAGTCTTTCCTAGTGACTCGCCCCAGTCAAGAAGAAACATCTGCGCCCAAAGGTCAATCAAACTCTTAGGCGTGGGCGTACCCGTCAAGCCCCAAACATGCTCGGCACGTGAGACCAACGACTTAGCACCCCTCCAACGCGAGGTGCGGTGGTTCTTGTACCCGGAAAGCTCGTCAATAATCACCGTCTTGAAACCGCCTGCCATAGCGCGAGATAACAACCCGTCTTGGTTGTCCCGACTTACCACAACAAGGTCCGTCTTAGCCCCGGCTAGTCGTTCCCTTTTCTCCCGAGTCCCCTTCACGACGGTGACGGACAGGTCAGGCCGCCAGAGCTTAGCTTCGGTTTCCCATACGTTCTCTGCTACTCGCTTTGGCGCGATAACCAACGCTGGTAAGTGTCGCGGCTGTAGAGCAGACAGGCAGGTAGCCGTCTTGCCCAGACCCATGTCAAGGAACAACGCTTTGCCTCCGCGGCCTTCACGTAAGAACTCGACGGCCTCTAGCTGATAGTCCCTCAACTTCAAAAACATATCTTCCATGTCTTACCTCTCCTCAGTCCTCCCACGTCGCATCACGTCTTCTACCTTCCTCGCCCTGTCGCCGCCCGAAGCACCACCTGTCTTGTTCTTCCGCGCTATCCTCTGCGCTCGCAGTTGCAAGAACCCGGCAAGCCCTGAATCGACAGTCCCCGGCTCGGTGTAGCCGTCCCCTAACCGAACGTCCTTTATCTCACCGATACCAACCTGCGGCGTGAGCGTGTTGTACTTCCTTACCGGCGTACCCTCTAACTCTTTCCGCCTCTTCCTAGCCCGGTAGTACTTGCGTGAATGTGCACGCGCTCGCATACGCTTCTGGCATTCCTTACACCCCGGGTTTTCAAGTCCTACGACAGCGCCGCACTCTTCGCATGGTGGCGGGCAGTAAGCGCCTTTTTTCTTGTTCCTGTTCGGTTCCATCTTCATTACCTCTCTTCTTCCATGTCCCGAGCACGCTCCTTATCTAGCTGAGCTAACCACGCCTTGACCTCTTCGACCCCGGCAAGCACACACCCGGCATGCCCGCCACGCTCTAACACTCGCAAGATGTATTTCTGTCGCTCCGAGACCCTCCCGCCACGTGCACGTTTCAGTTCAACGAACCACACTGAACCCCCCGGCACGAGAACTATTCGGTCTGGTATTCCTACCTCTGTCGGTGCAAGCTTCCAGGTCACCCATCCTCGGGCACGAACTTGCCGAACTAGATACGCTTCGACATCTTTCTCTAATACGTTTTTCACTATCTCAGTTTAACAAATTGTCCAACTAAAATCAAGCGCCACCGCGCACACTTTCACACCGAAATAGCCGCAACACCCCGGCGTGTCTCCGCCCTAATTTCACACCAAACACCCTTGTCACGTGGTATGCTTTAACTGTTTCGTAACAACTCTTATCGAAAGGAGACACCGGCATGACCGGCATTCATATGTTCGACCAGGTAATCAATCACCTTATTTTCTTTTCTCAGAATGGTTATTGGCTACCGGGCTTCCCCTACTAAAACAAAAACTGATATACTGGTAGCATCCGCCTCATGCGGTGTCACAGTTCTCACACAACAGAAAATACCCGCACCGCCTGTATACACAGTGTGGTGCGGGGTTTCTTATAACGAAAGGAAATCAACTAATGACTGCTCTCTCCATGCTTCTAGGACCCGTGTATTTTTACATGGATTTCTTCAATCGATTTGGGTATTTCCCCGGCTAGTCCACAGCTATCAAAGAAGGAAACCCAACTATGTTAGTACGCTACAGTGTTGTTCAGTTAGCTATGTACCCTATTATGTGGGCGTTCTATAGCTTCTGGCACTAAAAACCCACAGAGCAAAAAAGGAAACCCCCCGGCAAGGACTGAACATCCTAGACCGGGGGTTTTCGCTAGCCAAGCGACTAGCTATCCCACCAACTAACTCAAGCGCGATACTATGGTATCATAATATCCAGGACATAAACCTCTCTATATGTTGGGAATCTTCAAACCAACATTATGTTTCCTGTTTGTCGGTGATTGAAGAAAATACCCCCGCACACATTTCTCTCCTAGTGTGCGGGGGTATTTCTCTTATCCCTAATCAATCCGCCTAACAGGCTTAGCAATGGCTATACGGTGAATTACCTCCCTGTTTGCAGTAAACCCACCACATAATGCCTTGGTTGCACCATTTCATGTGTAGCCAACCTGGCACCCACGGTTGCACGCCGCGCGGGCATTGGGTACCTCCCATAGACCACGCCTGTGCCGGTGCCGCGCCTACTCCCGCTCCCACAGAACCGAGAGCAAGACCCCCGGCAAGAGCCAGACCCACAAGTTTCTTACGAGCACTTTTCATTGTTCCTCTTTCTTTTCTACAGGCCCGGTTACCTTTTTGATAACCTCCAAAGCCCGGTTATCTTTTCCTACCCCGGCAAGCGCCCGCCATTTCTTCCAGTTCACACCGGCTCCAACGGGTCCCTCCCCTACAGGTACTATCCGCCCACCTAACCCGCGAACTGCGTCCCCGGCACGTAGCATAGCCGCATCCCGGCGTGCTTTGTTCTTCTCGTAGGTTTCGGCGGAGGTCTTCATGTGGTGGTGGTGTGCACACAACGAGGTCAGGTTATCCAGCTCGTCGCTGTGACCCTTCACGTGGTCTACGTCGGTAGCCTTCTCAGTGCACCTCTCGTTGGTGTTGCCATTCAGCGCCGTGCACCTAAACCCGTCTCGTTTGAGCACGGCTAGGCGAATCTGTTTCCAGCGCGTCGACTGTTTATAGGTCAACCCACTACGCTTACCCCACCCGGCACGACGTTTCTTGCTCAAAAGCCTTACTCACCTTTCTTTATTCCCAGTACCGGGCGGATTTATCCACCGCTATCTCGGCGGCTTTAGCTGAAGCGAGGTCTACTAAAATATCTTCTTGGAATCCGTCATCCAGTTCTACACCGCGGACGGAAAGTTCCAGAGCCACAGCACCAAGCACATCTTGCACCGACTTCCCATCCCCGGCGCGTACAACTTTCGGTAGCTTGGAAAGCCCGGTTATCTCAGGGCGATTCGCACCACGAGACGCCAAGGGTGCTAGTCCCCGGTTATCTATAACAACTCGCCTCAGGAACGCGTAGACATGTGCAAGGAATACATTCTCTAGCACCTTACGCGGGGTATCCCCCGGCACGTTGGTGCCGGTACCAAGACCCGGCAAGCAGACCCATGACACCGGCTTCACAGGCTCGTTACGTGAAACCGCGTACTCCAGGTCTTCCCGAACCTTTTGTGTAAGGTAGTTCCGCGTCTCAAACACGTGCCACATATGCGAGAGGTTCACAGGTTCCGGTTTGGTCTCAAGGGTCACCGGGTGCTCCATCCCACACAACGGAACTAACATTATCAACTGCTTTACTTGCTACCACCTTCGCGGCAACATCTTTGCCTTTCTCTGCGGTGATAACGACGACCCCGCTACCAGGTTCCAGGTTCTCAGCAACCCATTGGTTTACTAGCTCTGCAACGTCTTCTACTTGTTCACGGGTTATATTCTTTCCCATGACCTTCTATCCTTTCTCTTCAACCCCGCGCACCGGACGACCCCCGGCACGCGGCGTGTTCTCTTCTGCCCATGTCTCAATCGTTGCCTTATCCCAGAGCAACAACTCTCGACCAGCCCCATCTAGCGCGGTCATCACCGGCGGCGGAAATGTTCCGTTACCGATACGGTAGTACAGTGCTGACCGGCTGTGTGGTACCAGCTCGACGACCCCGGCAAGGGTCATGAGCGGGTTATCCGTGCCGTACTCATGCACGCTACCGTCTGAGTGTTCAACTTCGATTCGTTTCACCTAAAAATCACCGCCTTCCACAAGTACCAGATGATGCCCGTTGCGCATGGCATCATCAACGGCTATCGAATGCGCCGCTTTTTTCAGTTCTTCCCAGGTCTTGAAGAGACCACCCCCCAGCTCGACTACGCCGATAGCATCAACGCAGACATAGCGCAGAGCATCCCGGCTAGCGTGCCCATACGGCGCGCTCTGTTCATATTTCACAACGCCCGCGCCTACGAAGCGCCCTTCTTTATCGTCTCGGATAAGGCATGTGAGTAACCCGAAACGCTCAGCCACCGCGTAGGTTTCGTATCGCACTGAGTAGCGAGCGCGCAACTTCGATTCTTTAGGCTCTTGCAGTATATTTTCTAGGTTTACCATCCCGGTTACCTTTCTTTACACCGTGCCTAGCGCGTGCCAGCCCGGCTATCTAGATTTTCTTTGCGTACCCCCGGCACGGGTACCGGTCGGCGGAGGTGCATCATCTCTTCGCGCGCCCGCCTCTGCTGTGACAGACGGTTATAGTAGTCTGCTTCTAGTACGGTGATGCGCTGTTGAAGCTCAATGTACATGCGGTACAAGTCTTCGTGCCTGGTGGACGGTAACACCTCGTGGTACACATCCCCTACACGGTAGTTGCACCGCGCCTTATCCCGGCTAGCCGAGTGCTTAGCGTATAAGGCTATAGCCCCGGTCAGGATGAACAGGAACGCCACCCCGGCTAGAAGTAGTGCGTTGATAATATGTGAAGTCATGATGCTTGCTCACTTTCGGGTACGTTTGGTACGAAGATGTAATAGCCAGCTTCCCTTAGTGTGTGGCGCGTTGGAAACCTACTACCTACAAGTGACTCAGTGCACAAGTCACCCATTTTTACAACACCCCCGGCGTGTACACCGTCCTGATACCACTTGAAGCTATACCAAGAGTTTTGTAGTTCCGGGTGTGAGAAACCGGGTGTCATATCGAAGTAATCAGATTGGTACACGGGGTACCGGTTACCTTTTTCATCAAGCCCGAACACTTCAAACTTAGACTTAATACCTTTCAGTGGTACTCGCTCTGTGTACATCTGTAGGTACACATCCCACCCCCCCGGTTTGAAATCAATTGCTTTATCAAGCTCTTTGCATACCTCATGTTGCACGTCGTAAGGTAACAGCAGAGGGGTTACCTTGAGGGTTTTAATGACCCTCTTGTATTCTTCAAATGAAGCATAAACACCGTTATTACGTGATTTTTTAGCTTCATAAATCCAGTTATCCATTGTGTAGCCTTCCCTAAAAGATGAATATCATGCGCTGGTCTGCCAGCGCGGCGGTTGGTAATGAAGTCCTGATAACAGAACAATGTTGTGTCAGCGGTTCGAACATAGTAAACACTAGGTCTGAGTCCGCCCGTAGGCACTCGCGGTACATCTCTAGCCGTTTCTGCTTATAAAGGTGGTGTTCCAGGTCTGCCCCAGCACCCTCAAGACGAATCATGAGGGTTTCAAGGGCTTTCCACACGTCTTTATTCACCGCCACCTCGCAGGAGCTGATATGCCGCGTATCCCCCGGCTAGGAACAGCCCTAGAGTAGCCCCGTTACCAGAGCTACCGGTGAGAACAACAGCAACCCCGAAAGCCCCGGCAAGGACTAAAGCCCCGGCTGTGGTTAGTGCTCGTATTCGTTTTGACATTAGTTGTTTCCTTCCTTATCCGGCGAACACGTAAACGCCGTTGCTGTACACATCAGGGCAGAAGCGCCACCCAGCGGCTTCCAGTTCATTACGTAGAACCTTGAGGTCTTCACTTGTAATAGCTTCAGTATGACGGGGGTACCGTGCACGGTGGATGGGCTCCAGGCATTGCGCTTCATTCTCAAACCACCCCTGAAATTCGTTGAATGTTATGAGCATGATACGTGTGCTGTGCACCAGACCCGTTAGGAACCCGGTACGGTCTCCATAAGCGAGTAGTGCACGCGCCATGTTTTCCGGGTCATATTCAAAACCCAGAACCCCGGCTAGTAAGGCGCGCTTGACGGTAGCCCTAAGGTCTTTGGGTAGCATAACGCCGGTTACCATTTCGTAGCCGTTTGCAAAGTCGTCAAGTGCTTTCTTTAGTGCCGTCATGGTTAGTTCCCTTCCATCAGTTCCGATATCTGGTTGTAAAGTTTTTCGATAGCCCCCGGCATGTCGCCGTCGTGGTATCCGTCGCGCAAGTCGCGTACCTGCTCATACAGAGGTTCAAGACGGCTATCGGTTTCGGTTTCTTCTTGCGCGTTTGCTTCAATCTCATTTGCAAGTTGTACACCTGCATCCGAAAGAGCGTCCGCAACTTTGGTGTAGTGTGGTGCCAGCTCACGAAGAACTTCTAGCGCCGCCTCAAATCGAATCTCAGCCGGTTCTTCTGAACGCTCTAACTCTTCTAACGCCGCTTCTGGACTCATGTAGCACAGGTCTACACCGCCGTCGATTAGCTCGCTGGCATCCAGGTTCAGAATCTCACACCCGGCTTGTCCGTGAGTCTTGAGAACGTCTACAGCGTGGTCTGCTATTGAGTCACCCTCTACGCCTTTGACAATGAAGAGAAATTCAGTACGGTTACCGTAATAGCCTTTGACGCTGTGGGTACGCGAGTCCTTCGCGTCATACACCACACCCCCGTTGAAGACTAACGGCTTATCACGGGCTACCAAGCGGCGGAAAAACTCATGTTGTACCGCCCCTACCCATTCGGTCATAGTGTCGCCTGAACATTTTAGCCCTGGGTCATCCAGTTTGTATTTGCCGTCTGCGGTTGCGATACGCTCCGCCATATCGATGGAAAAGTTGTGTTGCCTGTATTGCCCAGGACGCTTACCGTTCTCTTTGGTGATGCTCATCATGGCACCGCCATTGTCGTGGTATACCGATAGTAAAACGCTGTATTGTGACATGGCTATAATCTTTCTGTTTAGTCGTTGAAGACGTGGTACACGGTACCGTCCAGAGACGGCGCGAAACACCATCCCCAATAACTCAGTTCATCCTTGAACGCTTCCGTGTCCACGAATCGCAGATATTGCGGGTCGTCTACATGGAAGTATCGGCTGTAAATCTCGCGTACACACGCATCAAGGTCTTTGTGGTCGCCGTCGTAATCGATGAGCAGACGCTCCATTAACACACGGTCTTCGAGCATGTTGTGAATAGACCCTGTGTATACACCCTGTGTATACACCCCATGCCATGAGTGCTTCTGTCGCAAGGTCAGCATCAACGCCTAACGAGACTTCCCCGTACTCACAGGCTTCTACAAGGTTCTGTCGTTGCTGTTCGGTCAGCTCTTCACCGTACAAGTTTTCAAATCGGTCTACTGTATCCTGAATGTATTGAGGGTTTCCCATTTGTCGTGTTTCCTTTCTGGTTATGCCAATGCCCGGCGGTTGCGAGCGAGAATGTTGGTTGTGTCTGCTTCCAGGGCTTTCACCATGTCATTACCCGGCTTGGTAGCCCGGTTACCTTTAGGTTCTGTCGCTACCTGCATGAGGGGGAGGAACATCAGAAGCCCAGCTAGGCATGCCCCGATACCCCATGCGAGGGTTTCGGACAGTAGCGTGTACTGGTAGGCGAACGCGAATCCGGTAGCGAATATGGCTACCCAAAGACTGGCGATAGTTGCAATGGTTTTCAGGTGTTTCATACCCGGTTACCTTTCTGATTAGGTTGTGTATTTTCCGTGCCCTCCCGAGGAATCGAACCCCGGCTAGTACCATAAAGGGCTACCGCATTACCGGTGAAAATGTGCGGTGGTTATTTTTGTTGAGTGAAAGTCCGATTAGTCAATGACAAGCCCGGCATGTTTGAACGCTTCAAGAACACGCCCGTCTGCATCCCCGCCTAACAGGTCAGCGTCAAAGATGCTGTACCCTCCGCCGGTGCTGAAGTTGTGCGTACCTTTCCGGCCTGAACGCCGGTAATTACGCATGTAATGTTTGAGCTCTTCTAATCCGAGGTCTTCATAGACCGCGTTGAGCCGGTCATACTGCATATCCAAGATAGCCCAGCGGCGCAACCCACTGTACGGGTTTTCCGAGAGCCAGAAAATGCTTAGGTTCTTGATGCGGTGCTTTTCCAGAAGCCCGGCTAGAGTGCCGTTTTCCGAGGCTTCGAGGAGGATTTCTTTTGCTGATTTAGCCATTGTTCTCATGACCTTTCCTTTTTCCGATTAGGGTTGATTAGGACACCCGATAAGAGGAGCCTTCTAATTTCGTACTTATCAGGTCTGCCACGTGTATGTATGGCAGAGTGCGTACACCGGGATTTGCACCCGGCTAGGAGACTAACTCTCTGTACGCGGTAGGGCTTTATTAGGGCCCTACAAGTATTTGCAAAGGCTGTAGGAGGGTTGTTACCCAGGTGATAGCGTCTGTGAAGATGTACCCCTGGACGTTGCCTACATACTGTAGCCATTGCATTACGTAATCGTAAGTCATTGGTTGTTTCCTCTATTTGTTTGTCAATCAGCGATTTAGCATTTCTGCTTTGTTGGTATCAACATTATCAGTAGTTGGACGCTTTGTCAAACTGTCTGTGTGCCTTCTCCAAGATGCCTTGCTTTTCGCCTCACTGATTAGGGTATTGGCTACTCTCAAGCACGCCAGAGCTTTTATGTTTGTCTCTGCATTTCGCTATTTCGTTTTGTTGATATATCTAATGTATATCTGAGTTGGACTGTTTGTCAAACTAAATCTGTGTGGTGTGTAGCACATACCTTATATGGCATGGGTGTATAGCAGGTGTGTATAGGTACGTACACGTGTGTGCGTGTGTGCGTGTGTGCGTGTGTGCGTGTGTGCGTGCGTGTGTGCGTGCGTGTGTGCGTGTGTGCGTGTGTGCGTGTGTGCGTGTGTGCGTG
>FLSB01003298.1_pt1 | contig 49346 bp, 72 predicted proteins | sample 1550551 | NCBI WGS metagenome assembly FLSB01 (sample SAMEA4031774, study PRJEB14383) | metagenome | biome: human; feature: oral; material: saliva | place: Philippines | collected 2014 | reverse complement strand
AAACGTCTTGGAGCTAAAGCAGCTGACGGACAAACTGTAACAGGTGGATCAATCCTTTACCGTCAACGTGGTACACACATCTACCCAGGTGTAAACGTTGGTCGTGGTGGAGACGATACTTTGTTCGCTAAAGTTGAAGGCGTAGTACGCTTTGAACGTAAAGGACGCGATAAAAAACAAGTTTCTGTTTACCCAATCGCAAAATAATCGCTCTAAGTAGCATTAAATAAGGCTTTCCGAGTTTTCGGAGAGCCTATTTTTTTGTTTTGATACCCACGCTGATACCCATATTTTAAAAACCAATGTAAGAAGCGAATTTGTCAGCTACTTCATCCTTTGCTTTTTGAGTGACGTGAGCATAGATGTCCATAGTGGTTTGAATATTCTCATGACCTAATCTTTCCTGAACTTCCTTGATAGTAGCACCAGCTTCGAAGAGTAGTGAGCAGTGTGTATGCCTAAACCCATGAGGTGTGATTCGTTTGAAATCAGGATGCTTCCTCCAGATTCTGTTCAACATATTGTTGACATGGACAACACTCTTAGGTTCTCCATTCTCATTTTTAAAAAGAAGTCCTTTTGTACTATACTTGTGCCAATCTTTTAAAACCTTAATTGTTTTTGAATCGAGGGTAATTGTTCGGGCACTCTTTTTTGTCTTTGGAGTCTGAAAGATAAGTTTATTATCTTCCCCCTTGGCCAAGGTTTGATTGACAGTAATCTGTCCTTTTTTTAAATCAATATCAGACCATCTTAGAGCGCTAATTTCATTTTTTCGCATTCCGGTAAAAGCTAGTAATCTAAAATACGTCAGCATTTCTTCATCGTCGAAGCCTTTAACGATTTTGAAAAATTCCTTCAGTTCTTCTTTATTGTAGAACTTTTCAAGTTCATCTGTATTATTTTTTTGTCGTTTAGGCTTCAGTGTCTTTCTCATTGGATTCGTTTCAATCAACTCCATCGAAATAGCGTAGTCAAAGATTTGATTTGCTATGCTGATGATTCCAAAAAATCTTTTGTATTCGTCTGCCCACTTATTGACTTGAGTTTGGCACATGGTCATAGTAATCTTGTTTATAGCTTTATCTCCAAAAATCGGCAAGATATGACGGTCGGCAATGCTAGTCTGGCTTACGTAGGTTGACTCTTTAACAGTGTTTTTATAATGGTCCTTCCAAATCTCATAGACTTGTAGAAAGGTGGTTGTAGTGGTGTTTTTTGCTCTGAATGTCTTTTTTTCATACTCAGTGATGCACTTTGCTTCAGCAAGTCTCGCCTCACGCTCTGTTTTAAAGCCACGACGGAAGGTTTGAATCTTCTTGCCAGTCAAGGGATCTAATTCGTGATAAGCCTTAAAATAGTAAGCAGTAGTGCCATTTTTTTGGTATTTTCCAATCATTGATTTTACCTCACTTTTTTGATAAAATGGGTATAGTAAAGAGGGCTTTTTAATGCCTTTTACTATACTGGATATCCTCACGCTCAAGATTGCCGTCGGAGAGTGTGGGGATTTTTTGAGTTGTTTCCAAAATGGAAACAGTTGCTAGATAAAAAGAAAAGTAGTCGTATCAAATACGGCTACCATCACGTTATGGATCTAAAATCCAAACCTAAACTTTATGGAGCTAAACTCCTGATAGCTGTATTGTAATATAATTTTCAAAAAATATCAATTTTGTACAATAGACCATGAAAAGCTGACCTCAACAATCCTTAGGGCAGGTCAAAAAAGGGAAGTAACAATTAAGCTACTTCCCTGGAGCGCAAAGGCTCAAAGTTTAAAAATATGAGGGTAAACCTCTAAGTAACTTAATTATAGAGTAAACTTTTATCAATGTCAATCTTTTAAGTACAATTCTTTTAATTTTTTGTCAATTCTATCTAAAGTCTCATTACTGACCTTGATTTTTCCACAAGGGTCTAAATCGTTTAAATAGATGATTCTATCTTTACTTATTGTTCTTATTTGGTCACATTTTGCGTAGGAAATTTTATTAAATCGTTGATAATGGTTAACAAGATCTTTTAATTTTCTATTAGTGTTTTCCACTTTTTCCATCCCTGCACCGTTGTCATAGATTTCTTTAGCTGATTCTGAATTGTAAGCATCTCCGTATTGAATCAAAAATTCCTGATATATTTCTTCTGCACTCCCTAAATCAAAAGGAGTAATTTCTGTAAGTGCATAGTGAATGATCGAAAAATAATCAAAACCAATTTTGTCAAGAATAGGTAATAAGAATCTTTTGGATTTTTGCTGTATAACTTCGTCAATCATAACAGAAAACTTTTTTTCTTTTGAACTAATTGGAAGTACCGTCAGATTCCTTGATTTTGGAGAATCATTTTTATTTAGGACAACAGCCCAGTGTCTATTTGATAATTCAGAGCCAATATTGATTCCAAAATCTACAAAGATTAAAGAACCACGTTTCAGAACATTGTAACTCTTGCTAGTGTTTTGTGTTTCTGACAAGAATAGATTAGATTCTTTTTCTAGCCAATTAGGCAAAAATCGGAATTTATTATTATTTTTAAATGTTGAATGAACTTTCTCAAAGTTTTTTGAAGCCTTTAAAATCTGTTTATTTTGTATTGTCATTTTATTCCCCTCTATACACCCCTACAACCGCGAAAATCTTGATGTGTGTGTCTTCGGCTGGTGGGAAGTCTAGGATGATGTCTTCATACTTGTCATTGAGGGATACGAGGCGTAAGCGTCCGTTTTCGGTGTATATCTTCTTGAAGTAAGAACGGTCTCCGTATGCGATAACTGCTAAATCGCCGTTGTAGGTAGTCAGTCCTTTGTCTACTAAATAGAGAATGTCTCCGTCTTGGTAGTCGGGTTGCATGGAGTCTCCACTAACCTTGGTAGCAATATCGTGGCGTGGTGGTTGCTCGTCAACCTCTATAGTCTCTCTGTCTGTATCGTCGTAACCGAATCCATAGTTAAATCCAGAAGCTGCTGCCGTCTCAGATACAACCTCAACTTGATACAAGCTGATAACTTCTGATACTTCGTTTTTCTTCGTATTTTCTTCGTTTTTTTGTTCGTTCAGTTGACTCTCGGCATAGGTCAGGACTTTGCCCTGTCTAGGTGGTTCTAGTTGGTCGTAGATGGATTGGATTTGGGAAGAGGTAGGGAGCTGAGTAGATTCATTTTGAGAAGGGAAAAAATCGTCTATTGAAACACCAAAAATATCGCAAAGTTCAAAGAGCATATCTTGGTTGGCTTTCCTATCCCCTTTTTCATATCTACTAATAGTTTGTTTAGTAGTATTCAATCTTTTTGCAAGTTCATCTTGGGTAAATCCAGCCGATTTACGAAACGTCTTAATTTGTGTTCCGATATATTTTTTTAAATCCATTTTATCCCCCTCAATTTCTATAGTTGTTATAAGTAGATTATATAAAAAAGTCACCGAAAACGCAACTTTTTTTATTTTTTAATTAAAAAACTGTTGACAAGTCACCAAAACGGTGATATACTATAATCAAGCTTAAGGGAAAGGAGGTAAGGCAAATGATGGAACACATCATAAAAAGCCTAGCAACCAAGGACACTGCAACCGTCATCTTGGTACTAGGCTTAGTCAGAGAAGCACGTTTGTGGCACAAACAAATCTTAGAACACAAACGTAAGCTTCAAAACAAAAAGTAGAGAAAGGGGCAGAAGCCCCAACCTCTACTTGATAGTGTACCATCATTTGCCGTGAAAAGCAATGGATGAAAATGTTGGCTTGATAATCCTAGCAGGATTTGTGATTGTATCTTTTACTATCCGTCAGATAGTGAAGTACCGATGTGATAAAAAAGGGAAGGAGTAGGAAGATGACTAAAGAAGAAACAATTGAATTATTGAAATTCTTATCGACAGACTACGGACGAGGGTATCTAGCTGGGTTAGCTAGTGGACTTTCAATGCTTTTGAAAATTTTAAAAAAAGCAGAGTAAGGACCCTACTTTCATCAAATTATTTTTGAAACTTATCTACAGCTTTTTGAAGTTCTGCGATTCCGTTAATAGCTTTAGTAATATTTTTGATATCAACTTCGCCTGTAAAAAATTTTGAAGCGATGTCTACTTGTTGGCTTTGTTTCAAGGCATCCAGTTTCAATTCATGTTCTTTTTCAAGTCTCTGTAACTCATTTTCAGATTGTGTTTTTAATTCTTTTATTTTGGCGTTTGTTTGATGTTTATTAGTGAGATAAACAAGAAAAGCAGGGACACATGAAGTTAAAAAAGTTATTGCAATTTGATTGAAATCCATAATTATTATTTCTTTCTATTGGAATTTTGACTAAAACGGGAGAGGTCTTAGTCAAGAATGATTATAGCATAATCTAAATTAAATAACAATATGTAGTGTTTTTATATGTTTAAAACACAATATATTGGGAAAGGAGCAATGTGTGTGGAAGAAGTTTAAGCATTTATTGATTGAAAAAGAGATGACACAGAAGGCATTAGCTGAAAAAGCTGGTATCAGTCCAAATACAATCAGAAATATTAAAACCGAGCGTATTTCTTTTAAGAATATGTGCAAAATCGCTGATGCACTGGAAATCAGCTTAGATGAACTTAGATAAGGAGGTGGTAATGTGCAAATTTATCTGTACCAACTAAGAAAAGAAAAAGGCATTACTCAGAAAGAATTAGCCCAAAAACTTGGTATTTCAGAAACTGCATATCGTCAGAAAGAGAAGGGGCAGAGCGCTTTTACTCAAGATGAAATGTTTTTCTTGCGTAGCTTTTTTGATAAACCTTTGCAAGATATTTTTTTACCAAGAAAGTCACCAAAACGGTAACAATGTAACTAAAACCCAAAAAGCACCTGACGGCAATCAGGTACTCAACGGAAAGATTTGAGGAGGACGGATGAAAGAAGACATCAGAGTTCACATGCCTTATGAGGTATTTAAAAGCCTGCTTGTTAGAGCGGGCAGAATAAAGCGTGAAGAAGGCAAGCAGATAACTTGGACAAATAATACCGCTCCGTTTACAAAAGAGCAACGGAGGGAAATAGATGAACTCTACGAACGGTTCGTAGAAGATTGAAGGTGGAGTTTGTCATTGATATGTTTGTTAGCAATCAATAAACATTCATTAAGCCTAAAAAAAATATATCTGGGTTCTTCGATTGTGTCTGGGTCATAGGACTGTTCTTCCAATTGCACATCCCAAATATAAAGTCCATCGGGGTGGGGATATCCAGCTTGATAACGTAGCGCATTTCTGAAATTGATGAATTTTTTTTGCTCTTCATCGCTATCTAAAAATAGATAGGTCTTATAAAAGATATCATCGAAGTTTGTGATGATATCTAAATCAATCGGAGGAGCATCGTCAAGTCTTGATTCTACGTATGAGACGGTTTTACCACTAATCGATGCAAAATTTTGAAAAGTTGAAATATATAAATCTCTATCCTGACTTAGTTGGGTATTTAAGAAATCAACCTTCTTTTCTTCGAGTTTGTTTTTATTTTCAATCTTTTTTTGCTGGTAAGCAAAACCGTGAATAATCAAATTTGTTAAAACAGTTGCACCAACAGAAATCAATGTTGTTGTAAATACTTCAGACATACAAATACCTCAGATAATATTATTTTCATAAGTTACTATAGCAAAACAATAAGATGGAAAACATCGGTCTTGAGACTGATATAGGAGGTTGAATGGAAGATAAAATCATTGAACTTGCTGATTACTTCATCAGCGAAAACACAACGTACAGAGAAGCAAAGATAGCGTGTGAGAAGCTATTGAAACAAGTCAGCCATGAGATTGAACTCAGGGCGATGGAAAGTAATATTGTATAAACAAAAAAAGCACCTAACAAAGTCAGGCGCTAATCAAAATAACTAACTGAATTATAACACATTAGGAGGCTGTTGTGAACCTACTTAGTGAAGAATGTGAAAATGGTATCCGATTAGATGTAAGAACTCAATTCAAGGAATCATTTCAAGAGTTACTTGACCATGAGACACTGGAGAAACGTTGGTTATCAATAGAGAGTGCTGCTAACTACTCAGATTGTAGCACAAACACTATCAGGAAATGGTTGAGAATGGGATTGAATCTTTACAAGATAGACGGAACCAAGAGAATTGACAAAAAAGAATTGGATGAGTTTATCCAAGCGTATTTAGTAATTTAAAACAGGAGAGAAATAAATGTTTGAACCACCGATTTTAAACCAGTTGATGGGTGTTGGAGCCTTGCTACTTGGATTTGCAGGGCTTTGCCGTCATATCAAATTGCAGGAAAAACGCAAGGAAGAAGAAAGACGAGAAGAGCAAGAATTTGCGTCTATGATTATCCAAGGCTATAACCATGCATACGAACGTGGTAGAGAGGACAAATGGCAAGAAATTCGCAAGAATATTCAGCGAGACTTCAAAGGATTTACCTACGACAATGAACCGCCTGTAGGGTTGCGCCCAGAACCTCTAGCCTTGCCAGAACCACGGAGAGTACGATATGCAAATCGTATGGGATAGACAAGCGTGGGATTTATCCACTTGCAAGCGTAGAGAGAAGATACGTGACCTTGAAATGATGGCGCATATGCAAAATGAAATCAATGATCTTAAGAAACAATTGCAACAAGAACAATCTTTAAGAAAGAGATTAGAAGCAGAGAATTTCCAATTAAAAATAAGGAGAAAATAATGAACAGAAAATATAAAACTAAAGGAACACAAGAACCAACACCACGTATCAGAGTAGCTCGCGAACACTATGAGCGTATTATAGACCTCGCGGATGAGTGCGATATGAAATTGATTGACGTTTTAAATCAGCTACTTGATTTTGCTCTTGAATATGCGGAAGTCGAAGAGATTCAAATACCTGTTAAGTCTTTAAGAGTCGGAGGAGAAAAAGATGGTAACGATTAATAAATTAGAAATTGAAAACGTCAAGCGTGTTAAAGCGGTCAAATTAGAGCCGTCAGCGACTGGTTTGACAATAGTAGGTGGAAATAACAACCAAGGGAAAACAAGCGTGCTGGATGCAATTGCTTGGGCGCTGGGTGGCAATAAGTATAAACCTAGCCAAGCTCAGAGAGAAGGAAGTACAATTCCGCCAAGTTTGAAAATCACGCTGTCAAATGGTTTGATTGTGGAGCGTAGTGGTAAGAACAGCACTCTCAAGGTCATTGATCCAAGTGGTAACAAGGCTGGTCAAAACTTGTTGGATAGCTTCGTGGAAGAACTGGCTATCAACTTGCCAAAATTCATGGAGCAGACTAGCAAAGAGAAGGCTAAAACTCTGCTACAAATCATTGGAGTCGGTCCACAACTTGCCGAACTGGAAATGCAGGAAAAGGCCAAATACGATGAGCGTCACGCAATCGGTGTGATTGCTGACCAAAAGGAGAAGTTCGCAAAAGAACAGCCGTACTATCCAGATGCACCGAAAGAACTAGTCTCTATCTCTGAGCTTATCCAACAACAACAGGCCATCCTTGCTACGAACGGCGAGAATGCTCGCAAACGTCAGAACTTGGTATCTATCCAGACACAACACGCTTCAGCAGCTGCAGAGGTTGAGCGATTGGAACAATTGCTGGCCGATGCAAAAGCAAAAAAAAGTCATCTGGCTCAAGATTTGGCTATCGCGAATACCGACGCTATGGATCTTCTCGATGAATCAACTGAGGAGATTGAAAATAACATCGCAGAGATTGACGAAATCAATCGTAAAGTGCGTGCTAATCTGGACAAGGATAAAGCAGAAGAAGATGCCAAGGGTTATCGCGAGCAGTACAAGGAACTTGATAATGTGATTGCTGACATCCGCAAGCAGAAGACAGACTTGCTTACAAATGCAGATTTGCCATTGCCTGGCTTATCTGTGGACGATGGCGAATTGCTCTACCTTGGTCAGCGATGGGATAACATGTCTGGTAGTCAGCAATTACAAGTGGCGACTGCAATCGTGCGTAAGTTGAAGCCAGAGTGTGGATTCGTACTCATTGACAAGCTGGAGCAAATGGACCAGCTGACTTTGCAAGAATTCGGTGCATGGCTAGAACAAGAAGGTTTGCAAGCAATCGCGACTCGTGTATCAACAGGAGATGAATGTAGCATCCTGATTGAAGACGGTTATAGCGTGAAGCCAGATGTGGCACAGGCACCTAAAACATGGCAAGGTGGATTTTAGAAATTAAAGGAGAACAATCATGAAACAACAAAAAACTTTTATCGTATTACGTGACAAAAAAACAGGATATTTTTTATCAGATTATAAAAATCGGACAGGTCGTCTAGCTTATGAAGCGAGCTGGGTAGAATGTGTAAACGATGCTTTGATTATTCCAGAAGATCGCTTAATTGAAGAAGAAAATATTTACAAAGGAATGGCTCGTATTTTTGAAGCCGAGTTAATTCGTGTAAAAGCTGAATTCTTAATTGAAACATTAGAAGGAAAAGAACCAAACGAACCGCTTCAGAATGTTGATGATATCAATAAAGAAAAATTTTTACGCTCCTTGGTAGAAGGGATTTTTGGAGGTGAATAATGCAAATCACAAGAGGAAAACGAGCACGAGCTCAAAAGGTAGTTATCTACGGTCCTGAAGGAATCGGCAAGTCTACGTTTGCAGCCGAATTTCCAAATGCGGTCTTCATCGACACGGAAGGTTCGACAGACAACATGGATGTGGCTCGGTTAGACAAGCCGACTAGCTGGACCATGCTCATCAATGAGATTGCTTTTATTAAGGCAAATCCGACTGAGTGCGGGACACTCGTCATTGACACAATCGACTGGGCAGAATCCATGGCAGTCAATTACATCTGTTCGCAACATGGCAAGCAAGGAATTGAAGATTTCGGCTGGGGCAAGGGGTACACCTTTGTTCAGGAAGAAATGGGACGATTCTTAAATAGCTTGTCTGACTTGGTTGATATGGGTATCAATGTAGTATTAACTGCACACGCTCAGATTAAGAAATTTGAACAGCCTGACGAGATGGGTTCTTATGACAGATATGAACTCAAGCTTGGTAAGAAGACGAGTTCCCAGACAGCACCACTTGTAAAAGAATGGGCGGACATGGTTCTATTTGCCAATTATAAGACCTTGGTCATGACGACTGATAATGGCAAGAAAAAAGCCCAGGGTGGTGAGCGCGTGATGTATACCAATCATCGCCCAGCTTGGGATGCCAAGAACCGACATGGGTTACCTGATGAAATGCCGTTTCATTACGCTGGAATCGCTCATATCTTTGCGAGTCAACAAACACAACCTATTTCTCCACAACCTCCAGTAGCTCCAGCACCTCAGCAGACTGTACAGCAAACCCCTGAGCAAGTCCAAGAGGAATTGCCTCTCGATATGTCACAGGTAGCTGAAAAACCACAAAATGAAGCTCCTAGCACACCACAGGAAACACCTGCACAATATCACACGAACTTACCAAAGAGTTTGACAGACCTCATGGCGCAAGGTAACGTGACGGAAGAAGAACTTCAAAAAGTTGCTTACATTCGTGGGCATTTTCCACTAGGGACTCCTATTGAAAGTTTCCCAACGGATTACTGGGATATGATTGTCGCTCATTGGCAAGCCACTGTAGAAGTCATTGAAAACCAAGTTAGAAAAGAACCAGAATTACCCTTCACGGTGTAGATTTTGGGAGTTAGAAATCATAGCAAGATATAACAAGAGGTATCTATGAAAGATAAAACAATTAAAATCGATTTATCAAAAATCGCCAATACAGCCTTACAAGAGAAGGTTGATAAAGAGTTAGAAAAAGTCCTTGATAACATTCTGGATCCAAATACGGAAGCTAAGGCAACTCGTAAGGTTACTATCACATTAACGATGTCAACAGATGATGAACGTACTGTCGTAAAGACAGGTATGGAAGTCAAATCTACATTGGCACCGCAGAAAGGTGTTGCAACAACTGTTATTGTCGGTCGTGATGACGCTGGTATAATCCACGCTAATGAGCTAAAAAGTGGAGTCCCTGGACAAACTTACTTTGATGACAATGGTGATATGAGAACAGACACTGGGGAGCTTATCGAAAAAGTCGAACAACAAAATACAAATATTATTGATTACAACAAAAAGAAAGCAGGTAACTAACCATGACAGAAAATCTTAAACAAGCATTATCTTATGCAGTTGAGCTGGCAGAAAAAGAAAATAAAATTATCTCTTCATCAAATGGGAAGGAATATTTTGACATCAATAAGCATGACTTCAGAGAACTTAGACCTCGCAAATATGCGCCGACTCTTGAACTTCAAACGCTCAAAAGTTTAGTGGATTATCTCAAATCAGATAACGACTTTATCGGTGGTAGTAGACTTGTAGTGGTGGTAGAAAGTTATCAAAAAGTTTCTGTGTACGATCAAGTGGATGTCGAATATGGCAAACGTCCTCAACTTGTATCTGTGAATGCATCTGTTCCATTTATTCCTTTTGGTAATTGGTGTAATCAGGAAGAGTTTAATATTATGTTGCAATCTATGTTTATCAATGATGCAGATCGTAATCTAGTTTTAGATTTTGCTAGTCACTTAAAAATCGAAAAAGGGGCAGAGGCTCAGGATAACGGCATTACACAAACTGTGACTGTTCGTGATGGTGTAGCAAGTCTAGCACAGGCTAAGACTCCAAATCCAGTAACCTTACGACCATATCGTACCTTTAATGAAGTAGAACAACCAGCAAGTCAGTTTGTATTTAGAGTTAACAAATCAGCTAATCTAGCTCTCTTTGAAGCGGATGGTGGCAAATGGAAATTAGATGCTGTTAAAAACATCTCAGATTATTTAAAAACAGAACTTGCAAACAACGATAAAATCACAATTTTAGCATAAGGAGAAAAACAACATGACACAACAACAATACAACAACTTTGAACGCGAATTTGGATGGGAAGATACGATTGAAAAAGACTCGGAATACGTCCTATTACCTGATGGATTGTATCACTTCACAGTAATCGGTATGGAGCGTACACGACACACACCGAATCCACAAAATCCCGGAAAATTGCCAGCGTGTAACAAGGCTATCGTCAGCATCAAGATTGTAGCTAACGAAGGCGAAACTGAACTGCGCCACAACCTATTCTTACATAGCTCAACTGAAGGAATGTTATCTGCTTTCTTTGCTGCAATTGGCCAAAAGAAAAAGGGCGAACCGCTTCGCATGAACTGGAACACAATCATCGGTGCAACTGGTGTATGTAAAGTCGGAACTCGACAATACAAGGAAAATAATTATAACGAAGTTAAGTCCATGCTCTATCCTGAAGATGTTGATTACACAAAAGTATTGAACCAACAACCAGGGCAAGCTGCACAAACAAGCTATCAACAACCACAGCAGCCGAATTTTGCGCAACAACCACAAGGACAAGCTGGATACCAAGCTGGGCAATTCTAGGAGGTAAGGGATGCAATTAAGACCTTATCAACAGGAAGCGCGGGAAGCTGTTCAAGCTGAATGGGCTAAAGGTCGCAAACGCACGCTCTTAGTATTGCCAACAGGATGTGGAAAGACGATTGTGTTTTCCAAAATCATTGAAGACCAAGTGAGAGAGGGCAAGCGTGTACTTGTCCTTGCTCATAGGTCTGAATTGTTAGAGCAGGCTAGCGACAAGCTCAAGACTGCAACAGGCCTTGGCACAGCACTAGAGAAAGCTGAGAATACCTCTATCGGTTCTTGGTATCGGGTTGTAGTAGGATCGGTTCAAACCATGCAGAGAGAGAAGCGACTTAGTCAATTTCCTCCTGATTGGTTCGATACGATTGTAGTTGACGAAGCTCATCACGCTATTTCAGATGGTTATCAACGCGTGCTTGGCTATTTTGAGAATTCGGATGTGCTGGGTGTTACAGCTACGCCTGACCGTGGAGATATGAAAAACCTTGGCTCCTACTTCGATAGCCTTGCTTATGAATATTCGTTGGTACAAGCTATCAAAGAAGGCTACTTATCTAAAATCAAGGCTTTGACAATTCCGCTAAGTTTGGATTTATCAAACGTCAGCATGTCAGCAGGCGATTTCAAAGCAAGCGATGTCGGGACGGCACTAGATCCATATCTGGAACAGATAGCGGACGAAATGGTCAAGCAATGTGCAGACCGCAAGACAGTCGTATTCTTGCCTTTGGTAAAGACTTCGCAGAAGTTTCGCGATATTCTAAACGCAAAAGGATTTCGTGCTGCTGAAGTCAATGGAGAGTCCAAGGACCGTGCAGAAATCTTAGAAGACTTCGAGAAAGACCGCTACAACGTTCTTTGTAATTCCATGCTTCTAACAGAAGGCTGGGATTGTCCATCAGTAGACTGTGTAGTTGTGCTAAGACCTACCAAAGTGCGAGCGCTCTATTCTCAAATGGTGGGGCGTGGTACTCGTCTGCATCCAGGGAAGGAAGAATTACTCTTGCTAGACTTCCTCTGGCATACAGAACGCCACGAGCTATGCCGTCCAGCTCATTTAATATGTGAGACTCCAGAAGTTGCTCAAAAGATGGTTGAGAACATGGAAGAGCAGACGGGTATCGTGCTTGACCTTGAAGATATGGAAGTCAAGGCAACTGAGGACGTCGTCGCACAGCGTGAAGAGGCTTTGGCAAAACAGCTGGAAGAAATGCGCAAGCGTAAACGTAAGCTAGTTGATCCGTTGCAATTTGAAATGTCTATCCATGCTGAAGATTTATCAAACTACGTACCTAACTTTGGATGGGAGATGGCACCTGCTAGTGATAAGCAAATTAAAGCTCTTGAGAAATACGGCATCTTTACTGATGAGATTGGAAACGCAGGTAAAGCGAATCTATTATTAGATAGACTTAACAAAAGACAACAAGAAGGCTTAACAACACCTAAGCAAATCAGATTACTCGAAAGATACGGTTTCAAAGATGTGGGAATGTGGCCGTTCGAAGAAGCTAAAAATATGATTAATCGCATAGCAGCTAATGGTTGGAGAGTTCCGACAAGTGTGCGACCAGCTGAATATGTACTAAATTAAGAAGGAGGAGATAGTGGCAGAGAATGATTTTAATTTGTTGCCGTTGCTGGATTACATCAATCCTGCCACGGTAGATTATCAGACGTGGATCAATGTCGGTATGGCTCTTAAACATGAAGGATATACAGCATCCGACTGGGATAACTGGTCACAAAATGATAGCCGATACAAGAAATTTGAATGTTTCAAGAAATGGGATACTTTCAATGAACAAGCAGGAACTATCGTGACGGGTGCGACGATTACCCAACTTGCTAAAGAAAATGGCTGGGTGTCGCAATCCAGCTATGATAGCGAGAACGCGCATGAGTTAGGCTGGACCGATACAATAGATCGTGATTATCGTGTCATTAATAAAGACTGGATTGAAGGTAAGGAAATCCATGAGCCAACTATTTGGAACCCGGTTCAGGAAATTATCAAATACCTTGAAACACTCTTTGAAGCTAGCGAAAATGTTGGGTACGTTACTGAATGCTATCCAAAGACTGACGATGAAACAGGCGAGACTGTCAAATGGCTGCCAACTAAGGGAGCTTATGACCGGACTGCTGGGCAATTGATTGAAGAACTTAGTAGGTGTAATGGCGATATCGGTGCAGTGCTAGGTGATTATCACGAAGAAGCCGGCGCATGGGTTCGATTCAATCCAATGGATGGAAAAGGCGCAAAAAATGAAAATGTGACAGATTTCAGATACGCCTTGGTCGAATCCGACAGTATGCCAATCGATAAGCAGAACGCCATTTACAAAGAACTTGAATTACCGATTGTTGCCTTGGTTCATAGCGGAAACAAGTCACTACATGCCATTGTCAAAGTAGATGCCAAGAATTACGAAGAATACCGTAATAGGGTTGATTATCTTTATAAGATTTGTCAAAAGAACGGCATTATCGTCGATACACAGAATCGAAATCCAAGTAGACTATCTCGTATGCCTGGGTTCATTCGTAATGGACAGAAGCAATTCTTGGTAGATACGAATATTGGTAAGATCGATTGGGATGAATGGTATCAATACATTGAAGATTTGAACGATGATTTACCTGATCCTGAAGGATTGGCCGATAGTTGGGATAATTTGCCAGAATTGGCGCCTGAGCTGATTAAAGGCGTGCTTCGTAAAGGTCACAAGATGCTGATTGCTGGACCGTCTAAGGCCGGCAAGTCATTCGCATTAATCGAGATGTCGATTGCAATCGCAGAGGGGAAGAATTGGCTCGGCTGGAATTGTACCCAAGGACGTGTGCTATACGTCAATCTGGAATTAGACCGTCCATCTGCTTTACATCGTTTCCGTGATGTTTATCAAGCGATGGGATTGCCACCACAAAACATCAGTAACATTGATATCTGGAACCTTCGTGGGAAGACCGTACCGATGGACAAGCTAGCACCCAAACTCATTCGTCGAGCTTTGAAGAAAAACTATATCGCAGTCATCATCGATCCGATTTATAAAGTTTTGACTGGTGACGAGAACAGCGCGGACCAAATGGCCCACTTTACCAATCAATTCGACAAAGTGGCCACAGAGTTAGGTTCTAGCGTTATCTACTGTCACCACCACTCAAAAGGTTCGCAAGGTGGCAAGAAGTCCATGGACCGCGCTAGTGGTTCGGGTGTGTTTGCTCGGGATCCTGACGCGCTAATCGACTTAGTAGAGTTAGAAGTGTCTGAAGAATTGCTGACACAGCGCCTGAACCAAGCAGCTTGCGAGGTTTACAAACAAGCTTTGCAAGAGCGAAACAATGCCTATTACCAACAGAATGTCGGACTAGATGACATCTTGAGTCCTGCACAGATGCGGACGCACTTTGAAAAGGGTATTCCTGATGTCATGGCTCGAGCGCCCTACACGGACAAGCTAGAAGAAGCTCGCAACAAGATTCAGATAGCAACTGCATGGCGTGTTGAAGGTACACTTCGAGAGTTTGCCAAATTCAAGCCAGTGAATATGTGGTTCAGCTATCCAGTGCATACACTTGATGAATCAGGTGTGTTAGCAGATATCCAATTAGAAGATACTACACCAAATTGGAAAAAGAATTTAGATAGTAAAAAGGGCAATGAGAAGAAAAAGAAATCTGCCGACGAGAGATTTACTACTGCTATGGAAGTGTTATTCGATGGAATTAATCCGGTCGAATTGAGTGAAATGGTGGAATATTTTTCAACAAAAGACAACCCTGTTAGTGAAAAAACTATCAGAAGATGGGTCAAAAATAGAAATGATTTTGAAGTGAAAAACAATCAAATCACACCCAAAGAAGAGCCAGGGACAGAGTAGGGACAAGGACAAACCCGACAGACAAACCCGAGAGTGTCCCTCGGGAATGTCCTTGACTCTCAGAGACAAACCCGAGAGTGTCCCTGTGTCTCTGTAGTGTCTGTAGGGACAAAGACAAACCCGAGAATGTCCCTGAGAAAACGCACAACCATGCGGGTTTTAAGCTCTAGGGACAAACCCGAGAAACCCAGGGACAAAGCTAGGGACAGAATTCTTCTCTCTTCGAGAAGAAGAATTTAGGAAGTGTCCCTGAGAGTTCAGAAGAACAGGTACAGGTACAAGGGGGCTATGCATCCGCCCCTTGTAACCCTGTAACCCTGTCCTTCACTCTGAACTTAGGCGCGTGTAAAAAGAGAAGGTAAAAAATGACATTAAATAAAAAAGATATTGATAATCTAAAAAAGGAAATCGATGACTTGTTGGATAAATGTGAAGATGATTTTGAAGAGATGGCACTTAATCCAGATTACACATTTGGATTGCTTATGAGCGCTAGTGCGACCTTGGGTGTAATTTTAAGGGAGTTGGCTGATGATTGAATTCTTTTTACCGATGAAAAAAATACCGACAACAACTCATCAACAGAAAAAGGTAAATACGAGATTTGGTAAGCCAATCTTTTATGAGCCAGAAGATCTAAAAAATACCAGAGCGAAATTTGAGAGCTTGCTTGCGCAGCATGTACCTCCTGATAAATTTAAAGGAGCTATTCGACTGACAGTCAAGTGGTGCTTCCCTCGTATCAAAAAAAGCTATGATGGTCAGTACAAGACTACAAAGCCGGATACAGATAATTTACAGAAGTTGCTCAAGGATTGCATGACGAAACTTGGATACTGGCAAGATGATGCTCAAGTGGCCAGCGAGATTGCTGAGAAGTTTTGGGCTGACACAGTTGGGATCTATATCAAGATTGAGGAATTGCCATGAGAATTGACTACATCGATTTCTTTAGCAGAGTCATTCCAGAATGGATGGCACGCAGCAACCAGAAGAGTCAAGAGGTCGGTTTTGGCTCAGATGCTTATTGGCTATGGGTGGTGTCATCGATTAGCGAAATTTGCAAGCAATACAATGATGATGAGCTGGTGACGGAGCAATTTGGTCTGCTTTTTAGCTGGCTAGAAAAACAAGTAAGATAAAACAAGGAGGTGGAGTGATGAGTTATGATTTGGAAATCTTAGCGAAAATAGAAAACGGAGATTATATTCGTATCGCTGAACCTAGATGTAGTTCTCCGACCTACAATCTCGGGAAGATGTTTAGAATTGCTATGGATTGGGATTTCGACCAAGGCGCAATTTACAATGTTGCTGATGTTTTAGATAACATTCAACGTGGCATAACTGAATTGGAAAGTCAACCTGAAAAATATGTACAATATGAACCTGCAAATAAATGGGGAACAGTTAGCGACGCATTGGAGGTTTTAAAGTCATTGAAAGAGTGTATTTTAGAACAAGATATTGATACGAAATATTTATATATGAGGTGGTAATATGAAACGATTCATCGCAATCTGGATTCTGCTATCTGCTGGACTAAACATCTGGCAGATGGACAGGATTCGAGATTTGGAAGAGAAGAAGCCTATGGTTATCTACAAGGCTGATAACGCAGGCGCTGAGATATTTGGTAGAGTCGTCGAGAAAGGACGGCATGGCAAGCTATACACGCTTACGATTCGTGATTATGGAGTGTTCGTGGTTACGAAGGAAGTGTATGATAATGTGAAAGTTGGGAAAGAGGTGAAATTATGATACCAAGATATAGAGCATGGATAAAGTCATTGAAATGGATGTGTGATGTAACTAACATTTCATTTGATAGCAAATTCGTAGATATCTGTCAGCAGGGAGATACTGAAAGATGTACAGAAATGTCAGTAGAGTTTGATGAAATTAAACTCATGCAATCAACAGGACTCAGAGACAAGAACGGCAAGGAAATCTTTGAGGGGGATATAGTCAAAATGGCTAAGGATGTCTACTCTGAACCGACTTATTACGAGGTTGTAAGGCATCGTGGTGGAGCATATCGTCTTGAATCTAAACAACACGGATGTGAATTGTGGCTACGACATACTGATTGTGAGGTCTTAGGGAATGTATACGAGAACCCAGAACTTTTGGAGGCTATCAAATGAACCCAGAAATAATTGATAACGTAAAAAAACAAGCCACTACCAAGGTAGATACGGCATGGAATCTATCGATGTTTTAAGGAACTTTATGACAGACGAGGAGCTGAAAGGATTCTATATGGGTAACAGTTTGAAGTACATACTACGACATCCGAAGAAAAACGGTCTTGAAGACCTGAAGAAAGCCAGAAAGAATCTTGACTGGCTGATTGAGGAGATGGAACATGAGGAATAGAGAACATTTTTCGGAACAAATCAGATTGTGGAGGCTTGGCAAAGGTCTTACTCCAGAAGAAATTTCAAAGAGATTTGGTGTTAGCGCATATACATTCTCGGACTGGGAACGAGGCATGATACCGAGTGAACGTCAGAAAGAGCTTCTGTCGAAAGAGTTAGGATTGGATAAAGATGTCTTATTTAAGAGGTGTGAGGTCGGGAATATCAATGCGCTCTTGAAAGAAAAGCGTTTGGAACAAGGACTTACTTGCACAGAATTAGCCAAGCATTTGGGATATTCTGCAACGAGTATAAACCGTTGGGAGAGAGGTGCGGAAATTTCTGAATGTGAAGCGGAAGATATCTGTACTTTCTTTGGAATTGAGATATAAAAAAGAGCCAGCACACGGCTGACTCCTTTGTGATATGTCTGATAAAAATATTATATCATAAAGGAGCTATGTTGTGAGGTTATTAAAAAAGGTTGACGTGCAATTCACTAAGAAAAATGTCTATGATGTTCTAGAGAGTTATCGCTCGTATGTCCGAATGGCAGGCGCTGAGTATTTGCCTAAAATCACAACGACCTACTCATTTGAGCCAAAGACATTTACTGGTAAGAACACAGCAACAGAGAATATGGTTATCGAACATGTGGATGCAGAAGCAGAGGTTATAGAGATTGAGAGAGCAGTCAACTGCATTATGGATCCATACGTTCGGCAGGTTATAGCAAAGAAGTATATGGATATGAAAAACCAATTACCAGACAAGGCAATCTATATGGATTTAGGCTATTCTGAAAGTGAGTTCTATCGCATGCTTAGTAGAGGTGCTTTGGAATTTGCGGAAGCTTATCGAAAGGGTAAGCTGATTGTCTATCGTAAAATTTTGGGAGATATTTGCAAGTAAATTGCTAGGAAATGGCTTATTTTACATGATAGAATAGTATTGTCAAGTGATAGGTCATTTGATATCTCCTTTATATTTATTTTATTTTCCGAGGTTTCGGCCTCGTTTTGGCGATGACAGGCGTAAAGTGATTTTCTCTCCAATGTATTTTCAAACTTTTCGGTTCGATTCCGAGCATCGCCGTTTATATTATATTTTGCAACGAGGTATTTAAAATGAAGCAAGCAATGTTTAATAAATTGGAAGATGCAAAACAATTTGCGAAAACTGTAAAAGAATTGTTGTGTATCAAAGAACCTGTAATGATTAAGAATAAACCGACGTATATTGTTGTTTATAAATAATCTAACGTAATTAACACGCAAGGTTGTAGTCGTCTTGCAGAAAGGTCGCACATCGTGTGGCTTTTTTTGATTATTTGAAAGGTGGTGATGGAAAATTGAATGAAAGACAAAGACGATTCGCAGATGAGTACATCATCAGTAGAAACGCAACACAAGCTGCAATAAAAGCAGGATATTCTGATAAAACAGCGAGGTCTATAGGACAGAGATTGTTGACAAAAGTTGACATTTCTGAATACATCAAAAAACGTACAGAGGAGCTTTTTGATGAACGTTCAATGTCAATTGTAGAAGCCTTGGCAATCTCTGCTAGTATAGCTAGAGGGGAAACTCAACAAGGGTATTCTAAGAAAACTGTAAAGACTGCTGAAGGTGTGGAGGTGTCGGAAACAACTTATGAATTTACTCCAACGATTGAAGAAAGACAACGTTCTCTAGACCACATATTCAAAGTGAATGGAGCATATTTAGAGAGAAAAGAAATCGAGATGTCTTCAGCTGTTCAATTTGTTGATGATATAGGAGTTAGCGATGAAACGTAAAATGAGTGAATTTATTCCTAAGGCTTTTTATTCTATGTGGCGTGCAGCATTTGACCCCAAAATCTTACATGTGGTTGAAAAAGGAGGGCGTGGCTCTGGCAAGTCTAGTGACCTTGGGCACACGATCATTCAACTGATTATGCGCTATCCAGTCAATGCCGTGTGTATTCGTAAGACAGATAACACACTAGAACAATCGGTTTACGAGCAATTGAAATGGGCAATTAGTGAGCAAGGGGTCAGTCATTTATTTAAGATTAATAAATCCCCTTTGAAGATAACCTATATCCCAAGAGGGAATTATATTATCTTCCGTGGTGCGCAAGATCCAGAACGTATTAAATCCTTGAAAGATAGTCGCTTTCCGTTTGCGATTGGCTGGATTGAGGAGTTAGCTGAGTTTAAAACTGAAGATGAAGTAAAGACAATCACCAACTCACTTCTACGTGGAGAATTGGCTGATGGTCTTTTTTATAAGTTTTTTTACTCTTACAACCCACCAAAAAGAAAACAGTCTTGGGTAAATAAAAAATACGAGAGCGTTATACAGCCTCCTAACACCCACGTACACCATTCGACTTACTTGGATAACCCATATATATCCCAAGCCTTTATAGAAGAGGCAGAGGCTACGAAAGAGCGTTCAGAGAAGCGTTACCGTTGGGAGTATCTAGGTGAGGCTATCGGTTCGGGTGTAGCACCGTTTGAAAATCTAGTGTTCCGCAAGATTACAGACGAGGAAATAGCAAGATTTGATAACATTCGACAAGGTAACGACTTTGGATATGCTAATGACCCTCTGGCTTTTGTAAGATGGCACTACGACAAGAAAAAACGAGTTATCTACGCTATTGATGAGATTTACGGCGTGAAGATTAGCAACCGTGAGTTGGCTGACAGAATCCGTGAGAAAGGCTATCAATCTCAGATGATAACCTGTGATAGCGCAGAACCTAAGTCGATTGATGAGTTAAAACTGCAGCTGAATATTCCGCTTGTCCAAGGAGCTAAGAAAGGTCCTGATAGTCGTGAGTATGGAGAACGTTGGTTGGATGATTTGGATGCGATTGTGATAGATCCAGAACGCACACCAAACATTGCAAGAGAGTTCGAAAGTGCAGACTATGCAGTTGACCGTGATGGAAATCCCAAACCTAAACTTGAAGAGGTGAATGACCACACAATCGACGCTACTAGATATGCGTTTGAAGACGATATGAGACAACCAGGAATATCATTCTGGTAGGAGAAGGAGAAATGTTGAGTAATTGGTTTAAATGGTTAATCAGGCGTTTACTGATTAAGAATACAACCCAAAATGAAATACTAGAGATTGAGATAAAAGAACACCAGGTATCTGAGAAAGTAAGCATAATGAAAGAGGCTTACAACTACTATCGAAACCGCACGGATATTCGAAATAAGAAAGTAGATGTGGACTGGCGGACGAACTCAAGGATTGAATTAGGGCTGTTTAAGAAACTGGTAGACCAGAAGGTCGGTTATTTGTTTTCTAAACAGCCGACAATCTCGCTTGAGGGAGAAGAATCTCAAGCCTTTTTAGATAGTGTGTTTGACGAGGACCTTTTATCTACAATTAAGTCCCTTGGTAAGGAAGCAGTGATGAAGGGGATAGCCTACGGCTTGCCTTATTACGACGAGAACGGCCGTCTACGCTTGTTTAAAATCCCAAGTGAACAGATTATCCCTTTTTGGAAAGACGAGCGTCATTTGGAACTTTCTGCCTTTGTGCGTGTCTATAATCAAGCAGTCTATGAAAGCGGAGTGAAGAAGACCAAAACCTTTGTAGAATATTACGACGAGAAAGGAATTACAGATTATATCTGGACAGGTTCACACCTGGAACTCAATCCACTGTCTAAGGAGACCAAGGGGAATTTTTATTACGTCAACGCTGACGGCACACGGATTCCTTACACTTGGGAGAAAGTTCCTCTGATTCCATTCCGCTATAACGAGTATGAGGACGGTCTTTTAGTTCAAACTAAGTCTTTGATTGATAATATTCAACTTCAAATGTCTACTAACGCTGATATGCTTGCAGATATGCCGAAGTTGATTTATGTTTTGAAAAACTATCAGGGTGCAGACTTGGGCGAGTTCATGAATAATCTGAATAAGTTCCGCTCTATCAAGGTTTCAAGTGATGGTGGTGTAGATACCTTGCAGGCAGACAATGATACTAGTGGAGTTGAAACAGATATCGAACGCTCTCGTAAGTTCCTGTATGAGGCTGCACGAGCCATTGATACCCAAGATGATAATCTAGGTAACGCAAGTGGTCAGGCACTTAAATGGCGCTATACAGATCTTGATTTGGATTGTAACGAGCTGGAAAATGAGTTCCAAAAAGGTATCAAGCAATTTCTTTGGTTTGTAGAACAGTATGCAGCTAACAAAGGAGTAGCGTTTGACTCATCTAAATTTACTTATGTCTTTAATCGTGACATCATTTCAAATGAGTCTGAAGCGATTCAAGACTGTGTGAACTCAATCGGTATCTTAGACGACCTAAGCATTCGTGAACAACATCCATGGTATCAACCAGAGGTTGAGAAACGCTTGAAAGAACAGCAGGAACAAGGACAAGATCCATACTCTCAGACTAATTTCAAAAAGGTAGATGAAGATCATGACGACCGAGAACAAGAAAAAGATAGATGAGTATTGGACTGAGCGTGCTTTACAACAGGAACAAAACGCTCAGATAGTTGCTGATAGGTATATGGCCCAGATTGGTCAATCCTTAGCAGATTATAAACACCAGCTGGTTTCTGAGATTGAGAAGTTCTATGCCAGGTATGCAGTTGATAATAAAATGACTCACGCAGAGGCCAAGCAATATCTGACAGATAAAGAGCGTAGAGAGTTTAAGCATGTAACCCTTGAAAGATTCCGTGAGATGGCCTTAAATCCTGACACACCGACACCACTGTTGGACGCCTTGGGATATCGCCATCGTATTAGTCGCAAGGAGGCTTTGCTTGCCGAAATTGAGCGTCTAACGGCTGAACTATACGGAAAGCCAGACGGTATACATGACAAGGTCACAGAGGCTCTGAGCGACGTCTACATCAAAGGTAAAATCCATCAAGCTAAGAACTTGGCACATTTCGGAATCATAGAGAAACCAATATTGGGTGTTGATGCGGTTAAGCATAAGATGGGGAGTAACTGGAGTGGTAGAACCTTCTCAACAAATGTGTGGGGCCATGAAGAAGCTACTTATAAGGCAATCAGTGACATCTTGAATAAAGGCTTAACAGGTGGTTGGTCTATTGATAGAATGGCAAGAGCTCTTTCTGAGCGTACAGGAGTTGCCTATCATCGAGCAGACACGCTTGTCAGGACTGAGACAACCTTTTATAATAACCTCGCGACGCTAGATACTATTAAGGAATTAGGTGGCGACCACTACGAAATTGTAGCAGTCTTGGACAGTCGTACAAGTGATATTTGCCAATCAGAAAATCATAAGGTTTATCCTGTTAAGGAATACGAACCAGGTCGAACCGCACCGCCTTTTCATGTTCGCTGTCGTTCTACTATCAGGCCTGCAGTCAAGTCTGATAAGAAAGGCAAGACTGATAAGACTGACAGGACAGAAGAAGCAGAACAGATTAGTCCGTATCTCGATATATTGCTAAATAATGCCCCTGTGAAAATGGCAAAAGAGAAACGTTCTCTGGACGAAATCTTTGCAGGTTGGGAGCGTGAAGGGGAAGCGATTAAAGAAAAACTGTTTGCGAAAGACGGGGAAAATAAAATACAAGATTATAAGAAAAATGACCAAACCGTTTCAAGATATAATACCCAAAAATTGTTTTCTGATGTTAGTAACGCATGGGATGAAATTGGGAAGGGTGGATTATCGAAAGAACAACTTGTAGGCTTACTAAAATCTGAATATGAATTAGGTAATTTTTCGAGCGATATAACCAAATTGATAGGAGTAAGTTCTGCTTATATAGATGTTAGCAGTTTAGCTACTTCATTAGTGAGACATGGACAACAGTATTCCTTAGATGAGTTTATGTTAATAAAAGAGGCAGTTCAAAAACCTTATTTGATTCTAGATAATTCAGAGAGGGTTGAAAAATCAATTATTTCCTATGCAAAAATACCTAACAAAGACAAGGTTATTATGGAAGCGGTGATGGTGCCAAGAGATGAAATGCTAGTCATTCACTTTAACAAGGTGGGGATTCGTCAAGTTAAAAAGAATGAAAAAAATATGTTGACGCTTTACAAAAAGGGAAAATAGTGCTATACTTTTAGTAAAGATAGAGGTTGAGAATCTGTCACCAACGCGCCACTTATAGTGGGTCGAGAAATGCAGGAGCCCCGACAGTCCTGCCTATCTGTGCACTAAACAATCGTTTAGTGCTTTTTTTGTACTCAGGAAGGAGTAAGATATGTTCATCTGGGATTTAGTATCAATTTTATTGGGTTGGATTATATTTGTTGCGTTAATTTTGTTCGTAATAATTAAACTATTTGAAGTGATTTCAACAGTCATTTCAACTCTAAAAGTCGGAATTGAATACAGAAAGAAACTGAAACAATTGAAAAATAAATAACCTAACCGCATCGAAATCGAGGCGGTTTTCTTATGCTCTAACCGTATGGAATCCCGTACGGTTAAATTTATATGTTGGAGGTATTATCTTGAGGATGTATACAAAAATAGCACTAACAATTGCTGTAACCGTCATTACAACAAAGCTAGTGCTACACATAGAAGAACAGCGAAAAATCAGAGGCTTACATAGTCGAATCGCTAAATTAGTTCAAATCGACTAGTATCTTTCGCCCTGGGCATGGCGTTAAAAGGCTTTTTTTACTTTACCAAAATGTCGTGGTCGTTGCCACGTTAAACAAACGTACAGGAGGAAAAGAAATGAATCGTAAATTTTTGGAACAGTTAGGATTGACTGAAGAACAAGTTGAAGCGGTTATGACCGAACATGGGAAATCAACACAGGACCTACAAGCAAAGGTGTCTGCTGCAGAAGATAATGCCAAGGGCTTGCAAGACCAGTTGAAAGAGCGTGATAAGGACATGAAACAGCTCAAGAAAGACGCTGAAGGCAATGCTGACCTACAACAAAAATATTCAGACTTGGACAGCAAGTACAAGACACAACAGAAGGAACATGAACAACAACTCAAGACAATGCAGTTGGATCATGCTATTGAAATGCACTTGAGCGGTCAGGTTCATGACACTGGAATCGTGTCTAGTCTACTAGATAAGTCTAAATTGGGATTAGGTGACAACGGAGCGGTGACTGGATTAGATGAACAGTTGACAGCTTTGAAGGAATCTAAAAGCTTTTTATTCGCTCCAGAAAAGGCTGTAGAACCACACATCGCTGGTGCTAAGCCACAAGGAACAACACAAGAAGAAACAGTTGCTAACGACCTGACAACGCAGATGATTAATGCGTTCACGTCAGATCTATAATCAAAAAATAGAAAAGAGGAACAGATATGCCAGCAACATTGAACTATGCAGAATCTTACCAACAAGGTTTGCAAAAACGTTACAGTGAAAACGGATTGTTATTCACTCAAAAACTTTGGAACTCTCCATCCAACACACTTTTGAAGTTCACAGGAGCTAAGGAAGTAAAAGTACCCCGTCTTTTGATTAAAGAAGGACGCAAGGACCGTACACGTCGTACCATCACGAATATTGATGCTAACTATGAAAACCAATGGGAAACATACACATTGACCAATGAGCGTTACTGGTCAACACTAGTAGACCCGTCAGATGTTGATGAAACTAACTATGTTACTTCAATTGCTAACATTACTAAAACGTTCAATGATACTGAAAAAGTCCCAGAAATGGATAAATTCATGGTATCTAAATTGTTCTCACGTAAAAAAGAACTTGATACAGAAAGCAAACAAATTAAGTCATTGAATTTGACTGAGGAAAACTTCCTTGCAACATTTGATGAGTTGATGGAACAAATGGATGAAGCTGGAGTACCAGCAGAAGGTCGTGTTATTTTCTGTACTCCAGCTGTTAAACGCATGATCAAGAACATCAAACAATTCGGTCGTACAGTTAACATCCACGGTCAAGGTACAGTGATTGACCGTTCTATTGGTCGTTTGGACGATGTGACGATTGAGCCATCTATTCCATCTGATCGCATGAAGACCGTGTACAACTTCACAAATGGAGCTAAGGTTGACCCAACTGCTAAACAAATCCATTTCTTCTTGATTCATATTCCATGTATGGCAGCGCCACAAAAATATGAATTTGTAGGACTTGACGCACCAAGTGCTTCTTCAAGCGGTAACTACTTGTACTACGAACAATCTTACGATGATGTATTGCTATTCAAGACTAAGCACGAAGGCCTAGCATTTGTCGTCGCACCTTAAAGAAGGAGGATAGAAAATGTTAACAGTAAAAAAAGATAATCGTGTATTGAATATCGACGAACTAGAAAAAGTAACCTTCCTGGAAGATGGTTATGATGTGGTCGAAGTTCGTGACGGTGAGTACGCTGTAGTTGAATCTGCTACTGGCGGACGGACTTATACCATTCAAGAGTACAGAGCAGTAGTTGCTGAACGCGACCAAGCTCTAGCTGAACGTGATAAGGCTCTAGTAGAGCTTGACAAATTAGCTAAGAAATTAGCTAAGGACGATAAGTAGAAAGAGAGGTTCTGCTGATGGAGAAGATGACATTTGAAGAAATCCAAAAGCATAATGAAGATGCTAGACAAGCCTTGATTAACTTGTATGAACAACGTTATCTAGGCTATCCAGAAGAGTTAGTGGTCGATGAAGTCATGCAGAACATTCTTAATTACTGCAATCGTGAGGATTTTCCTTTAGAGTTGCGATTTGTGGCCATTCAGATGGTTTATGTTGTTTGCAATCCTGACCAAGCCGTCCAAGGCAAGAATATTTCCGTTGGAGATACTCGTGTCGAATTGGCTAAGTCAGACCTTGCCAGACGTGCTGAAAGTGTCTTGCTGGACTTTACCAGTCAGCTACAGCGGTTCAGAAAGTTGAGGTGGTAGGATGAATATCAATGATGTCTTATCTCGGGCAACACCAAGCATTGAATGGACCTATGATAAAAAGATGGATGTGTTTGTTGCTGTTGAGGGTACGAAACCCAACGGAGCTGACTTTGTAGAGTTCAAAGAAATCTACGAGAAGGTTCCCTGTCGTGTCTCTGTTCGTAACTTAGTGAATACTGAGCAGAACGAAGCGCATCAACTCAAGACAGAACACAAGATTTTCTGTTCGCCTAAATTTACTATCAAAGCTGGTAGTAAATTGATCGTGGATGGCGTTAACTACCTGACTAGTGAAGACCCGATGGTTTATGTCACGCATCAAGAAATTGTGGTGAGACGACATGAGTGGCTATGACGATAGTGATGTTCAAGAGTTCTTGAAACGACTTGAACGGGCTCAGGCAATCATTGATTCTGAGTTTATGCAGGCTGCTAAAGATATCGGCCTAGCCTTTTTGAAAGAGGTTAAGGAACGAACACCAAAGGGCCTAACTGGTAAGCTCAATCAATCATGGAAGATAGAAGTGACCAAAAACGGAAACGTGTACGAGGTTATCGCATTTAACCCTATGGAGTATGCTTCTTTCGTCGAAAGTGGACACCGTCAACAAGTAGGGCGTTATGTTCCAGCCATTGGCAAGCGCTTGGTCAATCCTTGGGTAGAGGGACGCTTCATGATGAGACTGACAGAAGAGCAGATTAAACAGAAAATCCCACAAATCACGCAACAAATCGAAGAGAGGCTAAAGGAGGAACTAGGTGGATTATAGTATTAGACCACTCGTCATCAAGCAACTCAAAGATGTGTTTGGGTGCAAGGTGTATGATGAACAAATCCAGCAAGGATTGAAAACACCTTGTTTTATTGTAGATGTGAAGCCTGTGACTCGGAAGCGGTTGGCAAACCAAAACGATAAGCAGGTTTTTATTATCTTGCTGCATTACTACACCGAAAAAACAACAGACTTGTACCAGAAGTTTGAGGAGATTGAAACGGTGTTTCATTCGCCTTCTTTTCGTTATTTGGGGGATAAGTACCCTATCAATGATTTGAAGGTGGAATACAATGCGAATGATTTGATATGCACGTTTACAATCACTCGATACGTTCGATGGGTTGAAGAAGAACCAAGAATGCAAATATTAGAAAGGATAGGTGAAACTTCTCATGGAAACGAATGAAGAAGTAGGGTATGTAACCGAACCAGTGGAACCAACCACTGAAGATAAATTTGGCAAAGAGGCATTACTCAAGTATTTTGAAGATGATGCAACTTTGTTAAACATTTTGCTAGAAGATGACCAGTCATACTCACTGGCAGAAGTAAGACAGATTTTAGAAGATTGGAGAAAGGGTGTGGCTAACTAATGGCACAATGGACAGTACAGAATAAACGAGTTCCAAAGGCCTACATCAATTTTGTATCAAGAGATGATGTGATTATTCCTTTGGAAGACAATACGATTGCAGCAGTTATGATTGCTGGATCTTGGGGAGAACCCGGTGCCTTCACACTTGTTGATGGTACAAGCAATTTCCGTCAGCTATTCGGTAAACCAATTGATGAACTCCTTCCGATTCGTGAAGCTTTGAAAGGAACTGGTAAGGTTCTTGTCTATAATGGAGTGAATAATACTGGGACGAAGGCGATTAAAACAGACAGAGGGATGACTGTTACAGCTAAATACAAAGGAAAAGCTGGTAATAATATTCATGTTATCTTCAAAAAACAAGTTGAGCCTGGATTTGAAGTAACAACTGTTTTCTTTGGGAAAGAAGTTGATAAACAAATCATTACAACATTGCCATTCAAGAATGATTATATCGATGTAACTGGTACTTTAATAACAGGAGATAAAACATTCTTGCTTGAAGGTGGGACTGATGGCGCAACAACTAATTCAGAAGTTGAATCATTCCTCAATGGTTTAGACACACAAGATTTCCGTGTTTTAGCACTTGGTACAGAAACAAGTTCAACGAAAGCACTTGTTACGGCTCATATCAAAAAATGGCGTGACGCTGGTCGTTCAGTCATTGCAGTATTGAATGACTACACGGATGCTGACGACGAAGGTGTTGTATCTGTTGGTAACGGGGTTACATTAAGCGATGGTACCAAACTAAGCGCTAAGGATTGTGTATATTTCGTAGCTGGTAAGTATGCAGGGGCTGGCTTGCAATCCAATACATTCAAATCTTATCCAGGCGCTATCGACTGTGAGCGTAAGAACGAAGCAGAGGCTGAAAAGCTCATCAATAGAGGTCAGCTTATCTTTGCCTATCGGAATGAAAAAGTGATTATCCTGTCAGATGTGAACTCATTTACTAGTTATACGGCAGAACATAGTCGTATCTTTGGTAAGAACAAACTTGTTCGTACCATGGATAATATCAACACCAATGTTAAGTATATCTTTGAGAACTACTTCATCGGTAAAGTACCAAACAACGTGAATGGTCGTGAGTTGTTTAAACAGCGAATCATCACAATGGTTCTTGACCCACTTGCACAAAAGCAAGCTTTGGAGTACCAAGCTAAAGATATTGAGATTTCACAAGGTATCACAAAAGAATCTGTCGTGGTTAACTTGCCGATTGTCTTGACGGACGCTATGGAAATCTTGTACATGACGGTTATCTGTGATTAAGAAAGGAGAAACTAGCTAATGGCTATTATGAACCAATTAGATGCTTTGTCTGCTAAAGAAGGAACGGTCTTCTTTACAATCAATGACAAGCAATATGAACTAGCAGAGCTTATCTCTCTAGAAGCGAAAATTGAATATACAAAAGCTGACGTGACCCCTCTTAACTCTCGTATGAAGGGTGGTAAGATTGTGGGTGCAGAAGGGACAGGTTCATTGAAGATGTACTACCACCGCCCAGAATTAAAGGCGATGGCTTTAAATTATGTCAAGCAAGGTATTTTGCCTCGTATTGACATCAAGTGTACTAATGAAGACCGTTCATCTCGTGCAGGTCGCTATACCATCGTATTGAAAGGTGTTCTGTTCAAAGAATCACTTATCTTTAAACTAGATGGATCAGCAGATGAGGTCATTGACGAAGAAACTGACTTCACATTCCAAGATTTTGATATCTTATCAGAATTCCAAGAAATTACATACTAATACAAGGAGGAAATAACAATGAGTGGATTACAAGCGTTTTTGAAACAAAATAAAAAAGGGGAGCAGACTAAGGATGTCTTGCTTCCTTCTTTTGAGGAACCAGTTAAAATTCGAGTCTTGAGTGCTCGTGAAGCGGATTTAATCAATGACCGTTGCTTTGTCAATAAGCCTGGTCGTAACGGACGTCAAGAGCGTGTTTTTGACGGTGTTAAATATAACCGTGAAATCTGTATTGCGTCAATCGTGGTTCCTGACCTTAACGATAAAGAATTGCAAGATTCTTATGGAGCAATGGGAGCTTCTGAGTTATTCGGTACCATGTTCAATTGGGGCGAAAGCGCCTTGATTTTGGAAGCTGTGACCGAACTAAGCGGTATCAACCAAACATTCCAAGACAAGGTTGACGAGGCAAAAAACTAATAAAAGAGGACGCGGAGGCACAACTTGCCTACTTCGCCCTCGTTAACTATTACATTCGTCCTAGTGAATTTGTGAATATGGATGTAGAAGAAAAAGCATTTTTCGCTGCAGTCATGCACGAAGAGGGGCTACAACGTAAAAAAGCAATGAAGAAGTGAGGTGATTCTATTGGCCAATTTACAAACAACCATGTCTTTGACCGATAGAGTCACAGGCACTTTAAATAAGATCTATACGACTATGGAGCGTGTCAAAAATGCAGGCCCTGGCATAGACAAAGTCATGAAGGCTCAAGAGTCCGCTATGAAAAAAGCTGGCGATTCTGGCCAATATTTCGTCAACAAAGCTGGGCGAGTCATTGATATCAATGGTAGATTCATAAGTAGCGCAACGCTAGCAGCTGCAGGATTAAAAAAAGAAGAACTGGCTCTAAGAGATTTGGGGAATGCTTCGAATAACGCTTCTAACAAACTAAGTAAGTTAGTATCTTTGAAAGGCTTGCTAAAGACTGCTTTAACTGGTATTGCGGTTGGTGCAATTACAAAGCAAGCTATAGGCATGTCAGACGAGTATGCCAATATGCACGCTCGTTTAGATATGATCCGTGACAGCACGCAGACGACAGAGGAACTGCAAAAGTCTATCTATACATCCGCACAACGTACAGGTTCAGTCTATACAACCATGGCAAACGGTGTCGCTAAGATGAGGATGCAAGCAGGCGATGTTTTCCAAAACAACGGCGAAACAATTGCCTTTTTGGAAACTATGAACAAATCCTTTGTTGTTGGTGGTGCAAGCATTGAAGAACAAAAAAGCGCCATGCTTCAGCTTACTCAGGCTATGGCTAGTGGTAAGTTGCAGGGTGACGAGTTGCGTTCTCTAGCTGAAACTTCACCAGCCTTAATCCAAGCCATCGCAAACAAGCTAGGCGTCAGCCGTGGTGAGGTTAAGAAACTTGGAGCAGACGGTAAGATTACGGCCGACATTGTCAAAACTGCCATGCTAGAAGCAAGTGATACGATTGACAAGCAATTTCGTAATATGCCCCTAACTTGGGGCAGGGCATGGCAGAACTTCCTGAACTTTGTGACCAAGGCGCTTGAGCCGATATCGATTAAGATAAATCAGATAGTGAACTCGTCCGCCTTCCAACAATTTGCCCAGATTGTAGCCACGGTGCTTCAATATGTCGTTCAAGCGGTTATCTTTGCCATGGATATGATTGGGGCTGTTTGGAGTATGTTGGCGCCGATTGCTCAATTTGTGGCTGATAACTGGTCTGTCATTCAACCGATTATTATTGCTGTAGCAATCGCTATAGGAACTTATATAGTCGCAATGAACGCAGCAAGTATAGCGACTAATCTATTTAGTATCGTTACAAACACTGCGAAAGCTGCAATGGCTGGTTTTAATGCAGTTATGGCAATGAATCCAATCATGTTGATTGTCATGGCAGTCATTATCCTTATCGGCCTTTTCTATGCCTTGGTTGCATGGTTTAACAATCTTACTGGTGCAGCCGTATCAGCCACAGGAATCATCATGGGAGCTATATTTGCCCTTGGTATGATGATTTGGAATGTGATTCTCGGGATTATAAACTTTGTTATCTGGGTAATCAATATGATTTTGCAATTTGTTTTTTGGCTTGTGAACGGGATTATAGCAGGAGCTATGATGCTTTATGATTTTATTCTGATGATTATCATTGGTATCTTGGACTTTATCGACTGGTTCGTTACGGGAGCTATTAACCTCTGGAATGAGATGGTATTCTTTTGCCAAACCGCTTGGTATGATATAGCTCAAGGTGGTAGAGGAATGGCGGTCGCTATCGCTGGATTTGTAGATAGCATGGTTAATAGTGTTATCGGTGCAGTCGAGGGCATGATTAACTCTGTTCTTGGTGGCTTTAATAAAATGATTGGCTTCTTGAATGGATTTGGTCTAAATCTGAGCGCTGTTGGAACGGTTTCTCTTGGTCGGACGAACTTTGCCGGTGATATCGCGAACGTCATTGACAGCATGGAAAAACCTGTCAAGAAGACTTTTGACGGTTTGCATTTGGCAGATGGTCTGAAACAACATAAGGCCAGCTTAAGCACCCCGCACCTTGACGCTCCGCAAATTGGTTATTTAGAGGGAGGGAGCGTTCTTGGAGCCTTTAATAACGGCTATAAATTTGGCCAAGGGATTGATAAGGCTGTTGGTGGTTTCTTCAAAGGAGCTGGAGATGCCAACGGTGCAGGAAACAATTTCTTGGGTGACCAAGGCACTACACCTTACGAACTCAGCCCAGCAAGTTCAGTTCCCGGACAAGGCGACGGAGGAAAAGGCGGTGGCCACAACCCTACTGGTGGTAAATTGGATAAAGTCGGAAAGATTGAAGATGAAATCAAACTGGACGATGAATACATCAAGTTAATTAAGGACGTTGCGACAATGAAGTGGCAGCAGAATTTTATTACCTTGAAACCAGAGATTGTGACCAACATCGACTCTATTAACAACGCTGGTCAGTATGCAAACGTATTGGATGATTTGAATGCAACGATTGTAGATGCTTTGAATAATGGCGCTGACGGACTCATGGCTTACTAGGAAGGAGGTAGCAGATGTTTATATTTATTGAAGGTATTAAATTACCAGTAAATCCAGAAGAAATCAAACTGGAGGACAAACAAGGAATTGAGACAGTCGCTATCATCGATACTGGTAATGTTCCGCTTGTCGGGAATCCAGAGCTTCAATCGATTGAGTTTGAATCCTTTATCCCTAGCGGAAGATACGACGGAAACTATCAACGGAATAGCCGTGTTTCTCCAGAATCCTTTGTATCATCTATTCGTAAATTCAAGACAGAAGGCACTCCTATTCAACTTATGATTGGGGGTGCTTTTGGTTCTGCTATTAATGGGAAATTTCTCGTGGAGCAGTTCGATGTCTCTACTAAGACAGGATATGAAGACGACCTGATTTATAAGATTAAGTTCTTACAATATCGGTCTCATAAGCCACGAAAGGTCACCATCAAAGACAAGCAAGCACTTGAGGCTACGAAAAAGAAACCTCAGGCGAAAGCTACGGAAGAACGTAGCGCCACAACGGAGAAACCTGCTCAAAAAAGCCATACGGTTGTGAGTGGTGATACCCTGTGGGGGATTGCTCAGACTTTTTACGGAGACGGCAGCCGATATACTGAAATTTACGAAGCCAACAAAGATAAAATCAAAGACCCTCATTGGATTTACCCTGGACAGGAGTTTGTGATACCATGATGCAATTATTCTATCAGAACAATAAAACTGGAGATACATGGGATTTAGCAACTGTTTCTGAAAAAGTTGAATTCAAGACAACTAGAAAAGGGTCAGCTTGGAGCGTGGAGATTACCTTGTACAACTCTACAAAAGTAGCTTTTGAATACGGTTCTCCACTTGCTTTCAAGCTAGATGATAAAGAGGTATTCTTTGGTTATTTGACGAAAATCAAGTACGAAAAAGATACCAAAACAACCTTGACTTTTCATGACCAGATAAAGTACTTACTACGCAATATCAACTTTGTTGCCAAGGATAAAAACGTCAATCAAATAGTCTCGGCTATTGCAGGGGATTTTGATTTGAAGATTGGGGAACTAAAAGCCCCAGCTGTGACCTTATCCCCTCAACTAAAGGAAGATAAGAAGGCTTTGGATATTATCCAAGAAGCTATGGACGAGACCTTGGTCCAAAGTGGAGAATTGCTGGTCTTGTATGACAAGTTCGGAGAGTTGACGCTAACGACTCCGAAAAACTTACCAATCCAATACATCATCGGTAATGAATCTTTTATGTCCAGCTTTGAGTTTGAAGGTTCGATTGAGGATAGTGCTAATATTGTCCGCTTGATCCAAGAGAACAAAGAAACCAAAAAGAGAGAGGTCTACATCTATCAGGACAGCTACAATATCGGCGCTTGGGGAAAACTCCAGTACATGAAAAAAGTGGATGAGAAAGCAACTGAGGGGCAAATCAAGCAATGGGGTGAAATGCTCTTGAAGATGAAAAACCGTCCCAAAGAAACTTTCAGTCTAAAAGCTGATATTGGAAGTATTGACTTTTTAGCAGGTCATGCAGTCTATGTGGATGTTAAGGATATTGAAAAGAAGGGGTGGTATGTCATTGAAGAGGCAACTCATTCTTTTAGCGATGAAAAGCACACGATGGAAATTAAATTATTTATGGCAGGAGGCGAATAGATGGAAGTGATAGAAAATCTAAAAAAATTGATTAGTAATTTCATTGAGAATCGTCAGTTTGCCAAGATAACAACTGGTGTTGTTTTATCGGTTTCTCCTCTCAAAATTCAATTGACCAATGAATTGATTTTGGATGATTCTATGCTTGCTGTCACATGGACCGATGAGGCATTGGATCCTGAGTACGTAGGTCAAACCCTTCATCTCATCAGACAAGATGGTGGAGGGTTTTATTATGTCTTGTACAAGAAGATTTTCCACTACAAGCGCAAAGTGAAAGGGGGTTCTGATGAATGAGCACTCCTAAAACAAACTTTTTAAACATTGCTAAAAATGTTGTTGAAGCTAAGAAACAACCTAGCTTGACACTAGATGAAACCAATATCTTGCTAGAAACAGATGGTATTCACGCTTTGAAGCAATCCATCAGACGCATGCTGACGACTGAACGGTTTATCTATACGATCTATGACCATCGTTACGGTGTTGAGTTAGACGCTTTATTTGGTGGGGATATGGACTATGCCCAGATGGATATTGCACGACGCATAAAAGAAGCCTTGTATGAAGATGACAGGATTCATGAGGCTCATTCTTTTTCTACTAAGGTAAAGAAAGATGAGTTTTATGTGCAGTTCATGGTTGATAGTGATTTTGGAACATTTGAAATGGATTTGGAGGTGAAACGATGATAAAGGTAAAAACATATCCAGAAATTTTAGAGGATATGCTGACCTTGTTTGATGATAAGTACGACAAGAGACAAGGGTCTGTCTTGTACAATCTAGTTGCGCCTGCAGCTCGAGAAGTTGCCATTCAGTATACGGTCTTAAAATCGTATGAGGAAGTCAACTTTTTAGATACGAGTACAGGAATCTTCCTAACTCGTTTATGTAGGCAGTTTGGAGTTGAACGCTTGCCAGCTACGGCATCAGTTCGATTGGTTCAGTTCAAACAGGAAATCCCACTCGGAACCCGCTTTAGTGTGGTTAATAGTGAGTACAATTTCCGTGTCTTAGAACGTCGTTCTGGATTCGAGTATAGTGTAGTAGCTGAACAAGTCGGAAATGCTCCCAACTATGTAAGAGGTCCGCTCATCAACATTGATGTATTGAGCGACTTTAAAGGGGCAGAAATCGGCTCTGTTATCGTCGTAGGAGAAGACGAAGAGACAGATAAACAACTCCGCAAACGGACTATTGAGTATCTGAAAACACCGACTTTAAACGGGAACATAGCCCAATACAAGAAGTGGGCCAGCGAGTTCGTTGGTGTTGGTTCAGCACTTATCGAACCGCTCTGGAAAGGTGAAAATACAGTACGTGTATCTATTACGGATGCTGATGGTAATGAAGCAAGTGCAGAGCTGGTAAAGAAATTCAAGAATTACCTAGATCCTGAGCCAAGTGGCCATGGGCTAGGTGTAGCTCCGATTGGTGCCTATGTGACTGTACAGTCTGTGAGTGGCTACAACGTTCGTATTACTGCAACAATCAAGATTGATGAAGATGTAGATATCGAAGCAATCAAGCACGAGGCGAGAACTCAACTTATCAAATACTTACGTGAAGAAGCATTTGAAGAGAAAGAGGTTCGAAATTATAAAGTTGCCACAATCATTGACAGAATTAATGGGGTTCGAGATGTGGACCGTATTTTGTTGAACGACAGGGAACAGAGTATCGAATTATCAAATACGATGCTTCCTAAACTAACGGAGGTAACTATCAATGTCGCACGTTAGATATCGTATGTTATCGGCTTTGCCAGAGGTCTTAGATCCAACAATCAATGATTTGTTGGAAACTGAGATTCCAGAGTTGGAATTGATTACAGACTTGATCTTTGATACCAGACGATTGATGTTGTTGCCAGAAGCAACCGAAGACTGGATTACGCGTTGGGAAAAGGCCCTTCAGGTAAAGCCGAAAACAACCGACTTGGAAGAACGAAGGCGGTATCTAATCACTTTAATTTCTTCCAAGATTAAAATCAACTCAGTGAGTTTACAAAAAATTACAAAGAGCTTTACGAATGTCAATAATTTAGTAACGGTCAAGGGTTCGGCGGTACATATCCGATTTTTAGGAGAATTACCTACTGGATATTTGAACCGTTTTTTAAAGTATGTGCGCGAGTTGATTCCTGCTCACTTAGGAATCCAATTCTCAGTTGAAGCACCAATGGAGAATACAATTTATATTAGCGCTCATACATTCAGTGATATTCGTTCAGTTCGATTTGAATAGGAGGAAATAAATGGGATATTTTATCCAGCCTATTGTGACCGATAAAGCAATCAGCGAAACGGCCCTAGCAATTCAAAATAGAGAACCACTGGTTTTCACTCGAATAGCTTTGGGTAGCGGACGGCATCGGACTGATATTGGCAAGAAGAACAATATTGTACAAGTAGTTCATTCTTTGCAGGTGGCGCAGTCTTTATCAACGGATGTAGCTGATACGATTCGTCTTACAGCTCGGTTTGATAATTCACAAATTGAACGTGAAATGGTTGTCAATGAAATCGGTGTGTTTGCAAAACGTGGAAATCATGAAGAGTTCATGTATATGTATACCTGGGCAGAGCAGGGGGATGTGATTCCTCCTAAAACATCTGCTTATGTATATCGAGATTATGATTTCAACACGACTATTAGCAAGAATAGTCAGATTACCATTCAATACAATGCGACTAACTTGGTTTATGCAACTGTCCCTGAATTGAAGGCGACAGAAAGAAAGTTACAGACCAATATAGATAATCACATTAGAGATGCTCCACGCCATGTTTCTGACCAGGAGCGAATACGTTGGAATGGGAAAGCCGACGCAACCCATCGTCATAGGGTATCTGATATTGACGGTCTGCCTGAAAAAATTGACGAGTTCACTAGAAGCAAGGCTGAAAAGGTTGACCTAACTGGTCACATCAACAACCGAAACAACCCACACGGTGTTACTAAGCAACAGGTGGGACTAGGAAATGTTACTAACGTGGAACAGGCCAGTAAGCAAGATTTTAACAATCACGCAACTAATCGCAACAATCCACATAGCGTTACAAAGGCACAGGTAGGTCTAGGGAATGTAGAAAACATCAGACAAGCAAGCTACGAGTCTGTAGAGGCTTTAAAGCGTGAGTTTCAGGAACACGAAGATAGACTAAATGCTATCGAGTACATGTTCTTGCAGAACGACTTCACAGCACCAATTCGTACAGAAGACGGGACAGAACATACTTTACTTGCTGATGAAAACGGTCATGTAATTGTTGCAGATTGGAAATATAGAATGGAGGTATAACATGGCAGTAATTAGTACACAGACACGAAAAGTAACTGATTTGCCACAGGCTAGTCAGGTTAACAACTCGGACAACATCATGATCCATGATGGTCGTGGGTTGAAGAAAGTGTCTGTGCAGACATTAAAGAATGGAATAAGTAGCAATGTATCAGTAGCTACGTCGAGTTCGAACGGGATTGTCAGGCCAGATAATCAGACAACAGAGGTTTCAAATGGTGTGATGAAAGCCAAGACTGCGACTAGTGGGCAGGCTGGTGTGGTGCGACCTGATAACTCAACGATTACAGTCGATAGTTCGGGTGTTTTGCGAGTAAACAGGTCAGCTTTAAATATCCCAAGCTTACCGTCTGAAAACGTAGCCCACAAACTGATTAACCAGAACGGAAATCAGCAAATGAAGTACTGGTATGGGTCTAAAACACAATATAATGCAATCAGCACAAAAGACCCCAACACAATCTATGATGTGTATGAGTAGGTGATGCTATGGCTACAAGAGAAGGAATCTATGTCGGAGGACATGAGATTATCGAACGATATGTTGGTTCAAGGTTGGTGTGGGAGAAGTCGATGTTTGTAAAACGAATAGACGTCTCAGAAGAAATTTCGGTTAGCGGTGGCGGAGAATTAACTGTTTCTTTGATAGTGGAACGGAATGAATATAGAAATACTGGTCGTTGGGGCAATGGTAAGTTAATCATTGCAGGTCGAACAATATTAATCAAGTCAGCGACAGCGGAAATTTATACTGATAGTTGGAACAGCAGGTCTTACTACAAAGTTACTTTAGAGTTTTACAATCAGCCAGATAAAACTTATTTTTTGTCTAGTCGTAATAATCGTTTTCAATTTTATTCTAAAAAGGAAAAGAGGTAATTAAACATGGAATTTGTATTAGTAAATAAATTTTTCAGAGTTGGCAAGACGGAAGTCTCTATTCAATGTGACAAGCCGTTCACTTTCTTCACTCGTGAACTTGACGGCGACCGCATGGGAGACGCAGATGAAACGCTCATCGAAGCAGTCAAAGAGATTCTACGAACTGAGTTAGATCCTACAAGCGCCGTTGTCAAAAACCAAGAACAATTGGCTAAGACGACTGCAGCACTTGAACAAGCCAATCAGCTTATGGAAGGTATGCAGAAGGTCAGCTTGCATAATACTGACGATATCGAGGAACTCTTTGCACGCTTGGAAGTGCTTGAGAAACACAATGGTATTGAACATGAGCATGAGGACGAAGCAGAGGGAAATGAGGAAGTACCTCACGTTGCCGAGCCAGAAACCCATCCTGCTGAACCGGCTCCAGTAACCCCACCAGTTCAACCAGAACCCCAACCAGTTACAGAAGTGGCCACAAATGGAGTTCCTAACGTGGTCGTATCTGAACCAGCACCAGCGCAACCAACTACTGAACAACCAGTAGTAGAAGCACCTACACAACCTGCACTAGCAGTAGAACAACCAACAGAAAGCGAGACAGAACATGAAATTCCTACACCGACAAGCGAAGCGAGCACTAGTGAAAACAATGGAGGTAGCAACAATGAGTAGAATTACATTAGACCAAGCTAAAATCGACATGTACATTAATTTGCTTAAGCGAGAAGCGATTGACTTTTCATTTGTCAATAAGCGCTTCAAAGACCGTGTGCGCAAAGAATTGGAACGCCTTGGCTTGAGCCATTTAGCGAACTAGAGAGGTGTTTATGGACGTCTTACAACAGATAGAACATTTCTTCATGAACGTGCTACCATCGGCTTCACCAATTATCATCGCTTGGCTTAGCTACAAATTACCGAAAAAAGCCAAAGAAGAAACAGATAAAATTGTCTCGGAACTAACCGATGTCAAGAAACAGATTAAAGATGTCCAGACTACCGCTAAAGATAGCAATTCCAAAATTGATGAAGTCCAAGAGAAGTTGAAAATACACGATGAGGCGCATCTAAATACCATGAAGTTGCGCCTTGACCGTGATATGCGACGTGCTATTAATAGAGGATATACCTCTAGAGATGAATTCTCCCTAGTGGAAAGCATGCATAAAAGCTATAAAACTCTAGGAGGTAACGGCTACATAGATCGTTTATTCAGCGATTTTGAAAAATTGGATATCAAAGAAGGCATCTTAATAGATGATTAGAGAGGGGAGATAGAATGGGTTGTAACAAGCACAAAGTCAATACAACCAATTTGGCTCGAATTGATGGTGGCGACCTTATTAAGCAAGGAGATTTGTCTTCTACTTTTGGATTTGAATTGTTAGATGAAAATTACCGTGTCATGACCTCGTTTGAGGGTCAAGATGCGGTTATTACTCTAACCAAGGGACAAGGCAGGTGGAAGACAACTGCTCCCGTCACTAGCCATTCTGTCAATTTTAATTTAGATAGTATTTTACCAAGTGGAAAATACCGAGTGGAAATCTCAGTTGGAGGGTATATATTCCCGAGTGATAGAAATACTTATATTGAAATTGAAGACTCAGATAAAGAATTGGCCACAGAAGAAGTCCGCATTCTCAAAGAACTGGACATCGCTGAAGAAGTAAAAAAACAACTTAGTGAAACCCAAGTATGTCCGGAAATTCCAGACTTACTTATGCATTATAATTTAGGAAAGGTGTGATAGGATGGATACAACAAAGTTGATTGAATTTGCCCGGGCTTTGGGTGTCGACCATAAAAAGTTGGAGAATTTAATCAATACAAAAATTGACAACGCTACTTTAATGCAGGCTATCGAGCAAGCGAAAACAGCAGTTAAAAATGACATTCTTGGTGATGGAGTTCCTGAAAATCTCGACACGCTTAAAGAAATTGCTGAAAAAATAGCCAGCTTGAGTGGAGATGTTGAGACTGCAGTTGTGCAAAAGTTGGCTGATCTCGGACGTCGTATTGACGAGTTTGCCAATGTTGACCTGGTAGCAACCTATAATGCAGCGAAAGCGTGACAGCCATGAATAACCTTGAAAATCTAGCGACAGCTATTGGTACAGATATCAAGGATATCAAGACGCAAACTGCAAACTCTCAAGCAAAGATTTCGGCTAATACAGAGTCTATTAACCGCATCGCTACTCAGATGGACAGTCTTGCGACAAAATCAGAGGTAAAGCAAGGGATTGATAATCTTACGAAGACACTTGGGAAAGTGCAGGTAGGGGGTAGGAACTATTATCGAGACTCTGAGAAGGTTCGAACAAGTACACGTTTCTTCCCTTTTCCTATACACCCCTATCTTTCACAGGAAAATGTCGGGGAAACTTGGACTTTATCATTTGATCTAAAAATTAACGACGGTGGCGAGATTCGTCCTCTGCATTTTTATCATTACCAAAACAACAGATTTGGTCTGAAAGCTAGTGCAAACATCACTCCAAACAAAGACTGGCAACGCTTCACGTTCACAGGTCCAATTATCTTCCCAAATGATGACCCTCGTTACTCGAGGGGAGAAATGGCCTTGTACGATTATGGTGGAAACAATAATTATTCCGTTCGTAGGATTAAACTTGAAAAAGGTACTCTAGCGACTGACTGGAGTCCTGCGCCAGAAGATGCGCAAACTCAAGTAACCGAAACTCAAGAGAGCTTGAGAGGTCTTGAGCACAAGTTTGAAACGTTTAAAGAACAACAATTCACGAAAGAGGAATTTAACTCGAAAGATTGTATTACTGGAAGTACAGAATACCAAGTTTTGAAGCACCAAGTGGAATCTTTAGTAAAGCAAAATCAGACTTTGCAAGAGCAACTGGCTCTTATCCAACCTGCACCAAGACGGGCTCCGATGGCTTATACGATTGATAGGTCAACGAACAAAAAAATTGCTTGGTTTGATAATGGTTGTGGTATTGACGTTGGTAATAATAGTGATATTAGTTTTGGATACGGTCAGCCATATAATATTACAAAGCAGCTGGGATATATTGGTCTTCCAAACATGATTGTTAAAACGAGTAAAGGTATTTCAACAATTGAAGATTGGCGAATGAGCGCAGATGTTTCATGCTGGAACGAAACTGTTGTTGTCTTGAATCCTTTAAAAAATAAAAATGATTATGACTGGACCAATGCTGTTTTAAATCCAAAAGATCCGAATCCGGCCAGATATGGATCTTATTCAAGATTTCAAAAAAATATTATTCGTATCATGTACGAACTAGGTGTTTGGGACGGGAAAACCGTCGAAAGTTTAGGCGCAGTAAGGCGCTAGAAAGGAAAAACATATGATTAACTGGAAACTTAGATTACAAAATAAATTCTTTTGGCTGACTGCAATCCCAGCCTTCTTGCTTGTCTTGCAAGCTGGTGCAGCAGTCTTTGGCTATCATCTAGATTTAGGTGATATTGGCAACAAGTTGATCTTGCTTGTCAATGCGGTATTCGTGTTCTTGACTGCTATCGGTTTGGTCAACGACCCAACGACAAGCGGAATTACAGACAGCACACGAGCTCTAGAATACAAGAAACCAAGTGAGGAGTAAGTATGGATATCGATACAAGTAGACTACGCACGGATTTGCCGATTGTTGGGTTTGAGCCTTTCCGTCAGGTTCACGCCCACTCAACAGGCAACCGAAACTCAACCGCTCAGAACGAGGCGGACTACCACTACAGAAAGGACCCTGGACTTGGGTTCTTTTCTCATGTCGTTGGAAATGGCCGTGTTATGCAGGTAGGTCCTGTAAACAAGGGAATGTGGGATGTTGGTGGCGGTTGGAATGCTGAGACCTATGCAGCAGTTGAATTGATTGAAAGCCATTCAACTAAAGAAGAGTTCATGACAGACTACCGCCTTTATATCGAATTGTTACGAAATCTAGCAGATGAAGCAGGTTTGCCGAAAACTCTTGATACAGACGACTTGGCAGGTATCAAAACGCATGAATACTGTACCAATAACCAGCCGGATAACAGTAGCGACCACGTTGACCCGTATCCTTATCTTGCGAAATGGGGTGTTAGCCGTGAACAGTTTAAGCGAGACATTGAGAACGGCCTAGGCGCTGAAACAGGCTGGCAGAAGAATGATACAGGCTACTGGTATGTACACTCAGACGGCTCTTATCCTAAAGACAAGTTTGAGAAAATCAACGGAACTTGGTATTACTTCGACGGCTCAGGCTACATGCTTGCAGACCGCTGGAAGAAACACACAGACGGTAATTGGTACTACTTTGACCAATCAGGAGAAATGGCTACAGGTTGGAAGAAAATTGCTGGCAAGTGGTACTATTTCGACGTAGAAGGAGCCATGAAGACAGGTTGGGTCAAGTACAAGGATACATGGTACTACCTTGATAGTAAGGGTGGAAACATGGTATCTAATGAATTCGTCAGAGCAGGTCAAGGCTGGTGCTACATCAAGGCAGACGGAACAATGGCAGACAAGCCAGAATTCACAGTAGAGCCAGATGGCTTGATTACAGTTAAATAAATAGAAAGGAAACTTTCTAAAATGTTCTTTCACCGCAGGCTCAGGCTTGCGGTTTTTTGATACCCAAAATGATACCCATAATTATTGACTATGTAATTATACGGTAAATTTGGGGAATCTAACTTGTTGATTTTTCAAGGTTTTGAATGCTATTGCATAATAGTTCTCTTTTATTGCAACAACAAGTTTCTGTTTACCCAATCGCTAAATAAAAAGGTCCAGTGAACCTTTTTATCCCGAGCCTTGAAATGTAAAGGCGAGGAAGCTAGAACTAGCATTAAATAAGGCTTTCCGAGTTTTCGGAGAGCCTATTTTTTGTTTTGGTACCCATGATTTTTTCTCTCTTAGTGTAGATGAATTTTATGAGTGACATTATTTTTCTTAGATGGAAAACTTCTAAAATATGGTATAATGAAAAGATAAAGAAGTTGGGGGGTAGAAGATGAACATTCAACAATTACGCTACGTTGTGGCCATTGCCAATAGTGGTACTTTCCGTGAAGCTGCTGAAAAGATGTATGTTAGTCAGCCGAGTCTGTCCATTTCTGTTCGTGATTTGGAAAAAGAGTTGGGCTTTAAGATTTTCCGTCGGACCAGCTCAGGGACTTTCTTGACTCGTCGTGGTATGGAATTCTATGAAAAAGCGCAAGAATTGGTCAAAGGATTTGATATTTTTCAAAATCAGTATGCCAATCCTGAAGAAGAAAAAGATGAATTTTCCATTGCTAGCCAGCACTATGACTTCTTGCCACCAACTATTACGGCCTTTTCAGAGAGCTATCCTGATTACAAAAATTTCCGTATTTTTGAGTCTACTACAGTTCAAATTTTAGACGAAGTAGCTCAAGGGCATAGTGAGATTGGGATTATCTACCTCAACAATCAAAATAAAAAAGGGATCATGCAACGGGTTGAAAAGTTAGGCCTTGAGGTCATTGAATTGATTCCCTTCCATACCCATATTTATCTTCGTGAGGGGCATCCTTTAGCTCAGAAAGATGTATTGGTCATGGAGGATTTAGCGGACTTACCGACAGTCCGTTTTACCCAAGAGAAAGACGAGTACCTTTATTATTCAGAGAACTTTGTCGATACCAGCGCTAGCTCACAGATGTTTAATGTGACAGACCGTGCTACCTTGAATGGTATTTTGGAGCGGACGGATGCTTATGCAACAGGTTCTGGATTTTTAGATAGTGACAGTGTTAATGGAATTACAGTTATTCGTCTCAAGGATAACCTAGATAATCGCATGGTCTATGTTAAACGTGAAGAAGTGGAGCTGAGTCAAGCTGGGACTCTCTTCGTAGAAGTCATGCAAGAATATTTTAATCAGAAGAGGAAATCATGAAAAAAAGAGGAATAGTGGCAGTCATTGTACTGCTTTTGATTGGGCTGGATCAGTTGGTAAAATCCTATATCGTCCAGCAGATTCCACTGGGTGAAGTGCGCTCTTGGATTCCCAATTTCGTTAGCTTGACCTACCTGCAAAATCGAGGGGCAGCCTTTTCTATCTTACAAGATCAGCAGTTCTTATTCGCTGTCATTACCCTGGTTGTCGTGGTAGGTGCCATTTGGTATCTACATAAACACATGGAGGACTCATTCAGGATGGTCTTGGGTTTGACCTTGATTATCGCAGGTGGTCTTGGAAACTTTATTGACAGGATCAGTCAGGGATTTGTTGTGGATATGTTCCACCTTGACTTTATCAATTTTGCAATTTTCAATGTGGCAGATAGCTATCTGACTGTTGGAGTGATTATTTTATTGATTGCAATGCTAAAAGAGGAAATAAATGGAAATTAAAATTGAAACTGGTGGTCTGCGTTTAGATAAGGCTTTGTCAGATTTGACAGAATTATCACGCAGTCTCGCGAATGAACAAATCAAATCAGGTCAGGTCTTGGTCAATGGCCAAGTCAAGAAAGCTAAATACACAGTTCAAGAGGGTGATGTCGTCACTTACCATGTACCAGAGCCGGAGGTCTTAGAGTATGTAGCTGAGAATCTTCCGCTAGAAATCATCTACCAAGATGAGGATGTGGCTGTTGTCAACAAAACTCAGGGGATGGTTGTGCATCCAAGTGCTGGTCATACCAGTGGAACTCTGGTAAATGCCCTTATGTATCATATTAAGGACTTGTCGGGTATCAATGGTGTTCTGCGTCCAGGCATTGTTCACCGTATTGATAAGGATACGTCAGGTCTTCTCATGATTGCTAAAAACGATGAGGCGCATCTAGCACTTGCTCAAGAACTCAAGGATAAAAAGTCTCTCCGCAAATATTGGGCGATTGTTCATGGAAATCTGCCCAATGATCGTGGTGTCATTGAAGCGCCGATTGGCCGTAGTGAAAAAGACCGTAAGAAACAGGCTGTGACTGCGAAAGGTAAGCCTGCGGTAACTCGTTTCCACGTTTTGGAACGCTTTGGTGATTATAGCTTAGTGGAGTTGCAACTGGAGACAGGGCGCACCCATCAAATCCGTGTTCACATGGCTTATATCGGCCATCCAGTCGCTGGGGATGAAGTCTATGGTCCACGTAAGACTCTGAAAGGACATGGACAATTTCTTCATGCCAAGACTCTAGGATTTACTCATCCGAGAACAGGTGAGACCTTGGAATTTACAGCAGATATCCCAGAGCTTTTTAAGGAAACCTTAGAGAGATTGAAAAAATAATAATGAAAAAGAAATTGATTAGTTTAGCCCTTGCAAGCACTTTTTTAGGTTTGTCATGGTATGGTAATGTACAAGCTCAAGATAGTTCAGGAAATAAAATCCATTTTATCAATGTTCAAGAAGGTGGCAGTGATGCGATTATTCTTGAAAGCAATGGACATTTTGCCATGATTGATACAGGAGAAGATTATGATTTTCCAGATGGTAGTGATTCTAGTTATCCATGGAGAGAAGGAATTGAAACATCTTATAAGCATGTTCTAACAGACCGTATCTTTCGTCGTTTGAAGGAATTGGGTGTTCAAAAACTTGATTTTATTTTGGTAACCCATACTCACAGTGACCATATTGGAAATGTTGATGAATTACTGTCTACCTATCCAGTTGACCGAGTCTATCTTAAAAAATATAGTGATAATCGTATTATTAATTCTGAACGTTTATGGGATAATCTGTACGGTTATGATAAGGTTTTACAGACTGCTTCAGAAAAAGGTGTTTCAGTTATTCAAAACATCACACAAGGAGATGCTCATTTTCAGTTTGGGGACATGGATATTCAACTCTATAATTATGAAAATGAAACAGATTCATCAGGTGAATTAAAGAAAATTTGGGATGACAATTCCAATTCCTTGATTAGTGTAGTGAAAGTCAATGGCAAGAAAATTTACCTTGGGGGCGACTTAGATAATGTTCATGGAGCGGAAGACAAGTATGGTCCTCTTATTGGAAAAGTTGATTTGATGAAGTTTAATCATCACTATGATACTAATAAATCAAACACCAAGGATTTCATTAAAAATTTGAGTCCAAGTTTGATTGTTCAAACTTCAGATAGTCTACCTTGGAAAAATGGTATTGATAGTGAGTATGTCAATTGGCTTAAAGAACGAGGAATTGAGAGAATCAACGCAGCCAGCAAAGACTATGATGCAACAGTTTTTGATATTCGACAAGACGGTTTTGTCAATATTTCAACATCCTACAAGCCGATTCCAAGTTTTCAAGCTGGTTGGCATAAGAGTGCATATGGGAATTGGTGGTATCAAGCACCTGATTCTACAGGAGAGTACGCTGTCGGTTGGAATGAAATTAAGGGTGAATGGTATTACTTCAACCAAACGGGTATCTTGTTACAGAATCAATGGAAAAAATGGAACAATCGTTGGTTTTATTTGACAGACTCTGGTGTTGCTGCAAAAAATTGGAAGAAAATCGATGGAAGCTGGTATTATTTCAACAAAGAAAATCAGATGGAGATTGGTTGGCTTAGTACTGGAGGACAGACCTATTATCTATCAAACGATGGCTCTATGAAGACAGGTTGGCTTCAATATAAGGGGCAATGGTATTACTTTGCTCAATCAGGGGAAATGAAAACGGGTTGGGTAAAAGATAAAGAAACCTGGTACTATATGGATTCTACTGGTATCATGAAGACAGGCGAGATAGAAGTTGCTGGTCATCATTACTATCTAGAAGATTCAGGAGCTATGAAGCAAGGCTGGCTTAAAAAGGCAAACGATTGGTATTTCTACAAGGCAGACGGTGCACGAGCCGTGGGTTGGATCAAGGAAAAGGATAAATGGTACTTCTTAAAAGAAAATGGTCAATTACTTGTGAACGGTAAGACGCCAGAAGGCTATACTGTTGATTCAAGTGGTGTCTGGTTAGTGGATGTTCCGGTAGAGAAATCTGCTACAACTAGAGTTACAAGTCATTCAGAAATAAAAAAATCTAATGAAGTAGTGAAAAAAGATCTTGAAAATAAAGTAACGATTCAGAATGAAAGTGTTACAAGTTCTTCAACTAGTCAAGATTTGACTTCAGTAACTTCACAAAACTCTGAAACGAGTGCAAACAAATCGGAATCAGAACAGTAGCAAAAAAGAAGGTTTTAGGACCTTCTTTTTCCTATCAACTCTTTTCTATTTCCTGTCATTCATGTTATAATGGATAAATATGAAGAATCGGAGTGAGGCTATGAAATACAAACGGATTGTCTTTAAGGTGGGAACTTCTTCTCTGACAAATGAGGATGGAAGTTTATCACGTAGTAAGGTAAAGGCTATTACCCAGCAGTTGGCTATGTTGCATGAGGCTGGTCATGAATTGATTTTGGTGTCATCAGGTGCCATTGCGGCTGGTTTTGGAGCCTTAGGATTTAAAAAGCGTCCGACTAAGATTGCTGATAAACAGGCTTCAGCAGCGGTAGGGCAAGGGCTTTTGTTGGAAGAATACACGACCAATCTTCTCTTGCGCCAAATCGTTTCTGCGCAAATCTTGCTGACCCAGGATGATTTTGTGGATAAGCGCCGTTATAAAAATGCCCATCAAGCTTTGTCGGTTCTACTTAGTCGTGGTGCGATTCCTATCATCAACGAGAATGATAGTGTCGTCATTGATGAACTCAAGGTTGGGGACAATGACACTTTAAGTGCCCAAGTAGCGGCCATGGTCCAAGCAGATCTTTTGGTTCTCTTGACAGATGTGGACGGCCTCTATACTGGAAATCCTAATTCAGATTCAACAGCTAAACGCTTGGAGAAAATCGAGACCATCAATCGTGAGATCATCGACATGGCTGGTGGAGCTGGCTCGTCAAATGGAACTGGGGGCATGCTAACAAAAATCAAGGCTGCAACTATTGCGACGGAATCGGGAGTTCCTGTTTATATCTGCTCATCCTTGAAGGCAGATGCCATGATTGAGGCGGCTGAGGAGACCAAGGATGGTTCCTACTTTGTTGCAGAGGAAAAAGGTCTCCGTACCCAGAAACAATGGCTGGCTTTCTATGCTCAGAGTCAGGGAACTATTTGGGTCGATAAAGGGGCTGCAGAAGCTCTCTCTCAACATGGAAAGAGTCTTCTATTATCTGGTATCGTTGAAGCAGAAGGTTCCTTTTCTTACGGTGATATCGTGACAGTATTTGACAAGGAAAGTGGAAAATCACTTGGAAAAGGACGCGTGCAATTTGGGGCATCAGCTTTGGAGGATATGTTACGTTCTCAAAAAGCTAAGGGTGTCTTGATTCACCGTGATGACTGGATTTCCATTACTCCTGAAATCCAACTACTCTTTACAGAATTTTAGAGGTAAACTATGGTAAGTACACAAGAACAATTTGAACAGGTACAGGCTGTTAAAAAATCAATCAATACAGCTAGTGAAGATGTGAAAAACCAAGCCCTGCTCGCCATGGCTGATCACTTAATAGCAGCTACTGAGGAAATTTTAGCGGCTAATGCCCTCGATATGGAAGCAGCCAAGGGCAAAATTTCAGATGTTATGTTGGATCGTCTTTATTTGGATGCAGGACGCATAGAAGCAATGGCAACTGGGATTCGTGAAGTGGTTGCCTTACCAAATCCAATCGGTGAAGTTTTAGAAACCAATCATCTTGAAAATGGTTTGGTTATCACAAAGAAACGTGTGGCTATGGGTGTTATCGGTATTATCTATGAAAGTCGTCCAAATGTGACGTCTGATGCGGCTGCTTTGGCTCTTAAAAGTGGAAATGCAGTTGTTCTTCGTAGTGGTAAGGATGCCTATCAAAC
>FLSB01003307.1_pt1 | contig 50153 bp, 69 predicted proteins | sample 1550551 | NCBI WGS metagenome assembly FLSB01 (sample SAMEA4031774, study PRJEB14383) | metagenome | biome: human; feature: oral; material: saliva | place: Philippines | collected 2014 | reverse complement strand
GTTGTGATTACCTTGCGGTAAATGGTTACTAACAGTAATGAAGCAGTTGGGTGATATTGCGATGGGGTTGTGATTACCTTGCGGTAAATGGTTACTAACAGTAATGAAGCAGTTGGGTGATATTGCGATGGGGTTGTGATTACCTTGCGGTAAATGGTTACTAACAGTAGGCTCTGTGTAAGTTATTGATATATAAGTATTTATATATGAAATAAACTTCAAAAAATAGCTATAAATTATCATTTTTTACAGACTTTCTACTCATTTTTTTTATTCTATTATTTTGCTAAACTACTGCACAGCTTTGCAATCATGCTTCTGTCGACACTAATAAACTTTTCCTTAACAGCATTTATTGTGTATTTTATTTCTTTCTTTGTCCACCCATAAGGAAAATTTTCATTTAAATATTCTATTATTTCTTCTTCCGTGGGTGGAGATGGAAGGAAATTATCGAGTACACTGATTTGAGATTTGACATCATCTATTAACTGCGTTCTATTCAACTTTTCAGCATAAGTTAATTCATCTTTTAACTTTTTAATCATTTTTTGAAGAATATCAACTTCGACTTTTTCAGTCAGTGTTCTCATCTCTTTCTTCTTATTGGAGATGTATTCTGTTTTCTCTTTATCAGTTAGATTATTTGGTACTTTAATTTGAGAATCTTTAATTTCTCTTAAAGTATAATCAATAAGTTCTGCTTTGAAGAGTTTAAGTATTCTTCTTGCATTAACATTTCCTGATTTAGTAGCATTATTAATCAGTTCATCTAATTTATCTTTAATCATTGTCATTGTTTTCTAATCTGTTATTAAGACTCGTCTTTCTCTCCCTAAATTTACTACCAGTCATATACGAAGTAGTACCACTGGTGTTGGTAAAGTAAATATAATCGCCACCATCAAAAAAGCGTTATACTTTTACACCATCAGTCTCAAATAGAAATTGTACATCAAAATCATGTTTTTCACTACCTGTCTGTACTTGAGTACCTGCTTTTTTACAACCTGTCAAAACCAATGAAAAAACAAATGCTAATAAGAAAATAAACTTTTTCATAACTATATTTTTTTAACGTGTATAATTATTTCCCTTTGAGTCCTGAATCTGTCTGTCTGTCAACATTTCCAAACTATCCACCACGTGATTATACCTGATAAGATAAATATAATGTCCTTTCTGTCCCCACTCACCGTCACTACTTATAAACTGACGTTTTGATTTAATCAACTTATTGTATTTTCCATTGGATTCAAACGTTATATAGCTTTCACCGTCATACTGCGACCATCTTCCAACTATAAAATCTGGATGTGCATAGTTTTGTGATATGTCATCCTTACTGCAAGATGTAAATGTGAGCACTAATGCAAATAAAAGAACAGTAAATTTAGCAAATAACTTCATAAGTTTAATAATATTTTTTAATTTAACAATATTTTAAAAAAAATCAACATCCATCCAATCCTGTTTTTCTCCAAATAGAACCATTAGAGAAATATATTTGCGGATATTCTAAAGAATAAACATATAGTTTGTTTCTCATATCGCCATCGAAGTATAAGTACCTATCTATGAAATACCATCTACCAGTGAGTGTTGACGTAAAAACATTTGACTTATAAAATATATTATACGTACCATTACGATATAGCTTTATTACTTTATATGGTGAAGTATAGTCTTCATTTACCCATCTACCTATCATTATTTGAGGCGTAGGATTATCGTGATAATAATCATGGTGATAATAATCATCATAAAAATAATCTGAAGTGCATGAAGCTAAAGTTAACAAAGCTATAACTCCAATAAATAATATTTTAAATCTCCACATAACTTTAATAGTAATATTCTTTAAAACCGCTTGTTGTACTAACAGTTTCTGTATCATTCTCAGATAAACTAATAATAGTTGATTCAAAAATGTATTCTTCTTTTTCCATTTCTTTATTGATTTAATATTAATTTTTCTGCTACAAAGATACAATAAAAAAACGAAGCTACCAAATTATAGCTCCGTTTTTAACATTATTTAATTTAATGGTTATTTCTTTCCTACTTTTGATTAAATTCAGATAACTTCTTTCGCAACTCATTCAACTCAGTTTCTTTCTTCTTAAGACCTTCAACTTCCTTGAGTTTCTGACGATAATCCTGCATTATCTTTTCATATTCCTGTTTACGCTTTGTAGACATATCTTTTGCAACAGTAAACTTCATTGTTTTATCATTATCATTATATTCATTGTGAATTTTAGAATTACGTGCATCTTCAGGGATAGAAAGCATGTAATAAGAACTGTCTGTATCATTTTTTGACGATACATTTACGAACAAATCACCCTTAAATACCTTATAATTAATAACTTCAGTTTCCTGATTATAATCCACAACAAACGAATATGTGGTATCATCTTCATTCCACGTTTTCTTCAAACCGAATAACGAATCAATGAATCCATAGGTTTTATCGAGTTCTGTTTCACAAGTATTCTTTACCTTATTATATAAATTTTTATTTTTATCCGTTTCCCTAACACTTTTAATTAAATCATCAAATGTTTTTGGAGTTGTAAAAATTAAATCTTCTAATCTCATAACTTTATCTATTTTATTAATAAATTATTTTTTTACTTTCATTATTACAATATCTATGCGAAGAATTAAACATATTCAAATGTCATCATACGACTTCCAATACATTCACTTCCTACCTTTGGTAGGCTTCTTCGAAACGATAATAATACTTCTTTCACCTTGTCACGACTAAGCATTCTTGGTTCAAAAGCACCGTTATCCAATTGTTTTAAGAGATTATCTCGTAACACGGTTACAAGAACTCTATTTCGTATATTCTTTGCAGCATTAAAGTCTGCATTATCTTTGTGCCCACATTCAACGCACTCAAACGTTTCTTGGTTTGGTCTGTTACCATCTTCAATGCAGCCACATACAGGACACATCTTTGAGGTATAACTCGCTTGTACAGTTGAAACTGCAATGTCATACTTTCTTGCAATGTGTTCCACCTCTTGTTTTAAACTACTTAAACCAAGAAATTTAACCTTCCTATTGTAATTAATATCTTCATTGTCACCATCTTTGACATAACACTTTCCAAATCCGTTATTAAGGTCTTCCATTACAATATGACCAGTTCCTTTAGCTTGTTCATTTTTACACATTATAGCTATAGTCTGCTGTTCATTCTTAATAATCTTTTTCTTTAACTTGTTAAGTTTCAGTTGCTTGCGTTTGCCAATGGCATAACTTCTATCTTCTTTCAACTTATCAATTTCAAGAGATAACTTGCAGAAATCGTTAACCAACTTTCTATCATAATCGTATGTTGTTTCATCTGATAAACTAAACAAGTTATGTTTGCAATTAACATCTATACCAATAGTCTTTCCATTTGGTTCAGGGACATATCTTTCACCATCTTTGCATAGGTTTACAGTCACTTGATGTTTCTTTTCATCGAATGTAAGAGTATATACATAATCAGGACTGTTCTTTTTATAATCCTTCATATTGCCGTGCCACCCTTTATTAAAGGTAACAGGTATATCAAATGATTTTCGACTGAATCCACTAAGACTTATGAACGAATTAATAAGTGAACCAAATCTATGATTATAATCAATTATCTTTTTCTTTCTACATCTACCACTAAAGGTTAATGACCTGAACTCTATTGGATTGTTAGCGTATTTGCTAACAATACGTTTCCTCTTTAATAAAGCAAGTGCATATAGCCTTTCAGAACCGAACTTTTCACAACATCTTATAATGTTGTTATAGAAGTCACGTTTGTCATCATCACACTTGTCAATATTATATTTTATATAAGCAATTGTACCTTCATTTCCATACCTTGCAAGGTAAGTTAGGCAAGAAGATAGCTTGGTTTGTTTCTTTTCAACGATAACTCGCTTCAAGTCGCCTTTCTTGTGGTTTTTTACATCACGTTTATAATATTCAAATCCCTTGAACGCAGATACTTTAAATGCAAGCCTGCATTGTATATTTTTGAATTTGTTTTCATAACAAGTGAATACCTGTGTATAAATTTGGTCATAAAAGGAACTTGGTACCGAACCTTTGAAACGTTCTCTCATTTCTTTTGCAAATTGGAACTTATTGTAGTCAAGGTAATGCAATAAGTTTTCATTTAGATGCTGTGATACAACGTTCTTATGATTTCTAGTAAGTACAGCAAAGTCATATAACTCATCATATTTCTGACGAGTTATATCCTTTGAATGAAATGTCTTTGTGTGCTTACTATGTATAATCATATCTTTTAAAAAATACTTATTTTTGAATATTTTTAAATATAAATTCAAATATTTTATTTATCTGTTTAATTTTCGATTAAACTTATGGAAATAAGCGTATGAAGTGCTGAATTTATATAAATCCGTATCTAAAATTGATTGAATCATTTTCTTTAATTTTATTTTTTTAACTCGTTGATATCATTCAAATATTCTTTCCAATTTAGAACTCTATCAATAAGAGTACTTTCTTTAATATCATTTAGAGTTTCTTCATAACTATCAATTAAGATATTCTTCTCATTGATTAAATTTTGTAATGTATAAACTTTATCTTGAAGTGCTTTCACACTTTTTTCTAATCGTTCATATTCATCATATTCTATTTCAATCCTTGCCATAAGTTTTATTTATCTGATATTTTTTAATTAATTCAATGCATTCTTCTTTTGTTAATTCTGGATTCTTACATTGTTCTTCGTGCAGATAGTCTATAAGTAACTTTCTGTCATTACCTGTAATATCTGTACGATACGAGAAAATTTCATTGCCATCTATCGGAAGATAAATTTTAGCACTATCTTTTATCTTTAGCCACGTATTTACAGTTTCGGCATAAGTTTCTTCATCTGTAACAACTCTATACACCCATAATGCATTATCTATATTCTGGTCACATTTCTTATATAATCTACGTAAAGAAATTTCTAAATCTTCATTCTCTTTTCTAAAAGTTTTACCGTATAGAGAATTGGTTACGTTCTTTATAACTACGTTAGGATATTTTTGTGTCGATAAAATATCTTCGCATTCACTATTTGACTTACAAAATGAGAATAATATTGAAAGCCTAGTATATAAATTATTAGGTGATTGATTACAGATATTTATTATCCTATCATATCTACTATTAAAGTTATCTATGTCTGGTACAAAGCATTGTTCGAACACTTCTGGCAGAATATAACATAATATGCCACTATTTTTTAAATAACATAAACCATCAATACACTCTTTATTGGCAATTATCTTATTCAATTCGTTACATATTCTTTCTTTGGAAATAATTTTTATTCTGGAAGCATTTTGTTGAAGTGATTGCCATGTTTTATCTTCTATCTTCCAACCATATCTATTTGCGAATCTAATAACTCTCATTATACGTAAAGGGTCATCATAAAAAACGATATTGGGATTATCATTTGTTGTTCTGATAACATGATTCTTTAAATCATCAAGTCCTTTTCCAGTAACATCTTCTACTTTATCTGTTGAGATGTTGTAATATAATGCATTAATAGTAAGGTCTCTTCTGAAAGCATCTTCTTCTAAAGTGCCAAAACAAGTTTCTGGATTACGTGATTCTGAGTGATATTGTTCTTTTCGAGTTTCCACACTTTCAATGACAATATCAGAACATTCGTCATTATTCTTTAAGTGAAAACTTGCTGTACCATACTTAGGATATACAACAGGATTAGAATCACTATGACTTTTATCTAGTTCTGTTAAAGTGTTCGCTAAATCTATTCCTCCAGACGGGAGATTGACTACAATATCTAAATCGTTAGACGTTTCTCCCATTAACGTATCACGTACAAATCCACCCACAACATACGTAACACCTTCAAATTTAGTCCCTTTGATAAGTGCACGTATTGTGTTGATGGTTTTTGCTATCTTTTTATCTTTTATTTCAAATTTCATTATTATTATTTACTTTTACCAATGGATTTAAGAATGTTGCCAATTCATGTTCATAATAAAAAACAAGGTCATTATTAGTTACATCTAAACCATTAATTAATTTGTAAATCTGTGGATAGTAAGTTGATGGAATACACGCATAAGACACTTCATTTGTTACCTGATTCAATTTAGTGAATGCATTTACTTTTGCTTCTGATATAGCAAGTTTGAACTGGTGTAATTTAAGAGTGAAATAATTAATACTTACTTCAAAACCAAGTGTATCTTTAATAAATTGTTCCATCATCATTAAAGATTTACCACATAGTAAATCAGTTAAGGTATTATTATCATTATTTTTCACTTTATAGATAATTTCATCTGTGCACATAGAATATGGTTCTAAATAGTCGGTCAGATTGAACTTATCGTTAAGCGTCTTATATATTTCATTAATAATACGTTTCTCTATATTAATAGTCTTTTTTGGATTCAGTTTTCCAAAAATAACTTGTCTTGTGTATTTTGATTTCTTAATATATTCACTATCAGTGAACTTACCTATAAAGTCTTCATACGTGTCAGTATTAAGCACTATTTCAGAATTAACATATTTAAGCGCTTGAAAGTTTGCTTTCTTTAAATCAACACTTACAAAACTATTTACATCTTGTTCTTCCGTATACAAATTCCGTTGTGGTACCAATGGATGCTCTGCTTTAATATCACTTTCGTTGAACTTTTTAAAAGCCTCCGAGTTGTAGCATGAAGTAACAATTTCATCTCTTATTTGGGCATAAGCATCTAAGAATGCTCTAAAACTACCATGATAATTGGACTCTATGTATTCAAGAAGATTATTATAATCTTGAATAGCACCGCATAGTTCAAGACGTTCTGTAAAGTAAGGATTTTGTATAACTTGTATAGGTAAGTTAAAATCCTTGATGAAACGTTTTCTAAGTTGCTTTGTAACTAAATCTTCCATTTCAATATATTTAAAAGTTATGTTGCAAAGGTAATTAAAATATTTTATTTCATCAAGAATTTCATATTAATATATGTTAATTTCTTCTACTATATTCGTATATACTAACAAGGTCATCTGGTTTAAGTGGCTTTACAAAAGTCTTATAAAAGTTTCTCAGCCATTCTTGCTCTTTTCCTTTGTCATCCACGTCTTTCCAACCATTTTCATCAACATAAGCATAATTCCAATAAGAACATGAATAACTTACGTAATCTTCTTTATTTTTAAAGTTTGAGAAATAATCTTTTTTATCACTCATTGCGTGATAGATGGTAGTTTCTTCTGGCGTTTCTGGGTCTCTTCCTTCAACAATCATTTCCCATGTTGCATTATATAATGTCTGGTCACGTGTAATGATTTTATTCCAATCGATATCTTTATTTCTTGCTTGATATACTTCCTTACCGTCTTTTGTTAATAATGGGATGGCAAAATTTTTACCTAACGAGCAATTATCCCATTTACCATTTGGATTATCTTCGCATATAGCATTTCCATCTTCATCATAAAACATACCATCAGTGATATTTTGGTAGTATTCAAAAGAAGTCATATTGCTTATAACCTTTTTTCTTTCGGTTAACATATCAACATTAAATTGATTAAGTCCGAATTTTTTAGGGTCTGACAAAATTGCTTCGATAGATTTAATAGTTGCACTCTGCATCTTTTTTGCATCAAGATACTTGTATTTAATGTATGGTTCAACTTTTAAGAATTTATCATATTTCTTCATCAACTTATCAGGTTCCTCACCAATGACCATAGCGGTAAAGAATTTACTTCCGTTTGCACTCATTTCTCTATTTTATTTTTATTAATTAGTATGGGAAATTACCTGTATTTTCCTTATATATATTCATTATATATAAAAATGAATTAGCAATACATTTATCTTCTTCTATAGAAGTATCTTCTTCCAAAGAATATTTAAGGATATTAAATATCTCTCTATATGTTAAACTACATGTTTCGTCTAACCATTTCTTTTTATCATTATTCATAAAACTTTTTTTATCTATGCAAAGATACATAAATTTATTTGATTTAACAAACTTTTAGTAACTTTTTTTTATAAAAAAAGCACCACTGAATTATATTTATTCAGCAGTGCTAATATTTTTAATTTCAACATGTTTTTCTTTTAAATATTCTTCGTCTATTTTTAGATAACATTGATTAAATGCCATCAAAAATTCTTCTTTACCATTAGACGATAATGTTGTTTTAATACATATTAATGCGTTAGGGTCATCTTCTTTAAGGTTAAAATCATAAAGAAAATATAACTTTCTATGTAGTGTCTCTTTTATTAAATGTTTATATAGAATTGTATGTTGTATTAATCTTTGTGATACTTCGTAATTTTTTGAACTTATAAGTAACCTATTATTATCACTATTAATTACTTTAACCTTTTCATTATCTTCTAATATCTCTTTTATGCTTTCTTCTTCCCATTTATAGCCAATAGGTTGTTCTAAAGTTATAAAGTCACTTATATTAATTCCTTTTTCATTGAAAACTTCATTGATATAATCATTACCATGTTCTATGATATTTAAATTATGTGTTGTATATGCTTCTGTGAGACCGAGTTCTTTATTAATAGTAAACGCTATATGTGATGTTTCTTCGCTTTCTTTCTTTGAAAAATCAAATAAGAAATATTGTTTACTATTGGTATCATTCACATACGACTCCCAACACGTTTTATTACAATTGAAACACCATGTGGTACGCCCTTCACTTCCTACTAATTTATTACAATCTTTATGTGATGTTACATGTACTATAACTACATTATCCTTGTTGTACACAATAGGAGAATTAGGCGTTGATTTAGTAACAAAACTTATGAAATCCTTTTTATTCCATTTATAACTTAAATCCATACACCAAGTGAATGCACCTAATAGTTCCGTAATATCATGGAGTGAAGAACATGTAGAAATAAAGTTATTTAATTGTTCTTCTGGTAAGTTCTGAAGTTTTGTAAATATCTTATTCCATTTCTTTAACTCTCTTTCTTTACTAATGTTTAATATCGAACATTTCTCTAAATTTAGATATTCTTTCAATAAATTTCTCTGTATTGTATTGAATTTATTAATGAAAGTTTTAACATCATCAATTAATTGAATATTCTTTATTTCTTTTTTTAAAATGGTAATTGCGTAACGAGATGTATAAGCAGTAATAGTATGTTTACTTAATTGACATATCAAGTGTTTATGTAACTTAGACCATTCTAAAATACTCTTTATTTCCTCTACAACGCAATATCCAGAGTATACTGCATTAACTGCCCACAGTTGGTAATTTGGGCTTTCCTGAGTTAAATAAATCAGTTCTTTGAATGTGTTATCCTCGTCTGTATTTATATTGAGTTTGGTGATTAATGGATTTAATATTTTCTTAGAATAATTCATTTTAAAAATTATAATAGAGATATAGTATCCATGAAATTATCATCAAGAATACTAAGATTAGGTTAGAGATGACACTAAGTCCACTCTCTTCATTTTTAAACACAATTGCGCTTATATATTGTGTAAATCTAAAATGTATATAAATTATAGTGGTAGCGACTACCATAATAATGACAAACAACCTCATTGCCTTATATCTATAGTGTTTAAAACAGTTTTTAAACCATTATTCTCAACTACAATATCAATTGCTTTATATTTATTTTTACTCTCTAAAAAAGCATCATATAAATCATTCGACAATTTTTCAGTAGATGTTTCTTTATACTTTATTTTATTATCAACGGTATGAAATCCTAATAGAATTTTATCACACTTATTGATTTTATCCAAATACTGATTAATAAACAAATTGGATAGAGATTTACAGTTAAATTTCAATTCTTCTTTATTCATTACTAATTATTTTGTGATTAACAAAACTTTTTCACATATTTTTGTCATGAAAGAGGACTACCATCGCAAAACAGTAAAAACCACTCCATATCATAGTATCTTACACTCCATGAACTAAAGACTTGTGGGTTTTACGGAACTTTACATAATCTTACTATTGATTCAGTTATTATTTTATTCAAAACGTTGTCTAATTCATATTCTTTTAAGTCTTCTAAAATTGGCTTGTCACGTTTTGCTTCTTCTGGTATATTATTCTTCTTGAAGGCATATTCTCTATATACCTTAAATGTGTTTCTTTCTTCCCAGTCATATTCTTCGCTGAAAGGACTATAATATACTAATAATGTCTTAATCTCATAATCATTCGCATCAAGTATTTCTTGAATATCATGTTTTGATAAATTTAAATCGAATAAATTCATAATATTTTCTTTTTTATAATGCAAAGATACAAGCAAAATATTTTACTACCAAAAATAAAATGTTAAAAAATAAAAAAGCCTTGGAATAACCAAGGCTTAAATGTTGTTCAAAGCTGATTTGAACATAAGTTCCAAAAAACTTACTTCACGATAGAATCTGCAGTAACAGTGTCTGCACTATAAACTACAGTAGTATCAGAATCCGATAGTTGTTCGTTAACAAATCCTAACAAAAATGTTAGTCTTGTTACTAATCATCCACAGGCATCTCAGCCTGCAGCGGAGCTATCTCTCATCGCCCGTAGCAAGATGTTACGGGCACCATTAAGGTCCCTGTGGACCTTAATTCCATCGTACATAAACCACTCTTTTCCGCCTAAGTTAGTAATTAACTCACCAGTGAAGCTATTGGTCTTACTTGTGTATGACTCGTTTTGTTCAATGTATGTAATACCACATTCATTGCACTTTCGTTTCACTCTTTCCTTGAACTCATATAATCTAAGTGACAGCATAGAGCTTTATGTACCTATGTGAACTTACTTCACGATAGAATCCGCAACAACTGAATCTGTAGAAGCACTATCAGTGCTGTCAACGACAGTTGTGTCAGAGTCTTTTTGCTGAGCCTTACTCTTAACATTGTTTCCACATGAAGCAAAAGTAAGTGCTACACAAGCTGTAAATGCAAAAATTAAAGTCTTCATTTTATTTTAAATATTTAATTAAAAATTGGTCTAAGAGTATTCTCATCGACCGTTATTATTATGTAATTTTTAAATCACTTTGCAAATATACTATATTTATTTCAATTATACAAATTATTTTGTAAATTTAATATATAAAAATATCTTTTTGATGAAATTCTTGATTTATCTCAATGTGTGTGATTACCTTACGGTACAATATTACTAACAATGTGTTAAAGAAGTGACTTTCAAGAAGTTAGTTGTGATTACCTTGCGATACAATATTACTAACAATGTGTTAAAGAAGTGACTTTCAAGAAGTTAGTTGTGATTACCTTGCGATACAATATTACTAACAATATGGCGTGCAGCAATATATCTGAAGTAATCGTTGTGATTACCTTGCGGTACAATATTACTAACAATTCCATTTCCGCTATTTTTGCTGTTGGTACCGTTGTGATTACCTTGCGGTACAATATTACTAACAATAGACTATCTATAACTTATTGATAAACAAACTTTTAAATTACATTTTACTTTCAAAAAAACGCTATCACACATCATATTTATGACTAATCTACTCATTTTTTTATTTCATTATCTTTTTTAAAATAACAACTGCAAAATTAACTATTTGTTTTTATTTAACCAAATATTCATAGTTAACAAATATTAAATTAAAGCATTTGGATAGATAACTCAAAAATACTTGAATATAAATTAATAAAAAAAGAGTGGCTAACAACCACTCTTAAACTTTTTTGTCTTGTTACATACAAGGGGTAAGTCCAGCTTTGATAACATTACCATAAGCTTTTTCCATTCTGTTACAATACCACTTGAATGTCTTTTTTAATAAATTCAACATAATTCTCACTTCACTAATTTTTTCTAATTATTTCCAAATTAAGCTGTTAATCAACTCATTTGCAATAATATATATTTGTTGAATTTAATATATATCGTTTTTGATATGCCTATTTTGTAAAAATACCAATATTCTTGATTAAAGTCAAAGTTGTTTGAAAAAATGTATATGAATATGTATTTTATTTTTTGATAAGTAATAATTTGTTAAATCTTTGATAAAATAATTCCTGCAATTCGTGTAAGTACTTGAATGTCTTGCTACCTTCAGAACTATCTGTATCTTTTCCATTGCAAGCATTAGTCAGCCAAAAAGACGTACACTCATTATCCGTAGCAACTATATAGCTTTCTATAGTGCTATCTGGAACTTTATATGTAGGTGTTTCTGTATTTAATTCACGTTTAAATCCGAAATCATTTAATATGTCTTCGTCAATTCTAACAGGTGCAATATCTTTAATATCAACTTCCCACATATCTCCTTCGTTATTATCGAAGTCAAGATAAATAGTGCCATCATAAAGAATGCCTGCAATGTACATTGGCATAGTTAGTCTCCCAAAACTTGTCACTGTGCAAACCGTATAACCTATTTTTAAATCTTGTACTATCATTATTAAACACTATTTTTGATATAATTTGCAGATAAAAATCCAACAATAATACAAATAATAAAAGTGATAAAACTTGCATACATAATATTTTGTTGAATATATATTTTTTGCTTATTGGAACAACATTTTAAAAAAATAGTAACGCCAACGGGATTCGAACCCGTGACTCCAGCGTGAAAGGCTAGCGACTTAACCACTTGTCGATGGCGCTGTATAAATGAGCGAACAAACGGAATCGAACCGTCACAACCAGCTTGGAAGGCTGGAACACTACCATTATGCTATGTTCGCAAATTACATTTTTTCAATGTTGGTAGTGGCGGATTCGAACCACCGAAGCTATAAGCAGCTGATTTACAGTCAGCCCCATTTGACCACTCTGGAAACTACCATAATAATATATTTTTCCTTGTTCGCATTATTAGTTGGATGAGGTGGAATCGAACCACCGACACATGGACCTTCAAACCACTGCTCTACCGACTGAGCTACCACCCATTATGAGCTGGATGTGGGACTCGAACCCACAACCTACTGAGTACAAATCAGTTGCAAAACCAATCTTGCTCATCCAGCCATTAATTATTTAATTATCACTTTTGCTTGATGTTCCACATAGGTGTCTCACCAGAACCAACAAGTACATCAATATTCGCACCTTGCTTACTTGCAATAACATCCCATGCACGAAGTTGGATGAACTGTTGTGGAGAAAGTGCCAACTCATTCATATAAGCCTTGTCTGCAATAGCCTTATTCTTTTCAGCTTTGGCTCTCGCTAACTCCATTTCAGCTTTCTTCTCCTGTGTCTGTTTTGCTTGAATTGCTGCAGCGGTCTTATTCATTTCATCGAGCTGTTCCTTGTTAGGCATAACTCTATCTGTAGTAACCTGCTGAATTGTAACAGGGAAGTTTCCCCTTGTCTTTGAAAGTTGATGAATATAAATTCTCATTGATTTAGCAATTTCAGTGTCAAGTTTATTAAGTACTTCACGGTTACTCATCAAATCAAATGGAGAACATGTAGAAACATATTCACGTACCTTATTCTTGAAGTAAGGCTCAATAAATGTTTTATACCAGTCTTCACCATAATTCTGCAATAATTCAGGGGTGTGTCCTTTCTGAACCTGCAAGACCATATACATGCTTACATCCAAAGGTGTGTTATCGTTTGAAAGCAAGTCATCGAACTTGAACTCCACCTTTTGTGGAAGAATATAGAAACTCACAGCTGATGTTGTCCATGCAATACATGTTAAGTCATTAACAGGGGTATGGTCTACACCAGTACTACCAAAAAACCATGGCTTCATCTTTAAAGCTACTTCTTCATCGTATGATGGGTTTGTAAACGAGCAGCTGGTTAGTGCTGTTACAGTAAAGATTGCAGTAACAATAAACGTAACAATTCTCTTCATATATGTTTTATTTTAAAATTAATAACTAATCATCTGAAGTTGGTCTTATTCTTAAAACTACTGAAAACTCATCTTTCGTCAGATACCAGAATGGTTTCTTTCCATCTTTGTAATACATCTTAGTGAAATCATCTGGATGTAATGCCAAATGAAATAATACATGAAAAATATTGAAAACGTTACTATCGTCCCAACCTGAATTTTTTGCTCTTAAAAATATTCCAATTGGGAAAAGTATGACTCCAATAATAATTCCAAGTAATAAACATAATATCATTTCTATCATATTACTGATTTTTTTAAGTGGACCAGCCTGGGCTTGAACCAGGGACCTTCAGTTTATGAGACTGCTGCTCTGACCAACTGAGCTACAAGTCCTTAAAAGGGGAACTATATTAAATTCCCCTTTGTTAAGTATACTTACTTCTTTATAAAAGTAACTTCCATTTTATTTACGTCTACAACTATTCTGTATTTACCAGGAGTAGTTATTTTCCACTGATTATCACGACCTCCATCTACCCCGACTTTCATTTTCATAGGGGTGCCATCTATAATAGAAGCTGGATGTACATAAAACACACCAACTGTAAGTGGGGCAGTAGTATTACCGTCTATAGGCATCAAATAACTTGACTGATGAAAATCGTAATCACCAAAGATATAGGGGAACTTAACATAACCAGCTTCCAAATATCCTTCCCATACAAAGTGATTTGGGTCGTCTGCAGCATTATAATTAAAGGCGAGAGGTCTTGTAGCAATATATCCAACATCGTCAGTGGTTGCTGAGCCAAACATCCAAAGTTTATTGATAGTTACCTTAGCACCATCTTGTTTTGTAATCTTCAGTTCAGGCAGTGGTGCACCTGTGTAAGGTTCTACTGTCACCTTATTAGTACGCACGTTAACCGTAATCTTATGAACCTTAGCTTCATTTACTTTCCACTTAGAATCTGCATAACGTTTTGCATTATCATAAGTAGAATAGTAAGCAGTAGTCACTTTATCAGTTTCATCGCCTTTATCACGCAGAAGACCTGCACACTCATAAAGACCGTTATTGAAGAAGTAGAACTTAAATGTTCCATTGCCACTACTTATATTCCGATGTATTGTATCCAATGGTTGGTACATTTGTGTTGGCACATTAGAACCTAAAGCTGGACCAATATATGTAAATACGCCATTTCCCTCATTCTTCATCTTCTGAGTAAAAGGCCAAATACGTGTACTATTATCAGTTTTTGAAGTAGACTGTGCCCATCCAAAAGGCGTTGCATCGCCTATAATATATAGATGGTCCGCATCCTTAGGCCACTTAGCTATGTCACCGAGATTATAGTAATTGCTCTGTATAGATGCATCAAAATTCTTCTTTGTATTGATGCTGCGTACTATAGTCTCATCACCCTCTATGTTCTTGTTTTTACCAATAAGAGAGATAGTTACTTTGTCGTACTTCGTTTCAGCCAAAGGCATATAAATCACTCCTTTACCGAAACTCTCTGGGTTCTTATTTGATAAGATAAGCCACGTGTTCCGAAGAATGCCTGGCGTGTACTTCTTAGTAGACAGGTTGTATGTTGCACCATCATAATAACCATCATATGCCCCTTTCTTTACACTTTGTGTCAATGAAACGCTCTGATAATCATGCATCATGTCACGGAAGTACATCGTCATAGATGGCGTAACGTCAAGAGTACATTCCATCCTTACTGGGAAACCATGATTGTCAAGTTCTGGGCACTTTTCTATCACACCTACACCTGTAAAGTTTGTATTGGTAAGCACTGCCGTGTTCTTGTCAGCATCTCCCCATGCAAAGCCTGCGTTAGCTGGATTGGTATAATTGAAATTCACTTCATTATGGTTAATCACTGTAGGCTCATCTCTTGATGCAAACAGGTAGATTTTACTGCCTGTAGTCCACTTAGCATTTGTAGAAATAAATGTAGCTCCTGCATCGCCATCAACTGACTTACATATAAATGTGCTGACAAAATCGTTGATTGGGTCATACGTATAAAGCTTGTCGCCAACGGACCAAATGTACTTATAACTTGTTATTTTGCCTGATGTTGGATACGTGCTATTTACTACATTAGGCACATCATAAGCACCCACTACCGTAGCACGAGTCTCTGGCTTCTGCGGAGTGTGCACATAAATAGTTATTACATTACTTTGCTGTTCAACCGATTGCACGTGGTCAACAATATCATCTGAACTACATGATACCAGCATAGGTGCTGTTACTATAATAAGTAGCAATGATTTTACTATTAGTTTATTCATTTTTCTATTATTCATTTTTAATTTGTTACGCTTGATAATTAATACTCTCGATAGTTGTTGTAATTAGTCCCAACCAATTTCACCCCACTCATCGTCTGTAGGAGTATCTGATGGCAGTACACCGTTCTCGTCAGTATTTTCTCCACCATTTGTCACGTCGCCAAATTTAACTGTAGATAAACTCATAAATGGCTGCTCCACTAAAGCCGTGTAAATTTCCACCTCTGGTGTTACATAATTCTTTTTCATAACTTACTCTTTAAATTAATAATACAATCTTTTCTAAAATAGAATCTTTTCAATAACTAAAATACTTCCTTATTCTAAAAAATGTATGTGGGGAAAATCCCTCAATAAAACCATTTAGGTACAAAATCCATACTTCATTTTTGTTTTTCTATTATTTCAATCAAAAATCGCAAATGTGGAGATTATAGGACTCGAACCTATACACCATATTACTACGATTACTGGCAGTTTAGCAAACTGCTGCCTTACCAATTAGGCTTAAATCTCCAATATAAGAGGAGAGTAAGGGATTCGAACTCTTGGAGCATTTTACTGCCCTCTGGTTTTCAAGACCAGCGCTTTAAGCCACTCAGCCAACTCTCCAAAATTATGCGCTTCAGGCAGGACTCGAACCTGCGACTCCCTGATTAACAGTCAGGTGCTCTAACCAACTGAGCTACTAAAGCATAGTTGAGACAATAGGACTTGAACCTATAATAGCTGAACCAAAATCAACTGTGTTGCCAATTACACTATATCTCAAAGTACAGGAAACAATATTATTTTTATTCCATAAAAAAGAGAAAATCTGCTATTTGCTTCCTAAATAGTTCGGGGAGGTGGAATCGAACCACCGACCTTAGGGTTATGAGCCCTAAAAGCTACCCCTGCTCCATCCCCAAATAAAATCTACCTCACTAGTGGACTCGAACCACTGACCCACGGATTACAAGTCAATTTTAAATCTGCTGTTTTTTCCACATAGGAAAGAATAAATAACGATGCTCTAACCAACTGAGCTAAGTGAGGTAGTTGCAGTGCGTACGAGATTCGAACTCGTGACCTTCGCTGTGACAGAGCGGTATTCTAACCGACTGAACTAACGCACTGTGATTCTCCTATATATAATAGGAGATAATTTGGTTATATCGTTACCAACGTAGCTATCAATAATCTAAAAAATAATAGATTAAATCAATTACTGAAATAGTTTTTTAATAAAATTACACTTAGCATCATTCTTAGCTAAGACCGTATATGAAAATCTACACAAATCTGTGATTTAGGTAGTTTTCATTTCCTGCTTCAACCTATCACTACTTTTTAGTACCTTATTGCTAAGTCTGTCATCCATAGGAGGATAGTCCACAAGCGTAAATTCGGTAGTACGGCTACCTAATTTTTTTCTGTATTTGTACACCCACTGGGGCTCGAACCCAGGACCCCAGCATTAAAAGTGCTGTGCTCTACCAACTGAGCTATGAGCGCATCTGTTGTTCCAATAAGTCAAAGAACTCTTATTTCTTAATTGTGACGCAAAGATACTAACTTTTTCTGAAACCACCAAATTTTTCAGTGATTTTTTTTATTTTATTTTTATAAAATCATTGTTTTGATTGATTTTCCTTAGTAAATCGTTAATATATTCACATTTTATACATTTTTGAGGTTTTACATCTTTCTTGTCACTAATATCTATATCTATTAAGTATTCATGTCCATCAGTAGCTATAATTTTGTATGCTGCTATTTTCTTTTCTATGACACATCTTAATTCTGCATGACCATTTAATAATGGTGTAAGGTTGTCTACTGTCATTATTGTCTAATTGTAAATGTACTAAAAAAGCTGCTAAATCAACTTTTGTTTTAAGTTTATTCAACAGCTTGGAAATATATTTAGTGAAGTAAGTGCAAAAACTCTTTTTTAATTTAGGTTATACATTCATATAAATTCCGTATTGTTGAAATACTATCTTTATTTATCTCGCATTCAAAAGACATAGAATCATTATCATACTTGTTGGATGTAACAAATATGTTATACTGATTACTTTGTTTATTTGATGTACGTATCATTTTTTATATGAATTTTATAATAAATATAACCTATGTATCAAAAGTTACTGATTTTGTAAATATTTTTTTGATTATGGTTTAATTTCCCGTGGAATTAAAGCAGTTATTTCTACTTCTAAAGCATCAGCTAACTTCACCAATGTGTCTAATCGTGGATTCCCACCCTTTAATGTCCTTGTCAGAGAAGCTGGTTCAACATCCATTTTTGTTGAAACATCTTTTAGTTTCATTTTTTTTCTTTTGCAAATATCTTTTATCCAATTTTCAAATCCGTTCATAAATTTATTTTTTATTATAAATATATGATAAGTTGATTTTTTTATCAATATATAAAAGTTTTTAATTGATTAATTGGAATTTATTGATAATTGCATATTGTTTTTATATATAAAAAAATACCACAAGCAGAAACAAATCTAACTTGTGGTAAAAATTGAGTTATGATGTGATGGAGGCGAGACTCGAACTCGCAACCCACGGCTTAGAAGGCCGTTGCTCTATCCAATTGAGCTACTCCACCGTGTTATCATTATTATCAGGCATTTCTTCTATGATAGTGACTTTTTTCCTACGATTTGAACGTTTACGTATTCTATCGTCATGTTCGTTATCTTCCATGACATCATATATTGTTCTACGTTTAGAATTTCGTATACCATTTATAAGTATACCCAATGATATAAATATTAGAATAATCAGCAAGATAATAACAACTCTCATGTTTTGTCTATTTTTTTTTATTTAAAAAATTAGGTTACGGAAATCATTAAAAGCGATTTAAAACTCGAATAAGTTTATAAAACTTATTGCATTCAGAAATAAAATAAATACTATGATACAAGTGCTGTACGTAACCAAAGCTAGACACTACTGCCCGTAACGTTTTATTATTTAATGTGGAGGTCCGTTACACTCCATTACAGTATTTTTTTGTTGCGACAACAGGAATCGAACCTATGACTACGACTATAAGTTTGTCGTCGAGATGCCACTTCTCCATGTCACATGTAAAGGAAACAAAACAAAACATGCGTGCTATCAATACACCAAACGTACCTATTGCGGTAACGCTTTTGGAGTCGAACCAAAATTTCATGAACCCTATTCAAAAATTATTTGCTGTACGTTTCCTAATATATATTTGGCAAATCTAATATTTCTCTTTCAAAGAACACTTATTTATTAATTCTGATGCAAAGATACTAACTTTTTTTGAAACTACCAAATTTTTTGATAACTTTTTTTCTAAAAAATGCGAAAAGCCAATATCTTCACAGACGTTAGCTTTCCTTTTTCTTCTTTCTATTAAAATCCACATTGAAAAATAACCTAAAAAATCAAAGTAAACAAAGTGTACTTTAAGCAACAATATGGTTATTTTCCATCCATCATCTATATATAAATATAGTGAATTTTATTTTTATATCAATACTATTTGCTATTTTTATTAAAAAATTTCTCAAATGTTTCATTACCATATCTACCAGTAGTCAATTCTATAATCTCTCTAATGGTGTACTTGTCCTTATGTGGAGTCGGTAGACTGTTTTTAATGAAATCTTTTGTTCCTGCTGAACAAGCACCAGTAATGATTCTATAAGCAGCGATAGCTTCCTCGTAAGATAATGTATCCTCCAATGACAAGTTCTTATAAGCTGAAGTGTCTCTATCACTTATCTTATAGATAAGGTCAGATTTAGCATTCTCAAGAGTATCACCATGTGACCAATGGTCTTCTCCGTCAGTGATAAGGTAGAGTTGTTTATTCTCTTGTCCAAGTTTATGTACCTTGTATACATTGCCGTGATGAGAATCAATAACACTAAAAATATCATCTGCTTTAATATATCTCACACCATCTCTCTCCCAGAAGATAGCATTATTTCTCTCAGCAATTAAAATATTATTGTTAGTAGTATATAATCTATTATTTATGAAGATATTTCCATGAACTTTTAAATTATCTGGAAATTTTGCAATTTTTGTATCATTGAGGAATATATTACCATTTACAGTTAAATTATCAGGTAATTCTTTAATTTTTGTATTACGTATCATAAGGTAATCTCCTACCGTCAAATTATCAGGTAGCTCTGTGATATCTGTATCACTTATATCAAGACATCCACCAACAATTAAGTTGTTAGGTAACTTTTTAATATGAGTTCCACTTAAAAATAAGTTCCCTGCTGATATAAAATTATCAGGTAGCTCTGTGATATCTGTATCACTTATATCAAGACATCCACCAACAATTAAGTTGTTAGGTAACTTTTTAATATGAGTTCCACTTAAAAATAAGTTCCCTGCTGATATAAAATTATCAGGTAGTTCTGCAATATCTGTATTTGATAAATATACACATTTACCAACTTTTAAATTGTTTGGTAATTCTCTAATTTCTGTTCTATTTAGATAAATACTACTACCTACAATCAAATTGTTTGGTAAATCTTTAATTTTAGAATCATAAAGATAAAGACTACCACTAACAACTAAGTTATCTGGTAAAGATTCGATTTTTGACTTGCTTAAGTTAAGATATCCACTAACAGTTAAGTTGTCTGGTAAAGATTTAATATTTGTCTTGCTTAAGTCAAGACAACCATCATAAAATAACTTCCCATCTTTAATTGTCAGTTCATAACCTGTCTCTTTTTTGAACTTCTCTATTATTTTATTCATAACTACGCTTTTTATTTTGTTAAAAATATTTTATCTAATGTCTTATATGACAAAAAAGTTGTTTTATCAAATATATCCGTGGCTTTCTTAAATTCCATATCATGTCTTATTATTTCATTTGTTTTATTTTCAACATATCAAAAACTTTCAGGTTTCTTTTTATTTGGTTTTGTTCTTTTATTCTTTAATTTCCATTTCATTGTTAATGGAAAAATTTGAAGATTACTTTCGTATGGAATGTTATATATGATACAATCATTCTTAGATAATGAGAAGAGCATTCCTTTTTCTCCATCTATCTGTTTCATTATTACACCATCAATGATGATTTCTCCATGTGAATGAATGTATTTGATAAATTTAAATGTTCTTGGTTTCATTTCAAAACATTCACAAGAAGTTCCTATTAACTGATATTCTTTCCCTCCAATTAAATCACATTTATCAGAATTATAGAAACTACTTGGTGGGTCAAAATCAAGTTGTTCATAGGACACCGTATATAAAAATCTATGATTTGGGTACATTTCACTTCTTGCTTCAACCTATCACTACTTTCTAGTACGTCACAAAGTTACGAAATTACTGTTATAAAACAAAATATTTATATATAAAAATTCTTAAATTAATATTATGGCAGATTTTAGAAAACTTAAACCGATTATTAGAAAAGCAGAAGGAGGGTTCGTTAACGACCCAATAGATAATGGCGGTGCAACAATGTATGGTATTACATTAAAAACATTTAGAGAAACGTATGGTAACAATAAAACGGTAAATGATTTAAAGCATATGACCGAAGAACAATGGGATAATATTTTTAAAAATAGGTTCTGGAATAAATGGCAAGCCGATAAAATTAATAATCAGTCGATAGCTAATTTACTCGTTGACTGGCTATGGGGAAGTGGAATCAATGGAATAAAGATACCACAACAAGTACTTGAATTGAAAGCAGATGGTATCGTTGGTAAACTTACACTTATGAAAATTAATGACTATCCAAATCAAAAAGAATTATTTGATAAATTATGGAATCGACGTTTAAAACATTTTCAAAATATAGCTGAAAATAGTGTTATCACATTAGAAAATAAATTAGGTAGGAAACTAACTGAGAAAGAAATAAAAGAAAAAACACAAAAACGTTTTCTGAATGGTTGGATAAATCGTTTAAAGATGTTTCATTATTAGTGAACAAAAAATGGGAGGTATAAAAATACTTCCCATTCTTTTTTTTATTCTCTCTAGATGTATTAGAAAGGCAAATCATTGTCACTAACAGGTGCTGGTCCAGGCTGAGGTGCAGCTGTAGGTTGTGCACTTGCTGCAGGTCCAAAGTTACCAGTATTAGGCGTCTGATGAGTATTATTCTCACTATTACCCTTTCCTGATGAAACAAAGTTTACACTCTTTACATTCAAATCAAGTGATACGACATTCTCATTGTTCTTATTCTGATAAATACGTGCACCAGCAAAATCACCACTAAAGAAAATAAGTGAGCCCTTCTTAAGCCACTGTGCCATCTTAATTGCATTGTCTCCATACCATGAACAGTTCCACCAATCTGTAACAGTTTCACCCTTTCTTCTTTCATCTACGGCTACTGTAAATGATAAAAATTCATCACCACTTTGAGTCTTCTTAATTTCAGAATCTCTTCCTAAACGTCCTACTGAACTAACATTTGTCATATTATTTATATTTTTAAAATTAAAAATGTGAATTGTAATCTTTTTTTAAGAACCATACGATAGTTGTTCGCTAACAAATCCTAACAAATAAGTTAGTTTTGTTACTAATCATCCACAGGCATCTCAGCCTGCAGCGGAGCTATCTCTCATCGCCCGTATCAAAATATTACGGGCACCATTAAGGTCCCTATGAACCTTAATTCCATCATACACAAACCATTCTTTACTTCCTAAGTTATTCATTAACTCTCCAGTAAAGCTATTGGTTTTGCTTGTGTATGACTCATTTTGTTCAATATAAAGTACACCACACTCCTTGCACTTTTGTTTCAATCTCTCCTTAAAGTCAAAGAATCGAAGGGACAACATAGAGCGTATAACGCTCTTCCTTAGTTTACGTCCTTTCTTTGTCATTCCCTTTACCTCGAAAGGTGGAAGTACAATGACATAGAAATTGTGTACAAGGTAGTTTATACACTGCCAGTGTAACTCATCTACCAAATCCTGTATCCTATGATACGTTCTGTTAAGTGTTCGCTTTAACTTACCTTTCTTCTTCTTATCCTTGGTGAGTGATAACCTGCTAAGCAGCTTATCACGCTTAAGGTTCAGATTCAGTATTCTATCAAAAGCGTGTATGCCAAGCCATCCAAATTGTCCATCTTCACTGAAGTAGGTAAGGAAATTCCTAACCCCAGGGTCTAAAGCAACAATACCACCTTGGTTTTCGGTCGGCATAGTTGTTATCTTCTGAGGTACGGAAATATACCATCTTCCGTGGTCATTAATCAGACGACAGTCACAAATATCATTTTTCAACCACTCTTTTTTAGAAAACTTTAGTTTTCCACTAATAGTATGGTAAATGCCATTCTCTGATACAGCTTGTTTCGGTATGTAACAACTTTGTATTGGACTCTTACGACTCTTGTAGCGTAACTTAAATTGCTTACTCGTCTTCTTTGTTTTCTTGCAGTTAGTTCGCCATGAGGTGTAAGACTCCTTCACTGCCATATTTTTTATCTGGCAAGGTACACTCTTTATATAGTCTTCAGTGAGAGAATGTAGTACTAAAGTACTCATTTTCATCCAACCCTTAATTTCTATATCTTTTTTATTAAGGTGGTTTACGCAGGTGTTGTAAACCTTGCGCCCCACACCGAACCACTGAGTAAAGAGTTTCTTTTGCTGCTGGGTCGGATAAATTCTTATCCGTCTTACCTTTGTAATAACAGCGTCTGAAGCCAAACATTCTGCATGAGATGGCATAAATGTTTGTAAATAATTATTTTGTGAATTCTTGTTGTGGACTGTGACTTGTTTTGCCGAGAACCATGATTTAGTCACCATTGCACTGGAAGACCTGTCCCACTCCGACATAGATTGCGCTATATCCTTGTGTGATAACAGGTGAGAACTTATGTCTTTACATAAGTCATCATAAAATGTCTTGCGGTCTTCCTGTACAAGCATGATTTTTATTATTATCTATTTAAAATTATTAGTATCTAAAGAACAGTTAATATATTTGACTAATTCTTTTTTATCTTCTGTTAATGCCCATCCGTCATCTTTCAACAGATAAATAATTTCTTCTATATGCGGAGAATATGTCATGTCATCTACGTTAATAGAATAATAATATTCTAAATTATTTTCATCTATTTTAAGCGTGTATGGTACATACTCCCCTATAGTTATTAAAAATGATATTTTAGTACTACCTACAGAAATTTTATTATCAGAACAAACTTCTTTTATTTGCGCTAAATCCATCATCATTCTTTACAAATTTGCTGTGTTATTTTACCATTCACTAAATCAATTTTTAATGGACGATGTCTGCGTTTAAATGCGCTATTTTTTACTCTATTAATGACGCCTTTGACAATATCTTCATCATACCATTTCTCTTTAGAAAATTTTTCCAAAATTTTATCATTATTTTTAGAATAACCATATACCTCAAGTCCAAAAAGTATTCTATCAACTTCTTTATAAGTTAAACCTGGAGCAATCTGTGCCATATCGCCACCCATCTTAACACCATTCCCATCGGTAGGAGTTAATTTATATGATTCTTCTATAGCTTGTCTAATATCGTTATCATTTACGTAATATTCTGTACATAGCCATTCGCATAATTCATATATTTCTGTCTTATATAATTCGCCAATAGGATTAAAGTCTCCCTCATCACCATGCAATATCCAAAAGCCAAGTTGATGTTCACTATAGTTATCTGTGTCCATAACAATACCATCATATATCGAAGCACAATGATAAAGATATAGCATTCTCAACCTTGCCTTAACATTACCATTAGCAATAGGTGAAACCACTTTGAAATGATTTGATAAGCTACCAGATATAGTTTTATAATCTTCTTCTAAATTAATACTTTGATATTCTGTGCATAAAGATTTACCAACCATTTCTGCTGCCTTTACCTCATCTGATTGATTGGTAGAACACATAAGAGAATAACCTAATAAGTTCTTTTTCCCATCAGAACGTTTTACCACTTCATGACAGATAGCAGCTACAAGTGTTGAATCTATACCACCTGAAATACCTAAAATCATATTCTTAATATCATAATCATTTAGATATTGTAGGGTAGAGTCTACCATTGTATTAAAAATCTTTTCCCACTTTTTCATAAAACTTTAATTTTATGGATGATGTGAAATATTTAAATCTCACACCATCCTAATAGATATTTATTCTACTACAATATAATTAAGAATCTCTTGAGTAAGTGCTTTATGCATTAACTCTTCCATACTTAACTTCTTTTTTTCACCTGTATTGATATCTACTTCTTCTCCACCTAACAGTAAAGAAATAATAGAGCCATCAAAGCCACTCAAGAAATAGCATCCGCCATCCTTAATTGTTGCAGGGAAGTCTGTATGCCGAGAAGCACAATTCCACCATATGAATCTAAACTCATCAACAAACTCTTCTGGGAATACACTCTTCAACTTCTTCTTAGCTTCCTCGTAATTAGTCGTATTTTCTACATCTGTAGAATTATACCAATAATTATTTGTAGCGTTGAATTGCATATCTGAAACCACTAAAAGTGTCTGAGGATAATCTGTAAGCGGAATCTCTGGATGCTTAGTTCTGATTCTTACAATTTCATCAACAACTGATTGAAAATTAGTTCCGCCCATTGCATTGTCTGGAATCTGCTTCATCATATCACAGAACTCACCCTTAAGCTGCAATACACTAGACGTGTCATCAAACATAATTACATTCTTATGGAATGCACCTGTATTAAGCGTTGAGAAATAAAGTCCTAATGAAAGACATATATCTAATGCTGTAGTATTACCATTTACACCTGTATTCATAGAGTCAGAAGTATCTAAGGCACACCATACATTTCCATTTATACCTCCAATATTCTTACCCTTTTCAACCAACTCATTAAACTGCTTATTAATAGTTGCAGTGATATACTTAGGAAGAGTTGAAATATTATTCTTTCGATTATAATTAATGTGACAATGTTTCTTCAAGTTATTGATTAACTCATATGGATAACCTGTAAATTTGACATTACTCTGCTTAAGAACCCATTCTATATATGAATCGACAAGGTTATGATTCTCTAAGAATTTACCATTAGTAATCATACTTAATGCACGCCCTGGTATTGTATTCCACTTAATCTTATCATAATTTCTTGAGCACATTAGTTTTTGGAAATCATGAGATGTTCCAGAAGTCTTAAGATGATTATATTCTTTATAAGACAAATCGAATAACTTAGCAAATTCTTTTGCATACTTATTTGTAAGTCTATTCCAATCGGTCTTAATATGAGATTTTGACTTAATGCGAGGCATGAACTTCTTAACAAGATTTACATGTGCATCACACTTTAGTCCTTCATAGATGATTCTATAGATAAATTCTCTATCAATAGCATTGATTTCAAGATGTTCATCATAAAACATGATAGTCCATAAATCCTTCCATGAGCCAATAAGAGGCAAAATCCACACGTTATTATTGAATGTATTCTTATGATACTTTGCAAGCCACAGAAGTCTTTTAAAAGTCTCATCACGCTGTCCTTGCCCACTCTGTACATTATCTGTGGTGGTTTTGTCGTTAACTTTAATCTTTCGTGTAATCATTCTAAGATAGAATGGGAAACGTGTAGCATACTCACGTGATTCATTCCAAAGTTTCTCTTGGTCTGAAAATACATCTGAAACATTACGTCCACGATAATTACCTGCTAAACCAAACTGATTAGCCAGCTCACTTCCTGTTGAAGCCATTGTAAGTGCACCATTCTCAGTAAAAGTATACTGATTGTACTTTGTTGCCTCGATAAATAAATTCTGTGACATATCTTTATATTTTTTTTTTTAATTAACTTTGCAAAGATAATAATATTTTTTTAAACTACCAAATTTTATTGCATATTTTTCTGAAAAAATAGAAATCTTCCTTGTTCATACTTGTATATTTAAAATTACGTCACAAAGATACAGTTTTATTTTTAAGATACCAAATATTATAAATAAAATTAACATTTATTTTTATTTTATATTCGTTTTTGCTTTAAAACCGCTGTTGATACAATATTTATTATATGATAAACATAGTTTAAATTACAGATAAAAATGAATACAATAGATTCAATAATTAATGAAGAATTAAATAAGATATTTGTTAATGAAGCTAAGCGTCCTGTTAGTAAGGAAGTTTTAGATGCTTTTAAACGTTTCTTAAAGAGTCGTAAAGGGAATAAATCTACTGATAACGATGGCAGTAAGAATAAAGAGAAAAAAAGCACGGCTAATAAAAAGGATATTAAAATACGTAAGACTGCTGGTGGAGGATTCAAAAAATATGATTTTAAAGATTGGAAGAGAAGTAATATAGAAATTAATAAAGACCTTGCTAATAGTATTATTGCTAAAATCAATATGGATACTCTTGATTTAGCTGCAGCAGCACGAAAGGTATTTCCTGCACATACGCCAGAAGGTGCGCAATCTCAACTTAGAAAGATATTACATCATGAACGCCCAATGACGTATAAGGTTGCTCGAAAACTTAATAAAATGATATCTCAAGGTATCATACCTGTCAGATAAATAAAGGTGGGAATTTCCCACCTTTATTTTGTTTGTTCTTCTATATATTTTCGCATCTTTTGAAGAGATTCTTTGTGTATCTGTCTAACTCTTTCTTTTGTTAAACCATATTTTTTTGATATTATTTCATAATTATATTTACTTTTATCATCGTTGGTAATATCATTATTATCTATTCCGTATATAAACCTTATTATTTCACTTTCACGCTTATTGAGACATTTTAAAAGCAGCGATGACTTATATGAGTTGTATTCATTATTAATTTCATTATTAAATTCATATATATCCATTTGTGAAGATTCGTTGTTATCTTCATTATCGTTACTGTTATCAATCCTAGTTAATCTTATCTCATTAACATCACCATTGTTTTTTATATTGATACCATATTTCTTATTTAATAGTGATGAAATTTCTTCAGTGGTCGGTTCTCGTTCTAATTTTTGAGTTAAATAACTTCTTACCTTTGCTACGTGATGATATATTCTTTCACCGTTTTTTTTACGCACTATTTTTCCATAATTTATTTTAAATTGGTCTATATTTCTTTTAATATAGTAAGCAGCATAAGATAGTAGTTTACTATTTTTATTAGGGTCGAATTTATCAATAGCCTCCATTAATCCGATATTAGCTTCGTTAACTAAGTCTACAAGTTCTATTCCTGGAGTCATTTGACGTTTAGCGGATGCTACTACGAAGCGCTGATTACAGCTAATGAGTTTATTTCGTGCATTTGTAGCTTCTTTTTCTGTACCATTATGAACCTTATATAATAGTTCATTTTCTTCCTTTTTACTGAGAATAGGAAAGTCTTTAATGTCATTAAAATATCTAATGGTACTTTCAGACCGCTCTTTTATACCGCCACCAATTTTTAAATTTATGAACATAGTTTCGTTTTTTAATTATACGAAATAGAAAACTAAAACTAATATTAATTAGTTAAATAATAAGGAATAATATACGTATATTTTTTTATAGAAAGAATAATCATTTTTATTCTTTCGTCCAAATTAAATCATTATCCTGGCATTTATATTTACCCTCTTTTAGTTCACCTTGAAATGTGCTCATTAAACTGAGTATGTAATAAAGGTTATCTGCAATATATTTGTTTAAACCAAGAAGATATTCCTCTACGTCATCTGGATATGCACGTCCATCTGGTGATTCTTCTGTACCTTTGATTGCCTTATCTTGCATACCAAGTATAAAAGCCATATCTTCCAGAAGATGAGAACCTAAATTAAATAAATGTCTTCTATCAACAAATATTTTATTATCACCATCTATCTGCCAGTAAAGAAAATGCAATAACTTTACATGGTCTTTTGTTAATTCTAAATGCTTAATCATAACTATTTATTTTTTTTATTCTTCTTATTTATATTCTTGATATCTTTGTTTTATTTCTTTCTCTTTTCTTTTCCTTTCTGATACAACTTTACGATAAGTTTCGTAATCTGTTTTCTTAAGGAGTTGTTCTTTGTTATATTCAATCTTGTTCTTTTCTTTTTTAGATAATTGATGATAATCGTAAATAGTTATATCAATATCTTTACAAGTATTTTCTAATATAGAGATTATTTTTTCTCTATTTCCATTACCATCAAATCTACTTCCACCAATAAGGGTGGTTGCTATTTTTTTATCTTTATATAATATGCTTATAATTTTCAAACACTTTTCAAGAGATTCGTAATCTAAATAATCTGTTTCAATATCTGGTCTGAAATTCATACTTTTGGTAATGAAACATAATACACACAAAGGATGAGTATCTTTACACTCCTTTATTGTACCTAACTTTCTTCTATCGCCATAATTTGTTCTGAAGTTAGTTTCTTGTACCTTTGGATAATGTGTCATTATATCTCGTTGGAATCCTTGAGATAATGTATTGTATATGTTAGTACCAATCAATACGACATCATATTTATCAATGCATTTTATTAATTCTTTATCCTTAATAATTTTCATTAATATATTTTTTTATGATACAAAGGTACACATATTTTTGTAATTTTCCAAATTAAATATATTAAAAAACATTAAATCCTGAATTATATATTCAGGATTTAATGTTTTGTTCTACACTTTATTCATAATTGGTGGAGTTTCTATAAGATATTCTTTTCTTAGTTTGTCGTTGTTAATCAAATTAGTTAATACTTGTGCATAATAATTACTACACAACCCACCATTGAAATAAACAAGTCCTCTAAATAAAATTATGTCAGAACCTTCTGGCAATGTACCTAACTCTGTAACAGTGTAAGGTTTTATAAATGTGTATTTTTTTTGTTCCATTTTTATAATATTTTTCTTAATCTATCTGATTCATCAGCAAGTGGAATTATTTCATATGTTCCATCAGGCTTTAAATATACAAGTCTTCTTGCTATTATTTTAAAACCTAAATCTTGTAAAGGTATAGCATATGTAGATAATTGAAGTGTATAAATTGACTGTGGTTCTTCTATATAGTCTTCGAAAGGCGGTAAAAGAGTTTTTTTAATTTCTCTATTATATGTTTTAATTAATTCTTTATTAGTTTTATAATCAAATATACATAACCCACTATTTTTACCAAATGGGTCGTTGTAATAAAATAATATATCTGCTGTACCTGCTAAGTTATTTTTAAGACCTTCAGTAAACATCTTTGCTTCTGGTAGTACAAGATGTAAGTCTGGGTGTAACTCAGTTTGGAATTTATGTATTGCCTCTTGTTTAGGATGTGTTGGAATAAGCCAATTTTTATCTTTTATGTATTTACGTTTGCAACTTTCCTGAATAAGTTCTGAGTGTCCTGCATTTACATAAGATAAAGACTCTCCATATTCATGACATAACGTACCAGTTGTTGTAGATTTTAAATTATTAAAATGCCATACATCCTGCCAGTATTCTTTTGTTTCACCATGTTTTGCAGCGTATTTTGAAGCGTTTTCTTCTAAATCAAATTCATGTTCAAATTCACTAAGACGTGTTGTAACTGATTTGAATAATTTATTCTTATCATGTTTTAAATAATATATATGTGGCTCTTCTTCAAAAACTAAATCCTTGAACTTATCTAATATTTTAGCACGTATTTCAGTAACTATTTTTGGTTCACCCTTGATTTCAAACATTCCAGGTATATCTTTGTATTTTTTGTTCATTACTTTTCGTCTTCTTTAATAAGTTATTGAAACTTATGCAAAGATACAAAATATATATGATTTATCCAAATTTTCTTCGTATAATTAAGTTTTATTCTATCTATATGTTATATCTGAGCCGAATACTAGTTGATTATCTTTATATTGATTTTCATTGTTTATCACAAACTTTGGGTTTTCTTTTAACTCTATTTTTGTCGGGACTTTATATAGTTTATTACCTAAATCGCTTTCTACGGTTATTTCTTTTAAATCTAAATGTTCATCCTTGTAATTAACATCGAATCTATTATATAACTCTTTAAGATTTAAACATCTATCATTGCCTATATATAGGTTAGCATAATCTAAAAAGTATACATAGTTTTTGTCGGTAAGCATTCCCCAGCTTGTTGGATTTGGATTAGGTTCATGCCTTTCTCCATTTTGGGTAAATCCGTTTGCTGCATTGTCTCTTATACTAAAATCACTATACTTTGAGATATTATCTATTTTAAAATTAGGCGGTGGTACATTGTATTCTTTATTAGGACTTTCCCATGCCATTAATCTGGCAAAGTTATAACCACGAGTTACTAAACTGTCAATATTGTTATCTACCATACCGTTGTCGTTTAGCCAATTTTGTGTCTTATATCTTATTAATAAAGTCCATAAGTTTGGGTGTTTATAACATAATCCTGTTGATTGATTTCTAAATACAGTTTCACCACCATTATTATCTTTTTCCAAGATAATTCTGTATATAGAATCACCATTACCTAATTCATCAAAATGATTACAGAGTTCATCTAATGTTTTGAAAGTTATTTTGAAATTAACGACACCATGACACCCTCTCCAGCAATCATTATCCCAGAAAACTCTACAATCGAAAACTCTAACACCTAAATTGTATAATTGTTCTTCGTTACGTTCTTGACATTTCCATAAACCTTTATAACCCTTTAAAATACCACCTAAAGGGAACCCATTATCAACACCTGAGTATGTAAATAAATCATGTGCACATATCATACTATATTATAAAATTAAAAAACATAACAAGGACGTTTTTTATCCCTGTTATGTAATTATTTGTATTATTTTTTAATCTGTTCTTTGAGATTCTTTATTTCATTTTCCAATTCTGCAATCTTCAAAATTAATAAAGAAATATAATCAACAGATTTAATACCTTCTGTGCTACTAGCGACTAATTCTTCTAAACCAGCTCTTTCAACATCTTGTGCTATAACACCAAAGTGCTTGCTATTATCAGATTTAAATACATATGATTTTAAATCAATATTTTTAACTTTATCAATGTCATTATCTGATATTGTTGCAATACTCTTCTTTAATCTCTCGTCTGAAGAATTTAAATAAGTTGGTGCTATCATACCAGTAGTCGCCTGAACTCCACCAAGTATCTTCAAACCTGTCATTGACGTACCACCGTTAGTTAATTCAACATCACTACTAATAGTACCATCTTTAGTTACAGATATAGCATTCTTTCTCGCATTGTCAGCTGTACCAATACCAACTGAAAATATCTGATTTGTATTTGTTCTATTATATTGTCCACAAGCAAATTCAGAATCATTTGAAGCTAATGTAGCTAAACCACTCGCATGAGAATCTTTTCCGCTTGCGGTTGTATTACTACCTTCTGCATGAGAACAAGTACCACTTGCATTAGTGATAGACCCTTCTGCGTGAGAAGCATCTCCGCTTGCGGTACTTCCAAATCCCTCTGAATGAGATTGAGCACCACTTGCGGTACTTCCAAATCCCTCTGCGTGAGAGTAATCACTATTAGCTTTTGTGCCATTCCCTTCTGCGTGAGAAGCATCTCCGCTTGCGGTACTAGTGTTACCTTCTGCATGAGATTGAACTCCACTTGCAGTAGTACCATTTCCCTCTGCATGAGAATAATTACCAACAGCTTTTGTACTACTACCTTCTGCATGAGAACTTTCGCCACTTGCAGTTGTACTGCTACCCTCTGCGTGAGAAGTGGAACCACTTGCGGTACTTCCAAAACCTTCTGCGTGAGAAGCATCTCCGCTTGCAGTACTTCCAAATCCCTCTGCGTGAGAAGTGGTGCCACTTGCGGTACTCATAGCGCCTTCTGAATGAGATTTTTCTCCGCTTGCTACAGTGTTAATACCTTCTGCATGAGAACTTTCGCCACTTGCTACAGTATTGATACCTTCACTATGGGAGTATTTTCCACCTGCAATGGTACGATATCCCTCAGCGTGAGAAACTTTTCCTTTTGAAATAGAAAGTTTTCCCTCTGCATGTCCAGAATCTTCATAGACCATTGTGTATGAACCTTCTGCGTGACTTCCATAACTTTCTATTGTTCCTTTATTTTGTATAGCGTATTCCCATGTAAAAAAATACCCGTCACGTTGATTAACAGCAGTTTGTGTCGCACGTGTACATGCTTTAGGCAATGGATTTTTTAGCGTTAACTTAATACGTTTATTGTCATTGCTATCAGTAAACTTAGTGTTATAAGCATATTCTGCACTTAACACATCAATAGCACTTGTTCTATCGTTATTAACTATAATACAGTTCTTATAATAATCTAAGTTAACAGAATAATCTTCTGAAGCCAAAATAAACATTTCAGTACTTCCAGCAGTAATATCGTCTGTTATTTGTAAACCTTTTAGATGGAGACCTTCTACGTGGCTTGATACACTTAAAGCAATACTGCCAGAACCTTCTACGTGAGAATAATCTGCTGCACTATTTGTATTACTACCCTCTGCATGAGAAAATTTGCCAACAGCTTTAGTTGAAATACCTTCTGCATGGGAGTAGTTACCAATTGCATTCGTGTATTGACCTTCTGCATGAGAATAGTCTCCGCTCGCTGTAGTACTGTGACCTTCTGCATGAGAAATATATCCGCTCGCTGTAGTATTGTTTCCTTCTGCATGAGAAATATATCCGCTCGCTGTAGTATTGTTTCCTTCTGCATGAGAAATATATCCGCTCGCTGTAGTATTGTTTCCTTCTGCATGAGAAATATATCCGCTCGCTGTAGTATTGTTTCCTTCTGCATGAGAATATACCCCAATTGCATTCGTGTATTGACCTTCTGCATGAGAAGTATCTCCCCTTGCTGTAGTGCCATTACCCTCTGCATGAGATTTTCTTCCTATTGCTATTGTATGATAACCTTCGGAATGAGAGGCGACACCTTTGGCTATAGTAACTTTACCCTCAGCATGTCCTGAATCCTCGTAAACCATTGTGTAGCTACCTTCAGCATGTCCACCAGAGCTTCCTATTGCACCTTTGTTATACAATGTGTAATCCAAAGTAATGAAATATCCATCCTTTTGCTTCTCAGTAGCTTGAGATGCACGTGTTGAAGCCTTTGGTACACCTTCTTTTAAAGTCAATTTAATACGCTTATTTTCAGTAGTATTCGTAAATTTAGAGTTAGGTACTAATTCTGCATTTAGCACATCAATAGCAACTGTTTGTCCATTATCTTTGACTAAACAATTCTTGTAATAATCAAGGTCTAAAGGGTATTCATCAGTTGTAATAATATAAAGTTCTTTACTACCAGCAGCTACATCATCCGTGAAATTCATGGGTCTACTATGTAGACCTTCCACGTGGGTAACATCGCCAAGCGCAATACTTCCAACACCTTCTACATGTGAAAATTGACCACTTGCAGTAGTACTATCACCCTCAGCATGAGAACTACTACCACTTGCTGTGGTTGTATTACCTTCCGCATGAGAATAATTGCCACTTGCTTTAGTTTTACTACCTTCTACATGAGAATCATCACCACTTGCAATAGTATTACTACCTTCTGCATGAGAACTACTACCACTTGCTGTAGTACTAATACCTTCTGCATGAGAATAATCACCACTTGCTGTGGTTGCAGAACCTTCTGTATGAGAGCTCTCACCACTTGCTGTGGTTGTATTACCTTCTGCATGAGAAAATTTGCCATTAGCTTTCGTTTTAATTCCTTCTGCATGAGAAGATACCCCACTTGAGATAGTTACAGAACCTTCTGCATGAGAAAAATTGCCAATAGCATTCGTTTTTAATCCTTCAGAATGGGAATTATTACCACTTGCTGTAGTACCATTACCTTCAGCGGTAGCATATTTACCAGTTGCGGTATTAATAATTTCGGTTGGGCTACCTAATGTTTCATTACCTAATACAGCAGAGTTTTCACCTTCACCTTTGTTCCATGGACCCTTTTCAGCATTTTTAAAATCCATTGTGATGATTGAATCATCACTTCCTTTAATAGCAATAAATGGTTCTTCATTATTAAAGTTAACAGCAATTTCGCCATACTTCAAGTCATCAGCAGTAGGCTTCTTTCCTTTTTGTGAGCTTCTTGGTAGCTGCACATGTCTTTTTACGTTACTTGTCATGTTTATATTTTACTAAAAAGTATTATGTATTGTACATAAAAATGTACCATTATTTTTTTTATCTTTTTAATAAATATATTGATAAAATTATTAAAGTAATTACTTTTTAATAAAAACATGGCATTTGTTTATTTAATTACAGAAGAAAATAATACTGACTGTTATAAAATAGGTTCAACACGTAAAAAGGATATAAATGAACGTTTAAAGGAATTGCAAACTGGCAATTCTGAGAGATTATTAATTGCTAATTATTTTGAATGTGATAAACCATTTAAGTTGGAACAGATGTTACATCGTCACTATAGAAAATACAATCGATTAAATGAATGGTTTAATTTAACTAAAGAAGAAGTCGATAAGTTCACTGAAGTATGTAAAAAATACCATAACATAATTGTTTCATTGAAAGATAATCCTTTCTTTTAAAATTGAAAAATGCAGAGATTTATTTCTCTGCATTTCTTTTTATCTCTTTCATTTTTTCTTTAAGTAACTTTTTCTGTAGTTCCTCTGCAATTATATCTCCATGACATCTGAGTGGTTTACAGAAGCACTGTAGATAAACATCCTCTCCATTTTTATAATGTTCATATATTTTATCAAAGTCATGGGTAAGATATGGGTCTACGCCATAAGCTTTATTAAAATATCTTCTATAAGCATCTACAGCTTCATCTCTCGTTTTATAAGTAAGTTTTGCAAGATTACTACGTTTCCCATTATGTGTAAAGGGGTTTCCAAGTGGATTACCATCTTTACTTCTCCCTATATAGAAGTTATTTGGTTTTGAAGTATGGTCTTCTTCTTTACAATTATAGACAATGATTTTCCCCATTTGTTTATATTTAATGTAAAACACTAAAAAAGTAGCTCGAACAGGACTCGAACCTGCACACTCATTTCTGAATATTGGATTTTCATAAGATGTGTAGTCATCTCTTGGACTATCTCTTAACCATATTCTCTAAGAACTTAGGTTGTAGGTGTATAGTCTCTACGCATTTATAAGTAAATAAAATTACTTAATTTAGTTAGGGATTATTATCATTTATAAGGCTGATACCTTCCCCTAATTAGCCTACATTCATAATAGAAATTTCTTATCTATATGCTCATACCTTTACTCTGTTTCTACTTCTAAAGTTATCAGTTTGACTATGACAATTAGGACAGAGAATCTTTAAATTCTCTATTCTATTATCAGTGGAGTTCCCATTAATATGATGTAACTCACAAATAATTGGTTTACCTTGCCATTCTGATATCCCACAGAGTTCACATTGATTATGTTTTAAACCTAATCTATATACTAAAGTTTTCACATTACTACTACTAAGTGAACTACATTTACATAGTTTTGGTAAAAACTTTTTTATATATACAGGGTTTTTAGGATTTATGTTCCATTGTTTCCCTGTAAAATGTGAGAAATCTACATTAAATTCAATAAGTTTCTTTTTCAATGTTTGATAACTGCCTCCTACTGGAGTAAGTCCTATCTTTCTAATAGTTTCAGCGATTGAGTAACTATCTTTTACCGCTTCCTCTAAAAGTTCTTTGGTGTATTTAATTCTTTTCATATTTTGTATAATAATATGCAAAAGTATAAAAATTATTTTAATATACCAAATATTTACTGAATTTATTTATCTCAAAGTCCAATGCGTCTACCTATTTCGCCATCGAGCCATATATCAGATTAGTTTAAATTATTTCTATTAAGTCAACTATAAGTATACTATCAAGTTTTATTTTCAACCAATATCTGATATGTTTTTAAATCTTTTGCAAAGGTAGTAAAAAAGTTTCATTCCTGCAAATTTTTTCCAATAGTTTTAACACTATTTAAGAACTCTTCTATCAATACGTCTTCTACCAGCGCTTCCGTTTCTGATAGGTGAAGTAGGACGTGTGATAGTTCTTTTTACCTTTGGAACTCCACTATTTACTCTACTTTTTTGACATGCACAAGCCATAATATAAAATATTATTTAGTTATTATTATTTTAAAACAAATCGTATAAAGAATTTAAGACTTCATTTTCGTCAAATGTAATTGGTATAATTTCATTACCTTCAGAATCATAAGCCTTTACATTATCAATTTCTAGTTCTACACTTACTTCGTCTGGGTCGTCTGGAACATCATAATCGTGACTTGGACTACCTGGTGTGATATCTCTATAAACATACAAATCAAAAGAAAAGGTTTCTCCTCCTTCGTTATATACATCTACATCTCTATGCCACCCTTCGTCCCATGTATCCCAGTGATATTGAGCATCAAAAATAGCAGATATGAATGAATTTGTTATATCTAAAGGTTCGTTGTTATTTTCTTTTATAACTTTTTTTATCGTGTTTTTAACAATTTCATGCAAATCACTCTCTGTTAATTTTATTATCTTTTTCATCAAAGTTTTTTATATAAATAGTTAGATTTAGGCAATAAATATAAAAATTGCCATAATCTAATTCAATTATTACATTTTAAATCTTTTATAGAAATCATTTAAAATGACTTGAAAGTCTTCTGGTTTATTAATAGTAAAGCCATTTTTACCAGTTTCTATTTTTGTAAACCAGTCTTCTTCACCAATAGCACCATTTATCATTGTTAAAGTCAAGCTTTCGCCTTCATCTTCGTCTCCATCTATTGTATTTGCTTCCTGCCAATACGTTATTTGAAAATTAGACACACCAACTTCGTTATGTTTAGGGTTTAGTCGTTTTACGATTTTTATATCATCAATATTTTCTTTTTGGGTATTCATAAACTTTATTTTTATTTAAAAATTCATTTCTTAACTGTTTAGTTTCTCTTTTATCTTTACCTAAAATAAAAGCATATTTATATTTTGATGGAAAATAAATCTTTTCAGATTCTGCAAACATTTTCTTAGAATATTCTCTTAATTCTTTTTCAATGTCATCAGGTATATTCTCCCAAAGCATACGTTGTTTATTAAACCAGTTCTTCTGCCACTCTATACCTAGGTCTTTTGCATAACGTTTATAAAAGCTCTTAGACCTAAAAGCTCTATCCGTCATTATTTTATTTGGGTTATAAGGGTTTACACACCTTACATTTGTTCCGCTTCCAGCACCTAAAAAATAAAAGTTGAGTGCTTGGTATATTGAACCATTTTCTTTCGCTTGTAGGTCGCTATAACAGGTAAATAGGCGATATTGTGTATTCTTAGTCATCCACTTGATACACCACATTAAGAACTTACTTCCAAGATTCATGGGTGTCCATGATGCGCTTGCACCACGTGCAATAAGACGTTCTATATCTTTAGTTTTTTCACCTAAGAGTTTACTGAAAGAATTTGGCATACCCATAATGATTACGCCACCTAAAATTCCTTTATAGCGTGCAGCAAACCAATGTGTTGGATAACTTCCTACTGTACCAAGCCATTCATAACGTTTGATAAATTCAGTTGCTTCTTTCTTTTCTTCTTTGGTGACTATGAAAGAAAATTCAAATTCATCAAGATTGATATTTTTTATATCTTCATCAGTCCATCCAAATATTTCTTTATCTTCTTCTAAAGTATCTAAACGTCTTTGATATTGATAACACCATGGACTTTTAAATTCTTTTATCTTTTTTAATAAACCAATATCACCCATTAATTATGTTTTCTTATATAACAATAGGAACTGCTATATAATTGACTATAACAGTTCCATTTATTACTATGCTTGCATGTTCTTTTTGTTCTTCTTTGCTTCTTTCTCTTCACGCTTACGCTCTTTATCCTCTTCTGCAATAGCTTCGATAGTGATTAAAGAGGTCTCAATAGTGTCCAAATAGTCATCATGTTTAATTCTCATACGTAGGATTTCACCGTACTGACTATTATCAACATTAAGTTTATCTTTTTCACTGTCATAACTTACATTTGACAAAGCACCTTCTATAAGGTCTTCCTTCAACTTGTCTGTAAGTCTATCAAGAGCATCTTCATAGATAATCATATTAATTCCAGATTCGCTCTTTGTCTTAAACTTTTCTGTAGCACCAATCTGTCGTACTTCTACAACTTTATTAGATTTTGTTGTAGACATAACATTAAGTCTAACCCCTACTGAAGCAAGACCTGTTTCTTCAAATTTTTTCTCAGCCATTTCTACAATGTCTGAACTTGTAGCAAAAATTTTCTTAGCCATCTTTTAATATACTTTTAAAATTTAACGTTGCAAATATAATATTATTTTTATTTTCACCAAAATATTTATTGAAAAATCTTTCTTATTTTATAATTTTTTAAAGATTATGGTTCCAAAGAGAAATAAATTTCATATTATAATAACTAAGAATGGTAAACAGATAGATGATGTTTATTGGTGTGGCAACGTTGATAAGATAAATAGGCACTTTGAGGATATGAAAGAGCAAAGTGAAAAAGTACTTTTTCCTGTTATCTGGACACATCAAAATAAACGTCTTGTTGAAACTAAATATGAAATTTTTATTATTAAATATACTGATGATTGCGCTCATGATATTATTAGATTAAGAGATGAATACGGAAAATTTATAAATTATAACACTAATAATCCTTCTTGGATTATATTTGATAAAGCTGATTATAATAAGGAAGAGCATTTTTGGGTTTACGGTTACCATCCTTTGTTTGAACGTAAAGATTTTAAATGGGTGTTTGAGAACTTAATCAGTAGAGAAAAGAAAAATAAGTATAATTTTAAAGAGATATTAGTTTATAACAATAAACTTATCATTGCAACTAATGGTAATATTGAAATCGTTATAACTAAAAATAAAAAAGATTGTATAAGATTATATAATACAATTCAGAAAATGTGCATTGAGAAAAAAATGCGCTATATAGCCTTTTGTGGAGATATCTGTAAAAGTAAATTTAAGAGTGATTGGATTAATAGAATAGTTGATAAAACTGGATGGGATAGGCAAAAGGTTAAAAGAACTAAAACACGTAATTAAAAAAACGGCAACTAAATTAGTTGTCGTTTTCTGCTTTTATAATTATAGATGTATTAGAAAAGGAAATGTGTATTTCATCATCAGATGGTATAAATTCTTTGTCTCTTGTGTTTTCTCTATAGAATAAATCTTCGTCTATCTTAGTCAATTCTTTTTTATCTACATTTATAATTAATTCACTTTTTGTGTTTATTCCATTATCTAACAGAAACTTAGATATATAATCTCCAAGTTCAAATATCTTGTAACTGTTTAGTTTTAATTCCATAGTTATAATATTTCAAATAATTTATCAAAAAACCTCTTAATACGGAACTGAACTTTTTGCTTTAAAGGAATTTCTATTTTTTTATTTCCATTGAGGATATCCATCATATCCTTACCCATTTCTCCCTTTAGCTTATTGGCTATTTCTGTTTGTTGAAAAGCAATGGACCTTTCGGTCATTTTTCTATCATTTTTAAGCCCCCTAAGCTCCTTATTTAGTTCATAGGTATTATCATTCATTGTTGTTCTCAAGTGCCTCCTGTACACTATTTAAAAGCCATACAGCGCCTGATGTTACACATAAATCCACGAATATAACTATATACCATGGTAAACTGTCACCAAACATAATATTTCCTGCTGTAAACGGAACTGTAGGGAAAACGAAAATGTTTAATAAGGATGTAACCCACCCAACATTAGCACTTGTACACATCATGCAATCAAAAACGTTTCCAATACTTCCAAAAACACGTTTTGTAGCATTTCTGAAGTTCTCAATAATATCCAACGGTCCGCTTGCATAAACAAGCATGTTTGATAAGCCATATGCAAAGATTATATATATTAATAAATTCATTGTATTTCTCCTTCTTTATTATTATTATTATTATTGCTGTCAGTATTATTTTTTTCTTCTTCTGTATTTACATCTGTTATAATTTTATTATCTGTATTACTTGTTTCCTCACTTTTGTTATCTACATTTTTTTTATTTTTTTTCTTCTTTGGCTTCTTAGTTATAAACTGTAGTGTTTCAAGTTCTTTTATATCTTTATCTTTAAAAAACTCTTTTAATTCTTCTATTTTTTCTTTTAATAGTTTTACTTTATTAACAACACTCTCGTTCATTTTTTTAGTTTCAATAATCAATTGAAAAATATCTTCTAATTTTACATTATCAGAATCACCATAATAATAATATTCTTGAGGATTGCTGTCTGATTTGGCAGGCTTAATTTTTCCATCTTCTGAAGGGTAAACACCCCATTTTTCTGGAAATATTATTTTAACAATTAAAGCCTTATTAAATCTCTCAATTCCTTCAAAATATTCTCCTAATTCTTTAATATATTCTTCTATCATTAGCATATCATTCTACATTTTAGAAACCAACTATTAGAATAGTTATTATATAAGAGATAGAAAAATATAAGAAAGCGAGTCTCCATCCATTAAGTTCTATCTTACCTGACCTCATCTTTATAATTTTAAAAACATTAAATAATTCTCTTAATATTTCAAGGAATGATAGTATAAAGATGAATATTTTTATAAATGTTATTACATATAATACCATAATTGATTGTTTATATAAAAAATAAAAAAAATCTCCAGAAATTAAATGGCTTCTGAAGATTTTTATCAAAATTATTTTGTAATATCGAAAACAACTCCTACTCCTATTATCACACTTAAATCTTTATGAATTGGGTCATACCCTGCAGTGAAGCTTGGTCCTAATCTAAAGCGTTCCCAGAATTTCTTATGATATTTTTTATTAAATACAGTTACGTTAGATATTTCTCCTTTATTTGAACTTTCTATCGTTAGATGATTTGTTCCGTCATTTGAGGTTTTATTTACTAATGTAAATTTATCATTCGTTACTGCTTTTAATTCATACCATTCTGGTCTTTTGTAACTTCCTATTTTTAAAGTGTAACTTAATGAATCATTTGGTTTATTTGTATATTCGTAAACCTTCAATGTGTCATTATTAACAATTTTCTCAACTACTACTTTTACAGGTTTTTCAACTGTTTTAACTATTGTATAAGTTTTCCTATATTTAAATTGAGTTAGGTAGCTAATTTCTTTCTTGTATTTTTTTAGAGAATCGTATAACTCTCTATTTTCTTTCTTTAGATTTTTAAAATCATTACTTTGGTATATTTTATGATAAGTTTTCGCACTATCTATATATTCTACATTATTGATTTCTTTTATAATAGTACTATGCTTCTGCGTACAATATGTAAGAATAGCAATAATACAAATGTTTATAATTACTGCTATAGGTATACGATACTTAACTATAAAACTATAAATTTTATTTAACATTTTTATAACTTCCTTTTTTCTAATTTTAAAACTTTTAAATCAAGTAATGGACTTACTATATCAGCTAATTTTTCTAAAGATACTTTCATTTCTTCTTTATTTCTTAATGGTAAACTTTTATCGAAGAATAGGCAAAGGAAGCCAATAGTGTGTCCACCACTTTTTAGAATAACACTTGCGATATATTTACCTCCAATACTATCTACAATTCTAGCAAACCTTGAATCTACCAATCTTACATCTTCTGTATCGCCAATAAATACACCATTCTTAGCAATATAATAAGGCATTTGGTAATGAGTTAAAGGTATATTTTGATATCTATCACCAATAAAATTTATATCTTTGTCATCCTCGTTTATTACCTCATAAGACATATCTACATATCTGAAAGGTAAATTAGTAGCATTTTCTTTTCCGTTATGTAATTCAAATATAGCTACTCTTGAAGCATTGCTTGTATATAGAATTTTTTTTAATTCGTTATTTATCCGTGGTGTTACAGCATCACGGATTTTCATATTAGCTTCATCTTCTTTCTCTTTCTCTACAATTTCATTAAGTACTTTTTCAAGCGTATTCTGGTCATTACCTATTTTATAGACCCACCATCCTACACAGAATAGAAGAACTAAAAATGTAAAGAAAGATGTTATTTTTAAAAGTTCACTAACTTTTGCATGTCCAATCCATTTGATAGTTTTGACGATATAATCTACAATACTGTCCCATCTACCAAATGTTTCAGTTCCTTTTTCATTCATTATTAAAACATTGTTTTATGTTCAGATTATTTCATAAGTTTCCGTGCTTTATTAAGCATATCATCAAACTCTTTTGTTTCGTTTAGTCTCTTATCAGGTGTACTATTTTTGTTATAATCAGAACATTTATAATTAAACAGATGTTTAATATGATTCATTTCTTCGTTAACGAGCTTTTTACCTACTTTCTTTTTGACATCAGCACCATCTTGATGCCATTCTACTAAATATTCTGTTCCATTAGAATCTCTCATAATGAAACGTTTGTTCTCTTCTTTAAAACTATCTGGAATATTAGCAAGCATGTGGTTTTCTGAAAGGAATGCTTTATGGAATGTTAGACGCTTGATTTTGTTTTCATATACACTCTTGTGTAATTTCTCAACTTCTTTTTTATCAAGTTTACGTCCAGTTAAACCTATTTCAGTCGCTGTATCTTTTCCTCTTTTTCTTTCATCAGAATGCTCCTTACGTTTTTCTACGTCGTCATTTGTACCATATACTACATTTCCAAAGGCATCATTTTTATGGAGTTTTTCAGCTTCTGCTGAAGCATAACCTTTCATTTGAGCCTTTACTCTTTTTGAAAAAGGCTCAGATATATTGTCGTATAACAAATCACTCATACTTTGGTTATCATCTTTAGATAAGCCACCATCGTACTTTTTTGATTTATTTACACTTGTCTTACTATTATACTTTTCAGTATCTTTCATAATTTCTTTGTAAGCCTTGTCATTAATTTTTTTATCATCACTTTGTACATTGCTTCCAAAAACAGGTTTAAATTCATTTTTTTCTCCTGCACTTTCCCTGATAGCACGTCTTAACTCGCCTACTTTAAAAATTCTCATAGAATTATACGTTTATATTTTATATTATATTGCTTTCGTTTAGATAAAGTCCTCTCAACATTTGTTCAAACATAAGTTGAGTATACTTTTCTTCGTTATTACCATTTGCTACTTCTTCTTTTACTTTCTTATCAATATCTTGTATACTTTTGATAACATTAGTATTAGAATAATAGTCGTTATAGTTTATTTGCATTTTAAATTAGTGTTTTTCTTTTCTTTCTTGCTACCGCATCTTTCACATGTATCTTCCTCATTTCCAGCAGTCCAAAAGTTTCTTGTAATAGGTTGTCCTGAATTGACTGGCGCATCATATTCATAACCGTTTCCATTACCATTACCAGTAGTCATACCTACACCCATAGTGCTGGTAGCACCACCTCCTATTCCACCTTCCATTTCACTTACAATTCGTTTAGTAACTTTCTCTACTAATCTATGTAAATCGTTTTCTGTTAAAGTATATAATTTTTTCATTTTTTTTTTTCAAAATAATATTTATATAAACTTTTTATGTTGCTTTCAAAATTTCTTTTAGGAACTGTATATGTAACATGAAACATTGATTTCTTTTTGCCTAACTTATCATCGTATGGCTCATCTATTCTTTCTTTCTTTTTAATTATGTCTCTATCTAAAAGTATACTTTTCAATTCGTCTTTACTAATACCTTTCTTTTGTAATACACCACTTGTATTAGCATAAAAAGGATTACTAAGAAGGTCTTTTATGAATTTCTTTATATCTCTATAAAATTCAAAAAATGTAACTTCTTCATTGATAGATTCTTTTATAAGTGATAATTTATTTTGCGGTATATAAATTTTCATCTTGATATAGTTCCTATCCATGTGCTATTTCGCTGCCATAATGTTTTGAACAATTCGCTAATAACAGCTGCACTTATTTTCTTTACAGCGTCTTTGAAATCACGTGAATCTAAAGAGTTATCTATTTTACGGTCAATCATTGAATTAACCTCTGTTTTTGACAACTCCTCTTTTATAATTTTATTTAGTACTTTATCACTAATCATTTACGTATTTTTAGTTTATTGTGGACTACCCATGAGCTAAATATTCATAGGCTTCGGACTTCATCGAAGAATGGCTTTCCAAAGGTCAGCTCTTACTTCCTCTCCACCCGTGTAATCGGCTGTCCCTGCCGATGTAGTTCATTATATCCCATAAGCTAAAGACTTACGGAACTTTATTACATATAAATATAAATCAAAAATAAAAAACCCCCTAATTTATAGGGAGTCTTTGAACTTTATTCGTCATAATTTTCTTTCCTTGCATATTTTTTCAATTTCTCCATTAAATCACCATTCTGGGTTAATGAATCTTTCCAATTTGCAAAGGCATCTCTAATTTTTCCGATTGTTCTTGTATTGGTTTCTGTTAATTGTAAACCATCAGTCCAGATATAGCATCCATCTCCAGAAGGGTCATTATAACGGAACTGCAAACGCAAATTAAGTGAGTTAATCTCCCCATCAAGTGTTAAGTCGTCTGCATCAGGATAATATTTTAATGCATCTTCACCCATCTTAATGTTTTCATTAATAGTTTTACGTAGTGTTTCTTCCTGAGAAACTCTAACATCACCAAACTGTGGAGTAGACTTTTTAATAGGAATAACTCTACCATGAGAATCATTAGAAGTATTTTCATTTTCTTCTATAAGAGATTTTGCAGTAGCTCTTCTCTTTCTTTCTTCAAATTGAATATTTCTAATATTCTCTGTCATTTTTTTTATAATATCATATTCCATGACTATATTTTCTTTAAAAATCAGCAATCATTCCATTCCATTCCCATGTCAAACGCTGTCTTTTTCCTACAGGTATTTCATTCTCTATAGGTTCAGCTGGACTTTTTTCTACTTCCTCTCCACTTGTCAAAAGTTCTACAGATTCTGTAGATGCAACAGGAATTTCTTCTGTAATTTCAGTTAATTGTCCTTTTACTTCAACAGTTTCTTCCTCTGTATTGGTATTTTCCTTGTTAGGAGTTTCTTCTACTACTTCATTAGCTTCTGCCTCATTGGAAGTTGTTTTATCTTCTGCGACCTCGTTATTTGTTTCCTCAGTAGCTTCTACATTAGTTTCTTCTGTAGCATTTTCATTAACTACTTCCTCAGTTACATTAACATTATTCTCGTTAAGAGCTTCTTCTGTTTTCTTTGTCTTCTTAGCCATATTAAACTTTTTTTTATAAATATATTTATTTTATTTTTTTATTTAAATAAGCATACTGTTTCTGGCATCATCATCACCTCTGTTCTTAATGTCTTGAAGCATGTCATTTTTATTTGTCTAACTCTCTCCTTACTAAGATTAAGTTCTTCACCTATTTCTTCTAGATTCTTAGACTTATTTCCATTTAGACCGTAATACTTCTCTATAATAATTTTTTCTCTTGGTCCTAATGATGATAATAATTTAGAAACTATAGCATCTTGATTAATTTGTACTTCTCTATTAAATTCATCTTCTTCATTAGATAACATAGTATCACTTTTATTTACCACCTCGTCTTCCTCATCTAAAATATCTTGTTCAGTAATGTTTTCTTTAATAGAATCTTCGTCTACAGTTGTTACAGAACGTCCACATCCCTTAGTCTTTATATATGTTTGTATTCCTTGCCTAATCCACCATACAGCATAAGAAATAAATTTAACGTCCTTTTCCTCATCAAACTTATCTATTGCTTTGATAAGTCCCATATTTCCTTCTGAAATAAGTTCATTAATAGATATTCCGCATCCTCTATAATTCTTTGCTACATTGAATACAAATCTTAAGTTAGATTCGAGTAGTTTATTTTTAGCAAGTATATCACCTTGCTTTGCAAGTTTCACGAGTTTTTTTTCTTCTTCTCGTGAAACTGGTTTGCATTTTTTTAAGCTTTCGTAGTAATTTACTACTGCTTCATTAAAATCATTAACATAATTGTTCATTAAAAATGTGAAACATTAACTTCTTATTTCTTAGAGTTGATAACAGAAAGTTTACTAATGTTATCCTCTTTTAATACAGTGATTGTTGTATTAGCCCAATCTTTTACTGTATCCAAGTGCGAGACGGTTATTATAAAATTATAATCATCGCATAACTTATTAATTATTTTATGTATATTTTCTAAGTTATCTTTTGCAACACGTCCATATACTTCATCCAACACTATAAAATTAGGTTTAGGCATTGTTGATAAACTTCCCAATACACCTCTAAGTGCCATAGAAGCAGCTGTTTTTTCAAAACCAGACCCACTTGATAAATCTGATTTAACATTATCTTTCAGCATACAGAAATTAATATCATTTTTTTCATTAATTTCTACTATAACATCAAAATCACATACATCAGATAGTAACATATTTATTTTGGCATTAATAATTGGTAAAACATCCCTCAGTACCATTTTTGTTATACCATCTTTTCCTACAAGTTGCAAATAAATTTTCCAATTCTTTATCTTTATTTCTTCTTCATTTAATTGCTCTATTAGCTTTTTGCGTTCTTCTATCTCTTTATTATCATTTTTGATAGTAGCTTCATTACTTGTAAGTTGCCAATTATTGTTATCTTTCTCTTGTCGTTTTACTTTTATATGTTGTTCTATATTTCTTATTTCAATATCCAGTTTGTTATTTTTATCAATAGCTTCACTGTTCTTATTATAATTATTTAAAATATTATTTTTTTCTATTAATTCATTTCTCAAGTTACCTATATTAACTTCAAGTGCACTCTTCTTCACTTTTAATTCATTTGACTTTGTATAGAGTTCTCTCTTAGTCTTTAATGATTCTATTTTTTTATTATATTCTTCAATTAATAAATTAGAATTGGTTCCTTTCTTAATAATTTCTTTTTCTTCTTTTTGAAGTTCTTTTATCTTTTCAGTATTATCTACGTTATCAAGTTTTCTACCACAAGTAGGACAAAATTCAGATTTCTGAAGGTGTTCTATATTATGCTTAATATTTTTATATTGTTCACCAATAACTCCTTTTCTTGCAATTTCAGAACTTCTCTTTTCTACTAATTCATCATATTCATTAATTGAAAAATCTATATCACCTATACTCTTTAACTCTTCTTCAATTTGATTTAAAGTTTCTTTCTTATTTTTTCCAAGATTAGTTATCTCTTCTGTTTTTTTCTTGAGAGTGATAATATCGATTTTTAATAGATTATCATCAATAGCTTGTTTTGATAATAAGAGATTATTTTTTGAAGTTTCATACTTCTCAATTTCTTTTTCTAACTTTTTATTATTATCTTTAAGCTGTTTATTATTTTCTTTAATATTTTTTATTTCGATATCATAGGCATTACATTCAGTTTTTAATGTCTCTCTATTATATCTATTTGAAAGTAAGAAAGGCTTTATGTCACTGTTAAATTTCTCTCTTGCAATTTTATCTTTTTCCTCTAATGGAAGCAAACCAATCCATCTTGATAATAATCTTCCTTTTTCACTTTCCTTTTTATTAATTAAATTATCAAGATTTGATTCTGTAACGGATATAATTAAATCAAAGTCTTCTTCACGTCCTATAGCTTCTTTAATAGCTTTGTTGGTTTGAATACTATTTTCTTCTTGTTCATTATCTATGTATTCAGCTAACTCTTCTTTATTAGTACCAATAATTCGATAATATTCAACTTTCTGAGTAACTTTACTTTTAGCAGTTCTCTTTTCAAAAGCTGGTCGGCTCAATGTTCTTTTAATAATATAATCTTCACCGTCTATATTTAAGCACCCTTCTACAATAACATTTGTTTCTTTTGGGAGGTGTTTATTAAATATAAGATTTTGAGTTGGAACTTTTTCTGTTTTTCCAAATAAAAGAAAGTGTAATAAATCAATAGCAAACGTAGTTTTACCAGACTGATTAGCTGGCTCTCCATTTAACAAGACAATATTTTTTAATTGTTGAAAATCAAAAAAATTATCTTTACCATAAGATAAGAAATTACTCCATGATATCCATTTTACAGAGTATCTCTTATACTTATCATAGACATTATAATCTATATTGGTGTTAATATCAGCATCAATCTTTCTGATTAAATCAAAATCATAATCACTAATATTGTTGATTTTAAGATATTTCTTAAATAATTCTACTTGAAATGAAGGATTCTGGATATTCTGTATAATATCATTAGTAACACTTATTTTCTTACCGCTTTCATCAAGCATAATATAATTTGGAATAATATTAATATTATTCTTTGGAATACCATATTTCTTACTTGCTTTAGCAATAATATTCTTTTCAGCTTCTTCAGAATGATTATATACATTAACATTCCAATGTATATTTACTTTTGCTTTTTTAGTAACATTAAACATCTTTACTTTCTCTTTTTATTATACGAATCTTTCTTTTAACTACTTTTTCTCCGTGTTCTTTTTCTTCTCCATTTCCATTCTTCTTGCTACCTGAGCGTTTTTGGACAGTGGATTGGATTGTTTCATTTTCTTTAAGAGAATTTCTCTTTGACTTTTCTGTGTCATAAATTTCATTTTCTATTTTAAAATTATCTATTGGAGATAAACCATATTTTAAAATATTAAAACCCTTACGAAGACATGAATTTATAATTCTATCAATGTCTTCTATATTGTTAAGTTTACAATATTCTTTTATCTCTTTTACTAAACTTTCATCCATACTTTTCTGCAAAGATACGTTTTTTTTCTCAAAAAACAAAATTAAAATAAAAAAAAATGAATTTTATATTTATATATTATATTAATTATTATATATTTTACTATATACCTTATAACA